>Ga0209692_10000535_pt1 | contig 83543 bp, 70 predicted proteins | sample tdDd472_FD_187129 | JGI IMG/M metagenome (GOLD analysis project Ga0209692, IMG submission 187129) | Marine sediment microbial communities from the Atlantic coast under amendment with organic carbon and nitrate - tdDd47.2 (SPAdes)... | ecosystem: Environmental > Aquatic > Marine > Coastal >...
CGATTTCAAAAACCTATTAAACTACGCTCTAAATAATGTGCAAAATAAATTTGTTTTCCCCATTATAATGGCACGAGAATTGTAATGATTGAGGTAAATAATAAAATAAATTACAATTAAAAACTGGATTATTTGATGACATCCAAAAGTGATTACACAATTATAGGAATTGACGGCGGCGGCACCCACACAAGAGGAATTTTATATCAAAACGGAGAAATAAAAGCACACTCCAAATCAGGCACTACACGTATCGGAGCAGTTGGAGTAGGCGAATCCTGCGAACGTACTTTAAATGTTATTATCGACCTTTGTGCCCAAGCAAATATCGAACACCACGAACTAGACGTTGTAGTTGTCGGATTAGCAGGTGTATGGCTCGAAGAAGAAAAACTTCGTTCCTCTCACCTCCTCAAAACTCTCGGCAGAGGGTACAACTTCACATTCGAAGACATAATGGTTACCTCCGATGCCGAATTAGCACTTCACGGCGCATTCGAAGGTGGCGATGGCATTATCACCATCGTAGGAACTGGCTCAATCGGTTTAGCTAAAGTTAACGGAAAACTCCATCGTTGCGGTGGCTGGGGCATCGAATTAGACGATGAAGGCTCCGGTGCATGGATTGGCAGAGAAGGACTTACACAAGTTGTCCGAGCAATCGACGGAAGAGGAAAACCTACCTCAATGACCGATTTAGTAGGCGGATTATACCCAACCATAGACATTAAACGCCCTCGTACCATCGTAAAAGCATATTCCGAAGGTGCTTTCAAATACCACATGCTCACCCCATCAGTTATGAAATGTGCAGAAGAAGGAGACGAAGTTGCAAACGAAATTATCGAACGCTCCGCAAAACACTTAGTCGAACTTCCTCAAGCATTAATGAGCCACTTCAAAGGCAAAGCACCTGTTGCATTAATGGGCGGTATTATCGATAATGATACTCTATTATCTAAATTGCTAATCAAAGAAGTTAAAAAAGATAAAAAATTAAAATTAGTAGAACCAGCCGGAACTGCCCTACACGGAGCAATCGCATTAGGCGAAAAAATGATTGAAGAAATGGAAGAATAAGTAAGCAATAACTCTATAAAAATCAACTAAAATTCATAAAAATATTAATAACCCATAAACACTAAATGGGATATAAGAAAATTAATTAGCTATTTTAAAAATATTTTTCTTAATTTATGATTAAGTTTATCATATCATTAAATTAGGGAATAAAATGAAAAAGCTTATTATATTCTTATTTGTACTTATCACCTACTCCAGCCTCTCCCAAAAAAGAATCGGTATAGTTGGTGTCGCTACCGCAGAAATTATGTCAGATTTGAATATGACCGACGAGGTTATATGCGTAGATGAATCTGTCAAATCAATAGATAATTTTAAAAATAAAACTAATTTAGGAACAGATAAAACCACCTACCTCCAAAAACTAATCGACCTCAAATTAAGTCATTTTATTTGCAGCGATATCGCCTGCACAAAAGAAGAATACCAAAAACTAAAAAAATCCGGTGTTAAAATTATAAAACTAAACTCAAAGCAGTCCATCCCCAACATTATTAAAAACCTTAACCTATTAGCAAAAACATTCGGAAAACAAGACAAAGCAAAAGAAATCGAAAATGAAATCAAAGTTAAACAATCAGGTATAGAATTCGCCTCATATATGGGCAACTCAGGCGTAAAAACCATTTACCTAAACATCATTAACAAAGATTCTATCTTCATAGCCGGAAAAGACACCCCAGCAAACTCTATGATTACCATCGCCCTCGGCAAAAATCTTTGCAAACAAAAAGGCTGGAAACTTCTCAAAGACCAAAAATATAAACCCCAACTAATTATCTGCAATCGCTCCGGCTTCGACCTCATCGGCGGAGAAAAAAACTTAGCATTCTTTCTAAGTAAAAAAGGCATAGACGTAAACAATACCGAACTATACGTTGTAAACTCCACACATTTCCTCGCATTCGGTACAAAAATGCCAGAAGAAGCCGAAAAATTAGTCTCATTCTATAGCAAAATGAAATAAATATTTTATTATATTCAACTTATTTTTTAAAATCATCTCCATACCTCAATCCAAATATTATAAAACTTATCCGTCTATAGTCCAAAATATTATAAACCAAAATAAAAAAATAAATGAATAAATTTACTATCGCAATTATAATCGTAATCGCCGCTTTTTTCGCCTTCAAATTCTTCGCAACATCAAAAGAAAATTTCAACGAAATAACAGCAATCGAACTAAAAGAAGCACAAAAAAACAATGAAAAATTTTTATTAGTGGACGTTAGAGAAGCCTCCGAAAGAGCTGTAAACAAAATAAAAAATTCCGAACACCTAAAACTTGGAAAAATCAGAAAAGAATTCCAAAAAACATTCCCAAATGTCAAAAAAGATGACAAAATTATACTATATTGCCGTAGTGGTCGTAGAAGCGAAACGGCAGCACTAATGCTCCAAGACCAAGGCTACACAAACGTACATTCACTCAAAGGCGGTATCATCAAATACCTATCAAAATAAATTATAGAAAAAAATTAGATAATATTCAATGTCCAAACTTTTTAGGTATAAATAAGAATTTGGAAGATATTGATATTGAATTAGAGTTATTTAACGATGCACTTGCAAGTAATATTGACTCACATACTGTTATTAGTCACTATACTGATGAGCTAAAAGATAAAATAAACAATCAATTTAAAGCTATAAATAAAAAAGGATTAAATCAAGAAGCAATTATAAATTATACGCCAAGGGGACCAAAATGGTAAAAACCAGAAATAAACTTTTAAAATTGAGTTTAGAATTTTAGTATAGAATAAATTAAAAGTGTAAATTATTATTATAACCAAAAACAAAAACAAATTAAATCATCAAAAATGACTAAAATCATAACACCACATTTAATCATATTAATCCTACTCCTAATTCCGCTATACAATATATTCCCTGCAAATGACAGCAATACAAGTTCTCCAGATAGCACCGCAGATAATTTTAAACTCCAAATCCATGGAGAGCATTTTTACAACGGAAGCAGCAAATACCCCGAACTCAAATACCCCGAACTAATCAACGGCAACCAGATTTCATCAAAAGCTGATAACCCAATCATCCACGGCGCATTCTATTTCTCAACCCTCGCCGAATATTTCAAATACGGATTTAATCTAAAAATGAACCTCATCGCCGAGCATAGAGGAGCATCCTATGGCGTATATGAAAACGACAAAATGAACCTTATCCCAAAAATTAATATTTCGTTCGATACCCTTGCCAATATCCTTTATACAAAATTCAGATTTGGAGTTTCAGTTGGAAATTATGACAACCTCCGATTGTACGAAGGTCTCTATATTTACAATATGGATACCCAAGGCTCCAACTTCTTTATCCAATGGAAATACTTCAAATTAGAATATAATAAAATCGCCGATATGTACTCTTGGATTGGCTATAATATTAACGATATAAACGACTTCATACTTTCACTCGTTGATTACACCATTTTTGATGATTTCGTCATCAACTATAAAATCGGTTCAAGCCAATTACTCGGCTACCCCTTTGTTAAAAACTCATACGTAACCAACTACTCACTCTCATTAGCCTATAAATCATACAAACTCTTCGCCCAGTCCGGTTTCAAAAAAGAAGAAGACTCCAAAGATGTACATAAAGCCTATTTAATCGGACTAAAAGGAAGCAACAACTTATTTAACAACAAACTAAAATTAGACTACAACCTCGCATATAGATACTTCGATAGTGGCTTCAATAATAATTATTATAACTCAGCAAAAAACTACTTAGAAAGAAATGGACAATCATCTCTCTATCCCATCCACCTATTCAAAAGACCATTCAGCCAATGGGCAACATTCACCCAATTCCAAGGCTATGACATCAATGGATTATCACTTCAACTAAAAGCAAAATATAATTTTTATGAAGACTTCTCCGCTATTATCAATTTAGATTATAATTGGCTCAATATGAAAAATAATAACCGCCTCTACGACCTACTCCAATACGGACTAATTTACGAGCCAATCCCAGATGCCGAATTCTTTGCCGGAGTAATAAACTACGATATGGAACTAAGAAAAGCATTCCCAACATTCCAACTATACACAGACCCAAGAATGAGCTTAGAAGCAAAATTTAAACTAAATTATTTATTCAAACTCTTCTAAAATAAAATATTTTTCACTCAAATCATTCTTACAATTATCAAATTGAAATTTCGGAATAAATTAAAATGAAAAAAAAGAATCACATAAGAATTTTAGCATTACTATTCCTCCTTGCAATAGTATTAGTAGCTATAACATATTTTTCTGACGCACAAACTAAAAACACTAATAAAACAAAGAATACAAAGGCAAATCAAATGTTTGAAATCAATAAAACAGAGACCGAATGGGAAAAAGAACTAAGCCCAGAACAATTTAGAATACTAAGAGAAAAAGGAACAGAGAGAGCATTCTCAGGCAAATATAATATTCACTTCGAGGACGGTTTCTATTCATGTGCCGGCTGCGGAAACAAACTATTTGACTCAAAAACAAAATTTCATTCTCACTGCGGTTGGCCAAGCTTCTATGATGTTGATTCCTCAAAAATTAAAACCATCGAAGACAATTCATTCGGTATGAAAAGAACAGAAGTTGTTTGCGCAAAATGCGGCGGACACTTAGGGCATGTTTTCGATGACGGACCAAAACCAACCGGACTAAGATATTGCATAAATTCCGTTTCAATCTCGTTTAAAAAAGATACCACTAAAGACTAAATAACCCAAAAATAAACATGAATAATCGTAACGCAAAAGTAGATGAATACATAGCAAATTCAAAAGACTTTGCTAAACCAATCCTTATTTATTACAGAGACATTATTCACCAAACTATCCCAGAAATCCAAGAAACTATCAAATGGAGATTCCCTCATTTCGAATACAAGGGCATATTGTGTAATATTGCCGGATATAAAAACCATTCAACATTTACACTATGGAAAGGAAGTCTAATCAACGACAAATACAACCGACTCCTAAATATTGGAGAAAAATCAGGAATGGCAAGCTTTGGCAAACATAAATCAATAGAAGACTTGCCAGACGAAAAAATAATAATCGAATACCTACTCGAAGCCAAAAGACTAAACGAAGAAGGAATAAATATACAAGCCCCACCAAAAATCCAGAAACCACCCATAATCACCCCAACCGATTTCAATGAAAAACTAATTCAAAACCCAATAGCAAAAGATAATTTTAGCAATCTTTCTCCATCGCACAAAAGAGAATATATAAACTGGATAGAAGACGCAAAAAAGCAATCAACACGAGACCGGAGAATAACAAAAGCCGTAATAATGTTAGAAAATAACAAAAAAAATATATTTTAAATAATTTCAAAACACTTTTAAACCCATTTCTTAAACCATTTCACCACAATCAATTACCTTTGTAAAAATATAGTTTTTCAACCACAGCCATTCAATAACAAATAAAAGAATCCAAAAACAAACCCAAAATTAAAATAAAGCAAAAAATATGAAACCAAGTGTAACCTCAATAAAAACCGTCATTGCGAGCGATAGCGTGGCAATCTCAAAACCACCGATTTTAACCACCAAAAACCAAAGCCTATCTTTTCTCAAGCGAAGAGCCGAAGGCGATAGATGAAAGATAATGCCCATATCCCATAAAAATCCAAATAAAAAGTAACCAAGTGTAACCTCAATTAAAAATATTTGAATAAATTTAATTATTTTGTATTTTAGCAAATATACTACAGATTTTATCACAAGGAGAATAAAATGAAATATTACATTATCTTAATAATCATTGCATCTACACAAGTATTCGGACAAAATTTTGAACATCATAAAATTCCAACAGATAAAGATTTTTATCAGTTTAGAATGAATATTCTACAAGATTCAAATTACAACGCTTATGAACAATATCCGGAAAGGCAAGATATTTTTTCCTTTTACCCATCAGATATAGAAAAATTTATTGAAAAAGCAGAAGATTGGATTAGCCAATATCCCTTTGATATGAATATACTTTATACATTAACCTTTGCCTACCTTCAGCAAGGAGAATACAGTAAATACGCAGAAAAATATTTTCAATACCTAGGTTTAGTGAGCTCAATCCTGACATCAGGCGATGGTAAATCATGCGAAACTGCATTTGAAATAATAAGTACAAGCGAAGAATACACTATAATAAATGAATTAAGACTTCAATTTAAATCTCAAGGACTTGCCGGGAATTGTGATATTATGACCTGTGAAGATAGAGATGGAAATACTGTAAAACTATATTTTAATGTAACCAATCTATTTAAAAATATGAGAAAAACTCTCAATCCACAAGATACAACAATTAAAAATTAAATCACAATTTAAAGAAACAATTCAAAGTTCTTCCATTTTGAGGAGGATTTAGGTTGTGCAAAACTCCAAACGCAAAAAACACTACAAAAAATGAAATCAAAACTATTATTAATTTTATTCGCTTTATTATTAAATTCTTGTAGGTTTCAGGAACTTTTTTACCCTGTGTTGTATAATAGTGAAAAAAAAATATGTAAAAATATTGTCTATGATATAATGACAATGGATAAGTATGACAGTATTTATACGAAATATAAAAATGTAAATTTAGGTGTATTAAGAGAATTAACATTAGACACTTGGTTTACAAGAGAGTTCGCTAAAAAAAAAATAAGATATAAAAGACACTTTGAAATTAATGAAGTTATAATTTCAAAAAATTCTGATGAATCAGTTTTTATCAATATTCAGCTTAGAGATGAAAATAATCACAAAATTCTTTCTATTTTATTTAGATTAGAAACAAGTAACATCTTGAAACTTATGTCAATTTCTTGGCCAGCTAGTAACCTAAATTAGCGAATTATATAATTTTAATATCAATCCCGTCCTAAATAAAAAAAAATTGAGAGACTAAAGGTTTCTCTATTTATATTAGAGTTCCACAAACCAAAAAAAGACTATCAACATGCACAATGATGTTAAAGCTGCAGCAGAACGCAAAAATCAAGCAGAACTCGGCGCATTGCAGGAAGCAAAAGATAATGCCCTCGCTAGGGATATTTCGAATTCTTCTAAAATTTCACAACCTCGCTCTAATGAGCTTAATGGTTATCAAAACACAAAACCAGTCAGGCAATTTAGCCAAAAAAGTTGTGTTGCTGCAAACGGAGAATGGTTAGGAAATTATTTTAATTTATCTCAACCACATACGCAATCGTTTCTTTACAGCACATTTATAAATAGCAACAATCCTCTATTTACGGATAATGATCCTTATGCCGGTGTAGAAGAAACCCAATACATGGAATTTCATCTACAACTATTAATATCTACTACAATATTAGATTTAGGAGCAAATCCAGCAAAGAACCCTAGTGTAGAAAGTATAAGGGAACAGATTATGAGAAATATTGATAATGGAAATCCTGTTGTGTATCAATGGCAAACTGGTATAAATAATGGTGCAATTACACAACATAGAGTTACAATTGTTGGATACAATCTTGATTCTGAAGGTAACTTTGAAGTTACAATTATGAATCCAGGAAGAATAAATCAAAATGACAATAGTAGGGTAGGAATATTTGAAGAAACAACATTAGGTAAAAATGGTAGAACAATGTTATTGTATCCATTGATATATGATCCGACTTTTAAATTCACAAGGGGCAAATAATGAAATATATAATAATATTCTTTTTAGCATCTTCAATTTGTTATTCTTTTGAAATAAAAGATATTCAAAAGCAATATGATAAACATATTAAAGAAATTAAAATAGAGTTTTTGAAAAAGTTAAAAAAAAGAATTGAATCAAATTATTTTCGTGATGAATATTTAAAGAAAGAATTATTAAAGTCATATTCAGTAAATTTTAAAGACTGTAGGTTCAGTATTGCACCTCAATATGCTTTCAAAGATACATTTAAGCATTTTAAAATGGGGGATGATATAATAAAGTATATAGACTTTAGTAAGTACATTTACTATGATGTCTTTATTTATAAAGATGATGTTTTCTTAACAGCAATGGACATGTCATTAATAGGTTATACTATTCCTGACCCAGAAGATAAAAAGAAGACAAAGATGACTCAAGACCGAATATTTTGGATGTCAGCATTTAATTATATAGGCTGGTATATAGAAAATAATGCTATTTTGATGAAATCAGAATTAGAAGAGTTTAAAGCTATAAAAAACAAAGAAGCTAATAATGTTATCCAAAAAATTTATACAGAAGAGTGGTTAAAGCGCTTATTTGATTATCAACAAACCAGAAAACAATTATATATAGACAACATGAAAGAATGGAGAGAACCCAAGAATTAAATAAAAAATAATCAAAGAATAAGAAAGCACAAGCAGTTCGATTAAAATAAAGCAAAAAATATGAAACCAAGTGTAACCTCAATAAAAACCGTCATTGCGAGCGATAGCGTGACAATCTCAAAACCACCGATTTTAACCACCAAAAACCAAAGCCTATCTTCCCTTGAGGGAAGTGCCGAAGGCGATGGGTGAAAGATAATGCCCATATCCCATAAAAATCCAAATAAAAAGTAACCAAGTGTAACCTCACAAACCAACCCAGTCATTCAGAAAAAATTGAAGAATCCCAATCAAAACCCAAAAATTAAAATAAACAAAAACATGTAACCAACAGTAACCAAAACATCAACGGCAAACCAACGAACAACTACTATAACCCTTGTCCCAAATTTGCTTACGAACAATCCCACTACCACGCAATTTCACCCTAACATTTGCCTTATGAAGAATATTCAAAGCACGCCGAGCCGACATACCAATTACCTTATATTTGCTCTTATTACTGCTCGAATCTATCGAATTAACCCTCATTTTGCTGTACTGCACCTGATTCTCTTTCGCAATTCTATCGCCATACTTAGGGAACTGATAAAAAACAAAATCATTATCATCGTAGTCCTCACTATCTTCCAATTCCAAATCAAATTCTTCCAGTAAAATCCTCGCATGCTCTATGCTAACCCCTTTAATATCAGGAGTTAATATAGTGTCGTTATCCCCAGCAACCAGCAACGTATCCGACATAGAAATATCTGCCTTACTCGAAATAATTCGCTGAGTTATATTCTTAAAAATAGGTGCCGCATTAGACCCACCATATATACTATTCCGAGGTCTGTCAACTACCACAATCATCGAAATCTGTGGCTTCTTCGCAGGAAAATAGCCCACAAACGAAGCAATATAATCAGATTTAGAGTATTTTTTATTCTTGCCCAATTTTTGTGATGTACCTGTCTTCCCAGCTATGTTCAGCCCATCTATTCTCGTTCTTGTACCAGTACCTTTTTCTACAACACCAATAAATAAATCAGTGATTCTACTCGCAATATCATTTTCTATAACTTGCCTAATTTTAACTGGTTGCGTTACTATATTCTCGCTCTCATCTAAATCATCTACTAATTCCTTTACCAAAAATGGCTGCATAAGCGTACCACCATTCGCAATCGCAGCATAAGCATTAACAATCTGCAAAGGCGTTGAAGTCAAATCATAACCATGCCCCATATAGTATTTTGACGAATTATTAAACTCTTTAGGCGTTTTTAATTTACCAGTAATCTCACCCGGAAAATCAATATCAGTCTTAGAACCAAAACCAAAATTTCTAACATATTTATACCATTTCGCATCCTCAAACTTCGCCGCCTGCATTGCCATCACTATATTAGATGACTTATATACAGCATCTCTAAAAGTTGTCATCTTACCAAGTCCATGGTCATCTTTTATCCTACCCCAATTAAACACCAACTCACCATTATAAGCCTTCAATGAGTCATCTTCCGATACAAATCCTTCCGCCAAAGCCGCCGCCGAAGTTATCAATTTGAATGTAGAACCAGGAGCATATTCATCAGTTAAAGCTTTGATTTTGGTAAACTCTGGTTTAATTGTAGAGCGAACATTAGGATTAAAACTCGGATAAGATGCCATTGCCAATACCTCCCCAGTTTCAGGCTTTAAAGCCACAACCGTTCCGCCCATAGCATCAGAACTTTTTATTCCCCTTTTCAATTCCAATTCAACAATTGACTGTAATTCAATGTCTATCGTTAGCTTAATAGACTTACCATCTACTGCAGGTATATGAGGCAAATCAGCCGAACGGCGAGTCTTCTGCAAAGCATCTCTATGCACCATTATATAACCCGGCCGCCCCTCTAAAAGCTCATTCTTGTATAATTCTATTCCACTTATACCAACATTATCAATATCAGTATATCCTATTATCTGAGCAGCTAAAAACCCATAAGGATAATATCTTTTCGGCTCTTCGATTATCCTCAATCCCGGGTCATTCAAATCTTTCAAAAACGTTATCAAATGTGGGAAAACACCACGCTTTATCCATACAAATTCTATTTTATTGTTATTCCTATCTCGCTTAGTCCTAATTTTTTTATTGAGCCATTCTCTCGACATACCAAATTGATAAGCCAAAAAATCAATTATAGAGTCAGTTTTTACTATTTTACTTGGATCCACCGCAATAGAATTTGCCCTTATAGTCGTTGCCAAAAGCCTACCATTCCTATCAAAAATATCCCCACGTTCAGCCGATAATTTTTCTTTCTTTTCGTGTTGCCTTTTTGCCTTCCCCTGTATTTCATTGGTATTAATCACTTGCAAAGTAAATAACTTAACAACGACTAAAATCAGCCCAATATTAACTACAGCCATAACAACCCAAAACTTCCAAATCTTATTTTTTGGTCGCTCAAATTCATTCTCATACTGAGTATCATCAGCTGATAATAATTTATTGATTTTTTTATATATAGTATCGAAATCTAACAATAGTACTTAGTATTATTTAATATGAATTGGGGCTTTATCATTCTTTATCATCTTCAAATCAACTTCCGCAATCCTACATATCCTATCTGCTTCTTGTAGCTCAATAACTTTTGATTTCAGAATCTTATTCTTATTCTGAATGTCAGCATAATCAAGCTCTAACTTCTTAATATCACCCATCAAATCATTGATATTAATTACATTATCCACATAAAAAACCATCGATGAAGTTATAAATATTATATATAAAAATAACGCCCAACGATTAAGCCGAAGCCAACCCTTGAGAAACTGTTTGAACTCTTCGTCGGATAATAATTCCGAGAGTTCGCCCGTGTTTTTCGTCAATGTCGAAAATGCCGATTTTATTTTTTCTAACATGGAAGTGTCCCCACACTTTGTTGCTGCATATTTATATGAATAAATATATTCCGCAAAATAATAATAATCAACGAGAAATGCAATTAATAATAATTAACTCTTGGTAAAAATGAACAATCTAAGTACTATATTTAGAATTTCTGAAATATCTAAAAATCTTTGTTTTGTCAGATGAAATAAGGAAATAACCCAACAAGAACAAGTATATAAAATTCAAATGTCTGTATTCATATTGAATCAGCGAAACTATTATCAGCTTTTGAATTACTATCATAAATATTAGCAAATAATTACTATTGCCAATTTGCTTGATATTATAGAAAAAATACAGTAGCAAAAATAAAAATAATGGAATGGATAATAATCTTATAAATTTCTCTATTAAAAAAGGAATACTCTTCGTAATAGGTAGCTCCATTATAAAAGCAACTTTCCCAAACCCCTTAACCAAATTCAACTCTTTTTCAAACTCATACCTATAACCATAATCCATAAATAAAGTTGAATACTCACCCGTATATAATCCCCCTAAAAATGCAGATGAAAAATTATAAATACTCTTCTTTACATACTCAAATGGTTCATCACTTATTAAAGTAATCACTTCCTCCTTCAACGCAGCCTCACCCTCTATCGAATAAGCACTTTTTATTGATTTGGATTTGACGTAGCCAAATGCCGAAGAATCCAAAGCAGTAATCCCCCACTTATTATTTGGAAGTTGCCCCAAACAATTATACATAACAGCCATACCATTTGTTGAACCAGTTATAAACTTCCCAGTGTTATTGTAAGAGCGTAATCCCCATGGAATTATTAATATAAAACTAATGAGAACATACAGTATTGAACAGATAATTTTTTCACTGAACTTACTACTTTTAAGCAACAAAAATATGCCAAAAAATATAATCAAAATTTGATATTCCGAACGAATATTAATCAAAACCCCAGACAATACACCAGCAACAACAATCGATTTTAAATTTAATTCTCTTAAGTAATAAAAAATTGGAAGGATGAGAAATGCCGATGGCGAATCAGGCATCTTAGTGCTTAATAATGCAATAAAAGGCAAGAAAAATAATAAATGCAAATATGATTGCTTCAAATCAAATATCTTATAAAAGTAATGCAATCCAAAAAAAGTAAACAAAACCTGAAAAAATAATATCAAAAACTTACTACTTAAAATCGAGTCCGGTAAATTCAGAAAACTATAACCCCACATCGGATATGTTTTAAATTCATCACTAAAATGATAATACTGATACTCACCAATAGAAATCATATTATCCGAAGCAGGCTTTATCACATCATAAAATGTTCCCTGCTGAATAGTATGATTTATATTCAATATAAATATCAGCGTAATAAAACTTATTAATACAGTATTAAATTGCTTCATAAACTCTTTGTTTTTTTGATATGGTCATTTACAAAGATACATATTTATATTGACATTGAAAGAAATTGAAAGTATCCAAAATTTAATAATTATGACAAAATATTGTATTTTTTGAGACATAATTAATTCTTATGTGTCTATTAAATGACATATTTTCTAAATAAGTGAATCATCTTAATTAAAAAATAAATACGGAGTACAAAATGAAATTATTTACTATTATTATTGTCATAACACAACTTTTCTCAAATATTCTTATTTCACAAGAAATCAAAGAATCAGCATTAGACACTGAAATTAATAAAACCAAAAACAATCAAGTTTTTATTGAAAATAAAGGTCAATGGGATAATGAAGTGCTCTATTTAACTAAAGTAAACAGTGCAAATGTCTGGATTACCAAAACAGGCGTTGTTTACGACTATTACCAAATAGAAAAAACAGCAGATGACAAAATACAAAACCAACAACTGAATCGCACTAATTCGCACAAACCAGATTTAGAAAACGAACCAAAATATAATATTAAAGGACACATAATAAAAATGGAATTTAATAATTCCAACTCTAATCCAACTCCAACTAGTTCATATAAAAGCAAAACCTATCATAATTATTTTCTCGGCATTGATAAAAGCAAATGGGCATCAAATGTCTCTCTTTATAATGAAGTACAAGTAAATAATATATACGAAGATATTTCCGTAAAATATTACTTCGATGGCAATTCAATCCGTTACGACTATATTTTAGAAGCAGGGGCTGACATTTCTAAGCTTAAAATGAATTATAAAGGACAAAATAATATTGAAACTAATAATGAGGGCGAATTATTAATAACAACCAGTCTCTGCGAAATTAAGCATAATAAGATTTTTGCATACCAAGAGTTGAATAATCAAAAAATTGAAATAGAATGTAGATTTGAAAAAACTTCAGACAATCAATATACATTCAAATTAGGCAAATATGATAAAACACTTGCCTTAATAATCGACCCATTAGTATGGTCCACTTTGATAGGCGGTAGTGTAAAAAGTGGTGGTAGTTTTGATTTCGTTCGTGGAATGGCTGTTGATGAGGTTGGTAATGTATATATTGCTAATAAAGCACTAAACGAGGATTATCCAACAACAACAGGAGCTTATGATGAAACACAAAATGGAAAGATAGATGTAGCCATAAGCAAGCTGTCAGATGATGGGAGTACTCTTGTATATTCTACATTCATCGGAGGTAGTAGCGATGATGAAGTTAAAGGGATAGTTATAGACCAATCAAATAATGTATATGTAACTGGAATGACTGGAGGAAACAATGATGATGAGAATGACTTCCCAACGACAAGTGGGGCTTTTGATGAGGCTTATAATGGCAATAGTGATGTATTTGTTAGTAAATTGTCAAGTGATGGAAGTAAGTTATTTTATTCTACTTATATAGGAGGTCAATATAGTGAATATGGTCATGCAATAACTCTGGATGATTCAAATAATGCATATATTGCAGGAATTACTATAAGTGATCAAAATACCAATGATTATCCTACAACAGCTGGCGCTTATGATGAGACATTTAATGGTGGATATTATGATATAATAGTGAGCAAGTTATCAAGTGATGGTAGCGAGATTCTTTATTCGACATTTATTGGTGGCGATGGGGAAGATTATGCTTTTGGTATTACAATAGATAAATTAAATAATATCTATATTGTTGGAGGTACTTATATTGAAGGAGGAGGACCAACTAACTATCCAACAACAAGTGGGGCTTATGATAGATTTAATCATGATTGGGAAGATATCATAGTTAGTAAATTGTCGAATGATGGAAGTACGCTTCTAATGTCAACTATTATTGGTGGTGAGTCGAATGAAAGAGCTAATGGAATTGCTTTAGATGATTCAAATAATGTAATAATTACTGGTTATACAAATAGCAAAGATTATCCTGCAACCAAAGGTACTTATGATGATATTATGAATGAACTATATATCTATGATGTATTCGTGAGCAAACTGTCAAATGATGGGAGTGCATTAGCTTGGTCAACATTTATAGGTGGAAAATATAATGATTTTGCTAATGGAATAGTATTGGATAAATCGAACAATATTTATATTGCCGGAGAAACAGTAGGAAATATTGGAAATGAAACTTATACTTATCCGACAACAGAAAATGCCTATGATAGGACTCATAATGACAATATAGATGTAATGGTTAGCAAGTTATCAAGTGATGGAAGTACACTACTGTATTCAACTTACATTGGTGGTAATGGAAATGACAAATGTTATGGAATAGCGTTAGATAAATCAGAAAAAGTATATATAACTGGTTTGACAAGTAGTAAACATATACCTTTTCCAACAACAAGCGGAGCTTATAATGAAGTTCATAGTAACAGTGTATTTGATGTTTTTGTAACAAAATTTGATAAATTAGCAACAGGAATTTTAGAAAACAATTCAATAAATTCTAATATAAATATAATATACAAAGGCAACGATATTTTCGCAAACTATAAGTCTCAGGCTGCAAATGATGAGTTGAAAATATACACATTAAATGGTGTTTTAGTCGAGACAGAAACTTTAAAAAATAAGGTGGGTCAAAATCGAATTAGTCTAAATGCAAACAAATTAGAATCTGGAACATATTTAGTTCAAATCAAATCTGGGGAAGAGCTAAATAGTGGTAAGTTTATAGTTGCTAAATGAAATAAAAAATAATATTTATTTTAACTATCTTTTCTCATTATTTCTTTATACATATCTAAGCCCTTCTTAGTTAATCTAACTTGCTTAAATGTGTGCAAAAGTCCGTGAACATCACGGAAAGGAACTGAGTTGTAATTCCCCTCTACCTCAACGATATACTTATCTTTGAGTAATAGCCAATAAACAGATTGAAGCTTGGGATTTTGATTTTCTATAATCTCAATTATCTCTTGTTTATAAGCCGCTTTTAATATTTCTAATTCAGCGTTCATCTGTTGCAAGATAGTGATTAAAAATTAAATTATCGACATTATCTTTTTTATCTTAAAAAAAATCTTATATTTGATAATCAACGAATAAATAAAATGAAAGAAGTTAATGAAAATAATCTCATGGAACGTTAATGGTTACCGTGCAATAACAGGACAAAATAAAAAAATAAGATTAGATGATGTTTCGTACGAAAACAAGCTGTTTGAATACGTCAAGCAAGAACAACCAGATATGATTTGCCTCCAAGAAACCAAAGCTGAACCCTCGCAAATCAAAGAAGAACTAATAGCTCCGCCAGGATATGACCACCATTATAATTGGTGCAGAATCAAAAAAGGATACTGCGGCGTTGTAATATTTTCAAAACACAAAGCAAAAGAGAGTAAACAAGAATTCGGTATTGAAGAATTTGACCAAGAAGGTAGATTTATCCAAGCAGATTTTGAAGATTTTGTTCTTATGAATGTCTATTTCCCCAACGGTCAATCTGGCGAAAAACGCTTAAAATATAAATTAGATTTTTATGATGGCTTATTCGACTATGCTAATAAACTAAAAAAACAAGGCAGAAAACTCATCATCTGTGGCGATTACAACACAGCACATAACGAAATAGACCTTGCTCGACCAAAAGCCAACACCAATACTTCTGGTTTCATGCAAATAGAAAGAGATAAAATCGATGAAATAATAAATAATGGCTACGTAGATACTTTCAGAGAATTCAGCTCAGAACCAGAAAAATATACATGGTGGAGTGCGAGATTCGGAGCGAGAGACAGAAACGTTGGCTGGAGGATAGACTACCACATGGTAACCGATGATTTGATGAAAAATGTTACAAACTCTTACCACCACGACCAAGTTATGGGTAGCGACCATTGTCCAATTGTAATTGAACTGGATTTATAATGCTAAAACATATACTAAATATTCATAATTTCATTGCAACATTTTTGGTATTCGCTATACTGATGTTCTTCCCAATAATATTTAGTGTAGATATGTTTGACCCAATCCAAAACACTTTAGAGGAAATGTCTATTACCGATATAGTCTATTCGCAATTAAGAGATTACGAAGACGTAGAAATAGATAGCAATATAGTAATCATAAATAATTCTCATCTAAAGCGTCATCAAATTGCCCAAATATTCGAAATTATAAATGAACAAAATCCCAAAGTAGTCGGAGTCGATATAATGTTCCGTCGTCCAAAAGGAGACCAATACGATTTGCCATTGTCCGAAGCAATTCAGAAAATGGATAATTTCGTTTTAGCCTGCGATAATTTCAAAGGAACTCCCGACGGAAATAGTTTCGACAGCGTAAAATATTCATTACCAATGTTCTCAGATTACTCTAACAATGCCTACGTTAATATGTTCACCGAGCCAGGAGAATTCCGAACAGTTCGTAAAAGTATGCCAAAATCTAAAGTAAAAGACAGCACGGTATATTCATTTGCAACAACTATTGCAAATTTTTACGACCCAGAAAAAACTAAAAAATACTTATCAAGAGATAATAAATTAGAAATCATTAATTACAAACGAAACCTAAATAAATACATAACCTTAGATGCTAAAGAGTTTTTCGAGAAAGCTCAAAATGATGATTTGGGATTTCTAAAAGACAAAATAGTCTTAGTCGGATATTTAGGACCAAACCTACAAACTCCAGTTTTTGAAGATATTTTCTATTCGCCTATGAATCCAAAATTTGTAGGCAAAGCACACCCAGATATGTATGGAGTAATCATCCACGCAAACATAATATCTATGATTTTAGAGCAGGATTTTCTATCAACCACTCCCGAGTGGCTGACTTTCTTTCTAATGGGACTTATAGTATTTTTCAATATGGCGACACTAAAATTAATGAGATTTAAAATCCCAACTTATTACCAAACATTTACAGCAATATTTGCTCTAAGTCAATTATTAATATATTCGCTGATAATAATATTTGCTTATCATTGGATTGGTTTAGAAATCAAGATTGCAGGAGCATTATTTTCCGTAATTGTTTGCGTTATGACATTTGAGATTTATAACGACTCCTTATTCCCATTAGTCAGAGATGCCTACAGAAGTATCAGATATAGAATCACCGGAAAGTTAGTATAATGGTATTTAAATTCAAAATAATAGCAAAACAATTAAGGAATATAGATGCCCTTAGATGATTATTTCAAGCAGTTTAGTTTTAAACTCATTGGTTTAGACGTATTATTTAGTACTATCTTAGTATTCATTATACTTATTATTTCTCCATTCCTTTTCAATTTTCAAATTTTTAAACCGATAACTGATTCTATTTCTGATTTTGAAATAACTGATGTCTATTTCTCCAATATTTTGCCAGAATTGGATATACCCGTCGAAACTGATATAGTAATAGTGAACACAGGCATTAAAAAGGACTATGGAGTTGTAGAATTAAATGATTTGCAATATATAAAAGTACTAAACCTAATCAACCAAACCCAAGCCTCAGCAGTTGCTATAAATCACAGGTTTGAAACCGAAAAAGACTCAAAATATTTTGAGCCAATCAAACAAATTTTAGACAACACTAAAAATTTAGTTTTAATTTCCAATTCTTCAAATAATATTTCGGAAAATGCAAAATTTACTTTCGTAGAATTTGACGCTGAAAATATGTCGCCCACTAAGACCATCAGAAAATTTCTAACTAATAAAACCACCAAAAACAAATCAATAAATCACTTCGCAGTAGAAGCGGCAAATGGTTATAATCCCGACGCAGTGGCACGGTTTTTGGAGCGAGGTTATGAATATGAGCGTATTAATTACATAGGTAATTATAGAAAGTTCAATATAGTAAGTGCAGCCGCCATTTTTCAAAACAAAGTATCACCCGAAATATTTGATAATAAAATTGTTTTGATGGGCGTAGTAGATACAACCGGTATAAGTATGGAATTTGAAAGAATGCACTATACACCGCTCAATGAGACCAGTTCAGGCAGAGCAATACCAGATATGTATGACACTATTATTCATGCAAATATCATCTCAATGCTGCTTACAGATAATTATTTCGAGAAAATGTCTCAGTGGCTAATCCTCGTTATTACATTTGTTCTTACTTATCTGAATATGTTGCTCTTTGGTTATATTGGTCATAGAAATCCAAAATGGTACGAACTTTCAGCTTTAGCCATTTTTACAGTAGAAACTTTTTCTATTGCTTATTTGACTGTAATTTTATTTTCAGATTACAATTATGAGATGGATTTAACGTTAGCAATAATAACCTCGGCAATGTCGATAGTTCTCTTTGAAATATACACAGATACTATTAAACCTATTATTCAATTGCTATTTAGAAAATTGAAAAAAAATTAATTATATTTGCGTATATGCCGAATATTATATATGTTTGTAAACAAGTTAATTATTTTTAATATTAAACTCAGTAAGGATTGCTGTATAAAGGAGTTTAAAAAATGACAAGAGTAAAGTATATTCTCGCAGTGATGGTATCACTACTACTTACGGTAAACATAAGTTTTGCCGGACACGAATTTGATGTTTTGACTACAAAAGGAGACATCAAAATCAAAAAAGAGAATTCTACAAAGTGGGAATCTCTTGATAAAGGACAGAAATTGTTCTCTAAGGACCAATTGAAGCTTAACAAAGGTGCATACCTAAGCTTAGTCCATACAAATGGAAACCCAGTAGAGGTGAATAAATCAGGAAATTATTCAATCTCTAAACTATCAAGCAAAGCGAAATCAAAAAAATCCAATGTTACTAAAAAATTCACAAATTTCATTATCGATGAGTTAGGTGAGTCTGATGACTTACTCTCAAGTGGTGATTTGAGTGAAAGCATGAGTACTTTGGGTGCGGTTGAAAGAGCTATTGATAAAAATGGTATTAATGTTAGATTGCCAAAATCTACTTATCTGATTGATAATCAAGTAAATTTATCTTGGTACGAAAAAGAAGGTGCCAAATCATATAAGTTTACACTTAGAAATCCAGATGATGAAGTAGTAATGTCTAAAGAATTAGATGGTACTGCACTTGACATCAATCTTGATGATGTAAAAGTAGAAGATGGCGAATGTTATTACTGGAGCATTACTGTTGATGATAAAACATCACAAGAATATTGCCTATACAGAATGACAAAAGAAGAAGCTGAAGAAGTTACAAATGACGTAAGTAGTATCACTGCCGAATTAGGAGAAGATGCTGCCATAGGTCAATTAGTTTTAGCTTCTTATTATGCTAAAAAGAAAGTAGTTAATCGCGCTATTGCTGCTTACCAAAAAGCTATAGAAATTTCTCCAGAAGTTGAGAAATATAAATTCTTATATGCAAAATATTTGACAAGTTTAGGATTACAAAGCGAAGCTGAAAAAGCAATGAAATAATAATCCCTAAAAAAATCACTGTTTATTAAAGCTATTTCTTCGGAAATAGCTTTTTTTTATCTATCAATATTAAATAATATTATCATACTCTCTCATAGCTAATTTTCTCTAAGAATTACAATATTATCGCGAATTAAACATTTATTAAATGTCTCTCCGAGCCTATGATTGAGAGAATTCTATATAAATGCTTGTCTTACTAAGCTTTTATTTAAAAAAGTAGGCTCGGATTGACTATTTTTGGATTATTAATTTATTATAAAATATTTCGTTATCTAATTTAGCTGTGATGAAATAGTTGCCCGAAGCTAACTCACTCAATTCAATTCTCTTAGAATAACTACCTTCGCTTATAAATCTTTGTGGAATTTGTTTTATTTTATGCCCCTGAAGATTATAAATTTCAATACTCAAATTTCCCGATTTTTTTATTTCTAATTCAATAGTAATATACTCCTTAGCAGGCACAGGAGATATATTAATTCTGTTTGTATTGGTCAATTCCTTAGCAGACACATAATAGTCAGATGTCCAAACTCCATAGCCATTTGTAAGAAAATATACCCTGTCATCATGATGCAATATGTCATTTATCTCTAAATCTTCTATCCCATTAAAATTAATCTTATCCCAACTAAAACCATAGTTTGAAGTATATTCTGCCCCACCTTTGTCCTTTGTTACTATTATCAAATCTCTAAAATATGTTAGATTATTTCTCCTAACAGGTTCTTCGTCAATATTAATCTGAGACCAATATTTGCCTAAATTTATAGATAAATATATCTCTCCTGTATTTCGCAGAACTACCAGTTTATCTTTATCCGCTTTTATATCAATAAAATTATTAAATTCAAAATTTTTGTCTATATTTTCAGTAATATTTTCCCATGTTACCCCCGAATCAGTCGATTTATACAAACCTTTATTCTTTATTAAAGCAAACATATTTTCTCCAATAGAAGTCATTCCCAAATTATCATCATCAGGCAAATTCCAAACTTCATTTAGTATCTTTTTATCATTAAAAATAAAAGTTCCTTGTGCGTAATCCTGCGTTCCGATATATAATAACTCATTTGCAAAATATATATTATTTATATGCCCGATAGATTTACCAATATATACTCCTTGCCAGTTCCTACCATTATCTGATGATTCAAACAACATAGATTTGTCAGCTAGTGCATATAATTTATTATGTCCTTTGATTATTGACCTGACTGTACGTTTATTAAAATTGCTATTAGAATTAAAAAATATGCCATCATCTTTAAGATTATTAATTGCAACATTTGTAGTTAAGTTTTGTGATAAAATTAATTCATCATTAGAAATTATCCCCGAATAACAATTAATATTTGACATTCCTTCGGAAATTTCTGTATATTCGCTACTAACTATATTATGCTTATATGATAATCCATTTTCATAATTCAAATAAAAATAGTCTCTATATGCTGTTGCAACCCTAATTTCTGGATATAACACTATGTCGTAATCTTGCCAAGTTCTACCGCTATCAATCGATACTCGCCAAAAATCATCAGTAATCAAATAAAAATTAGTATTATAATGTTCAAGATTTAATACTGCAGAAAAGGTGTAATAAATAGAACTGTTCTCGTCCTCCGGAGATACCCAACGCAAGGAATCTTCAGAATATACTTGGAGACCGAATGAAGAACCTAAATACATTTTTTTATTGATTTGCTTAATAAAATTAGGCTGATTACTTAAATTAAAACCAGAATTAAAGTCTTCCCAATTTTTAAGCTTATTATTTGAACGTAATATTCCATTTTCTTGTGAGCCAACATACAAATAGTCGTTTGTACCATATATCAGGCTTAAATTCTCAAAATTATTTTCTTCCGGTATTCTAATCCATGACTCACCTAAATCATTACTATAAAATATCCCTTCATTTTGGCTTAATAGATAAAAAGTTTCAGAAGAATTAGTAAATTGTTTAATATTCCCAAGACTTAATATCCCAAATTCAGGATTAATAAGCCCATCTGTAATTAATTGAAAATTCTTGCCATCTATTGACCGATAAACACCTTTATTGTTTGTACCAACAAACAAAACTCCTTTAAATTCGTATAATGTTGTAAAATATGTACCATTTTTGCCATACATTACTATCTCCCATGCCGAATCAACTAATTTATAAATATTGCCTACGATTTCTTCACTGCCTGTAACAGCATATAATTCGTTATTATATATTAATTGAGCATTTATCAAACCACCTTGGGGTTTGTCCATTGACTTAGCATAATTCAAATCTTGAGCAAATGATATTTGCGTCAATATAAAAAAGAAAAGGATACTATTTAAAATTAAGAATTTGATATGTTTTGTAGTTTTCATCTTAGTAATCGTTGATTGGTAAATTAATAACATAGGGAAATAAAAAATGTTACAAAATTAGAAGACATATTATAGTTTTATGTGTCATTACATAATACAAAAACATTTTTCTATCAGATACGTTTTCAGTTTTTTTTTACAATAATAACAATTTAATCAATGAAAAAGTTACTTTTTTTAATATACATAATTTTTAGTTCGATAAACCTTTTTGCTTCAGAACCATTGGTCGCATATAAATCCGAAAATACTTGGATAATATTAGACCATGAAGGAAAAAAAATCCTCGAAAAAAATGATTTATTAACCATAAAATCTTTCAGCGAAAGCCTTTTTGTCGTTAGTAAAAAAGGAGATAAACCTGGCGAAATACTCTGGGGTATTATGGATTTGCAAGGAAATGTTAAAATAGTACCAGATGCAGACGGAATTGATGAATTTGTAAATGGAATAGCTATTGTGTTCAAAAACACTCCTGAAGAAGAGTTTGAAAAAAAGTTTGGATTTATAGATAGACGTGGAAATTTTTTAACCGAGTATGAATTTTTTGATGTTACTCCTTTTTCTAATGGACTTGGTTACGTTTGGAATAACAAAGAGCGAGGTTATTTGAATTCAACTGGTGCTATGGCAATACCACTTCCAGATGGCATTGCTGGTTATGAATTTTCTAACGGCTACGCTGCTGTATCAAACCCTAAATATAAAGTAGGTTATATTGATACTTTAGGCAATGAAATTTTAGGATTCAAATATGATGAACCAGGTATGTTTAGCGAAGGTTTGGTAAGAGCAACTTTCAAAGGTAAAATCGGATATGTAGATAAAAATGGTAAAGTTGCTATACCCCACGAATATTATGGTGGCGAAAAATTTAGCGAAGACAGAGTTTTCCTAGCCGTACAAGGAAGAAAACTTATTTATATGTGGGCATTAGCAGATAGAAAAGGTAATGTCCTGACAGAACATAAATATTATAGAGTTAAACCTATGAGTGAAGGCTTAGCTGCAGTAAAAACAGATACTTTTTGGGAATTTATTGGAAAAGATGGTAAAGTGGTATTAGACAATGAATATAGATTTGCTGATTCTTTTAAAAATGGACTTGCGTGGGCCTCACAAAATACAAAAGATGGCAATATCAAAGGTGGCTTCATTGATAAAAAAGGAAAATATCAACTAATAATTGATAATTTAGAAAATGTTGTTGATTTGAGAACTAATCAAAGATTATATTAATATTTTAAGATATTTAGCTAACATAATTGTTGCTATTTCGTATTTTTGTATATATTAATTATAGAATTAACATTTAAATATATCTTACCGAATACAAGGAATTTAGTTTTATGAATGTGCCTTTCATCGATTTGAAAAAACAATATGAGCAAATTAAAGATAGAGTCGCTAAAGACTTCAATCATATTATGGAAAATACTGCATTTATCGGCGGAAAACCAGTAAGTGATTTCGAGTCTGCTTACGCTAAAATGTATGGGGTCAATCATGCTATTTCTTGTGCTAATGGTACAGATGCAATTTATATCACTTTAAAAATGTGTGGTATTGGAGCAGGTGATGAAGTAATCACAGCCGCTAATACGTTCATTGCTACCTCAGAGGCAATATCACAAACAGGAGCAAAGCCAGTATTTGTTGATTGCGATAAAGACTTCTATCACATCAATACTGACTTGATAGAAGAAAAAATAAATAAAAATACAAAAGCAATTATCCCTGTCCACTTATATGGACATGCAGCAGACTTAGATTCGATTTTTGAAATTGCTAATAGACATAAGTTAATTGTAATTGAAGACACAGCACAAGCTCACTTTGCCGAGTACAATGGGAAGCTTTGTGGGAGTATGGGAGTTGCTGGCACTTTCAGCTTTTATCCAGGTAAAAATTTAGGTGCTTATGGTGATGCCGGAGCGATAATTACAAATAGTAGTGGATTATCTGAGAAGTTTCACAGATTCAAAACCCATGGCTCATTACAAAAATATGACCATGATATCGAAGGTATGAACTCAAGAATGGACGCTTTGCATGCGGCTGTATTAAATATAAAATTAGATTATATCTTGGAGTGGAACGAGCTAAGAAGACAAAAAGCAAACTATTATTTGGAAAAACTAAAGAATATAAATGGGCTAGAATTACCGAAAATTAGACCGAATACAATTCCAGTTTGGCATTTGTTTATTATTAGAGCTAAACAAAGAGAAGAGCTGATGGAATTTTTGAATAAGAATGGTATCGCAACAGGCTTGCATTATCCTAAAGCACTTCCATATACTAAAGCCTATTCATATATGAATGCTAAACCAGAAGATTACCCAATATCTTATCAATATCAATCAGAAATAGTATCCCTGCCGATATTCCCAGAATTAACATTTGAACAAATTGATTATATAGCTAGTAAAATCAAAGAGTTTTACAAATAAGTATAACATATTAGATTGTAAAATTCTTAACGAAAATAACTATCTAACTTCTGTTCCGTTTTCTACTTCACTCATTGGGCTGATAATCGTTAGAGAACCATCTTTACTGTTGGCGGCTAATAACATACCTTCAGACTTTTGTCCCATTAGTTTTGCTGGTTTCAAATTTGCGACCACAATAACTGTTTTACCAATGATTTGTTCTGGAGAATAGTGTTTAGCAATTCCTGCCACTATCTGCCTTTTTTCATCGCCCAAATCAACTTGCAGTTTTAATAACTTATCTGACTTTTTAATATTTTCCGCTTCTATTACTGTAGCAGTTTTTAATTTAACACCCATAAATTCTTCAAAAGTTATTATCCCATCCTCATTATTTGTGGACTCCATATTTTTAAATTTTCCTTTATTGCTTGTTTCGTTTTGAGTTTTTTTATCACCCAATTTTGCTATTTGAGAATCAACAAATTCATCTTCAATCCTTCCAAATAAAATTTTTGGTTTTTCAATTTTAAGACCTGCTTTTAACTCAAATTTATATGCATTGCTCCACAAATTTTCGGGATATTCCAAATTTTCATTCGGCTCACCAGTATTTACTTCCTTGCCCAATAATTCTTGCAAATATTCTGTTGTATAAGGAATAACAGGTGAAATTATTGTCGCAAGTGTGTCTATCAGCTGACAACATACAAACATAGTCTTCGCAGTCTGATTTTTATCAGTTTTTAAAGATTTCCAAGGTTCTTCATCATTAAAATACTTATTCGAAGCACGCGCAACATTCATAATGTTAGCAATAGCATCTCTAAATCTAAATTTCCTAAAATTATCATCGGCTTTTTTAATATTAGTCGTAAGTTCTTGATTAAGTATTCTTTCGTTTTCGTTTAACTCATCACTCCCTTTTTCCCATGATTCAATTAAACTATCTTTTCCTTCAAAATTCGGAATTTCTCCATCGAAATTCTTATTTAAAAAAGTTAAAACCCTATTTACATAATTGCCCAAAATAGCAGCTAATTCATTGTTATTCCTTGCTTGATAATCTTTCCAAGTAAAGTCCGCATCTTTGGTCTCAGGGAAATTAGTTGATAATGTATATCGCAAAGCATCTATATATGCACCATCAGGAAAATCCTCCACGAAATCTTTCAAATCAATACTCCAATTTCTTGACTTTGAAAACTTCTGACCTTCTAAATTTAAAAATTCGTGTGCAGGTACATTTTCTGGCAAAACATAAGGATTATCTTTGTCTTTTCTTCCATGAAGCATAGCCGGGAAAATCAATGTATGAAATACTATATTATCTTTACCGATAAAGGCAATATATGAAGTATCCTCATTTTGCCACCAGTTCTTCCATTCATTTTCATCTATATCTCTAAAAAATTCTTTTGTCGCAGATATATAACCTAATACTGCATCAAACCATACATATAAAGCTTTGCCCTTAACTTTTTTATCATCTACACCATCAATTCCGTCTAAATGCACTCCCCAATCCAAATCACGCGTTATTGCTCTTTCTGTCAATCCTGCTTTGAGCCACGAACGAGTTTGCTGCAATACATTATCTTTCCAAGTATTAGAATTACTTTCAATGTAATCATCTAAAAACTCTTGAAATTTATCGAATTGCAAAAACCAGTGTGTTGTTTTTTTGAGAGTAGGTGTTTGTTGTGAAACTAAGCTAATAGGATTTTTTAATTCTGTTTGACTATAATATGCTCCACAATTATCGCATTGGTCACCCCGAGCATTTTCGGATTGACAATTTGGACATATTCCCTCTACGTATCTATCCGGCAAAAACATATTAGCTTTTTCATCATAAAACTGCTCTTTTTCTTTTTCTAACAAAAAACCTTTTTTTAGAAAATCTCCAAAAAATTCTCTTGCTATTTCGTGGTGAGCAGGTATTGAAGTACGAGAATAAATGTCGAAGCTCATACCTAATTTTTCAAACGCATTCTTATTTGAATAATGATACTTATCTATAATTTCTTGGGGTGATACATTTTCTTTTTCTGCTGCAATTGTTATTGCAACCCCGTGTTCATCAGACCCACAAACATATAAAGTTTTTTCACCAGAAAGTCTCAAAAATCTCGCAAATATATCAGCCGGCAAATATGCACCAGCACAATGACCTAAGTGTAAAAAACCATTTGCGTAAGGTAGGGCAGAGGTAAGTAAGTATCGCTTCATTTTCATTTAAAAAGTTTATAAGGTAATTTAATTAATGCTAATAAATTATAATTATATAAATATCAAATAGTTTTACAAATTTTATCAATATCTTCTTCTTTCAAATACGGATGCATTGGCAAACTAAATACTCTTTCAGAAATATCTTCTGTAATTGGCATATCCCCCTTTTTATAACCCAAATAAGCATAAGCAGTTTGCAAATGCAATGGAATAGGATAATAAATCGCCGAAGGAATACCATTCTCTTTAAGTCTTGATTGTATCTGTTCTCTGTGTTCCGAGTTATCTGCCAAGACAGAGTATTGAGCCCAAGCAGATTCATACCCATCTGGAATAGTAGGAGTAACTAATTTGTCTTTTAGACCTTGAGTATAACGGTTTGCTACTTTGTTTCTAAGTTCGATTTCTTCATCAAAAATTTCTAATTTTGCAAGCAATACTGCCGCTTGGATTGAGTCCATTCTGCCATTCATTCCTAACCTCACATTATCATAACGCTGGCTACCATAACCGTGAACTCTGATTGATTGGAATATATCATATAATTCTTTGTCGTCAGTAAATGCCGCACCACCGTCGCCATAAGCACCAAGTGGTTTTGCTGGGAAAAATGAAGTTCCTGCAGCCTCTCCAAAATGACAAGCTTTTTTGCCTTTATAAGTTCCGCCAAATCCCTGAGCTCCATCTTCTAATATTTTCAAATCATGCTTGTCAGCTATGCCACAAATTGAGTCATAATCGGCTGGTAATCCAAATAAATCAACTGGGATAATTGCTTTAGGGTTCAATTTTCTTTCAGATTTGACTCTGTTTATTGCTTCTTCTAATTTATTTGGGTCGATGTTATATGTATCTTTATCTATATCTACAAAAACAGGTGTTGCACCGGTCAAACTAATTACTTCAGCTGTAGCAACAAAAGTAAAAGGAGTAGTAAATACTGCATCTCCACTACCAATACCCCAAGCCATAAGAGGAATAAGCAAAGCATCAGTACCCGAAGAGCAAGCTAAACAATACTTCCTACCAGTATATTGAGCTAATTTTTCTTCTAATTCTTTGATTTCCGGTCCGAAGACATATTGCCCATGTTCGAGAACATCCATAATAGATTTATCAACTTTTTCTTTGATTCGGGCATACTGTGTTTTTAGGTCTATAAATTGCATATTTGCTAAAGTATTAAATTTATGATATATTAAGTGTACAAAATTACTGTAAATTTAGCAATTGGAATAGAAATTTATTTTAGATTTATTATGCAATCCTTTAAAATTTCTTATAAATATATAAGAATGAATAATTATATAAAAGATATTACTTAGAATAGTTCTCATAAATTACTAATTAGATTCTCAGTAACTTCCTTAGTATATGAATTTAATTTATAATGGGTGGGCATCCAGCCAAGCAAAAACCTCTCAAAATCTGCTACTGCATAATCATATAATTCCCTCCATTCCTTTTCTATTTCTCCAAATTTAATATCTACTTCGTATTTATCGATATATAACTCAAGAAATTTAAAGTAATGGTCAATGTATTTGGCAGAATGTTTCCCAATCGTACTCTCTTCCAATACACTACTTAGAAAATATACCAAATCCTTCATACCACAGCCTTTGCCTATGTATTGGAAATCAACAGCAGCAACTGAACCCGAATCCGAAGAGAAACAAAAATTTGCAATCTTAGCATCCCCGTGAAGAATAGTTTGATATTTTGCCAAATCTAACTCCCTGTCAATTTTTTCTGCACTTTGTTTTAGATTAGATTCTTCCATTGCTTCAAACTCTTCTAACCGCGTCCCTAAGTGCCAATAGGTTCCTTTATCCCAAATTCCTTTTCCACTACTAAAAAATCCCTTTGAATGAAAACTTGCCAACCACTCCAAACAAATCATAATTTCTTTATGCTTAGGGCGGTCTATTCTTTTATTATAACCAATCATATCCAAGTCTTCTAACATCAAAATAATCTCGGTATTATTAACTACCGAACCTAATAATTTTGGAAAATATGAAGAGTTATCTCGAAATTTATCATAGTTTTTATACCAATTAGTTTCTACTTTGTAAGATTTTAATTTTCTTTGGTGAGATGTTTTTGTATTCCAATTTCTCGGGTGGTTACCTTTTTTATCTAATTTGATATGCTTGATAATAACCGATGAATAATCTGCATTATCAAGAAATACTCGTGCTAATACCCCATAATTACTCCAAAGATTTTGAATTTTTTCTATCCCTGTAATCTTTGGAGCATTAAGTTTATTTTCTATTAAATTGAATGTCGTATATTCTAATTTATTAGTTATATTTCTTTGCCTACTTCTACTTTATATTCTTGACCACTTCCGTCTTTGCAATTTATTATTCCTGCTTTTGTTTCAGGATTTATATTATAAGTACCTTCATTCATAATAACTGGGTTGTTGTCTTTATCAAAATATTCAACTTTGTCAGTCTCAGGATTTAATGATTGTTCTCCATCAAAATTATGTTCACCTTTATGTAAGCTTATTGAGATAGATGAACCGTCGTTGCTTTTAGCAAAAAAGTCAAGGTAAGCTGGATCTACTGTAATACTCGAATATTCTTCATCAAATGTAATGACGTTTTCATACCCGACGATAGTTAAAAGTATTGCTTTAGTTACCTTATCTATCTTATCATCATCAGCACAACTATTAGAAATTGTGCTTATTGCTAAAATTAGCATTAAAAAAATTGCTTTTTTCATATTTTTTCCTTATAAAAATAAAAATAATTAACTCCCAAATATAATTAAAAAGTTTAATTAAATCAATTTAAATTATCTCCCAACCCTCAATATCACCCTCTATTATTCTAAAAATCGGGTGTGGTTTTATTTCTTTCGCATTTTTTATTTTATTGAATTTTATTATATCTCTGCCTTCTAACTTCTTTAATAAATGCTCAAATTCATATTTGATTTGTTTATCCGTAACTGTTAGTTTATCACTGAAGTCTTGCTCTTCAAATTTGTTTTTATTGAAATTATATCCCCTACTCATAGCTTCATCATAAATAAAACTTAGATAAGAATTTATATATGTCAAAGGATTGTTAGTAAGCTTAAATCTATTAAGTTGGGGATGATTTCTATAACCAATTGTATTTCCTTGCAAAACATTCTTAGCAAGAAGAGTTTCACGCCAAAGTGCTACTAATCCTTTAGAATCTAAATATTCAGGGTGTAATGACCAAATTCTCATTTATTATATTTACGATTAAATTAACAGCAATTGCCACCAGGCTCACAAGCTACATTTAATTCTTGCAAACTAATTTTTCTTTTTTCTGATTTTTCGCCTGCTTTATTCGCAAATACTGTTATACTAAAAATCCCTGTATTTCCAGAGTTAAATTCATCTATTTTATCCTCAGAAAGGTACTTTGCTAAAATATCATTTGGAATAATTATCGGTTTCTCTTTCTGAATTGTAATATTTTCAAATCCAAGTTCACTTATAAAACCTAAGTACTCATCTTTTTGAATAGCACCAGAAACACAACCAGCGTACATCTCAGCATCTTCGACTAATTCCTCTGGTAACTCGCCAATGAGAACAACATCAGATATGCTAAAATGACCACCTGGCTTTAATACTCTATGAATATCCTTAATTACATTCCTTTTATTTGGAACAAGATTTAGAACGCAATTACTCACCACCACATCAGCAAGATTATCAGAAATAGGCATATTTTCTATATCGCCATATCGGAATTCAACATTATTATAACCAAGTTTTTCTGCATTTTCTCTTGATTTATTTATCATAGCATCTGTAAAATCTATCCCAATAACTTTTCCGGATTCCCCAGTTTCATGCCGAGCTACAAAACAATCATTTCCTGCCCCAGAACCCAAATCAATTACAGTATCACCTTTGTTTATTTGAGCAAATGCAGTAGGCAAACCGCAACCCAAACCTAAATCAGCATCTTGATTATAACCTTTTAATTCCGAATAATCATCAGTCATAATATTATAAACTTCCGTGGAACTATCTGTCGCACCGCAACACGATGCCGCATTAAACTCTAAATTTTGCTCAGCAATTTCAGTATATTTTTGTCTTACAATTTCTTTTAGTTCTTGTTCTGATTTCTTCATTGTTTTATCTCATTTTTTATGGTTGTAATATTAGATATAGACGATGAAATCACTCAATAATTTGAAGATAAATTTCTTATATATAATGGTAGGTTACAAGCCATATAAAAACAGAAAACCTGCTTAGTTTGAGCATTAAAGTAAGAGGCTTGGCTGGTGGTATTGTTACAATTATAATAACTTTTAATTAATTAAATATTACAGGTTATCAATACTATTTAGTTTAAAAGTAGAAATTTCCAAATTACATTCGATTTCAAAAGTTTTTGCTTTGTTACGTATCTTTCTTTTTATATTGAAAATGAGTTGATTATCTTTAAGAAATGGAAGTTTATCTACATTCTTTAATGTACCCAAATGCACAATTAATCTTTGAGAAAACCATCCTTTTTTGAATTCAATATTCTCAATGTTTTGATAAGGTATTTTTACCTCTTTCAACTCTGATTTATATACTTCTAATACGTTGTCGCTTATGTGATACTCAACATTTATTGAGTCTTGGTCAAAGCCTATAAACCCACTAACAACAGCAAGACCAGCAACATAATCTTCGTATTTGAATGGTAATCTCATCTACCAACCCAAAAGGTATGCAAAAATGAGAGGTGCAACTATAGTTGCGTCTGATTCGACAATGTATTTAGGAGTATCTATATCAAGTTTTCCCCAAGTGATTTTTTCATTTGGCACAGCTCCTGAGTACGAGCCATAAGAAGTCGTAGAGTCAGATATTTGACAAAAGTATGACCAAAACGGTATGTTGTGTAGCTCTAAGTCTTGATATAACATTGGGACAACACAAATCGGAAAATCGCCGGCAATTCCACCGCCTATTTGGAAGAATCCAACTCCTGCTCCATCGGAATTATTTTGGTACCAATCGGCTAACCACATCATGTATTCTATCCCAGATTTCATCGTTGTAGGCCTTAGCTCGCCTTTGATACAATATGAAGCAAAAATATTTCCCATAGTCGAATCTTCCCAACCTGGACAAATTATAGGTAAATTTTTCTCTGCTGCTGCTATCATCCAAGAATTTTTTGGGTCAATTTCATAATACTTCTCTAATACTCCACTTAATATCATTTCATACATAAATTCATGTGGAAGTTTCCTATCACCAGAATTATCGGCTTTCTTCCATAATTTATAGATATGAGCCTGAAGACGACGAAATGCTTCTTCTTCTGGAATACAAGTGTCAGTTACTCTATTCATTCCTTTGTCTAATAGTTCGCGTTCTTCCTCCGGAGTCAAATCTCTATAATTTGGAACACGCTTATATGAATTGTGTGCTACTAAATTCATTATATCTTCTTCCAGATTAGCACCAGTACAAGAAATTATATCAACTTTTCCTTGTCTTATCATTTCTGCTAACGATTTACCAAGCTCAGCAGTACTCATCGCCCCAGCCAAACTTATTAGCATCTTTCCATTTTTTTGAAGGTGTGTTTCGTATCCCTTTGCAGCATCAACAAGTGCAGCTGCATTAAAATGTTTGAAATGTGTTTCTATAAAATTTCTAATCTCTTGCTTTTTCATTTATGATTGTTCGTTTAATTATGTAAAAAAACAAATATATAAATTTTTACTTAAAATTAATAGTAATTTAATATTTGGTAAGGCAGGACTTAGTTTTTTAGCAAAAAATTATTTGCTATTCTGAGATAGAATAGTTTAATCGGTAAGAATTTATTTTATTATTTTTATTATTTTTCTAATATGATTGGATTACAATTGCACTGCTGGTTTACGTAATATTTCGCTGACTCAGCTGATGCTCTTGAAGTATAGTTCCCTATTACAACCGCATACTTTTCTTCGCCATCAATCATCTTTGTTTTTACCTCAGTTCTCATTCTTTGTTGAAGAAATTTTTTCATTTCCGCTTCAGCCGCTTCGCGAGTATTAAATAAGCCCACTTGAAGTCCAAAAAACATTTTACTATCTTCTTCTTCCTCTATTTTATTTAATTCGTCAATCTTTTTTTGCTCATATTCTTCTTTTTTCTTTTTTTTGAACTCTTCTACTTCTTTCTGGTTTCTTGCAATTTGTTTGTCCAATATTTCTTGAGCTGAAAGTGGTTTTTCAGTTTCCTGCATTTCTACTTTTTTTACATCTTCTACTTTCTTTTCAGTTTCTGGGTTTATATCTGATTGCAAATTATCAATTGTCGTTTCATCTGGTTCTCCCTTTGCTAAAGTATCCGGATTGTCTGCTATTTTCACTTTGTTAGTTTTTTTTGTAAGCATAGGAGATTGGGATTCTTGATTTTCTTCACTATCCGTATTTTGATTGTTATCAGCATTAGTTTCTGGACTTCCATCAGAATTTCCGTCACTATTAGTCAATACATCAGTGGTAGTTTGTTTTTCCTCCACCATTTTTTTTAACTTTTCTTTGTTCTGATGAGTTGCTTCTTTTGTTATTTTATTATTAAATACATTTCCGAGTTCAATTACTCTTTTTTTGTCTATTTTTGCTAACCCAACTGCAGAGCGGACAACGTCCGAAGCCGGTATTATATATTCTGAAGTTGGATATTTTTGGCGGAAGTTATCTAATTCGATTCTCGCTTTTGTTGTGTCTCCAAGGATAGAATAGAATTGAACAATACGCCAGTAAGCATCATCTGCCCAGCTACTTGTTGGGTGTTCTGTTACTATTTCATTGTATATTTCTACTGCTTTGAATGCGTCATCGATAACGACTGCAAGAATAAGTTTAACGCCAGGGTCATTGGGATTGGCTGCAACTAAGTTTGGAATTTGTGCTTTGACAGACTGAGACTGCCCTCTGGCTACTTGATTTAATAGCTCTGAGATTTGCTGGTCATTTGACTGTGCAAATACGAAATATGTAGCCATAATGGCTAAAAGTATTACTAATCTTTTCATTTTTCCCCCCGAAAAAATCGGATTATTTATGCTGCTTATATTTTATAAGTTCAAATATATATATTATTTACTTAAATTAAAAATGTTTTTTTATTTTTTTTGGAAATCCTGATACAGTTTCGAGGCTTGTATCCCTTTGTTTTTTTGATACTTCCCTTTTTGGTATGTATCATATTCCCCTTCTATCGTATGATAAAATATTTGGCATATCTCTACATCTGCAAATATTCTAATCGGTTGTACACAAAACATCTCCAAAGTCCAAAAACCACTAAACCCAACGTCGCCAAATCCTGCAGTAACATGGATAAACAATCCTAATCTGCCAATTGATGAACGTCCTTCGAGCATCGGAACAAGATTATTTGTTTCAGTATATTCCATAGTCCTGCCCAAATAAAGTTTATCTTTCTCCAATAAAAGTCCCTCCTTTGGAATCATTAACTTCGAAGTAGGATTATTTTTATCCATCTCCAATACATCATTTTCATATACTAATAACTCATTATGTAGTTTTAAGTTATAAGAATTTGGATTGATTTGAGAAGGGTTGAATGGGTCGATTTTGATGTCTTGACCTATTCTATTATTTATTTCTTTTCCAGATAAAATCATCTATTTTATTCAAATATTTTATAAATTATTGCATATTGAACTCGCAAATTAATTAATTTTAGGTATATTTTTTAGCTTATCTTTTTTACTCTATCATTTTATTTATATTAATTAAGATCTTAGTGTTTTATAGCGCTCGATTTAAGCATTAATAATTTGATTTTATTAATAAAATATTAATCAATCTAATCAGTTATTATTACCACATAAATTATTATAAATAAAACAAAGTGAATTAGAAATGTTATATCACCACAGCAAAATACTATCAGGAGTATCATTCGAACAAGCAATTGAAAAAGTTACCGAAGAGCTTAAAAAAGAAGGCTTCGGAGTTCTCACAGAAGTAGATGTAACCAGTACTTTTAAGAAAAAATTAGATGTTGATTTTAGAAATTACAGAATACTTGGTGCATGCAACCCTACCTTTGCACACAAAGCCATTTCTAAAGAAAAACACATTGGAGTTTTTCTACCTTGCAACTTCGTAGTCCAAGAAAACGAAGACGGAAGTATAGAAGTTTCCGCCGTGGACCCAGTAGCATCTATGATGTCAGTAAAAAACTCTGGTTTAGGACCAATTGCTATGGAAGTCCAAGAAAAAATGATAGCAGTAGTCAACGCCTTGTAAATTTTAATTATATCTTTTCAAAAAATAAAGCACTTAAAAATGGCAATAAAAGACAAAAAGCAGGGTAGGAAATTTGTAATCATATTTTTTATAGGCTTGATAGTAATCTACTTAATTGGAAATTATATGGGAAGCTCCCTTAGTAAACACACCGGTGAGGTATTAGAAAGAGCAATTAATTTGAGGAACACACCAGATACTGTGCTCAATAAAGATTGGGTAAGAACTGAATATGGAAATTCAATTAGCGTAGAAAGTCCATTCCAATTAATAGAAAAAAATATTGAAATTAGTGGTACAGAGAATTTCTTACTTAATAAACTTAATGTATTTGAAAACAAATTAAAAAACGGCTTGCAAATCTCTTTGAGTATCAGCGAGTATAAACCAGAAGCAGGAGTTTTAGATTTGACTGACGCATCAGAAAATGTTATCACTAATTTTAAAAAAGCTTATGATCTAACCGATTTGAAATACAGCAATGACTCTTTACGCAACTACAACCATTTAGCAATAAAAACTAACGGCACTTTCCAAGAAGAAATCATTAATTATTCATTTGAAATTCTGACAGTTAAAGATGACTTAAAAATGTGGCAAATGATTATTGTTTATTCAACAGAAGACAGAAACGGAAGGTTATTAGCAAAGCGAATATTCAATTCGATTAGAATTTAATTATATATATAATTTTTAAGATTATAATGATTATAAGTAAGAAGGATAATAGAAAGAATAGATAAAAAAAGACTGCTAAATTGATATTTAACAGTCTTTTTATAGTTCTGACTATTTAGTTCTGATTAAGATTCTAAGCTTTGTGTTTAAGCTTCTTCAGTTTCTTCCGCAGCTTCTGTTTCAACTTCAGTTGCTACCCTTGGTGCTTTACATGAACAAACAACTGGATTACCTTGGAATGCAAATTCGAAAGCATCAGTTTTTAATTTGTCAATTTTGAATGTTTGACCAAATCCGAGTTCATTTATGTCTAATTCTAATCTTTCAGGTAAGTTTTCTGGTGTAGCAGTAATTGGAACTTTGTACATATACTGAGACAATACGCCACCACCCATAACACCTTTTGATTTTCCGACTAATTTGATTGGTACTTGAACTGTAATCTTAGTACCTGGAGTTAATCCAATCAAATCGAAATGAAGAATTTTTTCAGTAACTGGGTCAAAAGAAATATCTTTTAGCACAGCTTTTTGGTTTTGCTCCTCGCCTTCGATATCTAAATTAACTACTCTCGTGTAAGCAGTATAAACTACTGGTCTTAATGAGAGGGTATCTGAAAGAATTGGCAAACCCGCTTTTCCATTAGAATAAAAGATGCCCGGCACTAAGCCTTGTCTTCTGTATTCTTTAGAAATTTGTTTGCCGGTTTCTCTTTTTTTAACGGTTAAAGTTACTTCCGCCATAATGTATTCCTATATATTTATTTGTGAATTTTAGTAGCAATATTTAATGCTACTAATAAAATTTTCTATTTAATTTTTTTTCTAAATTATCTTTCTATATCAAACAATGAACTAATGGAGCGATTATCGTGAGTTCTGATAATTGCTTCTCCGAGTATTTCTGCTACGGACATTACTTCAACTTTTTTCATTTTTTGTTTTAATGGAATAGTGTCAGTAATAAACATTTTGTCAATTGATGTAGAATTCTCAATTTTTTCGACTGCTTTACCTGAAAAAACAGGGTGAACAGTAACTCCGACTATGGAGTTAGCACCTTTGTCTTTAAGTGCATCAGCACAATTTACAAATGTGCCACCAGTATCAATCATATCATCAACGATTATTATATCTCTGCCTTTTACATCGCCAACAATTTGAGTAATTTCAGCTTTATTATGCTGTGGTCTTCTTTTGTCAATCATAATTAAATCAGCATTGTCAAATTTGCCAGCATAAGCACGAGCAGTACGAAGTCCGCCAATGTCCGGTGCCGCAAATGAAGGATTTTTTATATTAAGCTTTTTTACCGCGTTGATAAGAACTGGTGATGCGTAAAGGTGGTCTAATGGAATATCAAAATACCCCTGTATTTGTGCAGAGTGTAAGTCGATAGTAATTATCCTATCCGCACCCGCACGAGTAAGCAAATTTGCAACTAATTTAGCAGTGATTGCTACTCTTGGCTGGTCTTTTCTGTCTTGCCGTGCATATCCAAAATAAGGTATTACCGCTGTAACGCGTCTTGCTGATGCTCGTTTTGCTGCATCAATCAAGATTAATAATTCCATTAAATTCTCCGCCGGTGCAGAAGTAGATTGGACAATAAACAAATCAACGCCACGAATATTCTCTTCGTATTTTGCCCATAATTCTCCGTCGCTGAACGTTCTTATAGAAGTTTCAGAGAGTTCTATTCCTAAGCTATTTGCTACTTTTGAAGACAGATCTGGATTAGATCTTCCGGAGACAACTTTAAAATCTGGCATTGTGTCAGCATCCTAAAATATAAAAGCTGGGATGGCAGGATTCGAACCTGCGCATGCCGGTACCAAAAACCGGTGCCTTACCACTTGGCGACATCCCAAACAAAATCTTATTTTCACCACGAAAGCGAAAACAAATATAAGAGAGTAGTTTTAATTGACCAAATTATTTCGTTTTATTTATTATTTTTTTATTCTTCGAATATTATTATTCTTATCGTATTATTATGAAATAATTTTTAAATGTAAACGATACCATTCTATGATTATTCAACAATAGGATTTTTAAAAGATATGAATACATTAAAATCTTTATTTATTTTTGCGACTCTTGGATTAATATTTTATACTAATATACTTTCCAAAGATAAGGAAGAATGGTATAACAACTTACTTAATAATTCAAATGAAAAAATAGGAAAGGAGCTTTATAAATTTGATTATAATCTGCTTTTTAATAGTATTAACCAAATCAAAGAAAATAAATTTGATGAACTCTTTGAACAATCTTCATATTTATTCAAAGAAAATATTGTTAAAAATGATTTCATAAGCCACGTTAGATTTCTTAACTCTGTAAATGGCAGCTTAAAAAGCTACCAACTTAGTAATGCAGCTATCCAAGATAGCATAACAATTTTTATATTTGATACAAAATACACCGAATTGAACACAAACGTTATTTTACAATTGATTTATGTAAGCAGTATTACCAAATCCGGTAAAGCAGAGACAAAATTAGCAGGATTTAATTTGCACAATGAAGATTATATAGAAATTCCCAAACTAAGCATTATTGCTAAGCCATTTATAGATAATTTCAAAAATAATAATATAGAAGAAATTTACGAAAATAGCTCCCAGATATATAGAGATAATGTGAGTATAGAGCAATTGTTTGAGATGTATAATTCAATTATTGAATTAGGCAAAATAGATGAAATTAAATATTATAATTATACTTTCGCAGTCGAGCCAGATGGTGATGTATTGTCCCTGATTTATGTTTTGCATATTAACAACAGCAAATATAAATTAATATTATCATACATTATGGAAAATGGAGTATATAAACTAATGCGAATACGAAGTTAAGTAAAATAATAAGCTCTTTGGGGTGTCAATATTATTATTATTTGTCAAAATAATAATAAGTTTTATTATGAATATTCCAAATAAAAATATACCCCGAATTGTTGTCATCGGTGCAGGTTTTGCAGGTTTACAAATTGCAAAAAATATCAATTCAAATGCCTACCAGCTTGTCCTAATTGACAAAAATAATTTCCATACTTTCCAACCGCTTTTATATCAAGTTGCTACTTCAGGCTTAGAACCTGATTCTATTGCATACCCTATAAGAAAAATATTAAACACAAAACAAAATAGCTATTTCCGCTTGGCAAATGTTAGCTCTATTGATACCCAAAAATCAATTATATTCTCAGACATAGGTGAGTTGAAATATGATTACTTAATAATCGCTTCCGGAGCTAAAAATAATTATTTTGATAATGACCTAATTAAGTATAATTCTATTTCTATGAAATCATTGGAAGACTCCCTTAATCTTCGTTCAAAAATTTTAGGAAACTTTGAAAAAGCCCTAAATACAAATGATTTGAATGAAAGAAAAGAGTTAATGAATGTTGTTATAGTAGGAGCAGGACCAACTGGCGTCGAACTTGCAGGTGCAATTGCAGAATTACGAAATAAAGTTCTTCCTAAAGATTTCCCAGACCTCGATTTTCGTCTAATGGAAATTAATTTGATAGAAGCAACTCCAAGAGTATTATCTGGTATGAATGCCGAATCTTCTCGCAAAGCCAATTTGTATTTAGATAAACTTGGCATTAATGTTTGGACTGATACCTTCGTTAACTCTTATGAAGACAATCTAGTAAAAACATCAAATATTGATTTCCATACTGATACATTGGTTTGGTCTGCTGGAGTTAAGGGTGATTTCCCAGAAGGAATATTACATGAACATATCGCAAAAGGCAATAGAATTAGAACTGATGATTACTGCCGCGTTTTATCCTACGATAATATATTCGCCGTAGGAGATGCAAGTAGTTTCATAAATAAAGAAGGTATAGAAGGATTGCCTATGATGGGGTCTGTAGCTATGCAACAAGGAAAGTATTTGGCTGAATACTTCAATAACAAATCAAAAAATACACAAACAAAACCATTTATATACAATGACAAAGGTACTATGGCAACTATCGGTAGGAATAAGGCTGTAGTCGAATTAGGAAGCTTCTCATTCCAAGGTATTTTCGCATGGTTAGTTTGGATGTTTGTTCACTTAATGCTACTTGTTGGCTTCCGAAATAGAGTAGTAGTCTTAATTAACTGGACTTGGAATTATATTAAATTTAACAACGGCTTACGTCTAATTATAAGACCATTCAAAAGAAAAACCAAACCAGAGCCTATTACAAGCTAGCTTCATATAAAAAGTCTTGTCTATATTAACGCTGTTAATTATATTTGCATTGTTAATAATTTATAACAATAATATAATTAATAAACAATGAAAAATAAGCAACTACAAGAACAAAGGATGAAAGGATATTTTATCCAAGCAACAAAAGAAATAATAAAAGGAGAAGGGCTAAAAAGTATCAGCGTTAGGAATATCGCAGACAAAGCCGGTTATTCTTATGCCACACTCTATAATTATTTCAAAGATTTGAACGAATTATTATTCTATTGCATCTCTGATTTCCAACAAGAATGTAATGAATTTGTTGACAGTCAAAATAAAAACAAAGAAAATGGTATTAAAAAAATTAACGGAATTGTGTTGGCGTACATCCATTTTTTCATACAATACCCAAGTATCTTTGATTTATTTTATCTTACTAAAATAGAAGGCTTTGGTAATAAAGAAAACACCAGACAAATAATAAACAATTCTTTGACGAATCTATTAGATGAAGAAATTAGACTTTGTATTGATAAAGGTCTGATTAGAAAAGAAGATATAAATGAGGTAATTCAGAAACTAAAATATACAACAATAGGAATGCTTCTGCTCTATTTGAACAGAGTAAACCCAGATACTTATAAAGAATTCATTGAGCAAGCAAAAAACCAAATAGCTTTGATATTATATTCGTTGAAGAAATAAGTGAAAGATGTAATAGTTAATATACGAATTAATAATAACGAATATTATTCAATTTGACCTATTTTTCTTGAGCAACTCGTTTACTTGATTCTAATATAACAAGTTCAACTCTTCGGTTCTTTCGTCGTCCTTCTTCAGTTTCATTGCTCTCTACTGGTTGGGTTTTACCATAGCCAACTGCGACAAACATTTCTTTTTTAATTCCTTTGCTAACAAAATATTTTACCACCGCATCCGCTCGTTTTTTAGATAGTTTCTCATTATATGCATCTCTACCAATACTATCAGTATGTCCAGCAATCTCAATCTTCTGAATAGGATAATTATTTAAAAAATATACTATTCTATCTAATTCAGGGAAAGAAATTGGAAGCAAGTCCCATTTATTATACTCAAAAAACAGGTTGTTCATCTTAATTTTTCTTTTCGCCTGCAAAGAAAAAGCATCATATAGAAGACCAGTATTACCTGTCATTTCCAAATCATCACCAAGTAAATCATCTAATGATTGCATTTGTATATTTTCACTCATTTCGCCAGAATTAGCAGCTGATGTTAGGTCAATATTAGTAGAAATAGGGAAATAACCCTCTTTTTCTGCATATATACCATAATTTCTTCCATTCCGTAAAACAATGAAAAATGTACCATTCGTTGGGTGAGATTTCATTTTACCAAGTTTTTTACCTGTTTCCAAATCCTCCCAAATAATTTCCGCTTCGAGTGGGAAACCATCTGCATCAGTTACCTTACCAGTTAGCGATGTTACTGCACTTGGCTTTAGTGCCTCTGGCATATTCATCGTATAAATATCTTTTTGTCCGAAGTTTAAGTCTCTATCAGCAGATGCAAAATATGCCAATTCACCATAAGTATTAACTATAACGCCAGATTCGTCCGACGGAGAATTAATCTCTTTTCCCAAATTAATTGGTTCTTCCCATTTGTCCCAAGCTAACTCATCCGTCCGCTTAGCATAAAACACATCTAATCTACCTAATCCAGGATGTCCGTCAGAGCTAAAATAAAGCGAAATTCCATCAGGGTGTAAAAATGGTTTTCGTTCAGCCATTCCAGTATTAATCTTTTCACCCAAATTGATTGCGGGACCCCAACCATCTTCAGTTCTATTGGAAACATAAATATCTGTATTCCCATATTTCGAACCGTATTTAGTTGAGTGTATAGGCTGATAAACACCTACCCCACCCGGACGGTCAGAAGAAAATATTAAAGCATCACCATTATTTGTCAGTTTAGCATCAGATTCAAAATATTTGGAATTTATAGGCTCCGGAAAATGAATCGCATCGGACCAAATATCTCCTTGTATTCTTTCAGCATAAAACAAATCCCCATTCCCAAGCGAACCTTCGTAATTACCAAATAAATAAAGCGTATTCCCATCAGTTGATACCCCTTGTGGAGACTCTTGGTTGTCTATTTTATTAAATGATGCTTCTAATTTATAAGCCTTTTGCCATACACCATCTACCCGTTTAGAAACAAATATATCTGAAGTTTGATTGTCAAACCCCTCTCTATTAATCGCTCTAAAATACATAGTATTTTGGTCGGCTGTTTGTATCGGAGCTGATTCGTTAGTAGATGAGTTAATTCCATCTCCTAAATTCTTATCTATCAAGCCTTCTTCATTTCTATTTAATATTTCTATTACTTTATCAAAATCTTTCTCTTTCCCCGGAAAATCAAATTTGAAGTCTTCCAGCATCTGAACTGCTTCAGTCCATTTTTTATCTTTGATTGATTGTTCTATTAACCTAATTGCTGCTATATAAGCTTCTTTTTTTGGAGCATAGTTGTTAATAACGTCCCAATATTTATCTACTGTTGCATCTGTCGGCGAATACAGTAATATTTCAATACCTGGTTCTGGTGCTTGGACTTCATCTTGAGATATAATTTGTTTGATTATAAAAAAACAAATTGATAAAACAGATACGATACTAAAAATAAAGATTTTTTTCATTGTACTTTCAAAATTACTTTTTGAAGAATTTGGATATTCCAAAGCAAAATATAATAAATTATAAGTATTAATACAATTAATCAATTTTATTAAAATATTTTCCTTTAAAATAATTCATAATAGAATCATCATTTAAACGATTTACATTATTATGAATATCAATCGACGAACATTTCTATCATCTTCATTATTATTATCTGTTTATGCAATTAAACCTAAGCGGCTATATGCAAAACAAAATAATAATTCATCATTCGTATTATCAAAAAACCAATTCGCAATATTAAACAAGATACAAAACCAACTCTTCCCAAAAGGTGATGATAACCCCTCTATTGATGAAATAAATGCAACAGAATATATGCAAAAAGTATTGATTGATGAGCTATATGACAAGGATATTAGACTTATCATTTTTAATGGTATTGACAAATTAGAAAGACAATCAATAGCTAAATATCATAAATCTATATCAAAACTCAAAGATGAAAATATGGAATTATTGTTAAAAGAAGCAAAAGAGGAATGGGCGGAACCATTTCTCGCAATGGTTCTATTATTTATTTTCGAAGCACTATTTTCTGACCCAATCTATGGTTCAAATACAAATGAAAGAGGTTGGAAATGGATAAATCATCAGCAAGGACAACCCCAACCAAATAATAATAATTTATATAAACCCTTAGCTCAGAAGAAATAAAATATGAAAGATTTTGATATATGTATAGTAGGCTCCGGTGCCGGTGGTGGACCAATTGCTTATGAACTCTCAAAAGCTGGATATGACGTAGTAGTTTTAGAAAAAGGTGCTTGGTTCAAAGAAGAAGATTTTTCAAAAGATGAAATTAAATCAGTAAGACGACCAATATTTACTCCAAATCTCGCAGACGAAAGACATGTAATAGAAGATTTAGAAGATGGAGAATGGGTAGGCGAATCTACTTATGAAAGCGGTTCAGATTTTTGGAATGGCTCTATGGTAGGAGGTTCGACAAATTTGATGAGTGGCTTTTTTCATAGATTAAAACCCAAAGATTTTAGACTATTGACGGAATACGGTGAAATAGAATATGGAAATATCGTCGATTGGCCTATCTCTTACGAAGATTTGGAACCTTATTATGAAAAAGTTGAGCGTATAGTAGGAGTATCCGGCAAATACAAAAAGCATAAATTCGCCGAACCTCGTTCTACTAAAGATTATCCCTACCCACCAACCCAAGAACATTTTGTTTCAGGGCTTATTGACAAAGCGTGTGAGAAATTAAATTATTCAAATTTTCCAGTTCCTAGAGCAATACTATCAAAACCAGAGGGAGATAGAGGAGCGTGTTATTTGTCTGGGTATTGTGGCTCTTATGCCTGCAATTCGAGAGCAAAAAGCTCTTCCCGTGTTGCACTGTTAGACAAAGCATATCAAACTGGAAAATGCCAAGTCCTTCCAAATTCTTATGTGTTTAATATCAAAACAGATTCAAAAGGGAAAATAGAATTTGTTGAATACATTAATAAAGACATAGGCACAAAACGCAGAGTATCCGCCAAAATATATGTTATAGCTTGCCAAGCTATTGAAACCTCAAGATTATTGCTTAATTCCGTAGGAGAAAAACATCCTTTCGGACTTGGAAATAGCAATAAATTAGTAGGAAAAAACTTGCTTTTCTCATCTGGTGGTTCTGCTAATTGCGAATTACCTTATGATAGTTTTGATTTAAACTCGCAGCTTAAATTAAAAAAACAAGGACCATTTATCAACCGTGCAGTTCAAGAATTTTATGAGTTCCAAGATGATGAAACCGGAAAATTGACAAAAGGCGGAACGATTGAATTTCTAATGCGTCATCCCAACCCAATAGCAAGAGCTAATAATCTGAAATGGGACAAGAACGGCAACTTAATATGGGGTAAAAAATTACAAGAAAAAATGTATAGTCATTTCAGGAATAACAAACATATACGCTTTGAAGTATTTTGCGATTGGACACCTAATGACCATTGTTTTGTAGATTTAGACTCAAAAGAGCGAGATAAATGGAATTTGCCTGTTGCCAAAGTCCGTATAGGCAATCACGGACATGACTATAAAATTGGAAAATTTATGAATGAGCGTGGAGTAGAAATATTAGAAAAATTAGGAGCAAAAAATATTCAAACTAATTTATCTTCATTCCCACCTTCAAATCTGCAAGCAGGTGGTTGTCGATTTGGAGAAAACCAAGCAACTTCAGTCTTGGACAAAGATTGCCGTATGCACGAAGTAGAAAATCTATATATCACTGATGGATCATTTATGCCAACAGGTGGTTCAGTACCGTTTACTTGGACGATTTATGCTAATTCTTTTAGAGTAGCAGATAAAATATTAGAACGTCTGAAATAGATTAATAAAATTTTATTTATTTTTTTTGTCGTTTATATTAATATTTAACGGAGGAGCATCGACTATATGAAATGTAGCAGAAGCAAATTTAATCTCACTATTCGGTGCCTCTACAGCTTTCAAAATATTCGTAAATAGTTCTGTTTTTATAGTCCTTCTGCGGTTAAATATAACAACATATCTTAAAGTGAACTCCACCCAGTTATCTGTAACAATAATTGAAATCATTGGTTCTGTTTGTGCATCTTCTAACCTATATTTGTCCTGCAAGCTTGTCCATTGTTTCTTTGAGAGATTTGTCAAATCTCCTGCCACATTTTTTGCCACATCAATAAATAATGCTTTTGCTTTGTCATAGTTTGACCCAAATTGAATAGGTATTTTGATTTCGTCCCATAGAAAAGGAAAATCCCCAGAGTAATTAAAAACTGGCTCTTTAAATACAAAACTATTAGCAATTAAAACAATTCTGCCATTATATAAGTCTCCATCTACCCATTGTCCGGTCTCCATTATCGAAGTACGTAATACACCAATATCCATTACATCACCTTTGATACCGCCAAGTTGAACCCTATCCCCAGTTTTATAAAATCCACCAAACATTATTGCTAACCAACCAGCAAAGGATGCTATTACTTCCTGAAGTGCAAAAGCAACCCCAGCACCTGCTACCCCAAATGCTACAGTAAACCCACCAATTTTATCGCTATATGATATTGATATAAGTAGAATTATGAAAATTGCTCCAACAAAACTGCTAAATTTTTTCGCTCTGTATTTATTATCATTATCTTTTATTCTATTTAATAAGTTTTTCTGTATTGCCTTAGTAATAATCCATATTACTATAATCCCAAGTATTACTAATGCCATCTTAATAACAATAGGATTAGAAATTATATCTGATATTTTTTCTTCCATTTTAATTCTATCTATTATGCCTTAAAGTCTTTCTTATCTATCGTATTGCTATCTCTGTCATTCTCATTTTTTATATTGATATTAAACGAAGGTGGTTGATAGTCCGGTTTTAAATAATCTAATGGAATAGTTGTATTATTTCCATCTCTCGCTGCTCGGTAGTGAGGCGATAATATCTCAATTCCATTTTCATTACAAACATCTTGTATGTTTTGGTGTAAATCAGAGTAGATTGTTGCTTGTTTATTAGCTGCCTTAGTATAAGCATTAATTTGGTAAGCAACATAAAAATCTTCCAAACTAGTCTGAAGTACAAAAGGCAATGGCTCTTTCTCTATTAGATTCGTCCTCAATGCAGCATCTATCAAAGTTTGGTGCATATCCTTCCACGGAATATCATATCCTATAGTTATAGTCGTATGGATGATTAGCCCTTGCTCTTTAGAATCACTCGAGTAGTTTATAGTATTTCCAGATAATACTGAAGAATTAGGAATAGTAATTATCTCATTTTTTGCTGTTCTAAGTCTTGTAACTAACATCGTTTTTTCAATTACATCGCCAGTTACATCACCAATTTTAATTCTATCTCCGATTTTAAATGGTCTCATATAAGTAATTACTAACCCAGCTATCATATTAGAGATAGCAGTAGATGAACCAAGTGAAAACAAAACACCAATAAATACAGATACACCCTGAAAAACAGCAGAATCAGAACCCGGAAGATATGGGAATATCAAAATAAACATAAACGCATAAAGCAAAAACTTTACGATATGATATGTAGGTATAGCCCAATCTGAGTGAAATCCGCTTATAGTCAGCTTATCAGCCTGTATTTCATTGAAGATATAATGAACAAATTTAATTAAATATCTCATTATAAAATAGATAACTAATATTGTAAATAAATTTGGTATAAAACCATAAACTGCATCAAAACTTTTAAGGACAGGAGACCATATAAAACCAAATAATGTATTTGCCCAAGTACGAGTAAAAGGAAAAATACTAAAGATTATTGGAAGAGATATATACCCTATCAATCCATAAGAAAACCATTTAAGTGCCTTAATCAATAAAAATATTATCTGAAGCTCTTTTTCAGTACTAAGAAATACATAGTCTTTATACTGCAAGGCCTTGAGCCAAGTTTGCGGAGTTAAAGTAAAGTAATTTAAGAGTTTATTATAACCAATGCCTATCAGCCATATAAGAACCCTAACTATGAACAACACCAACAAAATCCAAAATATTCTAAGAAATATTCTAAAAAATGAATATTCTTCTTTACCTGTTTCGATTGAGCTTAAAATCAAATTTTTAAATTGAACCGCAGTTTCATCTATACTCCCACCATACCAAATAGCATCATTTTCCGAAACACTCATAATTATCATTTCGCCATATACTATATCCGCAGTTACATCTAATTTTTCAATTATGAGAGAATCCCCATCAAAAAAATCATCATCATATAAAATTTCAATTTTATCAGTGATATTCTTAGCCCTATCTTTTGAAGTTGATGCACCAATTTTAGCGTAAATATAAAACAATGTATCGTGAATAGTCCCTATTACTGGGTAACCCTTTGCAATATTCCTAAGAGAATCAATTTTTGATTTTTTACTTGAAACCCTGTCTAATTCATTTTGCTCTATAGCTTTTAATTGTTTGAGTAACTCATCTTTCTCAAGATTGTCCGTAGTTTTTAATTTGGATAACTGTATTTCCAATTCGGCTTTTTTAATAGAGTCAGCTATACGCAACCCCTCTATTTCTGTAAGTTTTCTGTTGTATTCTTTAATCGCAGCAGAGTTTATCGAATCATTATTAAGCCTATTTAGATTATCAAGCGAGTCCGTAGTATTATTAGAATTTAAAGAGTCATTTTCTGTTTCTTCTGCAAGCGTAGTATCATTCTGAGCATATAATGGCGTGCTAAAAATTAGACATGTTATCAATAGAAGATAGTTAAAGTAATTCATAAATGTAAATCTATAATTATATATAATTGAATTAAGAAACAAAGATACGGAAAAATTAATTATATGTATATTAATATTATTTAATAAGATTTCTCCCTAAATGCACAATAAAAAAAGGAACTCATATTTAATGAATTCCTTTGATTATTATGTATAACTTATTAAAGTTAGCTAAAGAAATGTAACATTATTCATGTAACGCTTTTAATTTATCTTCATTCAAATCATCTCTTCTTGTAAAATAAGCCTTAATATCATCACCTTCTCCCAGAACTAATCTATCTTCTGTGAGGTGAATTATCTTAAATTTTCGTTCTGAACTCATTTGAGAATCATATTGAACTAATTTTTCATTAGGTTCATTGCCCTCAATATCCCATATAGTTATCCCATATTGAAGTTTTCCTGTCTCATCATCTAAAAACAAATTACCACCAAGATTAAAGCTATTAAAAGTCGAATCATAAAGACCTATATATCTTAGTGGAGCATTATCAGGGTCCATTTCAAGAAATCCAACCTTATAATATTCAATTTCCCAAACTCCTATCATTGATTCGGTATTTACATCAATCCTACCCTCAGTTTCATTTGTTACATCTTCAAGCTCAGCATCTACTTCCTCAAAAGTACAAGAAACTGTAAATAAGATTAAGAAACTCAACATCAACATTATCAATTTTAAATTTTTCATTTTTTTCTCCTTTTTATATTAAAATGCCCAGCCAAATTTGAGGGCAAATGCTAAATATCCACTTAGCTTATATTCGTTAAAATTTTCATCTCTGAAACTCAAAGATGGTTCCGCTGTAAATCGCTCACCCGTCGAAGTTCTTTCTCCATTAATTGAAAAATTAGAACTTGATTCCGCAGATATTTTAAGTGGAAGCTTGTCATCAAGAAAAACAAAATTCCAACCAGCTTCAACATCAAATTTGAAACCCCCAGAGCTAACTATAGTATAACCCAATTTCGGAGTAAATTGCGGCATCGGAACCGACATCTCTATCTTGGCATCAGAAAATTTAATATCTACGTAACTGCCAGTTGATTGGTCATAATAAGAAACATTATTGTCTTCATAGTAATTCACACCATCAGCCTCGACATCAATAGATTGATAGTTATATTCAAGAGCCACAAAAAGCCCCTCTTGCTCCTCTAAGAAATAGTATTTAGCACCAATTCCAATAAACAGAGAAGAAATAGAAAAATTTGCTTTATTCTCACCACCGTTTACACCCGGACCGGTTGCATAATTCAAATCATCAATGGAATATGGAGCATAAGAGAAATTAATAAACGCTGCTAGTTTATTATCAACGTTTGGTATTAGAAACTCATAATTAAGAGCAGATAAGCCGGGCGTACCCAGATGAAGCGATATTCTATTTCTTTTTATATCTTCACTAAAATCATTTGAAGCAACATCTTCAGCAGATAGATTTGATACGAAAAGAAACAAAATCACTATTAGATAATATTTTTTCATATTTTTCAATAATTATTTAATAAAAAAGTTATTTATTTCAATTCCCATAGTAATTCTAAGTTAACTCACTATTAATACAATGTAACTTAACAAAATAATTATTCCAGTCAAAGAAAAAAATTCTAAGACATAATCAATATGTTAAGATTATTATTTTAAGTTTCTATTCACCATATATAGGTATATAAAATAAGTATAACATTCACCGAACAAATCCGTACATATTAAATATTCTTTCAATCATGCCGAAAAACAAAATGATTAGTAATGTTGAGTTAAAAATAGATTTATATTGAAAATTAGAAACATAATATTAATATTTTTGATTTTTTCTTATAACGCATCTGCCGAATACTTAGTAGTAAGCGTTAAGCCATTAGAATTAATCTTTAATGAAATTCTACCAAGGAACTTTAAAATGAGTACCATATATAGTGCTGATTCTATACCCTCAGAGCAAGAATTAGAACCACACCTATATACCGAGTACGCGACTGCAGATATATTGTTTTATACCTCCGACATAAACGAACCACAAGTATTAGATATACCCGCGAGGAAAAAAATTAATGTGTCCGAATTGATACCAGAAGACTTACAATTAAAATATGAATACGAAGGCAAAGAGTATATAAATGAGTATTTTTGGTTTAACCCAGAGATTTCCGCAATAGTAGTAGAAAAAATAATTGAGATACTAGCCACAGAGTTTCCAGAAGATGCAGGATTTTTCAGAGCATCAGCAAATAGGTTTAAAAACAAATCCGATTTAATGGTAGAAAAAATTAAAATCAATATAAAAAGGCTACAGCTAAAGCCATTCGTTACAGATTATAATTATATGGCATACATGAGTAGTTACTTGCGTGAGTTCAAACCTACTGAGATGATGCAGAAATTCGGTGAAAACTATGAAATAGTAAAACTAAGTGATGTACGATTTGCAGGGATGCTAATAGCCGAACAAGCAGACAAAGAACACTATAAAAAATTAGCAATAAACTTTAAATTAAAATATTTATATTTTGATGTTTACGGAATGCAAGCAAAAAAATATACTTCACTAATTCGGAATATGAATGTGAAGCTTTTAAGATTATTGATATAAAATAGAAAATAAGATAAAATAGATTAGAATTGTAAGGTGTTCATTCTAAAGAAGTGTAAAATGTGTAAAGTGTGTAAAAAAAGTGTGGAATTAATCTGACACTGTATAAAGTAATTAACAATTGAGAGTAAATAAAGTCAAAAAAAGCAAAAAATTTTATGTTGAGAGTTGGTATTTATTTTACAGCAACATATATTTGTATGTTAGCGTATATGCCGAATAAAAAAAAGTATATACGTGCAAGTAATGTATAAATAGATATAAGAAGTCAAAGCGAATGAGCGAAAACGAAGAAATAAAGGATATTCATTCAAAATCAGGGAATCCTGTAGCATCTACAGAAGATACCGGAATGGATATGAACGAATTAAAAAGCAAAGCTATTAAATATGCAGGGTTATTAGCAATAGTAGTAATAATAGCAGGATATTTTTACATTAGTAGCGAACAAAGTAACGAAGAAAATTTTGAAGCTAATATAATGCTCGAAAGAGTAATGCCATTCTTCGAAAAAGGTGATTATGGCAAGGCCTTAGAAGGCGACCAATCAATAGTTATAAATGGTCAACCACTAATGGGTCTAAGAGAAATAGCAGAAAAATACAGCGGAAATGAAACTTCTAAATTAGCATCTTTATATGCAGGAAATGCTTATAAATTAGCAGGAGACCTCGCAGCAGCTAAATCATGGTACGACAAAGCTGTTAGTAGCAGTTCAAATGTAGTTAGAATAGGAGCACTAACAGGATTGGCTTATTGCGAAGAAGCAAACGGAAATTACGATGTAGCAGCAAAAAATTATAAAGAAGCCGTTACATTGACTAAAAATGAAGAAATGAAAGCAAGATTAGGTTTTTTCGCAGGCTATTGCTTAGAAAAAGCAGGTCAAAATGAAGTAGCAAAAGAGCAATACGCTTCAGTAGTAGAAAAAAGCAAAGAAGAACGTGAATCAGAATTTGTGAGCAAAGCAAAGCAAGGGATAGCACGTCTTGGCACGAAAATTGAGTGAATAAAGTTTTTTAGATAAAATAAATTAATAAAATTTTAAAGATGAAAATGAAAATAACTGTTTTAAATAATAAATTAACCGTAAACCGGGAGGTTTTATGATACGATTAATTCGTCTAAACTTTTTGATAGCTTTTGCATTAATGTTGGCTTTTGGTCAAGCAAGTGCTGAAGATATTAAAGTGTCTGGTACACTTGGTAAAGATGACGTAGTTGTGTTCTTAAAGGACAACAAGTACATCGTGAATAATCAATATAAAATTGATGGTACACTTATCATCGAGCCAGGTACAGAAGTACACTTCCACCCAAATGGTCGCTTCGTAGTAGGCGAAGGTGGTAGATTAATCGCTGATGGCGATGCGAGTATGACTTATACTCCAAGACCAGTTTTAGCTTCGGGTCAAATATTAGATCCAAGAGAGCAACTTGGTCCAAAAAATCCAAATGATTATTTTGGATATGCAGATCCTGCATACTTTTTGTATGATGGAGGTTTTTCATCTACATTAGGTTTGACTGCTACAAATACAGATTTGACTGTAAATGAGCCAACAGTTCATAGCTCAAAAGATGACTATGTATATACTGTTATCTTGGATACAGTGAAAAGAGAGTTAATGAATTACCAAGTAGGTACTGCATTGGCTGCAAATCAGGTGAAAGTTTCATCTACTCAAGCTATCATGTGGATGGCATCTAGAATGGATGAATATGTTGGATTAAATCCAGACCCTAATTTGAACTCATATCCATGGGCGAGAATTGGAGATAAACCTGCTAATATAGTAAATACTGAGCAGATTGAGTTCAGAGGCCAGCCATTTAACCACTCAAAAGAGTGGGGTCATATAGTTGTTATGCCTGGAGCAAGAGCTGCATTTTTTAGAAATGTTCATTTCCATGGGTTCAAAAAAGATACCACTGTGGATAGAGATGATTATTTTGATGTAAATAATCCACCTTCATCTGCTTGGGCTGCTTTTAACACAACTCCGAATTGGAGAAAGATTAACGACGACCTTAGAGCTGCATCAAACGGTTCAGGTGGTGTAATTACAACTTTCTCTACAAGAACATGGATATTAGGTTGTAACTTTAATAATAATATCGCAAGACTAAGAGGTGGGGCAGTTCAATTCTTAGAAGGTCCAGCAGGCTTCCCGTCATCATTTTCTGATGAAGATGATTTGATAGGAACAGTTGGTACTTATGCTGCGAATAAAAACCCTAATATTACTAATAGAGATGGTAGCCCATCTAATAGAAACGATTTCAAAGGATTACCTGGCATAGTAGGAATACCTGCTATTGACCAAATCGATAACTCTACACCTGAAATGATTACAGATTTGCAAAGACAAGCACACGATGATGCGAGAATTGCAATTTATTTAGGTAGAGTTAGAAATAATAGCTTCGACAACAACGTTGCAAGATTAGTTAATTCTGACTTGAGAAATGTTGGTGGCGGAATATTAATCTGGGGTCCATTGTACGATGAAAAAGCAGATTTTCCATTTAACGCTCAAGCTTCTTATGTAAATGGTGCCTTCGGTGGTGCGATATTTATTGGAAGTAGATTTAACTCTGACGATATGACAACTTCATACTCAGAAAATAAAATCGAAGTTGGGCTTGGAGTTAATAATAGCTTAATGATTGATGGCGCTTTAGTAGAATTTGAAGAAAAAGATACTTTCGTTTGTACAAATAACGAAGCGCAAAACTATCAAGGCCACGCAAGCACAAGAGGTGCAAAAGGTGGAGCTATCTACGTTGGTGATTATACATCATTAATAGTAGCTGGTTATTTTAATACAAACCAATCTTATGCGAAATATTTCCAAGATGCTGAAGCAGGTCATTCAGCAGGTGATTTCTCACAAGGTGGTGCGATATTTATGAAAAACACTTTGAGTAGATTGCAAGTAAGAGGTGGTGGTGATAGAAAGAACTACAACAACTCTACAGAGTTTTCTAACAACAAAGCTGGCTCTGGTGGAGCGATTTTCGTAGATGGTAATACAGATAAAACAATGTCACCATTTATTGGTGGTTCAGATGCTTTATTAACTACAAGAGATTATGGATATAACATTTTATTCCAAAATAACAGTGCAATTTCTTACGGTGGAGCAATCTACACAAAAAGAAATATGAGCATTAACGGTGCTGGTGGTGTTGCCGCTGGTTCTATGTTGGGATACGGTGGTGAATTCCCTGTAAGAATTTGGTCAAACACAGCTGGTTATGGCGGTGGTGGTGTAAACTTGGATCTCCCAAGCGCTACTCCATTGACAAATCCTGAAGAAAGAAATGTCTTGATGATTAGAGCATCATTTAGAAAGAACACAGTTGGTGAAAAAATTACAGATGATAATAGAAAAGACATCAGAGGTGGTGGAGCTGTTTACTCAAACAGTGCTGACCTTAATGTTGTTCAAGGTGTTGAATTCTTAGATAACATTGCTTATAATAGTAATGGTGGTGGTATCGTAATGGTTCACCCATTAACTTCTGGAAAAAGATATTTCATCTCTGATTTAGATAATGTTACTTATAATCCACAAGGCGTAGCAGTTGATTTTGCTAACGTTAATGGACCATTTACTTATGATACCAACTTTACATTTGCTGCAAACACTGATATGTTAACTAGATTTTCTGGTAACAAAACAGTTGTTGACCAAGATATCTTAGCTAGCGAATCAGGTTCTGGTGAAACTCAAGTAGAAGATGGTAAAACATTTAGAACAAAAGAAACATTAATGGGTACAGCATGGGTAGATGGCGAAACTGGTTATGCAGTAGGTTCAAAAGGAGCTATAGTAAAATTAACTAATAGCGGTTCTATTTGGACTAATCAAACATCTCCAAGAGTTACTCAATTAAATAGTGTTCACGTAATTGGTGTTAATACTGCTGTTATCGTTGGTAACGAAGGAGCAATTATTAAAACAACTAACGCCGGTTCTACATGGATGGACAAATCAACGATTGATAATAGAAATATAAATTCAGTTTATTTTACTGGTACAACTAACGGTTTTGCAGCAGCAGATGGTGGATATTTATATTCAACTATGGACGGCGGCGATACATGGATGAGTACTGAAATTCAAGCTGGAAGAGATTTGAATTCAATTAATTTTGTTTCTACTAACACAGGATTTATTGCCGGTGATAGAGGTACAATTTTAAAAACAGAAAACGGTGGAGCAACATGGAATGTGTTATCTACTGGTACTTTTGATGACTTATATGCAGTTGCATTTAAAGATGCAATGAAAGGTATTGCAGTTGGACAAAACGGAACAATCATTTCAACAACAAATGGTGGTTCTAGCTGGACTGACGTTACACCTGCTATAAACACAAGAGGATTAAACGGCGTTCACATTAATAGTGATGAGTCAGTATTCGCAGTTGGTAACAACGCAACAATCATGAAATCAACAGATTTTGGTGATACTTGGGCTGCACAAACTTCATCAGCAACAGACAATAACTCTTTATACTCAGTATTCTTTAGAAATAAAAATAAAGGTTACGCAGTAGGTAATGGTGGATTTGTTGAAAAAACTGAAGACGGTGGAGCAACTTGGGTATCAGTAGTTCCTGCTGACCAAGCACACGTAGATGTAACAAGAATGCACCAAGGTACTTCATTACCAGAAAATGGTGTAGGTCTTGGTGGAGCAATGTACTTATTAGATTCTGTTACAGTTAATAGAAACTTAAGAACAGACTCATTGAGATTTAACCGTGTAAGAATGCAAAATAATGAAGCATATTCTGGTGCTGCAATTTACTCAGATAACTATAACTTAAAGTTAATCTTTAACCGTTCATTAGTTACAGGTAACGTTGCTACATCAAATATCGGTGAAGAACAAAATATGATTTCTGGTCCGCTTAGAAGAGATTCTAACGGTGATATAGAATATAACGCAGCATCATCAGATTTGGCTGGTGCAGTTATTTATGGTGAGGTTCAAGGGCCATTACCATCATGGAGATATTCAGAAGCAGCTAACTCATTCTTTGATAACTCAGGTAGATTCTTGATTAGATTACCAGATGCACCTAACTCTAAAGGTTTATTAACTGGAACCGTAGGAATTGGTGATGGTGGTACTGATACATTAAGAGGTAACTACTGGGGAAGAACAGAAGCTCCAGTTCAATTAGAAATCGCAAACATAGTTGATGATAATGTTACTTACGTATTGCCAAACTCAAAACCTTATACATTCTTTGTACAAGGCGACGGCGGAATGCACTTACCATTTAAGTATAACCCATCTAATCCAAAAGAACAAGGTCCATTTGAGCAAATACTTAAATATACATATACTCCAGTACCATTAGCAAATGAAGCAGGCAACCAAAATATGTCAGCATCATACTCAATTCCTGAGAAATTGTTGATGTCTGGTCATATCTATGATATTTATGATAAAGGTACTGATATTAAAACTGCTGACTATTCTAAGAGAAGAATGTCTCCAATTGAAGACTTTGCAGTTGGTATCCCATCAGTAATTAAAACATATTCAAATACTGACTGGTCAAATGGTAGATACGTTAAGAGAATGATAAGAGACCCTTATTGCTTAGATGATGCTAAATATTCAGCATTATTTGCAACATTACAAAAAGAATATCAACCAAAAATAGAATGGAATACTTCAACTAATGAGTTTGATACTACATTCTACCATCCAATTGGACAACCATTGTACTTGGAAACTGAAGTTGATTATACAGGGAAATTATCAGAAAGTAATGACGACCCAACAACAGTAAACGAATCAGTATTCTTCGTTATAAACGAAATTACAACAGATTTTGTAAGATTGAGCATGAAACAAGTTTCTGAAGACGCTCCTTATAGAGAAACCTTCAGAGGTAAACTTGATTTTGTACCTGATTCATCTGATAGAATCGACCCAACAATAAGAAGAACAACAGAGGGATTATCAAATATCGGTGTTGAATTTTTATACGATGCATTAAGATTTAATCCTTATACTGAAGATAAAGCAGCATTGCAAGGTAGAAAATACACAGCTCCAAAGAATAGATTAGGTAATATTCCAAATATCTTCTCAAACAGACCAGACCTTCCAACAGATAATGGTGGAATGGCAACTTATTTTGCAGGTGAAAGATATAATACTTTACCAGTAAGAAAAGATGATATAGTTAGAGTAATCTCAAGAACTGTATTATGGAAAGAAGGAGCTAAAAACGCATTTGAAAAAGGTATTTCATTCAAAATCAGTGAATCAGTTGAAAAACCAGAATTTACTGGTGATGTAGTGAAATTAAATACTGATACTATGTGGGTTGAAAAACCATCAGAATTGCCAGAAAGAAGAGACTTAGGTTTAGTAGATACTGTTCCTTTAGTTGATTTCTTAGATAGAGTATTTATTACTGAAGATAGAACTTATCCTCAACCAGAGGGTACTTACAATGACGAAGATGAAATGGATCGTGGTGTTGATTCTATATTAACAGTTACTGCGAAAGACATTAATAACTATTATGACCCAAGAGGGCATTTTGACCCAGATAAATATACTGACCTTACTTATGTTTGGGAAGTAGCTAACAACTCTGGTTTGAAAAACTGGTTATTAGTTGATACAGTATATGCACAAACAAATGGTACTGATAACATCAGAGATGAAGCAAGAGGTTACTTTGTATTCAAAGGTAAGCCAGTAAATCCTTATGTTGTACCAGGCGGTGAAACTGTAACAGTTTCTGCATTAAGTTATCCTCCACACTATAGAACAATTGACTCATTAAAAGCAACTTATGGATGGGCAAATGATAATGATACATTAGCAAAATTAATTGAATTGTATCCAGATTATTTCCATGCACAATCTTATGATGATGCTGATGCAAGATTCTTGCAACAAGATACAATTGATATAGCTACAAATGAAGGTTATAGAGTTGATTATAACTTTGAAATCTTTGTTACTGACTCAGTTCCAAGATGGTTAGATTGGAATGAAACTTCACAAACTTTAACAAGAAATGATAGTGAAGGTAACGTAATCGACGTAATCGTTGAATACTCTCCATCATTAAGAGTTTGTGGCGAAACAGGTGATGAAGACGGAAATAGATTAATTGCAACATTAACTGATAAACTAAGATTCCAAGTTGATATTAACACAGATGATGAGTTAGAAGATGCTTGGGCAGAAAAAGTACACGGCTGGCACTTCAATTATGGTAGAACAGCTTATGGCTTCAAAAACAGATACCAAATCACAAAAGACAAAGATGGAAATGATGAAATCGTTGTTGATGATGAAATTATCGTTTATGATGAAGAAACAGAAGAAAGTTCAACATATTTCAACCAAGTTAGACCATCATGGATGTCTGACCAATATTTAATGAAATATGATACTGACGATGAGCAAGATTTGTTTGGAGGAGACTTCATGACAAATGGTCAAATCAATATCAGATTAGACAGTTCAATAGCTTATTCATTATTGAAACCAAGAGTACAATTTAACGGAAAATATGACACTGACACAACATTTGCATTAGTTGTAAATGATGGACACGGTGGCAAATTAGAACAAGGATTTGACGTATTTGTAAATATTGCACCAACTATCAAAACAGAAACTATCGCAATTGCGAAAGAAGACTGGAGATATGATGACCAATTAATCGATTCATTAGATGATATTAATGATGATTATAATGATAGAATTATCAAAGGTTTCGACCCTAACTATGGTCAATCTGTTAGATATGCAATTATCAAAGAAGGTAACGAAGACTTTACTGACGGTACAAACAATGGTATCTTAAAAGATCCATGTTTCCCAGAAGCTGGTTACTGGACAAGAGATACTGATTATGACTTGAATTCACCAGAATGGTTATTCATCAATGACTCAAGTGGAGTACTTTATGGTACACCTGGTATCAACGATGCTCCTTTAACATCATTAGTTTCTATATTAGTTACTGACGAACACGGATTAACTTTTGTTAAACAATTTAACTTACAAGTTGATTCTACTTCACACCCAACTACTATCGTTGAAGTTCCTGAAGTAATATGTGTTGATATGGGTGCTGATTATACAGATACTATCGTTATTAAAGACCCTGACTTCTTAAGAAAAATAGACGGTTACACAGAATTAATCAACATTGGCGTAAGTCCATCAGGTTTAACAGCTACTCCTTCTGTAATAGATGGTAGTGATGTTACAATCACAAATGACGAAGTTAAAGTTGTAATTTCTGGTAAGTTTGAAGATGTAAACGAAGATGGTATCGCAGTTGTTACTATAACTGGTACTGACAGCCAAGGTAACGTTGTAGTAGTTAAAACTTATGAAGTTCAAGTATCAGAAGCAACAGACTTCGTTTGTGATATAAAAGTTGAAAACTCATTCGGACATCAACAAATCTTAGAATGGGGTATCGCAGGTCAAAATACTGAAGCTACTACTGGAGACGGTAGAGATGGTAAAGATAAAGGTTCTATTGACGCAAAACTTTGCGAAAGAGAATTACCAAGATTACCTTATGACCCAGTATTTGATGTTAGATGGCACATAGATTTAACAGAAGGTATTTTGAGAAGTATATTTCCAAGAAATGCAACTGTTAATAATAACTACTTCGAATATTTTGCGAAAATCAGACCAGGTGGTGAAGATGGAGCAGTATCATCATACTTCCCATTAAAAATCTCTTGGAAAACTGATTGTGTTCCTGGATTAGATGATCCAAGAAATGATACAAAATCTACATTCTTCTTAAGAGATGCATATTCATCAGGCGGACAATTGTTTACTGTTAATATGACAAGAGATGAGTGGAAAGGTAGCGAAGTAATCGAACATATTGGTGATAGTACTGTAATTACAGTCTCTAACCCACTTGTAAGAGGATTCATAATTTATTACGATTATAAGACAGACGTTGAGTCAGGTATGTTAGAAGTAACAAGTACTGATATTAAAATGGTATATCCAAACCCAGTTAAAAACGAAACTGATATTACTTTCGATATTGACAAGGCTAGTGATGTAAGATTAGAAGTACTTGATATATTCGGTAGCGTAGTAGCAACAATTAATTCAGATTACTACAGACCTGGTACTCATACAATAGGATGGTCTGGTGTTAAAGCAACAGGCGAAAGAGTGGCAGCAGGTTCTTACACAGTAAGATTAACTGCTGGATCAGATGTATCTACTTATCCAATAGTGGTAGTAGATTAATTTAAAAAGGGGTAGAGCAACCCTCTACCCCAATTATTAACAGAATTGAAATAAAAAATACAAGGAGTTTTTTCAAATGAAAAACTATACAAAAAAAATAGCAATTCTTATTATGATAGCTCTTTCCACTTCTTTCATCACATTATTTGCTGACATTTCAAGTGAGTATAAAAGCGTTGATATTAGTGTTAAGTCTTATAGAGAATTGAAAGGCGGAATAACAAACTACTCCGCAGATAAGTTTTTTGATTATGTAAATCAACAAAAAACAAGTAATATAAATGATGACGATGGGTACACTGAGGTAACTCTTCCATTTAATTTCGGTTTTAGAGGCAAGCCTTATAATAAAATCTGGATTTCTGTAAATGGTTTTATTACCTTCGATCCACCAAAATCATTACCTCAAAATGATGCTGAAGGTTTATTTACCGATGCAAATACTACTTTCCAAACTAATGTTGTTGCTCCATACTGGGGTAACCACCATTACAGAACTGCTTTAGATGGTGCAGCATATACTGTTTCCTCTATTAATACTAAGCACGAAAACGCTGGCGTATTAGGCGAAGAAGCATTCGTAGTAGAATGGAAAGATTTGAATATAAACGAAGATTTGAACCCAGCTAATTCAAACCCTACTTCTGTAGCAAGTTTCCAAGTTAGATTATACAAAACTTCTGATTCTACTTTGAACTCTCTTCAAGGTGATATCGAGTTTGCTTATGGTATAATCGGTGCTGGTTCAAACGCAGAAATAGATGGTGCAGCAATTGGTATTAAAGGTAACAACAACTTTATCAATGGTTTACACCACGCTGTATATGATGACATTACAAATGATATTATAAACCCATCATGGTACGCTCTACGTACTTCTGAAAATACTAAATCTTCATTCTGGCAACCTTCAGGTGCGTCAGAAAATAGAATTAGATTTAGAGCAGAACCAATCGTAGTTTTCTTACAATTCTGGGGCGATGGTGATACTGATTTATCACAATCAAAAGCCGGAAGACATTACCAAATGAAACAAAGAAGATTTGTAAACTTTGCTGATGTTAGAGATATTATGAGAAATATGGCTAAAAATACTCCATTAGATTCAGTAAGAGGTCAAGCTGCTTTCCACGCTGATGTTAATCACGATGGTAGATTTGCCCTTAGAGATACTAGTTTATGGTTAAGAGGTCCAGATGGAAGATTTATGTGGTATCACCCAACAAGTGGAAATTTAGAACCAATCCCAACTGTTGAAGATTCACTATGGGATGACCCTACTGATAACCCTGATATGGGACTTCAATTCATCAAATTTAATATGTATGATGATTTAGGTACACTAATCTTAGATAACGAAGCTGTAACTATCAGAGTTGACTCAGTATTAAAAGAGCCTATTAAAATTAGAGCTTATTATTGGAATGACCCAGATTCTATTCCTTCAAACGTAACTGATTACTCTGACATATATTTCTATGCTGATGAATATGACGCTGCAATGATTGTAGAATATCTCGGAGCTAAAATACCTGCTCTTCCTTGGGTATGGGATACAGTTAATCACTATGGTAAAGTTACTACTTTAGATAGAATTGCTTCAGACGTAACATTCGGTCAATTAATCGAAAATAAAAATGGTCAATTAAAATTACCAGTTTACTTAAATGGCGATTTAAACGGCGCATTATCATTGAAATTTAACTTTGATTCTTTCATAGATGGAATTGAAATAGTTGAAAATGATGATAACTTGTTAATGGCAGATTTTGAAAAAAATACTGCAGTTGTCGCAGGTACAGTAAAATACACTTCAGAATTACCAGTTGCTTATATATATGTTAATTCAAACAAAAATAGTTTGAACGTTACCGATGTATATTTCAATAGTAACAAAAAATCAAATAGAAATCTTAATATCGAAGCAGAAGTTAGTGAAAACACTAATATGAATGCAATATCATTTAATCATGATGTAGATTTAAAATTTAATGCAACAGAAGATGGTATTTATACTATGGTTGTTTTTGATATGATGGGTAATGTAATCAAAACAGTAAATGAATTCAAAGCTGTAGGAAACAATTCATTTAACTGGGACGCAACAAACAATGACAATACAGAAATTTCAAAAGGTATGTATGTTTACAGCATAAGTGGTGTTGATACATCAGTTAGCGGTAAATTAATTTACGAATAATGTACCTTAAGATAATTATAATCGCATTAATTCTGTCGGCTATTAACGCCGGCAGAATAGAATGCGAAGAAATAATAGAAGCTGTTTTACAGATACACAGTAAGATAGATATATGCGACGGAGAAAGTGGAAGAGAATTCGATATTTCAATCACTTTAAAAAATCAAGATGAGTTAATAGAACTTGGTTACTTCGGAATAGAATTAGAATACGATAGAAGTTCTTTGAAAATTACAAGTGCACTCAAAAATAACACTTTAAGTAGTAATTTAGATTTGTGGCAAACAACTGAAGATAGCATTAGTAGCAATATTAATATATATTATGTTCAAGCTGCACTCTTTAATGGCAAGTACTTATCAAAAGCAAACAGTTCAAAACCATTAGTAGCTTTCCGAGGAAAATACATAGGCGATGGACAATCTGCTGATTTGATTTTACGCTCAATTGATTTGGATATCAAAAAATACGACGAGCCAATTTATGATGAACATATCGATACCTTAGAAATTAAAAGTATCACTGAAGACAAACCTGATCGGATCCTAAATTTAAATATTGATAAAGATAGTTTGTTTATAAATGAAGATGAAGTAGCAGAATTTGAATTAGAGATAAAAGGACAAAATAATAATAGAATTAATTTCATTGAGATAGAAATGAATAAAGACGATGACATTAATTCTTTTATTAAAGAAATATTATATGACGATGAAAATATTATGTTTGATAGCATTAGCTCTATATATAATATCACATATAAAAATGAATTTAAAAGTACTTTGATAAAATTCATGCTTCAAAATGACTACAACCAAGATGCCGAAGGTTTAATTGAATTTCAGATTATAGAATATAATCAAAATTCATGTGTTACCCGAACAAAAAACGCATCTATAGTAGTCAAAGAAAAAGCTGTCAATAGTGTTCGAGACAAAAGTAATCATTCTTATACAATAGTAAAAGATGGTATTGTTTTAAAAAGCACAAGTAATGATTTACAAATCTTCGATTATTTAGGACGAATAATTGAATATGATAAAAATATCAGGAAGATTACATTAAAAAGTGGATTATATATCATAAAAGATTATAATTCAGGAATTAAAAAAATAGAAATAAATAGTTTACAATAAATTAACAACACAATAGGTGTCCTCATGAAGGAAAAATATACACTTAAAACAAGAATTAGCTCAATCTTCGCAGTAGCAATTGCGATGTTGTTTATATCTAATTCTGTTTATGCAGGCCCTGACTGTACTGGTCAGGTACCTTGTATACCACAATTATCGTTAATCGGAGAAGACGGTAACTACGATGTATCTTGGTATCCAGATGGAAAAATTAGAATTCCAATTAGCCATAATGGCCCAAGAGAATTCTTTATGCCAGTATTCATCCAAAATAACTGGAAACTAACAGAGTGGAGCCAAAATGGTGGAGATACTGTAATGTTCTACCCAGAGCCACTTAAGAGTTTCAAGTTCACTTTATTCTATCACTATGAAGCTGTTGAACCAATCGGCATAGTAAGTGATAAACACCCAGTAGAATACGTAGAACAAGGTAAAAATGGTACGGAATATGATATCTCTTCAAGAGACTTTACAGTTGATTGGAATGTAGAAAAAACTTCGAGATATTATGAAGTATTAAGACCAGGTCCAATACCTGCCAATGACAAAAAAAATGGTAGAGCATTGACTATTACTGGTTATTCAAATAATAATATGGGATTGCCAGAATCAGAAAGTGGCGAATATAGAATTTTATGTTATGTGAAATTCAGAGTTAAGCCAAAAATCGGTGAAACACCATCTCAAGGTGCTGCGTTCTCTCCTATTTATATTGATAATGATGTTATCAAATATAATGATATGGTTATAACTAAAGAGCAACCTTTCAAAGACCATAAAAAATATTTAACTATTTCTCAGTTAAATAAATTTGAAACGTCTTGGTATCCAATGCCACCTAACCCGCCACATACTCATTTTGATGCTAACCCTACAAAATATTTCCCTGGCGTTACTGGTATGGATAACTGGGATTTAGACCCATCATTAGTAAACCAATATGGTCCAGTAATTCCTGGTAATATCTGGTTAGAATTCCAAAACACTGTTCCAGAAATTGAATTTGATATGAACAGAGGTATTGGTGGTAATATTGATGGCGATCATATTATTCCTACTAATGTTGAAACATACTTGTCAGATAATGGTAATTTCTCTCAACAAGTTATTACTGAATACTCTTTAGTTGACCCATTAACTATAGACTTAAACTCTATTGATCCTTCAGTTGCTGAAAGAAAAGTAGAATTAAGAATATTGTCAACTCAAGATGGTGTAATTGCAAATGACTTAATTATCGAATCTGATTCTCCATGGTTAAAATTCAAATCAGTTCCAGGACCAGGTAACAGAAATCCTTTCCCTTCTGAAATTAGAAAAGGATACTTAGATTTCTTAGAAAATGGTATATTAAGAGCTGGTGAGCATGACCAATTGAATAACGAACCACCTTTAGGAACTCCTAATACTGGTAGAGTATTCTTGGATATCATTGCTGACCCATCAGTTCTTCAACAAGATGATGGAGAAGATGGAAATGACGAAAAAACAGGTATTTATACCGGCTATATAACTGTTCATTCTTCAAATGTATTAAATGCACCTGTAAGACTTAAAGTTACATTCATATTGTTCGATATCGCTGACGAAGGCGGATGGGATGATAAATATAACGGACAAATCCACGGTATAAAATTAGACATCAGAAACTCAAGAGGAGCAACTGGCGATAAAACTACTATAGTTTTTGGTACAGCTCCAAGAGGGTCAGACGGAGTTGATTCATTATATGGTGAATTTGCTTATAAAAGTGATTTCACTGGCTTTGGAGCAAGATTCTATCCATTAGACCCAGATAATCCTGCTAAAAATGGATTTGGAGATTTTGCTTCAAATGACGAAATGAGAAGAACAGCTTCAAGAGATATCCGTTCAAAACACGATACTACTGAATCTATTATTTATCACGTAAAATTCGATCCAGACGGCGACGCAAGTTACCCAGTTGTTATCAAATGGAATACAAGAGACTTCTTACCTGGTTCATCATTGTTTATCAAAGATGTTGTTAATGGTAATTTATTCGACCCAGTTGATATGTGGACAGGTACAGGCGACGGTGGCAATGGCTTCCGTACATTTACAATAAGAGATGCCTCAATCAAAGAATTCTTAATTGAATATACTCTTCCTAAAACTATTGACTTCTTAGACGAATTTGGTAACCCAATTATCAAAGAAGGATGGAACTTTTTATCAATACCTGTAAATCCAGTAAATAAACACTATAGTGGCTTTTACAAAGGTGCAAAAAATCCACCTTATTACTTCTCTGGTGAAGATTATAACACTGATAATGACGGACAATTAAGAGAAGGTGTTGGTTACTTTATTCAATATGGTAGTCAAATTGATAAAACTTTCTCTGGTTCATTCATTAATGAAATCTCTACAGCAAGAGGAAATGGCGTTAAAGTTTATAGAAGATCAGGCGGAAGAGCTGGGTGGAATTCAGTTGGTACTGTTTCTTGCCCAATTAGCGTTGATGAAATTGAATTTTCACCTGTACCTAATGAAACTCCACCAAGTGCTGATAACGCAAGAGAAGCAGGTGTATGGAAATATACTCCAGGTAAAGGTTACTCAGCTGTTACAGAAATGCTTCCAGGTTTCGGTTATTGGGTGAAAGTTGATAACGATGGTTTTTATCAAATAAAAATCGAACCAGGAGATTGTAGTTCAAGAGCATCTGTATCTAATTTTTCTAATCCAAGAGAAGATATATACAACAAATCAACAAAAATTCATTTGATTGATAACGAATCTAAAGCTACAGAACTATACTTAAATACTGAAAATTCTATCAACTTAGACAATTATGAAATGCCTGCTGCTCTTCCTGATGATTCATTCTTTGATATCAGATACTTAAGCGGTAGAAATATGACTGTTAATCCAGGAGATAATGGCTCTATCATTAAAATCCAAGGTGCTACATACCCAATGGCTTTAAGAGTTTCAGATGCTGACGCAGATTACACATTCTACGATTATCAAACTGGTCAAAAATTAGGTACTATCGAAGCAGGTTCTACTTCTTCATTATTTGTTAATGAAGGTACTAAATTAGTTAGATTTGAAAAAACTACTAACTTAGTTAATGAATTTGATGCAAAATTAGTTTCTAATAAAGTTGTTGTTTCAGTTCCAGAAGCTCAAATTGTAAATATCGACCTTTATGACCAAATGGGTCATAAAATCGAAAATCTTTACAACAATGAAGTAAATGGTTCTTACGGTGTTGATATCAACACTAATAAATTATCTCAAGGTTCTTATATCTGTAAAATTACTGCAGGTAAAATGAGCAAAGTTCTTAAAGTTTCTGTTGTTAAATAATAACAGTCTTTTAGTTTAATTAAAATGGACAACTTTGTACAGCGAAGTTGTCCATTTATTTTTTAAAGGTATCAATGAATATTTATATTAAATCATTACTGTTAGTATCAACTATAATAATTTCTCTATTCACACCTCTCTATTCAGCTGACAAAGTCGATTTGTATATTACGGTAGAAGATGACAAAGACAATAAAGCTGATATAATGATTTTGGGTTGCCACGAAGATGCAACGTACCATTTAGACGAAGAAATCGGAGAAAAAAGTATTCCTAACTTACCACCACCTTATGAATTAGCTGCATGGTTAGTGTTTAAAGATTCTGTTGATAACTCAAATATTTATACTCGAACCGAATATATCCCATTTCCCGTTGATAAAAAACAAATATTAAAACATAGATACACAGTAAAATATAATAGAGCAGACGATGGCGATGATATTTTTATTAAATGGTCATTTGATGATAAGCGTATTATTAGTGCGGTAATTACAGACGGTGGTGTTAATAGTGCCGATATGAAATCGGAAAACTCCTTTATTATGGAATGGCAAAAATTTATAAACACTGTTTACATTGATGTAGAATATGATTTGTCTTCTAGTTCTGTTAGTAAAAATCAAATTAATAACGTATTCGTTTACCCAAATCCAACTAATGATATACTAAATATTGATGTAAATTATTTGTATGATAACCTCATTATCTATGATAATAAAATGAAACTCATAAAAAAGTTCATTGCTAACGATACTTATGATATATCAGAATTTAGCAAGGGTACATATTTTGTATATTTATACAGAAATAGAAAATTAGTAGGCAGTGTGAAATTAATTAAAAATTAATAATATAATATTGTTACAAAACAGTAAATTGTTTGTTATTATAATTAGCAGTTAAAAATACAGATGGAAATAAAAATTAATAGCGAAGAAGAAAAGGAATTCATAGGAAACTCTAAAGAACATTTATTAATATCTGTTGTAATACCTATGTTTAATGAGGAAGGCTCACTACCCGAACTTATTAAATTACTCGAACATAACTTATTGCATGAAGCCCAAAATAAATATGAAATCATCTTTATCGACGATGGCTCCACTGATAGTTCATTAGAAATATTAAAAAAACAAAGAGAAAGAAATCCGAAAATAAAAATTATTAGTTTTAGAAGAAATTACGGCAAATCTGCTGCTTTAGCTGTTGGTTTTGACAGAGCAGAAGGCGAAATAATTATTACAATGGACTCAGATTTACAAGATGACCCCTCAGAAATTAAAAATTTAATTCAAAAAATAAACGAAGGCTATGATTTAGTCTCAGGTTGGAAAAAAACAAGACATGACCCCATTAACAAAACCCTACCATCTATATTCTTCAATTTTGTAACTTCACTAAGTGCTGGTATTAAACTTCACGATTTTAACTGCGGTTTAAAAGCCTATAGAAAAGAAGCAGCAAAATCTTTAGAAGTGTACGGCGAAATGCACAGGTATCTCCCAGCACTTTCACACTGGGACGGGTTTAGAGTAACTGAAATCCCAGTTTTACACCACGCTCGAAAATACGGTAAAACAAAATTCGGTGCGTCAAGATATCTAAAAGGATTTTTAGATTTACTCACTATATTATTTACTACAAGATATTTCAAACGACCATTACACTTTTTTGGAGCATTCGGCGTTCTATTTACATGTATCGGTTTCGGTATAAATCTTTATTTGAGCATAGAATGGTTTTTAAATAAAACATACCTAAGTGATAAACCTTTACTTCTGCTTGGCATAGCCTTAATCATTGTTGGAGTTCAATTCATTTCAACAGGGCTTATTGGCGAAATGTTAGCAAAGCAAAATAATAAAGATATTAATTATAATATAAAAGAAGAGTTAGTATAACATGAAAAAATTTTTAGTATTAATATTATTGATAGTCTGCAGTTTATCTCTTCAATCGCAAGAGACTAAACAAAAAATTGTTTCAACTAGGCAATATATTAATAATTATTCTATCGCAGGCGGTTTTCATTTTAATCAACTTCTTGGCGAATCCGTAGGCCGTAAAGCAATGATTTCTTTTGAGGAATTATCTGATACAAGTAGAATTGCTAAACCAGGTGGTTCTTATGACGGCATCCAATCAGGTTTAGAACTCCGTATGACATATTATCTCGGCGATGAAGATGAATACAAAATACCATTTGGCGTAACTTATGATTTCTTTCGTGCTAAAGAATATATGCCCATAAATGCAAAACAATCTGTTGCAATATCTAACTCTCATGACATTCTAAGTATGTACTTTGGATTTGATTATAAATTATTGGACTTTTGGCGAGGAAATGTTAATCTTTACGCTGGTACATATATAAATATGAATTATATTTATAAGCACACATTTGAAAGAGAGATTATTAAAAAATTTGACCCAGATTATGATAGTACATCGACTTCTTCAAAAGATGATGCATTTAGAATTGGTCCAAATATCCATTTCGGATTTGAAGGCGAGATAGATAAAAATTGGCATTTGAATTTCACAATGGGAGTTGGAATATTAAATTTAATTGGGAGAGACGATGATAGGGGTGAAATACTAACAAACAGAAAAGTAACTGCCACAAAAACTTATACCGAAACTCACGAAAATCTCGAATTTTCACTCCAATTTTCACTTTTACTCCAATATCGAATGTAAATTATTATGCTACACCGTTCAAGAACACCATTAAGATTAGGATTAGCAGGCGGAGGAACTGATGTTAGCCCCTATTCAGATATATATGGCGGTGCTATTCTAAATTCCACTATTAATTTATATGCTTATGCCTCAATAAGACCCACTGACAACAACAAGATAATTATAAATGCCATAGATAGAAAAGAACTAATCGAATTACACTCCTTAGAAGAATTAGAAATCAACGGAAAACTCGACTTAGTCAAAGGTGTATATAATCGCCTCATAAAAGATTTTATAAAAAAACCATTATCCTTTGAAATCTCTACCTACGTTGATGCTCCAGCCGGTTCTGGTCTTGGTTCATCTTCTACATTGACAGTTTCTATCATAGGTGCATTTGTAGAGTGGCTCAAACTGCCCTTAGGCGAATACGATATAGCACATTTAGCCTACGAAATCGAAAGAAAAGACTTAGGAATGGCAGGTGGCAAACAAGACCAATACGCAGCCACTTTTGGAGGTTTCAACTATATGGAATTTTCAGAAAATGAAAAAGTAATAGTAAACCCACTTAGAATCAAACAAGATTATATAAATGAAATGGAAATGAGTTTACTCTTGTACTACACGGGCACAAGTAGGTTATCTGCAAATATAATCGATGCACAAACTAAAAATATAATTGAAAATAACGAAAAATCAATCGAAGGTATGCACAAACTAAAAGAACAAGCCAAAATGATGAAAAATATCATATTAAAAGGCGATTTAGACGAAATTGGTGAAATATTAGATTATGGATGGAAATATAAAAAACAATTAACTGCATCGATTTCCAACCCTCTGATTGATGAGTTATACGAAACCGCAGTTAAAACAGGTGCAACAGGAGGCAAAATCTCAGGAGCAGGCGGCGGAGGGTTTATGATGTTTTATTGCCCTGCAAACACCAGATATAGTGTCATGGAGTCCCTTAAAGAATTTGGCGGAGAATTCAAATCCTTCTCATTTACCAAAGATGGTTTAACTAGCTGGACCATTAACAACTAATGAAAGCAATAATCTTAGCTGGTGGATTAGGAACCCGATTAAAAGGTGTAATTGGAGAAATTCCAAAGCCAATGGCACTCATAAATAACACTCCTTTTTTAGAATATTTATTACAAAATTTAAATTATTCAATAATCGACGAAGTAATTCTATCAGTAGGATACAAATACGAAGTAATTGAAAAATATTTTGGTAATGAATTTAATGGCATTCCATTAAAATATTCTATTGAACAAAAACCCTTAGGTACAGGGGGTGGTATAAGTTTAGCCATGAAAGAAATTCATAGCAATGAACCCATTTTGATATTAAATGGAGATACTTACTTCGATTTTAATTTAGAAAAATTCTATAATTTCCATAAAAACAAAAATTCAGATTTTTCTTTATGCCTCAAAGAAATGAAAAAATTTGATAGATATGGTTCCGTTACAGTTAATGATAATAACAAAGTTATCAGTTTTAACGAAAAAAAATATTTAGAATTTGGCTTAATTAATTGCGGCGTTTATCTAATAAACAAATCTAAATTTGATAATTTAAACCACCCAGTAAAATTCTCATTCGAAAAAGATTATATGGAAAAATACACAAATCAATTAAATTTTTATGGCCATATAAGCAATGGTTATTTTATTGATATAGGAATTCCCGAAGACTATCAAAAAGCCCAAAACGAATTAAAATAAATATAATTTATTAAAAATTTAAAAAACTTATCTAAGAGTTATAAAATGAAATATGAATACAAATCTATAACACTAAAGCAAAAAGGCTTAGGATTAATCTCATCTCGCTCAATTCCCGAATTAGACAAAGAACTAAATACAAATGCAAAAGACGGCTGGAGATACAAAGAACATATACTCCCATCTGCAGCTTTCGGAGAGTCAGACCAAATCATATTAATATTCGAAAGAGAATCACGTTTTTAATATCCAAAATCGCACTAAATTATTCCATTCCAAATAGTGTTGTAATTTAGCATAATAATTCTTCCAATAGCATCATACCTATATTATTTATAATATAAAAAACAAAAAAAGCTGTTATATATTTTATATAACAGCTGATAAGTTTTTATTTAAACTTTAAAAGATATGCAGTAAAAAATTACTTAATCTCTTTGTGAAGAGTATGTCTTCTCAAAAAAGGATTATATTTTTTTACTTCCATTCTGCTTGGAGTATTTTGCTTATTTTTAGTTGTAGCATATCTAGAAGCCGGTCTTCCTTCTGCTTTAGCTTCTGTACATTCTAATATTACTTGTATTCTATGACCTTTTTTTGCCATGATATTGTCTCCGAAATATTATTTTTTAAGGACTACAAATATAAGGATGTAGAAGTTATTAACAAAGATTTATATTTATTTCAAAAATAATCTTTGTATTATTAACTGAAATATACTTATATTAATAAATTATTAAGTTACGGGTTATAAATTTGGAAGCATTCAATCCAAATATTTATTTGATTATCATCGGAATTCTGGTAGCATTATCTTATGTTTTTGATTTGCTATCAAAAAAATTAAAAGTACCTTCTGTATTATTTTTACTCGGTACCGGGATTGGTTTGCAATTAACCTATTCTTATTATAACTCTGAACCAATAAATATAGAAAGATTCTTGCCACTACTCGGCACCATCGGTCTGATAATGATTGTTCTCGAAGCTGCAATTGATTTGAAAATAAGCAAATCAAAAATCCCTATGATTAGGCAATCTATATTTCTAGCTATAATGGTTCTACTCATTTCCTCCTTTGCTATCACTGGGATTATCGTGTATTTCACCGGAGAGCTATTCTTCAACTCACTCGTTTATGCTATCCCACTCTCCGTTGTAAGCAGTGCTGTCCTTATTCCATCTGTCCATACATTAACACAAAATAAAAAAGAATTTCTAATCTACGAATCATCATTTTCCGATATAATCGGTATTATGTTTTTCAACTTCGTAGTTCTGCAAGAAGCCGATATTTTCTCCTTCGATGGGATTTGGATGATTTTAAATACCATCGCATACTCCATTGTATTATCCTATTTATTAGTCTATCTCTTCAGCAGAATTAGAACTGAAATAAAAATATTTCTGATGATTTCTATTTTAGCTATACTATATTCCCTTGGCAAAAACTTTCATCTGTCATCACTTCTAATGATTTTTATTTTTGGTTTAGTCCTAAATAATTCAAATGTTTTTTTCTTCGGCAAAATGAAAAGACTTATTCATCCTTATGCAGTAAAAGCCATAATCAAAGATTTTAGAATCATCACCTCCGAAACAGCATTTATTGTCAGAACTTTCTTTTTCATAGCCTTTGGTATGAGCATAGACCTAACTCAACTAATAGATATCAGAGTGATAGGTATCGGCTCCGCTATCGTAGTAGTACTCTATTTTGTTAGATATCTAAATTTTAAGACCTTTTTGAAAACAGATGTGTTCCCCGAGATATTCCTTGCTCCAAGAGGACTTATAACTATTCTCCTATTTTATTCAATTCCTATAGATAACCAACTAAAAGATTTAGGCATTGGCGTATTGTTCTTCGTAATTTTAGCAACCGGATTAATTATGATGTTTGCATTATTATTTACAAAAGATGCAAAAGATATTGAGCAATTAACAATAGTAGATTTTGGATTAGGTCCATCTTCCGACCATGCTAATGTCGAATCAATTGGTTCATACAGCGAATTCGACGATTTAATGGATGACAAACCCGAAGACAGAGCCCCCGATTTGAAAATCCAATTTAAAAAAGACGAAGAAAATAACGAATAACTTATTTTACTATTTAGATTATAATTTATCTAACAAAGGACGAGAAAAAATTTCATATTTTTGTAAGCATTTATTATTAAATATAGAATAAATTTAAAATCAATATGAGTTATCCGTTTAGCACCATAGAACCAAAATGGCAACAATTTTGGGAAGAAAATAAAACTAATAAACAAATCGATAGTAGAGACAAACCAAAATACTATATTTTAGATATGTTCCCCTATCCAAGTGGTGCTGGTCTTCATATCGGACACCCAGAAGGATACACAGCAACTGATATCATCGCACGCTACAAAAAAATGAAAGGATTTAATGTCCTTCATCCAATGGGTTTTGATGCCTTCGGTCTCCCTGCCGAACGTCATGCAATGCAAACCGGTGAACACCCATCATTACAAACCAAAGCTAATATTGGAAACTTTACCAAACAATTAAAAATGCTCGGTCTCAATTATGACTGGGACAATATAGTAAATACAACACAGTCCGATTATTTCAAATGGACTCAATGGATGTTCCTGCTTATTTATAATTCTTATTATGACAAAAAAGAAAATAAAGCCAAACACATTGATGATTTAGAAATCCCAAGCAATCTGACTAATCCCAAAGAAATTGAAGATTACAAAGATAGCCATAGACTCGCATATATCGACAATAAACCAGTAAACTGGTGCGAAGAATTAGGCACCGTATTAGCAAACGAAGAAGTAGAAGAGTGGCGTTCAAAAGGTTATACCGTAGAACGAAAACCTATGAGACAATGGATGATTAAAATTACCGAATACGCACAAAGACTACTCGACGACTTAGAAGGATTAGATTGGCCTCGCTCAACAATGGATATGCAAAAACATTGGATTGGCAAATCCGAAGGTGCAGAAATTGATTTTAATGTTGCTAACAGCAATGAAAAAATTAAAGTTTTCACTACTCGCCCAGATACAATCTTCGGTGCTACATTTATGGTTTTAGCCCCAGAAAATGATTTAGTAAAAAAAATTACCACACCAGCCCAATCAAATAAAATAGAAAGATATATTACTGAATGTTCATTCAAATCTGATGTTGAACGCCAAGAAGCTAAAGAAAAAACTGGAGTATTTACAGGTTCTTATGCTATTAATCCGATTAACAAAAAAGAAATCCCAATCCTAATCGCCGACTACGTCCTAAATACTTACGGCACAGGTGCTATTATGGCTGTACCCGGCCACGACGAAAGAGACCATGCCTTCGCAAAAGTTTTTGACTTAGAAATAATTCAAGTAGTTGGCAATGATGTTGATTTTGATATTAAAATTGCTGCCTTTACCGACGAAGGAAAATCAATCAACTCCGAATATGGAAATTTTTCATTGAATGGATTAAACACAGCAGAAGCTAAATCAAAAATGATTAAACATGCCGTAGAAAATGGATTTGGTGAGAAAAAAATCCAATTTAGACTACGCGATTGGTTGTTCTCACGCCAAAGATACTGGGGTGAACCTATCCCAATTATGTACTTCGAAGACGGCACAAAAAGAGCATTAGACTTAGACGAACTCCCATTAAAACTCCCCGAAGTAGAAAACTATAAACCAGCTGGTACCGGCGAATCACCCTTAGCAAACGTTGATAGTTGGATTAATTTTACAGACAAAAAAACAGGCAAAAAAGCTAGGTTTGAAACCAATACTATGCCCCAATGGTCAGGCTCATGTTGGTACTACCTCCGTTACATCGACCCCCATAACAACGACATTTTCGCAGACACCGAAAAAGAAAAATATTGGATGGGAAAAGATGGAGTTGATTTATATATTGGCGGAGCAGAGCACGCCGTACTCCACTTATTATATGCAAGATTTTGGCACAAAGTCCTCTACGATTATGGATATGTCAACAGCAAAGAACCATTCCATAAACTCTTTCATCAAGGTTTAATTATGGGATTAAGTTATAAAAATAAAGATAATGTATTAATCCCTAATGATAAAGTAGAAGAAAAAGACGGCAAATTTTATAACACAGCAAATGGCGAAGAATTAGAAGAAATTACCGCAAAAATGTCCAAATCACTAAAAAATGTGATTAACCCAGATGATATAGTAGAAAAATACGGAGCAGACTCTCTTAGATTATACGAAATGTTCCTTGGACCACTCGAACAAAGTAAACCATGGAATACAAACGGTATCGGCGGAGTAAAAAGGTTTTTAGATAGAGTTTGGCGTATGACAATGAACGAAGATTCAACTCTCTCTCATTCTATCCAAGACATAGAATTAGACGAAAATCAAGAATACGTTCTGAACTCTACAATTAAAAAAGTAGCTGAAGATATTGAAAACCTCAGTTTCAATACCGCTATCTCGCAAATGATGATATTCGTAAATGAATTTTATTCTGCTAAAGTAAAACCAAGAAAAGCAATAGAAAAATTTATTTTATGTTTAGCTCCTTTCGCCCCACACATTGCCGAAGAAATTTGGAAAGCCTTAGGACACAATAAATCAATTAGTTTTGAAGAATTTCCCGAATACGACCAATCAAAAACCGAAAAACAGTCAATCGAATTCGTTGTTCAAGTAAAATCTAAAATAAGAGCAAGAATAAACGTAGCGCCAGATTTGAACCAAGAAGAAATAGAAAGCATTGCAAAAGCAGATAATAAAGTAGCTGAATATTTAGAAGGAAAATCTATTAAAAAAGTAATTTTTGTTCCAAATAAATTAATTAATTTTATAGCAATTTAATCACCTAACTTAAGCGAATCCTCAGCTTTTGATAAACTATCACTATATGACTTCAGGCTATCATATTTTGCTTTCTCAATTATATATTCATTCTTCAAAGATTTTTTCAAAGAATCTAGTAACAAAGTATACTTTTCTTTATCTTTAGAAATCAATTCAAATAATTCTTTTCTGAATGATGGTTCAGTATAACCCTTGCTTTCCAATATTTTAAGTATCTTAGGGTTAGCAACTGCTGTATCCTGAAACTGCTCTCTTGTTATCAATATATTTTTATAAGTATCTAATATATCATAAAACTTTTTATCATCAGATTTATCAGTACAACCCAGAGATAATAATACTCCTATACACAGTATAATTTTTTTCATTACCTATTCCTAAATAATCTATAATAAAACATCAGCAAATTAATCCTTTAAATATCCAAACTTCTTATTAACCCAAAGCATAGGAATTGTTCCCAAAACCGTAGTATAAATTGAAGATGCTATACCATAAGTTGTAAGAAAATCAATAAATTCTTCTTCTATTACATTGATATAAAAAAAGTAATAAATAGTATTATGAATAACAGATGTAATAAACAATATCACCAAAAAATTAATCGACTTAAGTAATATATTCTCTTTTCCCTCTTGGTGAAATGTACCTGCAAAAAATGAAGCTACCGTTTTAGCAAAAGCATTCGTTCCCATCACTGTCATCGAAATAAAATCAAGTATCAGACCATTCGCAAAACCAAAAATAGTACCCTTAAACCTACCCTCTTTCAGAGAAATCCATACACAAAAAATAAGTAAAATATCAGGCTTTATACCCTCTATTTCTATTAGATTAATCGTCGTAAATTCTAAAATTGAAATAAGTATAGCTACCCCTATATAGATTGAATATCTATATATATCCTTATCAAGTTTTGGTATTTCGTAATTAAATTTCATTAATCCCTATTTCGTTAATGCAAATTTAATCAAAATATTAAAAAGTCAAGCAAATAGAATATTTTTCTTTATCTATTACTAATTATTGTTCTGGTCATCATCTTCTTCATCATCTCCAGCTAAACGAGTTGGCACATTATACTGACAATACTCATTGTACTCCGTCGAATCAGAATTCATTTCATTGTCTCTTATAAATCCACCCACTCTCAACACACCACAAAATGCAGCATCTATACAAGAACAATTCCGTATCGTTATATTATCAAGTTGCGAACCAAAAAAATTTGCTTCATTCAAATTACAATATCTAAAATAAGCAAAGTTAAAATCACCCTTCCGCAAATTCGCCCCAGTCAAATCAGAGCCAATAAACAATGTTCCATTAAAATTAGAACTTTCAAACTCTATCCCCTGCAAATCAGACGAATCAAGGTCAGCTCTCTCAAAAGATACTCTACGCCCATAAGCATTCTGCATATTTACACGTTTAAAAATTGAGTGAAAAAATACCGAATTTGAATAATCGTTCACATTTGCTAAATTAGAATTATCAAAATGACAATACTCAAACCTCGCTGATGAAATATTTAATACATATCCATCTGAATTTGAAAAATTACAACTCTCGAAATTACTCCAACTCAAATCATTAAATTCAAACGTCGTACCCCTAAAATCCGTAAACCCAAGATAAAGTGAATCCATATAATCAGGAATATTGTCAAATTCTGTGGAAATATCACATTCAATGCAACTCTTACTACTTATTAAAGTATATAAATCTTTCAATAAATAATCAGTCCCAGTCTCAAATGGGTCAAGCCCAGCAGGAATTTTATTCAAATCAGGCTGTATATAAATAGGAGTTACCCTTAGCGAATCCTCAGGTTGCCCATACTCCTCATTATGTTCAAATAGCCAATAATATTCCCCTACATCTAATTGAATATTAACCTCAGACTTTGCATCACTCAATGCAAATACTTGATTATTAGAAGCATTAAAAAGCTTAACCGAATAAGGCTCATTCTTTTCTATTCTATAATTAAAAATTGTTGTCTCATTAATCTTCAAAGGAATCTTATCTGTTCCTCTCGTTTCAGTATCTTTATAATCAGGAAACTCAGGGTCGCCAGCTCTCTCCGGAACATAGTCCTTATAGTATATCGTATCATTATTAACTTGGTTTTGTCGCTCCAACTGAACAATTATTAATTCCCCAGGATAAGAATACCCATCAGGATTATCTACAAAATAATACTCCGATTTTGCACTATTTTTCTTAAAGAAATTTTTATGTTTCCTATCGTCTTCACAAGAAAAAATCAATGTAATCGCTATAAAAAAAATAATAATTTTCATAATATTTGCTTCGATATTAATATTTGTCAAAATATAATAAATACATAAACTATGCCAATAAAATTAATACTTATAATTATTATTTTGACTAACCAAAATCGACGGATAATCCAAAAATAAATTATAATTAAAACTTTGTCAAGTTAAAATATTTTAATTATATTTATCAAAATATGAAAATTCACTTAAGAAAATTAATATGAAAAATATCAGCATAGCAACAAAAACAATAACATTATTTATAATTGTAGGTATCGCTCTATCCACTTCGCTTTATTACTATTTCATTGATTTTAACCATGAAACAAAACTAGAAGGCATACGAGAAAAAGCAAAATCAATATTGATGACTGCCGAAGGTGCAAGAGAATATGCAAAAGATGCATTTAATAGTGATGTATATAAATCATTAGACAGTATGACCTTAGACCAGATATTATACACAGTACCTATATTCTCCGCTATGGAAGTTGCCAGAAAAAAATCAAAAGAACTAAATTTTGAATTTAAAGTTCCTAAAGTATCTCCGAGAAATGCTCAAGACAACACTCCAGATGAATACGAACTAAGAATACTCGATACATTGAGAAATAAAAAATACGAAGAATTTGGAGAAATCTTTACTGATGCAAGTGGAAACGACTATTATAGATATTTCAGACCAGTGATTTTAACCCAAGAATGTATGGCTTGCCATGGTAACCCAGAAAACTCAATGGAACTATGGGGCAACGACGAAGGCAAAGACCCTACTGGTGCTAAAATGGAAGGCTGGAAAGTAGGCTCAATGCACGGTGCCTTCGAAGTCAAAGTAGATATGAAACCTTACTATGCACAAATCGAAGAAGAAACCTCAGAAATAATGATGATTGCTATCACAATAGCTATTGCTATCATTATTGTTGCATTGATTATGATTTTTATTACAAAGAAAATGATTAGAAGCATCGTAAATACTATGACTCAAATGAAAAACGATGTCGAAAATGGAATTCTTAACAAAAGAGCAGATATACAAAATGAATACACCGATTTTAGAACCATAGCCGAAAGTTTAAATAAACTAATTGATACTTTTGTCAAACCAGTCAAAGTTACACAAACTTACATAAAACAAATTTCCGACGGAACATTGCCAGAGAAAATTACAGATAATTACAAAGGCGATTTTAAAGATTCAAAAGAAAATATCAACCAATTAATTGATAATCTAAACAATTTTACAAATGAAATGAACGAAATGTCTATCCAACACGACAAAGGAATGATAGATGTTGTTATGAACGAAAATAAATTCCAAGGCATTTACAAAGAAATGGCTACTGGCGTAAATGATATGGTAAACGGTCATATTACCGTAAAGAAAAATGCTTTAGCCGTTGTAAAAGAATATGGACAAGGAAACTTCACTGCAAATATAGATAGACTCCCAGGTCAAAAAGCATTCATAAACGATATTTTAGACGAACTAAGAAATAATTTAACTTCTCTAACCAGTGAAGTCTCAGACATGGTTTTATCTGCAAGAGAAGGAGACCTCTCAAAAAGAGCTGACTCCTCTTCATTCATGGGTGATTGGGCAGTTTTAGTAAATGATGTTAATAATTTAGTTGATGGCATACTCACTCCAATTGATGAAACCATACTTGCCCTTGAAAGAATGGCAAAAGGAGACCTAACAACCAAAATAACTTCAGATTTCAAAGGCGACCATGCAAAACTCAAAAATGCAATTAATGCCACAATAGAACAAATGCCATTACTCGAAGCAGTTTATATATTAGAATCAATGGCAGGCGGCGATTTCACCAAAGAAATGAGTACAAACTACGAAGGAGATGCAAAAAAACTTTCTGTAGCATTAAATCAAACTATCAGCTCAATGAACGACGTATTAGGCCAAGTTACAACTACAGTCCGAGAAGTTCAAAAAGGCTCATTACAAGTCGCAGATACATCGCAATCCCTATCTCAAGGAGCAACAGAACAAGCCGCCTCACTCGAAGAAATTACTTCATCTATGAACGAAATAGGCTCCCAAACTCGAATGAATGCAGAAAATGCAAATAAAGCCAGCGATCTTACAAATATGGCAAAAACCGCTGCTCAAAAAGGCAACAAAGAAATGGAAGAGCTAAACAAAGCCATGGCAGACATTACCAAATCTAGCAACGAAATTTCCAAAATTATAAAAGTAATCGACGAAATCGCTTTCCAAACTAATCTATTAGCACTAAATGCAGCCGTCGAAGCAGCAAGAGCAGGCAAACACGGAAAAGGTTTTGCAGTAGTAGCCGAAGAAGTAAGAAACCTAGCCGCTCGCTCTGCCACTGCCGCCAAAGAAACATCAGATTTAATCGAAAACTCAATTTCATCAGTTAATAACGGTGCAAATTTAGCCGCAAGAACTGGCGAAGCACTCGAAGAAATCGAAAAAGGCTCAATCTCTGCTGCTGAAATCGTAGAAGAAATTGCAAACTCCTCTGGCGAACAAGCAAGCGGTGTTTCCCAAATCAACGAAGGACTGCACCAAATAGATTCCGTTACCCAACAAAACACAGCATCATCAGAAGAAGCCGCCTCAGCTGCCGAAGAACTACAAGGACAATCCAACAACCTGCAATCATTAATAGACAAATTCTTATTAAAATCAGCCTATGACCGAATAGGAACAAGCGACTCAGACACAAAAACACTAAGCTCCAGAAACCAAGCAAAAGGTCTCCCAAGTGCCGATTACAACGAAGAAGAAAACAACATAGACGTAGATTTAGATGTCTCCCCAGAGAGCATGATTTCATTAGACGACGATGACTTTGGTCGGTATTAACCCCACCTCAAAAAAATAACTTACTCCAAAATTTAAGGGTTTTGATTAATTTCAAATCCCTTTTTTACTATTTTCATCATTATTAAAATGCACATTTATAAATATTTTTGTATATTGGAACATCTAAACATGGATTTTATTTGACAATTAACGTTATTGAGGCAAAAAAAATGAAATACCACAATATTTCAATCACCAAAACCAAACTAATAATAAGCATTTTACCCATAATAATATTCTTTACAAATAATCTTAATTCAGATATTTTCCATTAGGACAACTTTAATTTATATAATGCGTATAAAAAAGTGGAGTATATTTTTATAGACTTTCAATAGGAAATAAAGTTTACAAAGATAAAATTAGTAAAATAAATAATTAATAAGAGATTCAAAATGAAAAACATAAAAATCCTAACAACAATTTTCATCACATTACTAATCATTACCTCCTGCGATGAAGAAGACAAATACAACTGCCCAGAAAACATAAAACTACCTCCACAAACAAATACAGGCGAAAATATTGTTGCTTGTAAAATAGATGGTGAAGTATGGATAGGGGACCAAGGTATATATATAGAGCCATGGTCTGGTGTAAAAAGCCAACCAAGTTTTCACATATTGGAGAATTATTTTAAAGATGGGAATGGTAACTATAAATTAGATTCCATTTATCAGTTGTCTTTTTTCAGCTCATATATTTATGACTGTATTAGAATCAATAATTATAAATTTTCTTTGAGAAATTTTTACTTGTCTTTGAATTCTAATGGGGTACAACCATTTAATAATGAGTGGCCGTTCATTAAATTTGTAGATTTGTCTAACATGGATTCTCTAAGATATTATCATATGAATTATGACAAACCTTATAAATTAAAAGTATCATTAGATACAGCTCTTGGCATAGCTTCAGGAACATTTAGTGGGATATTTACTGATTATGAAACCGGTAAAGAGTTAGAAATTACAGATGGATTCTTTGATATGAAAGAAGGCATGCCAGATGACAGATAAGATTAATCAACTATTAATTTATAACTAAGTATTAAAAACTAATTATTTATTATCGATATGGTATAAACTCCGTTTCATCACCTTTAATTTTAGGGAATGATTGATTTTTCCATTTCTCCTTGGCTTCCTCTATTAACTCTTTGCTTGATGAAACAAAGTTCCAATCTATCAATCTTTCCTCTGGAAAACTCTCACCACCAAAAATATAAACAATGCTGTTTTTGGCAATAGTAAACCTAAACGAGCTACTATCGTTTGAAATCAATAATTTTTTAGATCGGTAAATATTCCCTTCGCATTCAACACTACCCTCTAAAATATACAGTCCCAATTCGCCATACAAATGCTCACCAATTTCAACTAATTGCCTTGCACTGCTTTTTATTTCAATCATGAAAAGTTTACTATAAAACGGAACAGGTGATTTCCTACCAAAAGCTTCACCAGCTATCAGCTTAAATTGCAAGTCTCCGCTTGCCCAAGTTGGAATTTGTTCTTCTTCTATATGAGAAAACTCAGGGTTCTTATGCTCCAGCTCTTTCGGCAAAGCTATCCAAATTTGCAATCCATGCATAGCTAAGTTTGAATCCCTAAGGTGTTCTGGTGTACGTTCCGAATGAACAATCCATTTTCCCGCTGTCATTAGATTCACCTCGCCCGGCTTAATTTCTATTTCATTACCCAATGTATCGCGGTGCATAATGCTCCCTTCAAACAAATAAGTTAGAGTAGAAAGCCCAATGTGCGGATGTGGCAAAACATCAAAATTTTCATTTTCACTAAGCTCAACAGGACCAATATGATCTATATAAATAAAAGGTCCAACCATTCGCTTTTGCCTAAAAGGTAACAATCTCCCTACAGAGAATTTACCAATTTTGGCGATTCTTTCATCTATTACCAAATCAATATTTGACATATTTCTAACCCTATTGGTATTTAAAATTCTCGTTTATTAAGTTTTTCAACTAATTTTGCCGAAACAGTGTCAGCATAAACTATTTATAATTAACCTTTCTAATCACAATTTTTTATAAATCCAATTATCAATAGAAAATCTACCCCCACCCATAATCGCCAATACCAGATAAACAGCTAAATAAATCAAAGGCAACTCCTTCCTACCAAAATCATCACCCCAATGAATAAT
>Ga0209692_10000536_pt1 | contig 83530 bp, 96 predicted proteins | sample tdDd472_FD_187129 | JGI IMG/M metagenome (GOLD analysis project Ga0209692, IMG submission 187129) | Marine sediment microbial communities from the Atlantic coast under amendment with organic carbon and nitrate - tdDd47.2 (SPAdes)... | ecosystem: Environmental > Aquatic > Marine > Coastal >...
TTTGATAATAGCCCTCAGCCAGTTCATTCCAAGGAATCGTCTCGCTTAATTTAACCCAACGGTTATTTTTATCCATTTCTGAAATAAAAGGCCAGTCAAATTCTTCAATGGTCATTTGTTTGGGGTCTTTATATCGGATCATAAGTGCACGCTTTTTGATGGTGTTACTGGATTATTTGTGCACTATTATATCATCAATGATACTTTATCTTAAATAAAATCAAACACTTGTATTTTCTGAGCAGACTCTAATTAAGCATTGATTTATCTCCACTTAACATTCCCCCCAATGATCTAAAATTATTGTTCTATAAACCGGATATTTTTTTAGTATAGCCGGATTTATCAGTTTTGTTATCGACTATTCAAAAGATTACTTAAATAAAGGTCGTTAATTACTATCGAAGAGCTCTCTGGGAGAAACAAAATAAGGAGTGTAAAGAGTTTTTAATTAAATGAAGAGCTTACTTTTGATATTCTAAAGTAAGAGAAACGGAATCAGCAAAGCGTAAGGCATGCGGTTTATCGATTTCGACCTGAGCAAATATAATTTTTTCTTCTTGTTTTATGATAGCTAAAATATCGGCCGCCATTTTTTCCAGAAGATTAAAGGCATTATTTTCCACCAATTCAATAATGCTTTTAGTTAAAACTTTATAATTGCAGGCATCATCGACAGCGTCCGATTCTGTCGAATCTCCTGCGTCATAGCGCATGAGTACATTTATCACGATATCTTGCTTTTTTATTCTTTCCTCTCGATTAAATCCGATAAAAGTCCGCAGGCGTAAATTTTTAATTCTTATCGTTGCGATATTTGGACTCATGCATTCCTTTCCCTATCGTATTAAGTTTAAAAATTCTGTTCTGGTTGCCGGATCGTGTCGAAAACCGCCCAACATCATGGAGGTTGTCATCATCGAGTTCTGTTTTTCCACACCGCGCATCATCATACATAGGTGTTTGGCCTCAACGATGACACCGACTCCCGCAGCACCGGTTACTTCCTGAATCGTATCGGCAATTTGTTTGGTCATATTTTCCTGAATTTGCAGGCGACGAGCATACATATCCACAATACGTGCTATTTTTGATAAACCAATCACCTTTCCTTGCGGTAGATAGGCAACATGACAAGTACCGATAAAAGGCAATAAATGGTGTTCACAAAGCGAGTATATTTCAATATTTTTTACCAATACCATCTCGTCGTTATTGGATTCAAAAATTGCACCGTTTACCACTTCATCAAGATTTTGTTGATAACCTCGGGTTAAAAATTGAAAGGCCTTAGCAGCCCTTTCCGGGGTATCACGGAGACCGTCACGTTGCAGATCTTCTCCAATAGAGGTAATGATTTGGGAAAAATTTTCTTTCATATTGTCTTCCATATTAATCTTTGCGCCACTCAGTTCGACTTTTCCATAAGCGTTCAGCCATATTTAGCAACAACCACAGTGGTTATAACATAGTATGGTTATACACTATCTTACAAAAACTCAAAACTCAGCAATTAATTTGGCTGTTTGCAGTTTAGTATAGGCATTTAATAAGGACTGATGTAAGTGGAATCCTTCCAATTCCAGTCCGGCATTTGATAATCCCGCGAAATGTTGCGTGCCAGCAATTAATGCGGCACATAAAGAAACCTGTTGTTCTCCAAACAAGTCTTGCAGAATAATTTGAAAATGCTCTTTATTGCGGCTGCTATCCAGTTCCAATTGCAATAAGGCGATTAAAGTTTGATAGAATTTTGCGCGTTGGTCAGATAGTTGTTCCATCTCCAAACACCACTGCGACCATTCCAATGCCAACTCATAATCTTTGACTGATAGGGCCAACATGGCCTTAAGCTCACCAAGACGTAAACTGTCCCAGGCACTATCAGCATCGACAGCAATACCTAATAATTCACTGATGGGGTAATGTTCACTAAAACCTGTTTGTTCCAGTCTATTCAATAACTCATCACGTTGCTGTGCGCTTAGTTTATTTAAGTTAAGGATAAATTCACGAAACTCAAGTCCTTCATTATTATTCTGCCAGGATAATTCTTCGATGGGATAAACTTCCGACATACCGGGGACAATTATGCGACAGGCTGGAATACCAAGGTGGATATAGTCGGCAATATAAATATCAAATCCCATTTTTTTTATTTGCTTAGTCAGAAAGTCAAATTGCGAATGATTATCCCCTTCGAAGTCCCAGTAAACAAACTCATAGTCCGGCTTATTACGAAAAAAATCTAAGCTAATTAATCCACTGGAATCGATAAAATGGGTTTCCAGATTCACTGGATCGGCAACTGCCTCGTTATCAAAACTGGGCTGATGGAATCCATCTAGAGTATCCAAGCGGCGCCCTTGCAATAACTCCGTCATAGTGCGCTCTAAGGCCACTTCAAAATTGGGATGAGCACCAAAAGAAGCCAAACAGCGACCACTTCCCGGTTCTATCATGGTGACATTCATCACCGGAAACTCTCCACCCAACGAGGCATCTCGAACCTGGACAATAAATCCCTCCTGCTCTAATTCCTCTTTAGCCATTTTAATCGCATTAAATTGATTGATAATTTCTTCCGGGACCAGCGGCAAAGAGATAAACTCTGCAATAATGCGGTTTTTCACATAGCGTTCAAAAATTTCCGACAAGGCTTGAGTACGAGCTTCATAAACAGTGTTACCCGCCGACATACCATTACTGACGTAGAGGTTACCGATAATATTGACCGGGAAATAAACAGTTGTTTGGGATTCATGATTAATAAAAGGTAAGGCACAAATACCTCGCTCTTGGTTTCCCGAATTGGTATCGATCAAATCATATAGTGAGAGTTTTCCTTCAGGATTATAAAAACGCCATAATTGCTCACTTAACAATCCTCGCGGAATTTCATCATGATTCGGATTAAACCAACGCTCATTCGGATAATGAACGAAGTCACTTTCAGCAATCGATCTACCCAAATAAAAATCGGCAAAAAAATAGTTGCAGCTTAAACGTTCAAAAAATTCTCCCAATGCACTGGCCAGACAGGCTTCTCGACTACTGCCTTTGCCATTGGTAAACAGCAAAGGACAATTTTTATCGCGGATATTGACCGAATAGATATGACTAACAGGGTTTAACCAAAGCGTCTCTTCAATATCAAATCCCAACTCTTGTAACTTCGCTTGCATATTGGCAATGGAAGTTTCAAGTGCTTCGTCTTTGCCTTTTATGTATGTTTTCATAATTTCCTGATAAGCTTAAAGCATATTATGCAAAACCGGAACGATTAAATTCCGGTATCTAAAGTAAACGAAGTAATATAGATTAATAACTATCTAAAGACAAAAAATAATGGAAACAATTAATGAATTAATGGAACAAAGCCGGGTCGGATTTGGCACCAGTGGTGCTCGCGGTCTGGTAACGCAGATGACCGACAGGATTTGCTATAGCTATACCTTAGGGTTCATTCAACATCTGATACAAAGCAAGCAGATGAACGGAGCCAAACAGATTGCCATAGGCGGTGATTTGCGACCCAGCACACCGGACATTATGAAAGCTTGCAGTAAGGCAATCGCCGACAGCGGCTTCGATGTCATCAATTGTGGTTTATTGGCCTCACCGGCTATAGCTCTCTATGGTTTAAAGGAAGAAATTCCCACCATAATGGTGACCGGTTCACATATCCCCGATGATCGTAATGGGATAAAATTCAATACTCCGCGTGGTGAAATTCTTAAAAGTGACGAACGACAGATTCGCACTCAACACATCGTTATTCCCGACGGCTTATTTGACAGCGAAGGAAAGTTTATTACCAATCGATTTGTCATGCCCGAGGAAAATTCCGCAGCCCAAAAGAATTATATAAGCCGCTATCTGGATTTTTTCCCTGAACGAGCGCTTCAAGACCTACGGATAGGTGTTTACCAACATTCTGGAGTGGCACGCGATCAGTTAACAGAGATAGTTACTCAACTGGGGGCAAAAGCCATACCTTTAGCACGTTCGGAACAATTCATTCCCGTCGATACCGAAGCAATCAGAGCAGAAGATATTCGACTGGCCAAAGAATGGGTCCAGGAACATCGTTTGGATGCTATTATTTCCACTGATGGTGACGCTGATAGACCACTCATAAGTGACGAGAAGGGCGAGTGGTTCCGCGGCGATATCGCCGGAATCCTATGTGCTCAATATCTGGGTATTGATGCAATTGCCACGCCGGTGAGCTGTAATACTGCTTTAGAAAAATCACAGCTGTTTAAGCATATCGAACGAACCCGTATTGGGTCACCCTACGTGATCAGCGGCATGCTCAAACTACTCGAAAATAACGATGTCGAAAATATCGGCGGATATGAAGCTAATGGTGGATTTTTGCTGGCCAATGATATTTCAAATCGCAATGGTAACCTGGCCAAACTACCGACTCGGGATGCAGTAATCGTCTTATTGGCATTAATTCATCAGGCCAAGCAAAATAATCAAACACTTTCTTCATTGGCCAATAGCCTCCCACAGCGTTTTACTTATAGTGATCGCCTTAAAGATTTTCCACAAAGCCAAAGTCAGGCAATATTGCAACGTTATGGCGATAAGGAAACGGCCGGAAACCTATTTCAAGCCGACTTTCCAAAGTTAAATGCTGAGGTGCTTAGCATCGATGATACCGACGGTATTCGATTTACTTTGGCTTCTCAAGAGATAGTGCATTTCAGACCATCAGGAAATGCGCCGGAATTTCGCTGCTATACCGAAGCCGATAGTATGCAACAAGCCGAACAACTTAATCGCTATTGTCTGGAGCAATTAAAGAATCTGTGAGAACAGCTTGAGTAAAAGTCATTACACCTATACCGCTCTATTTTGCGAGGAAAATATCTGGCTTTTGGCTAAATCCTTGCAAATAGAGGGGAAAAAGCTAGAGCAGCTCAAAATTCTATTTTTATCTAATACTAAAAAACAGATCGCCTTATTTGAGCAACAATCAGCCCCCTTGGGACAAGCTGTAATTTGGGATTATCACGTACTTTTGTTAGAACAGTCCGCTCAGGGCGATAGTATATATGACTTCGATAGCCGTCTGCCCTTTCCCTGTCCGGCTCATCAGTATTTTTATTCCAGCTTTCCTGAGCCCCAGAAATTACCGCAGCGACTGCATTTTTTTATTCGGGAAATTCCGGCTAAAAATTATTTGCTACAGTTTTATTCCGACCGAGAACATATGAAAAATCAAATTCCACTAGAACAATTTCCTCCATACCCAATTATCGAAAACTCTCCCGAGTCAGACAGAATTGTATTGCAGGATTATTGGGATATGCAAAAAGAGATAAATGATGGTAGTCGAGTTTACGCTTATCACTCGGTATTTCAGCATCTTACCCAGACTTAACGTATTTTCCGGGAGCTACTCCCATCACTTTACGAAACATATTAATAAAAGCACTGGGACTATTATAGCCTAGTTCAAAAGCCAGCCGGGTGACCGATTCACCTTGCGATAAACGCTCCACAGCCTCTAATAATCTTAATTGCATTCGCCATTCACTAAAATTCAATCCAGTCTGTTTCATAAACAAGCGCGCCAAGGTTCTGGAACTGGCACCTGATTCTTTAGCCCAATAATCTAAACCACGATTATCGGAAGGATTCTGTAACAGGTGTTCCACTACCGGCATTAAACGCTTATCAGCGGGTAAAGGCAGACTAAGCGGGGTCTGTTGTAAATCTGCCAGTTCATCCAGAATAACCTGCATAACACGCCATTGAGGAGTATCCGGCTGATAGATATTATCAATAGCAACAGCTTTTAAAATCAATTCTTTAAGCAAGTTAGTAACATTTGCGACACAACAATCCTGAGGTAATGAATCAGTATAGGAAGGATCGATATAGAGAGTTCTTAATGAAGTAGAGTCACGACAGATGGTTTCATGTTGCATTCCCGACGGTAACCAAACTGCTTGAGAAGGAGGGACTACCCAAGTTCCGACTAGCGTATTAACCCGCAAGACGCCCTGAATGGCGTACAAGAGTTGCGCTCTTGGATGAACATGTGCGGCCACTCGATGAGACTTACCAATTTCCATTGACTTGGCTAGGACAGGCATTGAAGGATCCAGAACAAAGGCATATTCGGAAGGCTGTAATGATGTCATTTTATCGATATTCATGACTTGAGAATAGCATACCAGACAGAAAATCACAGCATTTGAGCATTCTTTTAGTTGCGAACAATTACCATTTGCATTAACATATTCAAATGCTCGAAACTGGTGAGCTAATACCGAGTGAATTATGTAGCTCGAATCCCAGCCAACTTTCATCACTGATCGATGAACTGCTCTATCGTTATTGTCAACCTAAACTAAAACTGCAAACAGAGGTTAAGCCGATGAGCCTGACACATCGAAGGTTACTGAGTTTAATTGAAAAGGCAAAAATATTTTAGCTTATGCACTCTTTTCGACAGTGATAAAGAAGAAAAGCCAACAGGTCCTAACTACCGGACTGGCAAAGACAAATTGCAATATTCGCCCGAATCTCCTAAACTCATAGAAGGAGATAGAAGATTAAATAAACCAATCATTATATTAACTGTTCGGGTAAAAACAATGTCATACGTTAAACGTAATTACCGTACTAACCTGGCCATGCAGGGTGTGGTATTTTTGGATGGGTTTGAAATAGACTGCACAGTATCGGATCTATCGACCAGTGGCGCGCGATTTGAAATTACTCCTGGCAAATTTTTTAATAATATCATTGCTTTTGCACAAACCGTAGCTATTGATGCCATTATCGACGTTAGAATTCCTGAGATGCACATAGATGGTGAAGTTAAGGTTATCCGCAAAGAAGTTAAAAAAGGATTACTATATTTATCGGTAGAATTTTCCAATGTTTTCTTCGGTTTGGAAAATGTACCTTATCGACGTAAGGTTTATCGAAAAAAACTGACATCATTTGGTCATCTCAGTATCAATGGCAAAACACATGAGATTGTCTGTACTAATGTTTCCATTAAAGGCATGTTATTAGTTGTGCTAGAAAAAATTGACGTCGATAAGGATACCCTAGTAGAAATTAGTTTTAATCACCTCGGTATTCATGGTTCGGCCAAAGCCATCTGGAATATCCAGACCAAAAAAAATCACACCTGGATCGGCATAGAATATATTCAACTCAATGATCCGGTCAAAGGGATTCCAACATTCCCTATTGCTTAACCTTCTATATAGATTACGAATAATCGCTTAACATGGACAATATCCATTTTGGGGGCGATGAACTAAGCTCATTTCTACCTGTCTAAGCCCCCATAATTTGGACTACCACAAAAACTACCCGGAGCCAGTCCCCTTATAGTTATGAAAAAAAATTATATTAGGTCTTTTTTGTTCTTTTCTATCTTTTGCGTCTGTATCAATATTCATGGCAAGGAGATCATTCTTCCGGACATTGGGGCCTCATCCAGTCTGGTCATGTCTGCTTCTATGGAAGAAAAAATCGCCCGCGATGTTATCAAACAATTACGCGAAAGCCATGGTCTCGTGGATGATCTGGAACTTAACCAATATATTGAAAAGCTCGGCTATAGTTTGGTGGAACAAACTGAAGATGCTTTACAACCTTTTCACTTTTTCCTCGTCAATTCCAACCAAGTCAATGCTTTTGCGACGCCTGGCGGCGTAATTGCCATCTATACCGGATTACTATTGGAAACCGCTTCAGAAAGTGAGCTAGCCTCTGTTATCAGTCATGAAATTGCGCACGTTACCCAACATCATATCGCCCGAGCCTATGAGAAAGTCAATCAAATGAATGTCCCCATGACCTTGGGAGTTTTAGCAGCACTTTTATTAGGGGCAGCCGGAGGCTCCGATGCAGGAATGGCCGCTGCTGCCGGGTTATCTGCCATGAGCGCCCAATCACAAATTGATACAACCCGATCTAACGAACGCGAAGCGGATCGGGTCGGCATGAAATATCTTTCAAAAGCCAACTTCAACCCATATGGAATGCCGGAGTTTTTTCAAAAACTACAACGTAAAAATCGTTACACCGATAAAAGCTATCCAGAGTTTCTACGCACCCACCCAGTAACCACTGATCGCATCGCCGAATCGACGGACCGTGCCAAAAATCTGAAAAAACAACAGGGGTTCGTGCGAGACGAAAAACATTATCGATTAATGAAAGCCAAACTTAAAGTATTAAATGGCCGCAATAGTAAAAGACTGGTGGATTATTATCGCCCTTTAAGCACTCCTGAATCGTTAAACAAACATCCTGAATATCATTACGGCTATGCCTTAGCCAGTTTAAAAAATCATGATATTAAACAAGCCATCCGGTTGCTGGCAAATTTAAACCAACATGAACCTAATAATACTTTTTATACAAATGCTTTGGGGCAGGCTTTATTAAAAAGTAGTTTGTTAAAAGAACAGCAACAGGGATTATCATTTTTTGAGAAAGCATTAAACAAAAAACCGTTTGATATTGTATTGTCCGCTAACTATGCTCAAGCTTTGATTCAGTTGGAACGCTATCAAGACAGCATAGACTTTATCAATCGATATAATCAAAATAATTTTCCACACCCGGAGTTTTATCAATTATTGGCCACGGCTAATGGAAAATTGAAGAATATTCTTCCTGCACACACTGCCAAAGCAGAATATTATTATTTAACCGGACAATATGACGCAGCCATCAGTCAACTTCAAAGCGCCAAAAAACTGGCCCGGCAGGATTTTTATACTCTCTCAAGAATTGAAGCCAAAATTCAGGAAGTTATAGCGGACAAAGATAAATACAATTTAGAAAACTAAGATAATCAATCAGATCAAATTTATTTTTCGACTTTACTTTAGCTTAAAACCACCCAGCATGGAATTGCCTGAATTTTAAAATCCGATAAAAATATGCATTTGGTTTTTCGATACCCTTGATTAAATCAATGATTAATGTATTCTATACCCTATAATTTCAGTTCTGCTCGTGTTATTAAGACAAAATAATAACCTTTTAAAATATGAGTTTAAGCTGTGAAAGAGGCTTCCAAAGGAAGTTTAGTTATTAAAGCCAGAATAAGTTTAGAGGGGGAACATTCAATGCTATGTTTAGGTTCCTCCACATATAACATCTATCGTAAATACTCCTGATTCATATAATGTATTGGGAGGCTTTTTAGATAGAACACTATCTCATATCTGTTCGGGCATAATGTTGATTTAATTTAGTTATTACAAATTTATGCATGAAAATGCAAGGAGTATTTCTGAATGAAAAGAAGAACTTTTTTACAAGGTACATTAGCATCCGGTGCTATCGCAATGGCCGCTGGGAGCGGATTATTGGCACCTTCCGGCGTGTTAGCGGCCTGGAATAAAGGAGCTTTCGAAGCCAAAGGCTTGAGCGAAGCAATGAAAAATTCTCTGGGTACCGATCAAGTAGCTGATTCCAGCGACATCAAAATCAAAGCTCCTGACATTGCAGAAAATGGTGCCGTAGTGCCTGTTACCGTTACCAGTAATATTCCAGGTACAGAAAGTATTTCTATTTTTGCAGAACAGAATGCAACACCTCTTTCCAGCGTATTCAAATTTGGAAAATCAACTGATGGTTATGTTTCAACCCGTATCAAAATGGGTAAAACTTCTCAAGTAATCGCTGTTGTGACTGCTGGAGGCAAGCAGTTTAAATCTCAGAAAGAAGTTAAAGTAACAATCGGTGGATGCGGCGGTTAAGCAGCAGCTGATTAAGTAAGCTTTTTTACCCAAACAATGTACGTTAAACGATTATAAAGACAGGAAATTTTTAACATGGCTAAGAGTTCTATAAAAATTCGTGCAAAGCTTAAAGGCGATACGGTTACTGTTAAAGCACTTATTCGTCATCCAATGGAAACCGGTTTACGCAAAGATAAAAAAACCGGAAAAATGATTCCCGCTAAATTCATTCAGACTGTAAAATGTGAGTCTGCTGGTGCAATGGTATTAGATGCCGATTGGGGTATCTCCATTTCTAAAAACCCATACTTATCTTTTAAATTTAAAGGCGCCAAGTCCGGTGACCCAATTAAATTATCTTGGGTTGATAATACAGGAAAATCTGATTCTACCGAAGGTAAGATCAAGTAATTAGCTTTTAAGCAGTGCTACAGATTACCAAACAAACCCGTTTGAGTAATTTGTAGCAGCTATTATAACTTCCTAACTTCCCATCATTGTTTTGATTTTCTCTGTAGTGGGATTGAGCACAATGCCTTTTTCCGTCACTATAGCATCGACTAGTTCAGCCGGAGTTACATCAAAAGCAGGATTTCTGGCGAGTGCGCCCGGTGCGGCAAAATCATAGTCGGCCAAACTTAACACTTCTGAAGTATTGCGTTCCTCGATGGGAATATCCTTACCATGACTAACAGCCATATCAATAGTTGTAGTAGGAGCGGCGACCATAAACTTAATTCCATGATATTTGGCTAAAATTGCCAATCCAAAAGTACCAATCTTATTTGCCACGTCACCATTGGCGGCAATTCTATCCGAGCCGACAATGATCCAACGGATCGGTTTATCACCATTTTGCGATTCCCGAATAATATGTGAAGCCGCTCCCTCGACTAATAATGATACCGGGATCTTTTCTTGTACCATTTCCCAAGCGGTTAAACGGGCGCCCTGCAACCAAGGACGAGTTTCATCGGCATATACATGTTTTATTTTACCCTCATCCCAACCACTACGAATAACGCCTAAAGCGGTCCCATATCCACCGGTTGCAAGAGCTCCGGCATTGCAATGAGTCAAAACAGCGCATTCCTGCTCAATCAAACTGGCACCAAATTTCCCCATAGTTTTGTTAGCGGCAATATCTTCATCATGAATTCTAATCGCCTCCTTCAACAAAACCGGATAGGGATCTTCATTATTAATATCTGCCATAAACTGTTTCATCTGATCGATGGCCCAAAACAGATTCACGGCGGTGGGCCGGGAAGCAGCCAAATACTGAAGGTCTTCTTGTATGCTTTCCCGCCAATTATTCGGCGAATTCCGGTAGTGTGTCTGAGCAGCTAAAACGATACCATAGGCAGCAGTAATTCCAATTGCCGGAGCGCCTCTGACAACCATATCGGTAATGGCATCGGCGACAGCTCTTATTTCCGTTAAATCGATGTACTCATATTGATTTGGTAAAATGCGTTGATCAAGCAGTTTTAACGTATTATCTTCCCAAATAATAGGACGAATCGTATCCATGTTTTCCCCTTATTAGAACTAGCAATGAGGTATCGGAATCCTATACCTTTAACCAGCTCTAAGTTTATCTTTTCAATGTTTTAGTGATATATTATGCTGTCGAATTTAATAAAAAGCGTTAAATATACATGCAAACCGTTGATACCATCATCCATGCTCGCTGGATAATTCCAGTAGAGCCAGCAAATACCGTATATGATAATCATTGCTTGATAATTGATAAAGGGAAAATTATTGATATTTTAGCTAGCACTGAGCCAGCAAAGAAATATCAATCCAGTCTTGTTAAACATCTCGACAAACACGTTCTGATCCCGGGTTTGGTTAATGCCCATACACATAGCCCAATGAGTCTGCTACGAGGACTGGCAGACGATATTCCTTTGATGGAGTGGCTGCAAAAACACATCTGGCCTGCTGAGCAACGTATGGTGGATTATCAATTTGCCATGCAAGGAAGTGAATTAGCAATTGCAGAAATGTTACGCAGTGGCACGACCACTTTCAATGATATGTATTTTTACCCGGAAGCAACGGCCAAAGTCGCCGAAAGTAGCGGGATCAGAGCAAGCCTGGGAATGATAGTTATCGACTTTCCCTCCAATTGGGCAAAGGATGCCGATGAATATTTCCGCAAAGGTATTGAACTGCACGACAAATATAAAGACCATCCTCATATTAGCACCTGTTTTGCCCCCCATGCCCCCTATACAGTCAGTGATGAGCCACTGGAAAAAATTAGGGTATTATCCGAGCAATTGGAAGTCCCAATTCATATCCATGTCCATGAATCCCATGATGAAGTGCAACAGGCAATAGAACATAGTGGCATGCGCCCAATGCAGCGACTCAATAATCTCGGACTGTTATCACCCTATCTGAATGCAGTACATATGACCCAGTTAAATGACGAAGATATACAACTGGCTGCAGAGAGTGGTATCCACGTGGTTCACTGTCCCGAATCCAATATGAAACTAGCAAGCGGGATCTGTCCTGTAACTAAGCTATTGGAGCAGGGAGTCAATGTGGCATTAGGGACAGACGGCGCGGCCAGTAATAATGATCTGGATATGTTGGCGGAGATGCGTTCCGCTTCACTTTTGGCTAAAGTTAGCAGTAATGATGCTACTGCGGTTCCAGCCGAGACAGCCCTAAGAATGGCCACCTTAAATGGTGCTAAAGCATTAGGATTAGGGCATTTAACCGGTTCTTTAGAAATCGGTAAAGCGGCAGATATCTGCGCTGTAGAGCTGCAAAACATCGAAACCATCCCCGTCTACCACCCCATATCTCAGCTGGTTTATTCAGTCAGCCGAGAAAATATCAGCGACCTTTGGGTACAGGGTAAACACCTTTTAAACCATCGTGAATTAACCACCATAGATATCCAACGAGTGATTAGCCAGACCAAGTTATGGCATAATAAGATTTTTGAATGTGATTGCCAACAATAGGATTTAAATTAGTGACCAATACAGCCCAAAATGTTGACCCAGCCGAAATCTCCAAATTCGAAGCCATGGCCATGCGTTGGTGGGATGAAAATGGTGAGTTTCAACCGCTACATGATATGAATCCGATACGTCTGGAATATATTATTAATTGCAGCAATGGTATTCGCGGTAAGCGGGTACTGGACGTCGGGTGCGGCGGTGGAATTTTGTCCGAAAGTATGGCTCTCGCAGGTGCCGAGGTAATTGGAATCGATATGGGCAAAGCCAATTTATCGGTTGCCAAAATGCATCTGTACGAATCCAATGCCAAAGTCGATTATCGCTTAATGACAGTGGAAGAATTGGCCGAACAGGAACCCGCCAGTTTTGATGTGGTAACCTGTCTGGAAATGTTGGAACATGTACCAGAACCGGGAGCCATTATTCAATCCTGTGCCAAACTGATTAAACCTCGTGGAGACATTATTCTCTCTACGGTAAATCGTAACCCCAAAGCCTATGCCTTTGCTATTTTAGGGGCCGAATACGTGATGAACCTATTACCTAAAGGCACTCATGACTACGCAAAATTTATCCGCCCTTCTGAACTGGATCAATGGACAAGAGAGGCCGATTTAAAAACCATTAACCTTAGCGGCGTCAGTTATAATCCTTTTAGCCGTCTATGTCATTTGACGGATAATATCGATATAAATTATTTATTGCATGCCAAAGCGGCAGATTAATCAATAGTTATTATGCGCAACAAAAAGCGAGCGGTATTATTCGACCTGGACGGAACCTTAGCCGATACCGCACCGGATCTTGCCCTGTCCTTAAACCGGGTGTTAAAAGAAGAGTCTCGGCCAGAGATGAGTTTCGACTCCATCCGTCCAGTGGTTTCCCATGGTGGCATGGCACTGATTAAACTCGGATTTAAGATACCCGCCGAACACCCGGAATTTGAGCGACTACGACAACGCTTATTGACGATCTACCGGGATAATATTTGTAATAAAACCACCCTGTTTCCTGGCATGGATGAACTATTGGAAGCATTGGAAAAACAGCATATTTTATGGGGAGTGGTTACCAATAAACCCGCCTGGCTTACTACCCCTTTAATGGAACAGCTGCAACTAGAGCAGCGTGCTGGCAGTATCGTCAGCGGTGATACTTTAAAAGAGCGCAAACCACACCCCGCGCCCTTGTTTCATGCTTGCCAGGAAATGCAAGTGAATAGCACAGAGTGCATCTATATAGGTGATGCAGCTCGCGACATCGAGGCCGGCCAGCGAGCCGGTATGAAAACTGTCGCTGCTTTATATGGCTATATCGAAGAAGACGATCCCCCCCAACAATGGAATGCCGATATTATGATCACTCATCCATTAGAGGTATTGGATCATCTATAATGAACGCATTTACTGTTGAGTATCAATTTGCGGAGGAACGTAAGCACTCGGTAAAGGAGTTTCAACAGGACTGCTCTGAACTTCATCGAAACTAAATGGATTACTAAATGGCGACTGCTGTTTACCCAAATTCACACCAATCCATAATCCCAGGATCCCCCCAATCAATAGACCCAAGAGTAAATCTTTCATTGTTTTGTCAAATTGTTGTTAATAGTTAAGATGGACAGTATATTAAACTTTCAATATTAAAACAAAAAACCATAAAATTGATATTTTGACAAGAAACGATCCAGTCAGCAATTTTCAAATCAGTCACGCATAAAAACCATTGATAAAATCATGCTGAAATTAACGCTATTTCGATAATTCTGTACCAAAGTCCAATTTCTTTTTTTATCAAATCTGGTAGTCTACACTATAGTCATAACAATATTTTACGGGATTACGACATGACATGGGATCACACTGAAAGCGATGAAGTGACTGATTTAATGGTTGAAGAGGCCGATCTCTTGGGCTTTAAGATCCCTACATATGATGAAGTACTTTCCGCTTACTCAGACGGATATGTGGAGAGTATGGTCGATAAAATGTCTCTCTATGATGGACCCAATCGACGCAAAGATGATCAAGAAGAAAGTACATTTGATGGAAAGGATCGTCGTGTCTATCCACCTAACCCTCGCTTTTCACGCCCGGTAAATGAAGATCCTGGTTACTCAGTCGATGCTGAAGACGAGCCGCTATCCATTTAGAAAATTTATTTGTTTTTAGGTACCTGATTGATCTGCGGGTATCTATGCCTTCTTATTTCGCCTAATCTTAAATACCATTTGTCAATATAGATTGCCGGAATTCATAAGCTTATAATAAGAATAATATCATTTAGACTGCCAGCTTCGAATGACTCCCAACCAGTATTGTGAAAATAAGGTCCGCCAGAGCGGCTCCAGTTTTTATTATAGTATTCTCTTTCTATCTGAACGGCAACGTGCTGCTATCACGGTTTTATATGCATTTTATTGCGAAGTAAATACTATCGCCGAGGAATGCAGCGAAGCACAAATCGCTCACAATAAATTACAGTGGTGGACCGAAGAGATCTATGTTACCTTTAATGGTGATCAACACCATCAAGCAAATCACCCTATCTGTTTAGCCCTAAAACCTTTAATTCAGCAGTATTCGTTAAAAATTGAGTACTTTCTGGATATTATTCGCGGTATAGAAATGAAGCTATACCATCAAAACTTTCAATCCTTTTCCGATTTGGAGACTTATTGTTACCACACAGCAGGAGCGATGAGAGTATTAGCTTCGGAAATTATGGGGTATCAAAACCCTGAGACTCTAAAACATGCTAAATTCCTGGGCACCGCACTACAGCTCACCACTATACTACGTCATATTAAAAATGACCTAGCCCTCTCACGCCTCTATCTACCAATGGACGAAATGCAGCAGTTTGGCGTGACAGAAGAGATGTTAAAAAATGAGGAGAATGGTCCTCAAATCAGGCAACTTTTTATCTTTCAGTCTGAACGTGCTGAATCTTATTTTCAAAAGTCGTTATCCCTCCTTCCTGAAACGGATCGTTATTCACAACGTAGCGGATTAATTATGGCCTACATTTATTTGGCTGTATTAAAAAAAATAAAAAAACAGAATTATCCGGTTTTACGTAAACGAGTCACAATTAATCCTTTCCATAAACTATGGCTGGCTTGGAATACAGCCAGAAAAGAATACAAACATTCATTATCAAACTATTAATCCATTGAATTGTTAACCAGAAGTTACATCGGTTCACACTCTATAAGACAATCATTACTTGAAATAGCAAACGGATAGTCAGATATAAGCCAAATCCGCAAGATGGGATACTCTATATCTTAATATCTGCTGAATCCTCACATGACTCTGAATATACGTTAACTGTTATTTGGTAAGTAACCTCCTAGAAGAGATGAGTGTTATTTTAAATTACAAATAACCTATCTATTTTCTACTTTAATTTCATATTATTAATGACGTGATATTCAAATTCGTATACCAATGATTAATGAAATTGCCAATATATGGAAATAACTGCTATTCTATTATTTCAGAAAACAATAAATACATAAAACCACAACAAGGAAACAATAAGAATGATTAAAAAATCTATGTATTCATACATTTCATTAATCTTAGTGTTACTTTTTTGCACAATGAATACTTATGCAAGTAACACAAGAATCATCAATGGTACAGCTGCATCCATTTCGGATTATCCCTGGGTTGTCAGTATGATAGTTTCGGATGGCCAATGTGGAGGTAGTTTAATTCATCCTGAATGGGTTTTGTCAGCAGCCCACTGTTTCTTAAATAGCGAAGGTAATGCCGTTGACTTAAGTTCTGGTGCAAATACTACTGTAACCATAAACTCAACCAATATAAATGACCTAGATGACAATGGAATCCAAATACAAGGTGAAAGTGTTATTGTCCATCCCCAGTATAATCCTAATGAAGAAACCAGCGCTAACTCTGAAGACAATGATATTGCATTATTGAAACTATCAGAACCCGCAACTGGCTTTACTACAATTTCTATTATTGATGGACGCAGTACAGATTTAACAGCAGGAACCGTTGCTACCATTTTGGGCTGGGGAGCGACCAATGTAGACGCGAATGGAGAAGCAACAGGAGATACAGCAACATTATTAAAAGTAGATCAAAAAGTAGTTTCCAATTCAGAGTGTGCAACAAATTATAGCGGCCATAAAGACATTACTGATAATATGATATGTGCAAACGGATTTGATGCAAATGATACCCGAGACTCCTGTAAAGGCGATAGTGGGGGACCTCTTGTTATTAATAATAATGGTAGTTATCTTCAAGTTGGTTTGTCCAGCTTCGGAGGAACAGATGCTTTGGCATGTGGAGATCCTAAAATTCCCGGAGTTTATACCAAATTATCCCGTTATAAGAGCTTTATCGAGCAATATATCAGCGGAGTAAGCTTTGTTGCTCAAGGCGATACACCTTCTACAACAGATAATAACAACTCAAGTGACAACAGTGATTCTTCTAACTCAAATAGTTGTGGTGGTGCTCAATTAGATGCTGATCTAAACATATCCATACCCTGCTTAATTTATCAGGGTGACGCATATCAAACTGGTTTAAATTTAATTAGTGAATTATATTGGCAATGGAGTGGAGATTTATCACCTAGTACATGTATTAGTAATACTGAATCATGCTCTACTGTTGGTGATGATTTTTCTTTAACCATAAAACGAGTCACTATTGGTGAACAAGAATATACCGCTACTCTTGAATACGATGGCGAAAATAGTGGTGAAGATTTATTCTGGTCTTATTCTAGTCATGAATAATAAGTTTAATATAAAGTTCTTTTACGGGTTAGCACTACCTTGTAACTCTTGTCTGATTGACTATTAACTCGTAAAATTAATAATAGCCAACAGAGAGTATCAATAACTCTCAGTTGGTTCACTGAAAGCAATTATCACTAATCGTCTGAATAACTAACCTTCAACTATCAACATTTTTCTCGATTTGATGTTGTTTGGTGTTATAAAGATAAAGAATCATAGGCTCATTTTGATTAATACCCAAAGCTCCAAAGAAACTGGTTAGAATTGTATCCTTCCTTTTTGGTTGGATTCTTTAGATCAATGTCAATTTGTGAACCATTTGACCACCAAGTAAACTTTTTGTTTAAGGCCATCTTTTAACGTTTTCCAATTTCCAGTATTTGATTTTACATACCAATATTTAGGTGTGTTCTCCACAATAGCGTACCCGTATTCGCCATAGCTGATATTTTTCCAAAGTAATAGAGAATATTTACTTTTATTATCAGGAAGAGAGCCGTAGTACTATTTATCATCCCATTTTTGAGTGGAATCACACGAATTATCAACATTACGCTTAATAAATTTTTTTATATAAGCCAACATTGCAAAAATTTATTGACTGTCTATTTTTAAGATATCTCAAAAAACATTTTTAGACACCCATATTTTTGTCACGAACTTGTAATATTTTTGTCAGATAACTGTCACGTGACAAACCTATAATGACGGCTCTTTTATTATAACTTTAGGTGTCGATAAAAATGTTAGTGAAAAAATCTGCTCTAGCCTTACTGGCTACGGCAGCCATTGCTGTTAATGCTGCACACGCTAGGGATCAACTTAGAATTGTTGGCTCTTCTACCGTCTATCCTTTTTCTAGTGCTGTAGCTGAAGAATTAGGTGCTACAACTAAATTGCCAACTCCTGTCGTTGAATCAACCGGTTCCGGTGGCGGTATGAAGCTTTTCTGTAAAGGAAACGCTTTGAATACTCCCGATATCACCAACGCATCTCGCAGAATGAAAACTAAAGAATTTAAGCTGTGTGAAAAAAATGGAGTTAAGGACATAACGGAAGCCGTTATCGGCTTTGACGGGATTGCCTTCGCTCAAAGCCAAGATAACAAACCATTTACTGTTACTAAAAAGCAATTACTATTGGCTGTTGCCGCCGAAGTACCAAGTAAAGATGGCAAAAACCTAGTGGCTAACCCTTATAAAAACTGGAATGAAATCGATTCCAGTTTACCTAAACGTGAAATTATTATCTACGGTCCCCCAAAAAGCTCTGGTACTCGTGATGCATTTGAAGACATGATCATGAAAGGCCAAACAAAGAAAATGGATGTATACACTTCTTTGTATAAAAAAGACAAGAAAAAGTATAAGGCATACAAGAAGTACCATAAAGTAAGACAAGATGGAGTTTATGTTCCTTCTGGTGAAAACGACAATATCATCGTTCAAAAATTAACCAAAAACAAAAACGCTTTCGGTATTTTCGGTTATAGCTTCTTAATCGAAAACGAAGACAAGCTTTTAGGTGCAAAAGTGAACGGTGTATTACCTACTCCTGATACCATTTCTTCTGGTCAATATCCCATTTCCCGTTCCTTATTCTTCTATATCAAGAATTCTCATGCTAAAGACGTTCCTGCCATCGCTAGGTATGTCGATTTATTCATGAAAGAAGACATGATAGGTAAAGAAGGTATATTAGGTGAAATCGGTTTGATTGCACTTCCTGATGACAGAAGAACTGCTATTAGAACCTCTGTTGCAGAACGAAAGAAATTAACTTTAGATGATTTAAAAAACAAATAAATCTCTATAGCTTAGTGAAACATGAAAGGCAAAAGACAAAAAGACCTGTCTTTTGCTTTCTTGTTATTTAAATGCGTTAAAGCCAGCACATTTACATAACAGGATTATTACAGACGAGGTGATATTTGAAATCCTTTGAACTTAAAAACAAACGCTCGGAAAGAATTGAGCAAGGCATAACAGCACTTCTTATTTTAGCTTCCGTCATATCCGTTCTAACCACCTTTGGTATCCTATTTTCCATTCTCTTCGAAGCCATAGAGTTTTTTCAAATTCGCAGTTTTTGGTATTTTATGACCGGTAGTGAATGGTCTCCCGGTGTCGCCGATAGTAAATTTGGAGCCGTACCTATTTTTGCCGGTACTTTCTGGATTACCGCCATCGCCATGGCAGTGGCTGTGCCTATCGGTCTGGGTAGTGCAATTTATATGAGCGAATATGCCGGCGATAAGGTTCGAGATGTTTTAAAACCCTTGCTGGAAATTCTTGCCGGTATCCCTACCGTGGTATACGGATTCTTTGCTGCCTTAACGATTGCTCCGTTTGTTGTCAAAGCGGCCGACTATTTTGGAATGGATGCCTCATTTAACAGTGCCCTGGCTTGCGGCATCGTAATGGGTGTCATGATTATTCCAGTAATTTCTTCACTTAGCGATGACGTAATCAGAGCAGTTCCAGTCTCACAAAGTAATGCTTCATTAGCCCTAGGTATGACCAAAAGCGAAACAATTAAATCCATTATTCTTCTTTCCGCTGCTCCCGGTATTATTTCTGCCGCGTTACTTGGACTATCCAAAGCCCTGGGGGAAACGATGATTGTGGTCATGGCAGCCGGCTTACGCGCAAACTTGACCTGGAACCCACTGGAAGACATGACTACCGTAACAGTCAGAATCGTTGACGCATTGGTAGGAGATCAGGCCTTTGATTCACCTGCAACACTATCTGCTTTTGCATTGGGCTTGGTGCTATTTATTGTGACCCTAGCACTCAATATCGTTTCTTTAACGATGATTCGACGATTTAAAGAAAAATACAGGATTAATACGCTATGACAGAAGAAGCCATTAGACAGGATAATATCTCAAGCATGTCCGAACAACAAAGTCTTCCCCAAGAGGCCTCAGAACAAAAAAAGAGTGCTTTCAACAACAATAATGGAAGATCCAGTGATAATAACATTGACAACCCATTTTACGATCCAACCCTAAAAGCACGCCATGCCAAGGCGAAAAGGTTTAAGTTTTTTACTATTGCTTCGCTGGTTTTTTCAATCGCCTTTTTAAGCTTTTTCCTCGTCGATATTCTGGTCAAAGGCCTACCCGCTTTTAAACAAGCTTATATCCAAGTAGAAGTTAATTATAACGAAAAAACACTGGAATCTACTCGTAGCGCTATCGATAGAAAATATCGTCGAGTAGTAAGCCGTTCCTGGTATCGCAGCATCCCTTTACAAGTCGAAAAAAATCCGGCCTTAATGAATAGCAGTCAAAAAGTCTGGGTACTCGCTGACGATAATGTCGATCAATATCTTAAGGGGCACTATTACAAACTGAAATCCAAAGAGGTCAAATTAATTGAAGAACTCAAGTCCTCGGGAGACGTTGAGTTACGATTTAATACCTCGTTCTTCACTTCGGGTGACTCAAAGATTCCTGAAAATTCAGGTATATTATCAGCGATGATCGGTTCTATTTTAACCTTGATAGTAACCATGCTAGTCGCATTTCCCATTGGAGTTATGACGGCCGTTTATCTGGAGGAGTTCGCACCGGATAATCGATTTACTCAAATTATTGAGGTCAATATCAACAACCTCGCAGCAATTCCCTCCATTTTATTTGGTCTACTGGGTCTGGCTATTTTTATTAATCTTTTTGGTATGCCCCGAAGCTCACCTCTTGTAGGAGGTTTAACGCTTGCTCTAATGACCTTACCTATTATTATTGTGAGTTCTCGTGCTGCTTTGCGCAGTATTCCCGATAGCATTCGCCAGGCTGGTTATGGATTAGGCTTAACTAAAATTCAAGTCACTAAAGACCATGTGATACCTCTCGCTTTTCCCGGTATTTTAACCGGTTCGATAATTGGTTTGGCACAAGCTATGGGAGAAACAGCTCCATTAATTATTGTCGGGATGATCGCATTTATCCCGGATTCTCCCAGCTCAATTTTTGAAGCCGCTACGGTAATGCCGGCACAAATTTTTACTTGGGCAGGAATGCCGGAAAGAGCTTATATCGAACGAACAGCTGCAGGAATTATTGTGTTATTAAGTATTTTAATTTCACTAAATGCTCTGGCTATCTACTTAAGAAAACGTTTTGAAATTAAATGGTAAGGCACTCATGACTATGGAAACAAAAGTAAACGTCACTAATTTGAACCTTTGGTATGGAGACAATCATGCCTTACACAATATTGAATTAGACATTTATAAAAATAAAATTACCGCTCTTATCGGCCCTTCCGGTTGCGGTAAGTCAACTTTCTTACGCTGTCTTAATCGTATGAACGATCTGGTAAGCAGTTGTCGAGTAGAAGGCAATGTGATGATCGACAATAAAAACATCTACGACAAAGATGTAGATGAAGTAGCTGTTAGAAAACGTATTGGAATGGTTTTTCAGCAACCGAATCCGTTTCCTAAATCCATTTATGATAATGTTGCATATGCACCACTTAAACACAACATCGTAAAAACAGGTAATGACTGTGACGATTTAGTGGAAAAATCATTAATTGACGCCGGTTTATGGGGAGAAGTAAAAGATAAACTCAATACCCCTGGAACCGCTTTATCCGGAGGACAACAACAGCGTCTTTGCATTGCCCGTACTATTGCAGTAAAACCCGATGTCATCTTAATGGATGAACCCACTTCGGCACTCGACCCCATATCGACGGAGAAAATTGAAGCACTAATGTTAGAGCTAAAAAATCAATACTCCATTATTACCGTTACCCATAATATGCAACAGGCCGGAAGAGTAGCCGACTACACTGCATTTTTCCATCTAGGCGATTTAGTCGAATACGATGTAACCGAAACCATGTTTTTAAACCCCAAGCAAAAGAAAACCGAAGATTATATTACTGGGAGATATGGATAATGCTGAAAAACCAGGTTGAAAAATATAACAACATAAAGCAGGAAACCGTGGAGTTAGCCAATTATATTCTGGAGCTAAACAAAAAAGCTCTTGATGCTATTAAGGATAAAAATATCTCTGCCCTGGAAAAATTGAGGAAGGAACTTAAAACTGACCTTCGTCCTAAAGCGGATAGCATTGATAATAATATCATTGCCACCATCGCTTTATATGCTCCGGAAGCTCGTGATTTACGAGAAGTAACCGCATTTTTCAAATTAACCAATGAAATAATGCGCTTACACTCAAACACTATGTCATTCACGAAAAAATATTCCAGAAATATCTCCGATGATCTCGATCAGGATTGCATCTTGGAATATGCAATCCCTCTGTATAAATCTTCTATCGAAGCTCTACAATTAGCCTTTTCTATGATTACCATGGAAGATAAGTTTGATGTCCGAGATTGCTATGACCAAGTTCAGTTAGAAGAGAGTAAATCTGACGATTTGTATAAAATGGTGGAAAAAAACATCCTTAAAAAAACTAAAAAAGAACAGGAGTTTTCCAAGGATTATTTAGATATTTTAAGCGCTTTAAGACATTTGGAAAAAAACGCTGATCGCGCCTTGAGTATCGCCGCCTTAATGTTCTTTGCTAAAGTTGGTGGAGAAATCAAGCAAAGCTAAAATTCAACTCTCAGAGTATACAGCATAGATATTCTGGGAGTGTTTTCATGTTTTTTGTTCGTGTTTGTTTGGACTTAACACCTTGCCAGAAGGGACATATTTAGCTGCTTTTTCCAAATGGATATCTTGGTCATCAAAGAAAATATGCGGTTTAAAAGCTTGTAAAATTCGACTTTTTTCCAAGCCCCCGAGAAAAAACACCTCATCAACATAGACGCCCCAAGCTCTTAAGGTTTTAATCACTCGCATCTCTGCCGGACTATTTCTGGCTGTAACTATGGCAATTCTTACTGGTGAATACTCCACTCGTTGCGGTAAACGCTCCTGCAAACGGGCTAGTTTTTTTAATAAATTGGCATAGGGTCCCTCTGGTAGAGGTATATCACGAGCTTCATCTTCAATCCGCTGAAAGGCTGATAATCCTTTGCTCTTATATACAATTTCGCTGCTTTCATCGAATAAAACCGCATCACCATCAAAAGCGATTCTCACCTGGTCGAGCGGTAGCTCTGTCGGCTCCGTAGGAGATGCCTTCAATAACGCGGCAGCACAAATTCTGCTATCAATAACCCGCTGGGCATCGTCGATATTGGTAGTTAAAAACAGATCTACGTCAAAAGCCTGGAGATAATCAACTCCCGATTCTCCAGCCGTAAACGCCGAGCGGGTGATATTGATTCCCAGATTCCGAATCGTATTTAACACCCGAATACCGGTTTCCGGGCTATTTCTGGACACCACGACAACCTCAACTAAAGGCCGCTCCCTATCGTGCTGATATTGATTTAATTGCAATAGGGCATTTATAAGAGGAAAAGCAGGACCGGGCTCCAATAGCTCCTCTTCGTGCTCCAACATATAGGCGCGATAAATTTCAATCGCAGAGTCGGGATCAGAACAATAATGCTGCTGAAAAAGTTGGTCCGCAGCGGTTAAATCAAATAAGGTAGTAGCGGATATTCCAACCACTAGGGTATCAGATAAATCAAAACTCATAAGCAGGTAATTATTGGCTATAATAAAGTTGATTACTAGATTGTAGTAAGGATAGCGGGAATGCATCCCTAAGCATAGACATTTTTAGCCGAAGTATATAAACACTTCAAAATAGCTAATATGAAAGTTATCTTCCCCTAGAAAAGAAAAACCCGTAAAGCAATTGGGGGTGGAGGATACTTTACGGGCGTTTAAATAATCGAAAAAGTAGGGACTCAAGGCATATGACCTACTATTAAACTCAACTATAGCACATAAAATTAAAATACCAAGGCTTTTTACTAGGTTTTAAAGAAAAAATGGATTTCGGCTTAACTCTATATTTTTTTACTTGGTTAATATTGACTATAGTGGCACTCACTATAAGCTTTCGTCTGCACCACAAACTAACAATTTTTACCCTGGATTACCTTAAATTTATTTCTACCCCCTGGAAGCTAATCACCTTTTTAATCGCCATCTCAGGTATGACGCTAATCGCTCCTTATACCGGTGATCCAACCTGGGACTATGTCGATGCCATATTTATGTCCTTACTAACTTGGTACAGCGCACCTTGGGTAATTGGTACTTTTTATCACAGCATATTAAAAAAAGTTCCTTTGCTACACACATATGTTGCTCTTTGTTATTGGCTGTTTTCGGTCAGTTGGTCGTATGATTTGTACATTCTTGTCCGAGATGGAATCTATCCAGCTACCTGGTGGAGTAACCTGATGTTATCATCAGTGTTATATATTTGTGCAGGACTGATGTGGAATTTAGAAGTATGGCCAAATCACGGTATGAAATTTGGTTTTATGCGCGACGACTGGCCGAAAAAATTAGCAAATAGTAACGTCATAAAAATTTTCTGGTTTGCTCTGCCTTTTATGATATTGGTGGCAGCATTAATTTTATCATTTGTAGTTCCCATTCCATTTTTATCCGATTAAAAATTAGGATTATCTCCCTTGAAAATTATCTTTTACTGACTAAAATAAACGGTAATTTATGACGGGGTCATATTATTGTAATATTTTTACAGTAATTATATGTATTTAAAAATCAATCATTCAAAGAAATTAAAAATGTTAAAGAAAAACTATTCAAAAACCGGAAAATCTTGTCGAGTAACCTTTAAACTACCTGCTGAGGTTAAAGCGGAAAGTGTTATTTTATGCGGGGATTTTAACGATTGGGATGAAAACTCTAACCCAATGAAAAAACTTAAAGACGGCAGTTACAGTCAAACACTCTCTCTGAACTGCGAGAAAGAGTATCGCTTTCGCTATCTACTGGATGGTTCTGATTGGGAAAATGATTGGGAAGCAGACAAATATATGACCAACGACTTTGGCAGCGAAGACTCTGTCATCGTAGTTTAAATTAGAACTGATAACTAAAACTGATTGGTGAATTCAAAACTTTTTGCAGATTAAGCGCATATTTCTCGACGTTTTTTACAAGAGACGCCAGGGAGGGTTGCGAGTGTTCATTGGGAAGGTAAAGAACAATATGGGAATAAAATTTGGATTCACCGGTGATTTCACTATTGACCAAGGGTGGGCATGATAGTGAAAGATAGGCCACCGATTTTCCTACCAGCTCTCGCTGTATCTGTTGGAAATTTCGCCAAAGCGATAGTTCTTTAGCTTGATATAAAACAAACAAGAATACATAACATCGTTGTTGTATGACTTTATCCATCACCTTGGACAAAACTTGCTCATTTATCCATTCCAACTCATCAAATGGATCAAGTAAGATGCAGTCGTTTGCCATTTTACAATTTAAAATAGAATAAGCGTCTTGGTGATTAAAATCTGCCAAAGCAATCATTTTTAGGCCGGAGCTTTCCAAATCATATCGAGCATTTTCATCTCGATCCGAACAGAAAACTTTAATTTTACCATTTTTTACAGCAACCAAATGACTAACCAATTGACCGCTTCCCCAGTAACGATGTTTAACTTGGCTATCATGTAAATAACAGCCCCTTAATTCTGTTAACCGTTTTTCCACTAATTTATGTATCGGCTCCTGCCAAGGTCTACCACCAAAGGGATCGTAATATTCCATTGGCGATTGACTATGTTCGCAATACCAGGCTATAAATTCTGTCAATAAACCATGTTTAATCAGATCACCGCTATTCCCCATTGTGTAAGGTAAAGGTTTAGCTCTAAATTTCATTAATCGTATCCGGCCAATAAAAAACAGTTTCCCCACAGGGCTTTATAATGCGGCTATTTTCCGGACAGATTAAATGATGCAGGTTTGTTTTCCAACGCCCCAAAACACCTTGCCATACCGAATAAGCAGCAATCGCAGCATCCCATTCATGCTCATTTCGAGTACTAATATTGATGCCAAACAACTCCATTAGATACCGCCCCGTTGCCACATGATTATGTTTATAATTATGCTTTTCAGCACTTAAAGCATAATAGGATTAGGTTTCTAGTTTACTGCATAAAAATTTCGATTTCGATTACAAAGACGAATAAAATAGGTAGGCTTTAATGTAAATAAATGGCATTGCTTTGACTATTATGCAATGCTTTTATGGTTGAATAGATCCCATATCGGGAAGCCGCAATACAAATCGCATCAACCTGATTATCAGCATAAAAACGGCAAAAAATGCTTCCCGAATCATTTTCCTTTAATAAGTATTCGCCATTTTTCAAAATTAATTCAGCATCGGGCCAACAGACTAGTTTAATCATTTTATCTCTCCCTATTAAAAAGATAGATAAAATCTTTACACATGTATATGTAATATTAAAAAAGGGAGAGAAAAATATTGCAATGAACATTATTCCAGGTATAAAAAAAACCTTTCCATAGCGCTTGAAAAGCAATCCAAATAATTAACTGAAAATACCCATTGCGTACTCCTCTTAATTAATAAAACTTGTTTCTGTTATACCGCATTTAAGGGTTCTAGAAAGGGATTACGTTGGTAAAGAATACAAGAATTAACTCATCCGATACCTGAAATTATCAGATAGTTTTTTTTCAACTATAGACAAACTCTCAACAGAATTAATCAAAGCGCATAAAACCATTTTGCTTTGTAAGCTACAAAACAAATAACTTTGTCGGATATGCTACATAACTAATTCATTAATTTACAACAACTTACAAAATGGCATATTGTTTGCTCTGATTGATAAAAGAGTTATACATAACTAGTCAGAAAATTAAGTCAGAGAAAAATGCCATGAAGCAAAAAGAAATAGCGGCCTTATTAGATGAACCCGCTTGCTCGCATAATAAAAAATCCAAATCCGGATGCGCCAAACCCAAACCTGGTGCTACAGCGGGTGGCTGCGCCTTCGATGGTGCACAGATTGCTTTATTACCTATCGCTGATGTGGCTCATATTGTCCATGGTTCCATAGCCTGTGCCGGGAGTTCATGGGATAACCGTGGTACCCGTTCCAGCGGACCGCGCCTATTTCGAATAGGCATGACCACCGACATTACCGAACAGGATGTGGTTATGGGGCGTAGTGAAAAGCGTCTATTCCACGCGATTAAACAAGCCATCGAGAGTTATCAACCTAAAGCGGTATTTATCTACAACACCTGTGTACCAGCACTTATCGGCGATGACATCGAAGCGATTTGCAAAACGGCTGAAGAACGTTGGGATACGCCGGTTGTCCCAATAGATGCTGCTGGTTTTTATGGTACCAAAAATCTGGGCAACCGTATTGCCGGTGAAGCCATGGTCAAATATGTTTGTGGTACTCGGGAACCGGCCCCCATTCCAGAATCAGCTCAACGAGAAGGAATTCAGGTTCACGATATTAGTTTGGTGGGAGAATACAATATTGCCGGTGAATTATGGCATGTGTTACCCCTACTGGATGAATTGGGATTACGGGTGCTTTGTACATTATCAGGCGATGCTCGATATCACGAAGTACAAACTATGCACCGTTCCGAAGTCAATATGATGGTTTGTTCCAAAGCCATGGTTAATGTTGCCCGAAAACTTCAGGAAGCTTTCAAAACCCCGTGGTTTGAGGGAAGTTTTTATGGGGTTAGAGATGTATCCCAGGCATTAAGGGATATTGCCCGTTTAATTGCAGAGCCAAGTTTAATTGAACGTACAGAGGCATTAATTACCCGTGAGGAAACCAAAATAAATAAAGGCTTAGCCCTTTGGAGGGATAAGCTCAAAGGTAAAAAAGTCTTGCTGTATACCGGCGGTGTGAAATCCTGGTCAATTATTGCGGCCTTACAAGATCTGGGAATGGAAGTTGTCGCAACTGGCACCAAGAAATCCACGGAAGAGGATAAGGCCCGGATTAGAGAATTAATGGGACGAGACGCAGTCATGTTAGAGGATGGAAATCCCCGTGCGCTGATTAACATCGTTAGCGAAAATAACGTCGACGTATTAATAGCCGGCGGTCGCAACATGTACACGGCTTTAAAAGCCCGTATTCCATTTTTAGACATTAACCAGGAACGTGAATTTGGCTATGCCGGATATACCGGGATGCTCGAATTAGCTCGCCAACTGGTCTTAACCATTGATAGCCCAATTTGGCCTGCAGTTAAACAACCGGCTCCCTGGCACGCTAAAACACAACCTAATCAAGAGAGCTTAACAGAATAGTTGGGGTAAAAATTATGGCAGAAATTATAAAACGTAACAAAGCCCTATCCGTCAGTCCGTTAAAATCCAGTCAAACTATCGGTGCGGCTCTGGCATTTCTAGGCTTTCAGAGAGCCATTCCTATGTTACATGGTTCTCAAGGTTGTACAGCCTTTGCCAAGGTATTTTTTGTGCGTCATTTTCGTGAACCGATTCCCTTGCAGACAACGGCGATGGATCAGGTTAGCACAGTTATGGGCTCGGATGAAAATGTAGTAGAAGGCCTGAAAACCATTGCCGAAAAAAGTAATCCCTCTCTAATTGGGGTTCCCACTACTGGTCTATCAGAAACTCAGGGGTCTGATGTCAATATGGCGATTGGAGATTTTAGAAAAAAATATCCTCAATTCGATGCAATTCCCGTGATTCCAGTCATCACACCTGATTATAACGGTTGCTTAGAAACGGGGTTTGCCAAAGCGGTAGAATCCATTATTGACACCTTGGTCCCTACAGCCGATAAGACTGGGACCAAACCCGGCAAACGTTTGCGTCAAGTTAATGTACTGGTGGGTTCATTCCTTACCCCGGGAGATCTGGAAGAATTAAAAGAGATTATTGAACTTTTTGGATTAAGACCGGTTTTACTACCCGATCTTTCCGACTCCTTGGATGGTCATTTGGATGTCAATGACTTTTCACCTTTAACGATTGGCGGTACCGAAAGCACTGAAATAGCCACCCTTGGCAATGCCATTGCTACTTTAGTAATCGGAGATTCCATGCGTAAAGCTGCCCAAAAATTAAACCAGTTAACCGGAGTTCCCAATCATTATTTCAATCATTTAATGGGGCTAGAAGCAACTGACAAGTTTTTGCAAATTTTACATGAATTATCAGCAACTAAAGTGCCATTAAAATTAGAACGACAACGGGCTCAATTACAAGATGCCATGTTAGACACCCATTTTATGTTGGGCATGTCACGCGCTGCGATTGCCGCCGATCCTGATTTACTATCCGGATTCAGTGATTTTTTAACATCCATTGGCGCCGAGGTAGTAACTGCCGTATCTCCTATAAATGCTCCTATTTTAAAGGAAATTCCAGCAGCTCAAGTCAAAGTTGGTGATCTTGAAGATCTGGAAAAAATGGCAAAGAAAAACCATGCTGAAATTTTAATCACCAATTCGCATGGTCTGGAAAGTTCACAACGTTTAGAAATCCCTCTACTGCGTGCGGGTTTTCCACAATACGATACTTTGGGCGGTTATCAAACTTCCCGTATAGCCTATCGGGGAGCCCGCCATACACTATTTGAATTGGCGAATATTATGCTCACTTTGGAGAAAGGGGAAATTGCCCCCTATCACTCTATTTATAAGCAAGTTCCTGAAGCAGCAGGGCAGGCCTTATGAGTTTACAACGTCGGTTGCAATTAGTGGCAAACAATTGTGAGGATGAATGGATGAAAAGTGCACTTAAGGTGGCTTTTGCCACCACCGATATGAAACATGTAGATCAACATTTCGGTGCTGCTAAATCGTTTGCTATATATGCCGTAGCGCCAGACAAAATCAGTTTTATTGAAGCAGCCGAGTTTGGCCAGTTAGCAATGGATGGGAATGAGGATAAACTAGCAGCCAAAATTACTATCTTGGAAGACTGTATCGCCGTATATAGTCAGGCAGTTGGTGCATCCGCCGTCAACCAGCTTTTGGCCAAAGGTGTGCAACCAGTTAAGGTATCCGCGAATGCCGAAATTGAAGATTTATTAAGTTCTTTGCAAGAAGAGCTGATACAAGGTCCCAGTAGTTGGCTGGCAAAGGCCATTGCCAGTAGCATACCTGCCGATTCCTCTCGTTTTGACTCTATGGAAGCAGAAGGTTGGGAGGAATAAACTCTGATGTTGGAAGAAAAAGCCACTGTAGTAAAAGTTGATGCTAAACATATTTGGGTAGAAGCTGAATCCCGAAGTGGCTGCGGTCAATGTTCCAGTAACAGCTGCAATACCTCAGTATTAGCAAAACTATTTAATCTCAAACCCAACTTGATGAAGTTGGAAAACCATATAGAAGCCAAATCCGGCGATCAGGTGCTGATTGCAATACCTGATCAGGTATTGGTTAAAGCTGCGCTATGGATTTATCTCCTTCCGTTGATAGCAATGCTAACCAGCACGGTGCTGAGCAATCAATTTGGAGCAAATGAAGCGGTTCAGAGTATTTTTGGATTGATGGGGCTGGCAATTGGATTTGCTCTAGTAAATATTTTTACAGCCCATAAACAGCAATTTAAACCACAAATACTCCGACAGAAAAAATCGACCCAATTTATTAATTTAGAAACGAGGAATAAGCTATGACTGAAGCGGCAATAGAAATTAGCGAAGCAGATCCGGTTCTCGACACCGACTTTGCCAAGGAAATGGTAAGACAAATGCGTGCCATTGATACCTATGGTAGTTACGACGAATGGTCTACCGCAAAAATTCTCGACCCTTTTGTACTCAGTAAAGAAAAGAAACGGGAAATCCCTCTGGTCGGCGATCCCGACGAAATAGTCCTGGCACGTGTTAAAGCTTTCTATAATGCCATATCTGCCATGATTGAAAAAGAATGCGGGCTTATGGCTGTACCGATGCTAAACCTGACTCATGAAGGATTTGGACGTTCTTTAATTACGGTTGGCAAACTCATTGTGATGGACAAAACTCTACGCGACGTACATCGATTCGGTTTTCCAAGCTTATCAAAGATGAAAGATGAAGCCGATAAATTGCTCTCTGTAGCACTGGAAATAATTGGACAACATCCTAAAGTTGCCGGGATGTAAGGAGTAATGAAATGACAGCAGATGAATTAAAAGCCATGCAAAAATCCGTTCGGAAAGCTAAACGAATCGCTACCGAAAAGGCCGGGGAATTACATGATCTAGTCGAAGATCGTTTACCAGCGGCATATGAAGAAATTCCGGAGATAGCCCAAGCAACTTATGATGCTTGTCAGGCCTGGGAAAAAGCCGAAGCTGAGTTTAAAGCAGCCGAAGCAAGAGCCAATTAAAGCTCACTTAAAGGAAAGAAACGATGGAAATGATTACAGGTTTAACTCGTGGTGGTGAATTATACACACCAGCATTTGTAATGGATATTAATCAAGCCAACTGTATTGGTTGCGGGCGCTGTTTTAAAGTCTGCCCTCGAGAAGTTTTTGATCTGGTCGAACGGGAAGAAGCTGGTTTAGCCGGCGATGATGAATATGACGATTACGACGATGATTACGGTGACGATGAAGACGATGGATTCTCCGATGACACAGCGATGGTAATGAGTTTGAAAAATTCTTTAGACTGTATCGGTTGCGGCGCCTGCACTAGAATCTGTCCGAAAAAATGTTTTACCCACGAACCGCAAAGCGCTGCGGCTTAATTTAAACGCTACAACCTAAAGTTAAAAGTAGCAGCCGAAATATAATACTGTGATAAGGAGTACAAAATGCCCAAACCTGAAAAACATGTATTTGTTTGCGTACAAAATAGACCATCCAGTCATCCCCGCCCTTCCTGCTCACAAAAAAATTGTGCGGAAGTGGCAGACGAATTTTATTGGTTGTTACAGGAACAGCAATTATTTAATAAAATTCAAGTGACCTCAACCGGTTGCCTAGGTCCCTGTAGCGAAGGACCATCGGTATTGGTTTATCCAGATGGAATTATGTACGGTGGCGTAAAAAAAGAAGATGTTGCGACTATTTTTAATGAACATCTAAATAAGAATCAACCCGTTGAGCGACTAATGGTCTCCAAGGAGTTTTGGTAGTGGGACACTTTTCTTTGGCCACCATTATAGATTCAGAGCATCCGGCTGTTGCCTTTTCCGAAAGACCTAAGCTGAATATATTTCTTCATAAGAGCAAAACGTCAGGTGATGAATTATATTTACAGAATCTATTGCAAGCAGATAAAAGCATGCCCAATCAATTGGAAATGCTGATTGCTTTATATAAGTTTTACCTTTCCCGGGGTGACACAGAAAAAGCCGAAGAAATCGTTTTTCAAACCTTAGTTAAAGCTTCCCTATTAGGAGGCTTTAGCCATATCTGGAATAAGCTTACAAGCAAGTGTGCCGACTGGAATAATCCGAGTGGACCTTCTCGAGTTTTTCTGTATAGTCTAAAAGTACTTGCCATTATCAGATTGCGACAGAAAGACTTTAAAGATGCTAAAGAGATCTTCTCCGTAATCTGTCGTCTAGATCCCGATAATCAGATCAAATCAAAAAACTTTAATAACCGTTTATCCGCAATCTCAGGGAAATAAAAACATGGATGAAAGCATAGAAAATTTCTTCTCCCGGATTAAGGTCTTAGCTTTTACCATTACGGAACAATTGCATGCCGAAGTTTTAAAATTAGGTTTTAATCCTGATGAAATCGCCATAATGAATCCTGAGCTGGCAATCTATCAACTGGAAAAAGATCCCTATAATGGCTTAAACAGTTTAGTTGGTACCTGGTTGGATAGCCGTAAAAATAAAATGGGTTCATTGCTTTTTCATGCCGAAGGAAGTTTTTTTGTTGAATATGACATTGCCCGGATTCATCCAGAAAAACAACAGTGGTTTGTCGAGGCCGTTAATGCCTGGGGAACAGCCAATAAGATTAAAGCAGAAGCTCGATTAATCCCTATGCCGGAATAACTCATGTCATATCGTGTCATCCTATATCACAAACATCCCACCAGCGCTAAGACCGTTTTTTTTAAATTTAACGATGGCAGCATTTGTGCCTTTGAGAAATTGCCGACTTTAGCACAAATTGTAAAATGTAGTTCCGAAACGCTCCAGCATCCTGCCAGTATTTTGGCCGAAACCGAACAACGGCTAGGGCTCGAAACAGGTGGCTTAAAAGCTGAAGGAGAATATCTGCAAATGGTTGAAGTCCCCGGTCAACGCATTCAAATAATTCTAGCCGGAATAAATAGCTTAGATGCGCCGCTACCAATAGCTGAAAAGAATAATGCTGAATTTATTGCATTAACACAAGCTCGGGGATTACCAGATATTGAACTGGAGTTATTGCGACACGCCTATGAATTAATCTTAGGCGGATAATAAGTCAATATTTTAATGTCAACATATTATTTTTTAATCTTGCTACAGTATAAATGCTGCTTCGAATAAAAAAATATTTGAGCTAATCTATCCATTAGTAACAAATAACCTAAGTAGTCGCTTTTAATCGTTTACCAGGAACAGACCCGATTACGTCCAAGTCTTTTAGCCTGATACAAGGCCTTATCGGCCTGTTCAAAAATATCTTCAAAAGTCTGTTGTTCATTTTTAGGACTGCTTACCCCTAACGAGGCGGTGATCCGATTCACGGTACTAAACGTCGCTTTTTCAATTTCTAGTCGAACTTTTTCAGCAATCGATTCGGTTATCGACAAGGAATCAGTTTTAAATACCAAAACAAACTCTTCCCCACCCCAGCGAGCAAAAATATCATGGTCACGAATATTCTGCGTCACTAATACTGCCAGCTCTTTCAAGACACTGTCGCCAACAATGTGCCCATAAGTATCATTAATACTTTTAAAATTATCGATATCAATTATGGCAATCGAAAATTTACTCCGAAATGGATTACGATTATTAATTTTCTCCATTAATGCACCGCGATTTAAAATACGGGTCAGGGGATCAATTTCAGCTTTACTACGCAATATTTGATTGCTATTTTTTAACTCGATTTGTTTTTCTCTCAAGATATCCAGCAGATAGTTAAAAAACTTGGCAACCATTCCAATTTCAGTATTACGGTCCTCAAATATTTTATTTTTAATATTACCGGTACGCATAATTTTAATGATACTTTCAATCGTTTCCACCCATGGCAATTTAGCATTATGTTCACTAACATTAAGCCCCAAAACTTCATGCTTTTTGGACACCCGTAATAAATTTATTTTGTATAAAAAGAAAAACAACAATAAACCAAATAGAAAGGCAAAAACAAAAGCCGTAAAAATTCCCGTGGCTTGGATCATTATCAAGTCAATACGCGTCATATTTTCAGGTAAGGGAACAAACAGTCCAACGGCGATAGTTCCCCACGCCCCGGCAAATCCATGAATACTAACAACACTAATGGGATCATCAATTTTAAATTTATTTAATAACAATTGATCGAATAGCTGCATAACAATTGCAGAAACAAAACCGACTAGTGCCGAAGTCGTGGTATCAAATTGATCACAGCCAGCAGTAATCCCAACCAGTCCGGCAATAATGCCGAAACTAAAAACCTCTACTCCCACTTTTTCTTTATAGACCAGGGTAATCAACCAACCGCCAAAGCCACCAAACGTAGCAGAAATAAGAGTATTCAAAAGAATCTTTGTTGCCAGCGGGTCAAACTTTAATAAACTCCCGGCATTAAAACCAAACCAAGCAAAAAAAAGGATAAAAACTCCAAATACAATGAAGTTATGGTTACTGGGTGCAAAATAAGTTACGGCTCCATTTTTAAACTTTCCCAATCGGGGCCCTAAGACTATAGCACCAGCCAAACCTATCCAGGCTCCTACAGAATGCACCACTGTAGAACCGGCAAAATCAATAAATCCCAGTTCTTTTAACCAACCTTCCGTACCCCAGGCCCAGTGTCCAAAAATGGGATAAATAAACGAAGTGACAACAATTGCAACGACAATATAACCATTGAACTTGATTCGCTCTGCTACAGCTCCCGAAACGATAGTTGCCGCAGTAGCCGCAAACATAGCCTGGAAAAAAAAGAAGGCATTTTGTTCTAAGTTTTCCCCGTCAATTACAAACTCTGAGCTTCCCCACAATCCATTCCAATCTATACCGAACATTAGACCAAAACCGATTAACCAGAAAAACATAATTCCGAAAACCGTATCAATTAGGTTTTTCATCGCCACATTAATGGTGTTTTTCGAACGTACAACCCCGGTTTCAATCAAAGCAAATCCTAATTGCATTAAAAAAACCAACAAAGAACTGATTAATACCCACAATAGGCCGATATTGTTAAATTGTTGCATTCATAACCCCACTTAGGTCCAATTCGTCATTCGAAAAATAACCAGATGGTTAATATCATCCTTGAGCCATCCTTAACTCTTCCGGCCAACATCCTGCCGGAGGTCCCAGATTCAACTCCTTATCTTGAAAACGTACTAAATATACTTTACAAGTCGGGGTATCTTCCAAATGCCCCATCTCTACAATTGTGCCCGGTGTCCCAGGCTCAGCTATTAATGCATCCGAGGGGAGGTCAGGTATACCGCCATCATTGTATATGTGACAGTTTGCATAAACGATATCGCCTTTTTGTAAATGTTCAAGATTCATAGTTTCATTCCTTTCGTTATCTATACAACACTTATATGTGTCTGAAATTGTAGGATTTACGACAATCCCGAAAACCTTTAAAAGCTTATAATTCATACACTTAAATGTAAAGTTCGTAATGGCATAGGAATTGCTCCTAGTTACGCATGTTCATGCAAAATACCTGCCATAGAAATAGCGTTGCTATCAAAGGTCGTTTTGCTCAGTAACCAAACAAATTTTTTGTTGCTGTTATTTTTTTATTTTCATTAGCTTAGGAGCAAACTCATGTGGGATTATTCTGAAAAAGTCCAAGAACATTTCTTTAACCCGCGTAATGCGGGTGCTGTGGAAAACGCCAATGGCGTGGGTGATGTGGGTTCACTATCTTGCGGAGATGCCCTAAGACTGACCCTCGACGTTGAACCAGACACGGAAATAATTTTAGATGCAGGCTTTCAAACCTTCGGATGTGGTTCCGCCATTGCTTCCAGCTCCGCACTTACCGAAATTATCAAAGGTATGACCATCGATGAAGCCTTAAAGGTTAGCAACCAAGATATTGCCGACTATCTGGATGGACTTCCCCCTGAAAAAATGCATTGCTCGGTGATGGGCCGAGAGGCTTTACAGGCCGCCGTCGCCAATTATAAAGGCGAGGAGTGGAAAGACGATCACCAAGAAGGTGCCTTAGTATGTAAATGTTTTGCCATTGACGAAATATTAATTGAAGATACTATTCGCGCCAATAACCTTAGTACTGTCGAAGAGGTTTCTAATTATACCAAAGCCGGTGGTGGATGTTCCTCCTGTCACGAAGGTATTGAAGAAGTTCTGGCTCGAGTTATGCAGGAGCGTGGAGAGACTTTTGATCCTAATGCCGTTGCAGGTGAAATTAAAAAGCCGGTTTCAAAATTAACCAATATTCAACGTATTAAACGCATTGAGGAATTATTGGAAGAAATCCGTCCAAACCTACAGCGTGACCATGGTGATGTCGAGCTGGTTGAAGTCGATGGGCGCAATATCTATGTCAAAATGATCGGAGCATGTTCCGGATGTCAAATGGCAGCAACCACCTTGGGTGGTATACAACAACACTTGGCGGAAGGTTTAAGCGAATTTATCCAAGTATTACCAGCCGAGCAGTTATCTCTTCGTGAAGCCATAGAAGCATAAAATAGGAGTATAGTTATGAGTACTGGTATTTATTTAGACAACAACGCCACAACCATGGTGGCTCCAGAAGTAGTCGAAGAAATGCTGCCTTATTTTAGCGAACAATTTGGCAACCCATCCTCTTTGCATCAATTTGGCGACAAAGTAGGTCGAGCCTTAAAAAAAGCCCGAAAACAAGTACAAGCATTATTAGGAGCAGAGCACGATTCAGAAATTATTTTTACCTCCTGCGGGACAGAATCTGACTCGACAGCCATTCTTTCCGCCCTTAAAGCACAACCAGAGCGCAAAGAAATCATCACTACTAAAGTAGAACATCCTGCCATTCTCAGCTTATGTGAATACCTGGAAAAAGAAGGCTATACGGTTCATTACTTGAAAGTCGATAAAAAAGGTCGTCTCGATATAAAAGAATACGCCTGTTTACTCACCGATAAAGTCGCGATTGTTTCCATTATGTGGGCCAATAATGAAAGCGGTACCTTATTCCCAGTGGAAGAAATGGCAGACATGGCTCGTTCCGCTGGAGTAATGTTTCATACCGATGCGGTACAGGCGGTCGGAAAAATTCCCATGAAACTCAAGGAAACCTGTATCGATATGCTATCCCTATCCGGACATAAACTTCATGCACCAAAAGGAATAGGAGTCTTATACCTACGTAGAGGAGTACGCTTTCGCCCCCTTTTACGAGGTGGTCATCAAGAAAGAGGTCGCCGAGCTGGTACTGAAAATAGCGCTTCCATAGTGGCACTTGGTAAAGCCTGTGAAATGGCACAACAAGCATTAGATATTGAAAAAACCCAAGTTAGAGCCATGCGTGACAAACTGGAACAGGGAATTTTAAGTCAGGTATCGCACTGCTTTGTTACCGGCGATCCGAATAATCGTCTACCCAACACATGCAATATTGCCTTCGAATATATTGAAGGTGAAGCGATATTACTACTTTTAAATAAACTGGGGATTGCTGCCTCCAGCGGCTCGGCCTGTACTTCCGGTTCATTGGAACCCTCCCATGTTATGCGTGCCATGGATATCCCCTTTACAGCAGCACACGGCTCAATCCGATTTTCTTTCTCCCGCTACAATAGTATGGAAGAAGTCGATCGGGTCATCGAAGCCGTACCGAGCATTGTGGAACAACTACGCAATTTATCCCCATACTGGAACAAAGATGGACCAGTAGAAGATCCGGAACAAGCCTTTGCCCCTGCATATGCTTAATACCTATGTTTTGAGCTGAAGTTAAATATATTTTTAGAACCAAACTCCTTTGGTAAGCAAGTTTGCCGCAACTAACGTTGCGGCTTTTTTTTGACCATGGATGGTCTTATGTCGTGAAGCACAGGGACGTGCGAGAGCGACGCTTGACCATGGATGGTCTTATGTCGTGAAGCACAGGGACGTGCGAGAGCGACGCTTGACCATGGATGGTCTTATACCTCGGATAATAGAATATACATAAAAGACGCACTAAAATTATGCAAAAATAATATCATTACAAACATTAATCAATACAACTCCCCTAATAACCAGCTTGCCAAAATTGTAACAAACCCTACAAATTGTTCACCCTATCCTCTAATTATATTGAACAACACTTATAACTCCATGTTAATAAACAACTATTTAAACTGGCAAACAAATTGCAGTCTCCCTAAACAAAGCGGAGAAAACAATGACCACAAACCAAACCATAATCAACGACACCACTTTAAGAGATGGAGAGCAATCCGCTGGTGTGTCATTTGCATTATCTGAAAAACTTGCCATTGCCAAAGCATTGGACACTATCGGTGTCCCTGAATTGGAAGTCGGTATTCCGGCAATGGGAGCAGTCGAACAAGAATCTATTCGGGCCGTAGCAGAAGTCGTATCACAGGCTAAATTAATGGTTTGGTGTCGTATGCATAGTCATGATATTTCCCAATGCAAAGATCTGAAGGTAGATAAGATAGATCTCTCCATGCCTGTTTCCGATCAGCAAATCCACAATAAACTTGCCCGTAATCGTCACTGGGTGCTGAGTCAAATCGAATACCGTATTCAAGAAGCTTTGGAATTGGACTTAGAAGTATGTGTGGGTGGTGAAGATGCCTCTCGTGCAGACCGAGACTTCCTTGTTCAAGTATTGGAAAAAGCTCAATCTGCCGGCGCCAAACGTTTTCGTTTTGCCGACACGGTTGGCATTATGGATCCGTTTCAGATCTATGAGACTATTCATCATTTACATCAAAATACTGATTTAGAAATCGAAATGCATGCTCATGACGACCTGGGATTAGCAACCGCCAATACTTTAGCCGCCATTCGAGCCGGTGCTACTTGTGTCAATACCACTGTGCACGGACTTGGAGAAAGAGCAGGCAATGCACCGTTAGAAGAGGTCGCAATGGGACTTAAACAATTTTTTAAACAAGACCAGAACATAGATCTAAGGAACTATGCAAAGGTATCAAAACTTGTTGAACAAGCTTCCGGCCGAACTGTGGGTTGGCAAAAAAGCTTAGTCGGAGAAGGAGTCTTCACTCACGAAGCAGGAATTCATGTAGATGGATTAATGAAAGACCGTCTCAATTATCAAGGTATCGATCCCGCCCTACTGGGTCGCGACCACCGCTTTGTATTAGGGAAACACTCAGGAAGTCATGCTGTAATTCAAACCTATGCCGAATTAGGCATCAAATTAATTCGTCAGCAAGCAGAGACACTCTTAGCTAAAGTTCGTCATTTTACCGAACAACACAAACGTTCCCCTGTTGAACATGAACTACAACGATTTTATTTAGAAATTCAAAGCCAGTGAGAATGAATATGCAAGCCAGCGTCAAAATGATGAAATCGTTGCAAAGTAAGAATAAAGCAAAATCGGGTTTTAGCCTGATTAAAGGTGATATTAATTGCGTATTTCAACGCGATCCGGCTGCTCGTAGTCGTGCCGAGGTGATTACCACTTATCCGGGCGTACACGCCATTATATTATATCGAATCGCCAATCGTTTATGGCGCGGTGGTCAGCGTTATTTTCCACGTCTGCTCTCTTATATCGGTCGAATTTGGACCAGTATCGATATTCATCCCGGAGCCACTATCGGTGAACGTTTTTTTATCGATCATGGCTCCGGTGTAGTGATTGGCGAAACTGCCGAAATCGGCAATGATGTCACGCTTTACCACGGTGTGACTCTTGGCGGCGTGTCTTGGAATAAAGGTAAACGGCATCCGAGTTTAGGTGATAACGTGGTAGTTGGAGCCGGAGCCAAAATTCTAGGTCCCATAACAATTGGCAACAATGCCCGAGTGGGAGCGAATTCCGTTGTAATTGCCCCAGTTCCTGAAGGTAAAACGGTAGTCGGTATTCCCGGTAAAGTAGTGCAATCCAGTCAAGTAAAATCCGAGACAATGGATGAAATTGATCTCAACCATCATCTTATGCCCGATCCTGTTGCCGAAGCAGTAGGCTGTTTATTGGAGCGAATTCGTCTGCTGGAGCAGGAAGTTGGCATTTACGGTTGTCTGCCCGATGGCGAAAAACCGCAAGACGAGTGCAACCATTGCGATGCTGTACAAGTCTGCGAGTCAAATCACGCGCACCTAGAAGAGGTTCACTAAATGGATTTACTGGATTTCGAAAGCCAAGATTTATATTTTGACGAACCCTTAATTGAAGAAGCCAAACAATGTATTGATAGCGCCGCCGAGCGATATTCCGGTGATACGGATGAGGATGGCGCAGAAGAGCAATTAATGCGAGCCTATTTTCTAGCTCCCGAACATCCGCTGGTGCTGGTTGCTTTATATCGCTATTTCTACTATAGCCACCGTTTGCATGACTCTTTAATTATTGCCGAGCGGGTATTGAAAATATTTGCCCAACGCATGGACCTTCCTAGTAATTGGCAGCAACTGAGTCAACAACATGTGCAGGAATCAGCAGAAAATAACATGACCGCAGTACGTTTCTATTTATTAGCACTAAAGGGTGCCGGTTTTTTGGAAATGCGTTTAGAGAAGTTTCAAAACGCCCAAAAACGCTTACAAAAAGTGCTGGAGTTGGATAGTAAAGATCGCTTGGGAGCACAAGCTCTACTTGAGCTACTAAACACTAAAATTTCATCTACAGAATAAATGAACAACAAACAACCAAACTAATTTAAGAGAAGGAACAACAAACCATGACTGACAGCGAATTTGACCTGGATCTTGAGGAACTCAGTAGCGCCGAAGACTTTTTAGGTTATTTTAAAATTGAATATGAACAAAAAATAGTACATGTTAATCGCTTACATATTTTGCAACGTTTTCACGACTATTTAAATACGGTTAGAGAGATGCCGGAAGACGACCAGTCGCGTCGCGAAATTTATACCCAAATGCTGCAAAAAGCTTATCAGGACTTCAAACTATCCGATGCCCAAACGGAAAAGGTTTTTAAAGTTTTTCAGATGGCAAATCCTTCTGAGGTATCCATACCAATGCATAAAATTAATATAGAGAAAAATCCCAGTGCGTCCCAAGTTTGAATATGGAGAAGCAGTGCGAGTCATTCGCAATCTACGCAATGACGGAACCTTCCCCGGACAAAAAACCGGAAAACTGCTGATACGCCGCGGCAGTGTCGGCTATGTTAGAGATGTCGGCACTTTTCTACAAGATCAATTGATATATTCCGTTGATTTTATCGTTCAAGGACGAATGGTTGGCTGTCGAGAGCAGGAACTGCAGCTGGAAAGTGAGCCCTGGGTGCCAACTAAATTTGAATTTCACGAAAAGGTTACCCCTACGATACCGTTGGGACTAAACGGGAACGTAATTGCCGGTCCGGGAGATCAAGGGGAAATTGAAAAAGTGTTGAAGGAAATATCCGGTGGGCCGGCCTATCATGTCCGTTTTAATGGGCGCACTATCCAAGTTCCCGAAACTGCACTGGATTTTTTTGATCCCGAAAATGGAGAATGATAATGAACACCGTTGCCAATAGTGAAATCGCTAATTCAGAGTTACCTATCGAATTTAATTATCACTTGCTACGTTATTCCCTCGATGATTATGGCAAAAGTATTTCACAACTGGATTCCATGCAATATAAATCTTGTTATGACAAAGCTTTGAAAAGTTATAACCTGGAATCCTTAGTGGTAAATTCTCCTGAAGCCCTAAATATTGTGATTTCACCCCAGCAACTTGATGAGTCAATTCAAACGCTAGCTTCACGATATAGTAATGAAACCGAGTTTATTGCAGATCTGAATAACAATTTTCTGGATCAGTCCACGCTTCGCTTAGCCTTACATAGAGAGTTACTTTTTGACGCTGTAATGCAGCAAGTAAATGCCGATAGTCCTAAGGTAAAAGAGGTCGACATTGAGTTATTTTATGAAATGCATCGGGAACGTTTTGAAACTCCGGAAAAACGCACAGCCAGTCATATCTTAATAACCATTAATCCTGAATTTCCAGAAAACACCCGAGCACATGCTTTATTAAAAATTTCGGAGATAGAAGATAAACTTAAAAACAATAACAATCGTTTTGAAGAATTGGCAAAGCGTTATTCCGAATGTCCTTCGGCAATGGAAGGTGGTAAATTGGGAGACGTTGCAAGAGGTCAACTCTATCCTGAATTGGACTCGAAATTATTCAATATGGTGGAAAATGAGCTTAGTTCCGTTGTTGAATCTGAAATTGGTTTTCATCTTCTTTTATGTAAAAAGATACACACTAAAAAACGAATCCCGTTAGCTCAGGCTACTCCAAAAATTAAAGAAATATTGCAAACACGATATTTAAAAACTTCCCAAAAGTCTTGGTTGGAAGATTTACAAAAGCAAACGGTATAAACGGATTTTTCGGAAAGGATCAAATAATGACTTCGACTAAACCTCATTGCTCTTTTTGCGGTCAGCAACAAGAACCGGATTTACCCTTAATTGCCGGTGAAGAGGGACATATCTGTGAAGAATGTGTTCGTCTCGCATCTCAAGTTGTGAGCAATTGGGGGCGCAAACGTGCAGCTTCCAAACCCTTGCATAATCTACTCAAACCATCCGAGATCAAAGAACGTCTGGACCAGTATATTATCGGTCAGGATTTAGCCAAGGAAACCATCGCTGTTGCCGTATACAATCATTACAAACGGCTGAATATGGAAAATAGTCAATCCGGCATGCAATTAGACGAGCAAAATGTAGAGATCGAAAAATCCAATATTTTACTATTGGGTCCTTCCGGGACCGGTAAGACGTTACTGGCGAGTACCTTAGCCCGAATTGTAGGAGTTCCTTTTGCTATTGCCGATGCCACCACCTTAACTCAGGCCGGTTATGTGGGTGAAGATGCCGAAAGCATTTTAGTACGTTTATTAGATAATGCCGAAGGTAATCAGGAACTGGCCGAATGGGGCATTGTATATATTGATGAAATTGACAAACTGGCCAAGGCCGGAGAATCTTCTCACGGCACGCGCGATGTTTCCGGCGAAGGTGTTCAACAAGCCTTGTTAAAACTGGTGGAAGGTACCAAGGTTAAGCTTAAGAGCCCCAACAATAAAGAGCAGGGTAAAGAGTCCCTATTAAATACCCATAACATTTTGTTTATTGTCGGCGGAGCCTTTGCCGGCTTGGAAAAACATCTTGAAAAACGTTTAAATACTGTGGAAACCGGGATTGGCTTTCATGTAGATTTAAGTAATGACAATAAAGCTTATGATCAATTACGAATTTTTGAAGAGGTTCTACCCGAAGATCTGCGTCACTTTGGTTTAATCCCTGAATTTATTGGTCGCTTTCCGATTATTACAGCACTACATGAACTAGACGAACAGGCGCTGGTCCGTATTTTAACAGAACCACGAAACGCGTTGGTGCGTCAGTATCACAGCCTTTTTAAATTTGAAAATGTAGAACTGGAATTTACTACCGAAGCTTTAATAGCCATTGCTCGTATAGCAATTGAACGAGGCAGCGGAGCACGAGGACTACGTGGAGTAATGGAAGATCTATTGCGTAAAGCCATGTACGAAATCCCTTCCAAACCCGAAATTTCCGTCTGTAAAGTTGATGAAGAGGTTGTCAATAAAGAAAAAGCCGTAGTTATATCTTAGAGCCAATAGATCAAACAATCTTACAAAAAATTTTTTAACAAAAACTTAAATTCCGTATGGCTGCCGTTCCCATTGCCTTAACACTTTAACTTCTCTGGCCGGTAAATAATCATAGGCTCCCATCTGGTCTTTTAAAACTGCTTCGGCTAATCGAAAATGACTAGATTTACTGGTCAACATAGCAAAATACCATGCAAAAGGATAGCCTAGAACACGATCGAAACAATGAATGGCTTGTGACAATTGCGAACCTTCAAGCTTTTCGCCGGGGGGTAATTCAGGTACTTCTCCTGCAAAAGTACTCACCGGTTTGGCACTTAGACGAATTTCAGAATTACTATTTTTATACTCTCGCAATGCCAAAATCCAATGTCGGCAAAACGGTTGGGACTCCATTCCACTACTCTGATTCCAGTCTTGAAAAAAGCGCAACAGACTTTTCGAACTGCGTTTTTCCAACTGCTTAGCGTCCAAAAGTTCCTGAATATCAGAGAGACGGCGAAATTGAAAATAAGGTTTAGCAATGGCTTCCGGTTCCAGACGAGGAAAATCCAGCGGATCGACAAATTCTTCCAAACTATCGGGAAACCAATCCTGATCAACTAAAGGTCGATCGATGACTTGCTGCAACTCTTCAATCTCTAATTGAATAAAGTCTTCTGCCCGAGAACCGCAACAAGCTGTAAAATAATGTGTCTTACCGGCTAATCGGGTAGCAAAGTAGCCGGAATCGACATGCTTTAGAATGATCTCATCAACGTCGCCTTCACATTCATTTTCAGCCCATAAAGTCAGGTTATCACTTATTTGTTGATATTCCTTATCAACCACTCCACCCAATCGATACCAATTCCCGCGCGTTAATACACAAGAAAAATCCAGCTCCGGCATAATCTGTTTCAATGCTTTTGAGAGTGCATCCACTCCCGCTTCCACATCAGCCTGTAAACATAAGATAGTAAGTTCTTCTGCCTTAGCAAGATTAAAGTCCATTAGATTGCCTCTTCAAATGCCGGTTGATTTTTTATATTATCCAAATGACGTGCTTGCCACCACTGCATGGCTAACTGTTGGGCTTCGGTCGCATCATTGGTAATTTCCATTGCCCGAATAATCCAAGCCAGAGTGCCACTGACAGCCATATCGGCATATTGGTCCTGAACGTCACCATCCCACACAGAGCGGAAATGACTTAGATTTAAGCGTTCCGGTTTAATAAAACTACCCGGTTTAATCAAATTATCCCATTTTTCCTGCCAGGTTCGGCCGGAATTGAGACCATAAATTTCTACTGTTCGTTCGGCGATCCGTTCGAACTCTCCCCCCTCTCCCTTGCATATCATGGTATTTTGTTGCCCAAGCAACAAAGCAGCCTGCTGGTGGGTTTCAGCAAAATTAGGATGAAACACACCCATTACCGATAAAGGTGCATAAAAAGGATTTAACATCCTTGCAACGGTATGTAAAGGTGGTCGGAGTCCAAATAACTCCCGAGTAGTAATCAATTCAGCTGTTATCGGCGAAAGGTTTTCGATGGGTAGATAAGCGAAGCCACTTGATTTTAATTGAGATTCAGCATCGGCAAATGAGTTTGCTACATCCAAATCCAGGGCATCCAATGCTTCGGGTATATAAACACGCTCGTCTTCTCTATCCATACCGTGCATAAATACGGTAGTTCCTCTCTTAGCCAATACCAAAGCGGCTAATAAAAACCAGGGTAACTGTCTTTTTTTACCGGCATAGGCTGCCCAATCGACCGCTGGTTGAAAGCCACCCGGTGACGTAGGAATACTTTCCCTTAAAGCTTGAGTAAACCCTGCAACTTCCTCTGCAGTTTCCTCTTTGACCCGCATCAGCATTAAAAAAGCACCGAGTTGTTCCGGCTCCACGTCATAGCAGGTGATCATATGCATGGCTTCATAAGCTTCTTGTTGAGTCAGAGAGCGCATTCCATTACGACCTTTACCTAAAATTTGAATAAAACGGGCAAATGCGTGCATAATTTTTTTTCACCTTTTAAATCACAAATTTACTATTGTTCTTGTGCTATTCTTTCTTCAGCGCAAGTTCTAACATCTTGATCTTCATCATTAACAAGCCCTCTTATCATCTCCAAGGGAGCTCTTTGACAGGCGTTAAAGCGAACCCGCCAGTCGCTATCATAAAGCAGCGGTCCTAATGCTTCCGCTTCAATCCGTTCCGCTACCACTAGCCTGACTTCAGCGGAATTATCATTTATCATTAGTCCAAGACTCTCTAAGGGCAGTCGTTGAGCAACCGTTTTTCGGACCTCTCTGTCGGCATCATTAATCATTCGAAATAAGCGTCCGGGTTTTATGCGTTTGGCCACATATTGACGTACCAGATAATCTTCGTCCGCGACCATCTCTTCCAAATTCTCTACAGGTAATCGATCCGCGACAGTAATCCGGACTTCCCGATCCGGATCATTTAGTAAAACAGGTAATTCAGCAATGGGTAAGCGATAAGCCAATACCCTACGGACCACTTCATCCGGATCATCGAGCATTTGCAACAGGCGTTTTTGCGATAAATAGCGTGCCGCAATAGCCCGTCGTTCCCAAAACTCATCTCCGGCATAGTGTTCCGCCAGATCCGGATTGTTATTAAAAAACCGCGTTATTTGACGACCACTCATGACCCTGACGCATGTATCCCCCGGTTGGCAGCGTCCTTCTATCAATCTGTCGCGTCGATGCGGACACTCTGAACAATCTGCTTTAGGGGTCAAATCCTGTTCTTTTGCCATTATTTGCATAGCCGTTTACAGCTCGTCATCATCCTCAATTTCGGCAACTACCACACCGGTAGCAATCTCCGTATCCTGGGTAAAACAAAGGCAATGGTTTCGACTATCAATGAGATATAAATTAAATGCACTATTCTGGTAAACAGGTTTAGACTGCTCGGCTACATCGTCTTCGGAACAAAAGGTAAAATGAATTTTGTCATGACGTTGGCGTAATTCATTCACCAAGCTTTCCGACAAGGCGGCTTGCAGCTCTATATAGTCACCAATCTGTTGAATCTGTTCCTGATTAATCATGCATCAGCCTCCAGCACGGAATCCTGTTCAAAACGGATACGATCTTCGGGGCTCTGCCCCATAATCTTGGCCAACCATGGTGGAGCATCTTTGCCGATAACCTGTTGTAATTCCTTAATGACTTCCGAACTCGGGCCAGTTTGCGGCTTTTTAATCGGATGAATATCCTGACGTACCACTTTAGCAGCAGCGGGCCCACCTATTGAAGCCACAAATAAAATCTGACAATCTTTAATCAGGGATGCTCGATAGGCATTCTTGTCATCACTGGCTTGACTATTATCAATATTGCGAATATCGATCAAACGCTGTTCCGATTGGGAAACTTGATAGACTAAAAAGCGTTGACAGGAACCAAAATGTCCGTCCAGTATTTCGCCTTTATTGGAGGCGCAAGCTATCCGGATACTATTAGGCATATCGCCTTGATTATAGGTTTGGATGTCCGGTAAGGGTAGCAAGGACGTTCCGATTTCACCTTTTAACAAACTTAGAGCAGTTTTTAAGTTTTCTGTATCGATATCGGAAAACTCTCCGTCCTTGGCATTTTTAAAATCCTTAACGGTTAGCGCTTTCAGATCTTTATGGTTTGGGGGTAAACTGACTAAATCATTCAACACTCCCATTAAACGAGCGACATCCGTATCTGGTAACTCTCGGGCCGCCAGGCCGATACGCAAAGCTATTTCTTTAGGTTCCGTGTCCATAACGCTCACTCTTAATACTTTTGGGTTTATTTAAGTAACGACTCAGGGTGTTTAGATTTTGCATTAGAGCGAGGCGTTTGCGCACGCAGAATGTAAGCGTATAACTAATACGTGACCATTCGAGTACGCAAACAACGAAGCTATAAAGCGAAAGATGAACAGCCTGTGTCGTTACGCGGGTATAATGCAATCATCTTCCATACATACATCCAGACACTGAGGCACATCAAATTCGCCTTCACATTCCGTGCAACCATCCGGATCGATGGCAAAAACACCCTTGAACGGTTTTATGGAATCAGTCGGGCAAACCGGTTCACAGTCGGCACATGCAGTACAAATATCTCTTACTATTGCTAAAGCCATGCTTTATCTCCTATCAATTACTATTGGGCGCGTTTAAATCGTAACGTGGTTGGAAAGGAAGGCCGAGGACTGATGGGTTCGATGTAATAGCTCGATCCATCAGTCAACTCAACTTCTCCACCCCATTTTTCCTCGGTATCTATTTCCACCGAGGCAATTTCGTCTTCCTGGTCTTTCTTGGCAATATAGAACAGGAGTGCGCCATTATCTTTTACTCGAATCATTACATTGGGCATGTTTAAATTACCTCTCTTATACCGTTTACTTTCTGTTCATCTTATCGAATTTCCTGATACTATTTAGGAGCCCCCCCTCTCCTACTTCCCTGTAGGTTTAGCAACACTGCTAGGATGCAAGGGGTGTTAGATGAACTCTGTATAAATAATGTTTCGATGTATTAACGTACCAGGTCATAGTTATAGTCTGTGGTACCCATACCGCGAGTTTCCTCATCAAGACGTTCCAATACTGCATTGGTTAAGGTCTTAAGCATATACATGGCACCTTCATATCCCATAGTGGTATCTCGATGCATATGATGGCGATCAAAGATTGGGAAACCGATACGGATTAAAGGTACTTCATGCTCTTTACCCTTATGCAAGGTATCACGTTGGATAAACTTACCGTAGGAGTTACCAATCATAAAGTCCGGCTTATTGGTGAACATTAAAGAACGGAAATGCCACAAATCTTTACCGATATGAACTTCGCTATTTTGACCATAGGGAGATTCTGATAACATCTTCTCCATGGCTTTTTTCCAACGCTTATTGGCATGATTACATAAGATTTGAGTTGGTTCGGCACCCACTTCCATTAAGAAGCGTGTCATACCCATAACAAAGTCAGCATCACCGTATAAACCAAATTTCTTACCGTGTAACCAAGCATGGCTATCGGTTAACATATCAACCAAAATACCGCGTTCTTTGGTTATGGAGTCCGGAATTGCTTGTCCGGTCAATTCGGAGACTTTCATTAAGAACTGATCGGTGGCTTCCAATCCCATTGGAATGGGGACATCACTAGCTGGATGTTTCCAGGTATTTTTGGCAAATTTACGTGATTTGACCGATTGCCATGGTTGTAAAAATAGCGTGTCATGGGCATTAGGAGCATCTTTCATTTCATCGATCGAAGTACCACCATCATACATACGATATTGACCGTCGGCAGGGGTGTCCAAAACATCGGTTGGATCACTGAGCAAGCTAAAGCCAACGCCCATTTCAGACATCATGCGCTTAATGACACGATAGTTACCTAAATAGGTTTCAAAACCCGGTACGATATTGATTTTAGCATTACTTCCGACTTCCTTATCTTCCATATGGTTAAGGGTAAAATAACGCATTATCCCTTCAAACATATTGTCCCAACCGGTGGTATGAGAACCCACAAAACTTGGCGTATGGGCAAAAGGCGTTGGGAACTCCTGTTCAATATGTCCCTCTTTTTTCGAGTTACCGATAAAGGCGTTCAAGTCATCACCGATAACTTCGGCCATACAGGTGGTCGATACAGCTATCATTTCAGGCTTGTATAAGGCTTTAGCATTTTCCAAACCGGCAAACATATTTTTCTGACCACCGAATACCGCAGCATCTTCGGTCATAGAGTCAGAAACACAAGCAACCGGCTCTTTAAAATGACGATTGAAATAGGTTCTAAAATAGGCCACGCAACCTTGTGAACCATGCACATAAGGTAAGGTTTTTTCAAAACCCAAGGCACATAATACAGCACCAAGAGGCTGACATGCCTTAGCCGGGTTAACTGTTAAAGCACTACGATTGAAGTTTAATTCTTTATATTCCTCGGACGTTGACCATTGAAAAACTTCCTCAATTTTGTCCTGAGGAACTTTCTCTTCAAACATTTCTTGTTTGTTTTTTAGGGTATCCTTGTATTCGTCTTTACGAAACAGGGGGTAACTCGGTTGAATGTCATCTACAACTTGACTCATAATTTTTCTCCTCTCGCGCCACTAATCTGTGGACTACGAGCTAGGTTATTGAAACTGGCATAACTCGATGGTCTTTTAATTCCCCCTTAACATCCCAGCAACGTTAAGGAGGAATAAAAGAACTCAAGGGACTCGGTAAAAACTAGAATAATTAAGCTGAAGCTGCTACAGCTTCCTGTGTCTCTTCATCCTTAATCCAAGGGGCTTTGATCTTGCTCCAACATGGATTGTTTAAGGTCATATCCATATCGCGGGCAAAAATAGCAAAGCCATCGTAGCCATGGTAAGGACCGGAATAATCCCAGGAATGCATTTGCCGGAATGGGATACCCATTTTTTGGAAGATATATTTTTCTTTAATACCGGAGCCGATTAAGTCAGGCTTAACCTTCTTGACGAATTCTTCAAATTCATAGCCGGTAACATCATCATAAATTAAGGTCGCATTACCCATATCTTTAATGGTACGGTCATAGTCATCGTTGTGAGCGAATTCATAACCGGTTCCCACAACTTCCATACCCAGATCTTCATAGGCTCCAATAATATGACGCGGACGTAAACCACCCACGTACAACATCACTCTCTTACCTTCTAAGCGTGGCTTGTATTTATCAATAACCGCTTGGTATTCGGCTTTATAACGTTCAATCACTTTTTCAGCATTTTCCTTGATAGTGTCATCAAAGAAAGCCGCTATCTTACGCAACGATTCGGCAATCTTAGTAGGACCGAAGAAGTTGTACTCCATCCATGGAATACCGTACTTCTCTTCCATATGGCGCGAGATATAGTTCATAGAACGATAGCAGTGCAGTAGGTTTAATTTAGCTTTCGGCGTGTTTTCCATTTCAGCAATGGTACCGTCTCCAGACCACTGGGCAATTACCCGCAAGCCCATCTCTTCTAATAAAGTACGGGATGACCAGGCATCACCACCAATGTTATAGTCACCGATAATGGTCACATCATAAGGCGTATCTGCAAATTCTTTATTATCACGATTACCTAACACCCAGTCACGAACCGCGTCATTGGCGATATGGTGTCCTAAAGATTGAGAAACCCCACGGAAACCTTCGCAACGGACAGGAACAACAGGTTTTTCAATTTCTTTAGCAGTCTTCTTGGCAACCGCTTCAATATCATCACCAATCAAACCGATAGGACATTCTGACTGAACCGTAATCCCTTTATTTAAAGGAAAAAGTTCTTCAATTTCAGTCATAATTTTATCGAGCTTCTTATCACCACCGAAAACAATATCTTTTTCCTGGAAATCAGAAGTAAAGTTCATGGTTCCGAAAGTATTAATACCGGTCGTACCCACATAATAGTTACGACGTCCGGCACGAGAGTACTGACCACAACCAACCGGGCCGTGAGAGATATGAATCATATCTTTAATCGGTCCCCATACCACACCTTTAGAACCGGCATAGGCACAACCGCGGATAGTCATTACGCCCGGTAATGATTTACGGTTCGAAGTAATACATTTCTTGGACTGTTCTATTTCATGATCATTAACCGCAAGATGTTTTTCACGGTCTTTTTTTGCACTTTCTGGATAAACTTCCAACACTTCTTGAATTAGCGCTTCAGTTTCTTCACGTGTCATATTCGACATATTGTTCTCCTGCTCCTGCCACCACTAATCCGTGAATGCTCAGGAATTGAAAAAATACGAGGGGTTGAAGCTGATCACAGAGGATCAACATTCAAGTATCAATTAAGCTTCAGCAGAAGCTGTTTGTCCGATAATGCTTTCATCTTCTTCATCCATCAAACCAAAGTCCATGAGAAGATCTTCCAAAGAATCCATTGTTATTGGGGTTGGTATGACGAGCATTTTGTTATCAATGATTTTTTGTGCCAAGGTACGATATTCATCGGCCTGTCTTGCTTTTGGATCATATTCGATAACGGTCATACGACGAATTTCTGCCCGCTGAACAACATTGTCACGTGGTACAAAATGGATCATTTGAGTACCTAGCTGACGAGCCAACTCCATAATTAGCTCATCTTCACGTGCAGTATTACGGCTGTTACAAATCAAACCTGCTAAACGCACACCACCGGAGTTGGCATATTTCACAATACCCTTAGAAATGTTGTTGGCTGCATACATAGCCATCATCTCACCGGAACATACGATGTAGATTTCCTGCGCTTTGTTCTCACGAATAGGCATGGCGAAACCACCACATACCACATCACCTAAAACGTCATAGAAAACGAAGTCTAAATCTTCTTCATATGCGCCTTCTTCTTCTAAGAAATTAATCGCTGTGATTACACCACGACCGGCACAACCAACACCTGGCTCTGGGCCACCGGACTCAACACATTTGATATCACCATAACCAGTTTTTAATACATCTTCTAATTCTAAATCTTCAACGGTACCGGCTTCGGCTGCCATTTCCATAATGGTATTTTGTGCTTTCGAATGTAAAATAAGCCGTGTAGAATCCGCTTTAGGATCACAACCAACAATCATGACTTTTTTACCTAGTTCGGCCAGACCAGCCACTAAGTTTTGAGTTGTGGTAGACTTACCGATACCACCTTTACCGTAAATTGCACATTGACGCAGCGCCATGTTGATTCTCCTTGCTAATGATAAATATGTTATATACAAATCGTTTAATTAAGAACGTATTGTTCACTCTGACAATAGGTATTCAGCAAGGCTTGTGCCAAAAAGTTATTTATATTAATATCTAATTGATATATAAGAATAATAAACACATTTCAAACACTCAATTACTGGTTGGCTTCACTACAAAACCTTATCTTTTGTAGGTATGAAAACAGACAAATGACAAAACCGACATTACCCAAGCATGCCCGCTTACCCATCAATCGCTGTAACCTACCCGCCGTGATTCTCGGCAGCCAATATTTTCAATATTACCCAGAGCCCTTAGTACTTGACGGCATCACCACCTTACACGCACAACTGTTTGAATCATTGGATAAAATAGAAGACATTTCAGAACGTGCAGAGAATTTCAAAGACTATATGCGTTCCAGTTTTTTATTGGATAATTTGGATGAAGTGGGCTTGGTGAACAACAAAACCAAAAAAGGAAGGGATCGAGCCGATTACTTGAGAATGTTGCGCGGCTGGTTATTTGATCCCAATAGTAAAGAAGCTGCGGTCTTAAAAAGTTGGGTAGAATCTCGCTTTGGCCTAATCCCCCGCAATCATAATGGTCCTTTGGGTGATTTTAGTAACGGCGACTACTCACATAACTATATGACCTATATCGCTGACCGCTCTCAAGGTTTATACAATACCAATGCCTTAGAAGCTCAATTGGACCTGTTATTTAGTTTTTGCCAATACGAGATTTTGCGCTGCATGCCGGCTCAAACTCATCTCACCCTTTATCGAGGTACTAACCGCATTAATGAATATGAAATTCTAAATCGACGGCATAAACATCACTATACCCTACTCTTAAATAATCTGAATTCCTTTACCAGCCAACGCGAACGGGCTGATGAGTTCGGGGATTATATTTTGCAAGCTCAAATACCTTTAAGCAAAATCTTGTATAAACCTGGGCTATTGCCAGGGAGTTTAAAAGGAGAAGATGAATATTTGGTTATCGGTGGGGTGTATGAAGTTGAAATGAGTGTATTTTGAGTGCTTATTGATAAATAACGCGCGAGCATAAAACACATACTCAGCCTACTCGATCATTGATATCCAAACGTTAACGATGTTATTTTATCGCATGTTTATTTCCATTAATTGCTCCTCCATCGATAATTTTATTGTAATTAGATTGATATTAAATTAGAGCGACACTCTTAACCTGGGCATAAACCTGTATGCCCTCTTTTAGTCCTAAAGTTATGGCTGAGCGTCGAGTTATGCGAGCCAAAAGGGTTTGCTCATCTTGCAACTGCAGTCTAGCTATTAATTGACTCTCATTAATATCGTGTGTATCTATTATAGTAACGGGTAAAATATTAAAAATGCTAGTATCGGAATGCAGTTTAAGTGAAAGGCTGACATCTTTGGCCTGAATTTTTACTCGTGCATGTTTACCTACCGGACGATTCACCTGGCTTACCGCTATGCGTCCACCATGCATAGAGATCCAGGAGAGATGATAAGTATCATCATGGGCCGAGACAAAACCATCTAAAATTGCCGCCGCATCGTCAAATTCTGCCAGCGGAAGATCCAGTCGCGTTAGTAGTTTCGAGGCTTTTCCCTGCGCCAACAACTTGCCTTTATCCAGCAAAACCATCTCATCGGCCAGCCGGGCGGCTTCGTTGGGATCGTGAGTCACATACAGGGAAGGGATACCCAGCTCATCATGCAAACTATCCAGGTAAGGCAGGATTGCCTGTTTGGAACCGTGGTCGAGGGCTGACAAAGGCTCATCCATTAATAATAATTTGGGGCTGGTTAACAATGCCCGGGCGATGGCGATGCGTTGTCGTTCACCGCCGGACAGTTTTACCGTTTTTCTTTTTAATAACTCGCCAATTCCCAATAGCTCAACAACATCATCAAATTTAAGATGGCGTTTAGCCTGGGGAATATTTTTCCATCCGTATTCAAGATTTTTTCTGACCGACAGATGCTGAAATAAGCTGGCTTCCTGAAATACATAGCCTATGGGCCGCTCATAAGCAGGCAGGAAATAGTTGTCTGCCTGCCATTGTTGTCCGTTTAGACTCACCTGGCCCTGATGGGTATTTAATAAACCGGCAATTGCCCTGAGTATGGTGGTTTTCCCACAACCGGAGGGGCCAAACAGGGCGGTAACTCCCGAGGCTTGTGTGCTAAAGCTTACATTTAGGTTAAAATCACCCAGAGAATGCTTCAACTCCACCTGTAAGCCGCTCATGACGGCTTAACCCCGATGCGCTTTTCCAACACATACATGCTCGCTACCACGATAAAGGAAAATACCAGCATTCCCGCAGAGAGCAGATGAGCTTCCTGAAATTCAAGGGCTTCAACGTGATCATAAATGGCCACGGAAATTACTTTGGTTTCTCCGGGGATATTGCCGCCAATCATCAATACCACGCCAAACTCTCCAACCGTATGGGCAAATCCCAGTACGGCACCGGTCAAAAAACCGGGACGCGCTAAGGGCAATGCTATCTCATAAAAACTTTGCCATGGACTGGCTCTTAAGGTTGCCGCCACTTCGAAGGGTCGGTTGCCAATTGCTTCAAAGGCATTTCGTATCGGCTGTACCACGAACGGTAGGGAGTAGAGGACGGAACCAACCACCAGTCCCGGAAAAGTAAACGGCAAGGTACCAAGCCCCAAAGCTTGAGTAAAAGCGCCAACCGGCCCGTTTGGTCCCAGCAATAACAATAGATAAAAACCAATAACAGAGGGTGGCAAAACCAGGGGTAATGCCACAATACTGGCTATCACTTCTTTCCAGGCACTGCGGGAACGAGCCAGCCACCAAGCGATAGGCGTACCAACCAGCAATAATATCAAAGTGGTGATAGTTGCCAACTTTAAGGTTAACCAAACCGCCTGCCAATCCATTTGCGGTTCCTAATTAAGCTTTCTTAGGTTATTCATCGCGGCGCTCAACCGTCTCGGGATCTGCGGTTATCTCGCGATAAATTTCGACCCTGGCGCCTTCTTCTATAGTTGCGTCCAACTTGCTAATCTTACCAAATATGCCGACTTTCTGTTTGCTTAAATCAATTTCCGGAAATTGTTCCAGCAATCCTGAATGTTCGATTGCCTCACGCACCGAACAAGCATCGGGAACTTCCAGCTTTAACCACACTTGTTTAAATTTGTCCGCATAAGCAACACCAACATTCATAACATCTTACTCCTTTATGTTGCCAGTGGCTCACCAGCCGATATTTGACTTTCTTTAAGATTTTTACGTTTTTCCAGAGAAAAATCAATTAAACGCTTTCCGGCTAAAATAAAGCCTAATACCAAGAACCCGCCAGGTGGCAAAATAATCAATAAAAAGCCTTTATAATCGGGGATTAAGGTCAATTCCATAAAAGAAGCCCAGTTACCCAACAATAATGCTGCATTGGCAAATAAGGTTCCACTACCCAATATTTCTCTTACAGCACCGAGAACCAGCAAGATTAGGGTAAAGCCCAATCCCATCATAAGGCCGTCAAACATGGCTGGTAACATTGGATTACGTGAGGCGAAGGATTCAGCACGTCCAAGAATGGCACAATTGGTTACGATTAATGGTATAAACAATCCAAGAACCTTATGTAGCTCGTGAACCCAAGCATTCATCCACAAATCCACCAGAGTAACCAATACGGCAATAATTAAAATAAACACCGGTATCCGGACTTGCGGAGTGATCACACCACGCATCATGGATACCAATAAACCCGATGCAATCATCACAAAAGTACTTGCAATGCCCATTCCCAAACCATTGCTAGCCGTACCGGTCACTGCTAACAAAGGACATAAGGCTAAAGATTGAGCAAAAACAATATTATTGTCCCAAATTCCGTCTTTAGCAATGCGGGCATAATCATGTTCCATTACGCTTTTCTCCTGTTTTAATTACTGCTGTCGACACCGACTTTTCAGAGCTTTTGATAACCGAATTATCCAGGTTTTCATTGACTTCCCTATCGACATCCACCAATGGTGTAAGTAATAGTTGTTTCTGATGTTTTTTAAAAAACTTCAAGGCATCTAAAATCGCCGCAACAATGCCTCTCGGTGTAATGGTCGCCCCGGTAAAGGAATCAAATTGGCCACCATCCTTATCAACCCTCCACTGCACTTCAATTGGATTTCCCAAAGACAGTCCATCAAAGTCCAAAATCCAGTCATCCTTGGCCACTTCCATCTTATCGCCCAGTCCCGGCGTTTCCGCATGCGCTAATACTCGGACTCCAAGAATCGTTCCCTGATTATCAAGTCCCAATATAAAGCGCATTTCCCCAGCATAACCTTGACCTACAATTTCCCATGCCAATGCACTCACAACATCCTTTCCAGTATCGGCATTAAAGGCCGTACCACGGTAAATAGTGACTAATTCACCCGCAAAATTATTAAGCCGTAAAGGCTCACTCAATAAGTTATTGCTATAGTATGAGTGTGGTACGACTTGGCTAAGGGATTCTTGTAGATCTTCCCGCTGACGTTCCAAAATGGCATCCTTCGTCGAGAGATTACCCATTACCAGCAAAATAGTTGCGATGGTTGAGAAACCGCCCAATAAAGCTGCCTGATATCCAATACGTTTACGATAAGAAGGTTGTTGTGCCGTAGTAGCCATTAGGATTTACCTCCTTCTTCGTTATAGATTAGTGGTTGGCCTTTTTTATCTCTTCCGTATATTCGAGGTTTCAGATAATGGTCAATCAGTGGCGTACAGGCGTTCATTAACATTACCGCGAAAGCAACCCCTTCCGGATACCCTGTCCAGGTGCGAATGGCAAAGGTCAATAAACCACATCCTGCACCAAACACTAGCTGACCTCGAACCGACACTGGTGAAGTAACCAAATCTGTGGCGATAAAGAATGCACCCAAAATTGCGGCCCCGGACATTAAATGGGTCATAGGACCTATATAAGTTTGCGGATCGACGAGATGAAAAATTGTAGCAAGTCCTCCAAGTGTTCCCAACATGGCTACTGGAATGATCCAGGTGATAATTCGTTTATACAATAAAAACAGGCCACCGAGTAAAATCAAAATTGCCGAAGTTTCTCCCATACTGCCGCCAATATTGCCCCAGAAGGTATTCCATAATGGTTCCGTAGAGCCCAATGCTTGTTGTAAATCGACCCCACGGCCAATTTCTATCTTGAGGTAACCGAGTACCGTAGCGCCGGTATATCCATCCAGAGATTGTGCTTCAGTTAATAAACCGGGAAAGGTAATGGCAAGACTTTGCATTAAATCAGGGCTATGTTGGGAATATAACGGCGCCGGGCTGGTAAACAGGGTCATTTCCAGAGGAAAGGAGATCAATAAGGCGACTCGAGCCACCATGGCAGGATTAAATAGGTTCTGCCCTATACCGCCAAATACCTGTTTGCCGATAATAATAGCCAGAAATGCCCCTAACACACCAATCCACCATGGTGCCCAAGGAGGCAGAGTCATCGCCAGTAACCAGCCGGTTAAGATAGCCGAGCCATCCATTAAAAACGTTCGCACCGGTTTACCTGCCATTTTCAAAGCTATCGCTTCGGCAAGCAGCGCGGTTAGTATGGTAATTACAAATAAGAATATAGTCGGCAGTCCAAATTGATACCATCCAAAAACAGTGGCAGGTACCAGAGCCAGCATCACCAGCCCCATGGTCTTTGAGATACTGGCCTTGGAGTGGTTATAGGGCCCGCTAATAAATGCTTCTTCACTCATACTGACGCCTCGACTTTATCCTCTTGCTGTTTTTCGGCCTGTTCCTTTTGCTTTTTGGCTTCCTGTTCTTTTTTCCGTTTCATCTCTTCTTTACGCTTTAGCATTGCCTCACGCTTAGCCTTTTTAATGGCCTCCATGCGGGCCGTTCGAGCTTCAGCCAATCGTTTGGTCTCACCCTGCTTATGTTGAACCTGTTGTCTACTGGCCAACTCGCCCTTGGCATAATTAAAATATTGCACTAGAGGAATATGGGAGGGACAGACGTAGGCACAGGAACCGCATGAGATGCAATCCAATAAACCGATATTTACCGAAGCATCTAGACTGCCGGCCTTGATATTGGCCGCCATTTCCAGTGGTAATAAACCGCAAGGACATGCCTGAACACAACTGGCACATCGGATACAGGGCATTTGTTCACCACTTTTAGCCTCATCCACGGTCAATGCCAACAAGCCATTACTGCCCTTGATTACCGGTACGCGAGTACTCGGGAGAGGTTGCCCCATCATGGGGCCTCCACTGATCAAACGTTCCAGTTCGGAGACAAAGCCACCGCAAAAATCAACTAAATGGGATAAGGGTGTACCGATGAGTACTCTAATATTGGCCGGTTTCTTTATTGCTTGGCCACTAACAGTCATAACTCGAGAAATCAAAGGGTTGCCAAAACGTAAGGCTTCATGTACTGCCAGCGCAGTAGCCACATTGTGGACCACAATGCCTAAATCGGCGGTTAAACCACGGGCCGGCGTTTCTTTTCCGGTCAAAGTTTGCACCAGATGTTTTTCTGATCCCATGGGATAACGAGTGGGTAGACCGACCACTTTAACATCGGGAAAATCTTTGGCCGCATTAAACATAGCATTCTGAGCTTGCGGTTTATTATTTTCAATGGCGATAATGGTGCTTTTAACACCCAGAGCATGTCCCATCAATTGGATACCATCTAAAACATCGCCTGGTTTTTCCCGCATAAGTCGATCGTCACAGGTCAGATAAGGTTCACATTCGGCTCCATTGATAACCAGGGTGTCGATGTGATAGCGTTTGCGTAAATTGAGCTTGACCGCCGACGGGAAAGTTGCCCCGCCCATACCAACGATTCCGGCATCGGCAACTCGCTGGGCAATCTGCTGCGGTAACAGCTGAAAGGGATCACTAGCCACTGCAGGTAGTTTACCCCATTGATCTTTTTCATCCGGTTTTAAAGTGATGGTACGAATCAATAATCCTGAAGCATGATGGGCTGGATATCCTCCAATCCCCATAATCCGTCCCGATGTCGGAGCATGTACCGGTGCCGAAACCAATCCCTGGCTTCTGGCCAAAATTTGTCCTTTTTTCACCAAATCACCGCGTTTCACCAAAGGCTGTGCCGGTGCTCCAATATGCTGCTGCAAAGGTATATGCAATAACGGTGGCATAGGAAGATCGACAATGCCTTGTTCCGCAGCGAAATTTTTGCAGTCTTCAGGATGTACGCCACCTCTGATCTTAAACAATTTCATTTGATCGAGAATTTTCATTGCTATCTTCCTATATTCTATTACGCAGCCTTGGCCATTTTTTCGCCTTCTTTATTAGGTAAGGGCCAATACCAGGTTTGCAGAGTGGGCTGTATAGGGCGCATTTCAATACATTCAGTAGGACACACGTCGTAACATTTTTCACAGCCGGTACAAGCATCGGCAAACACCGCATGAATTTGCTTTGAACCACCGATAATGGCATCGGTAGGACAACGTTTAAAACATTTAGTACAACCAATACACAGACTTTCATGTACGTATGCAACCGTGGGTATTTTCTCTTCCACATCGGAAAGTTCTACACTCACCCCAAGTTTTTCCGCTAAAGATTCTACCAACGCTTTTCCGCCGGGAGGACAGATAGTAATTGCGGCATCACCATTGGCAATTGCTTCCGCGGCCGGAGTGCAACCGGGATAATTACATTGTCCACATTGCGAACCAGGTAACATTTCTTCAATCTCCTGTTGCAGCGGATTACCTTCCACAGCCAAATATTTAGACGCTATCCCCAACAAGGTTCCCATCGTGATCCCTAGGGTGGCTAAAATTAAAATGGCAGATATCATTAATTTCTCCTTAATGACTGGTTAAACCAGCAAATCCCATAAAAGCCAAAGACATTAATCCGGCAACGATGTATGCAATAGGAGTACCTTTAAATGCAGCTGGTACATCTAATAAACTCAAGCGTTCTCTTAATCCAGCAAACATGACTAATACCAAGGTGAATCCCAAGGCAGAACCAAAGCCATATAAGAGGCTTTCTAAAAAGCTATTTTCCTGTTGTATATTTAATAGAGCTACACCGAGTACGGCACAGTTGGTAGTGATTAAAGGAAGGAAAATTCCTAATACCTGATAAAGAGCCGGCGAGGTTTTTCGAACGACCATTTCAGTAAATTGTACAACTACGGCAATCACAAGAATAAAGGTCAATATACGTAAAAATCCCAGTTCCAAAGGTGCTAAAACAAAATGCTCTAGCAGCCATCCGGCAAAGGCCGCCAAAGTTAAAACAAATGTGGTTGCCAGGCCCATGCCCAAGGCCGAATCTAATTTATTCGAAACTCCCATAAGAGGACATAAACCTAAAAACTTAACTAATACCACATTGTTAACTAATGCAGTTGATAAGATGATTAACAAAAATTCCATGGCAAGTAACTGATTGATTGAGATTAACTTGCATTCAGCAATTACGATGCCAAGCATTAGAATTAAATAAAACAGTCTCCAAACGTACCGAAAAAAAGAAAATATCTTTATGAAAATAATACTAAAAATGAATTTTATTTATTTAGATGAAAATATTTAGAGAATAACAAGAAACTTTTCAGATATTAATTTTGTATGATCTGCTACAAAAATAAAATTAACTTTTGTAAGGATTAAAACAACTCAAGCAAATACGCCTTAGTATAAACACGGGACTGAGAAAATCTTATGTACACTTGGCTCGCTAAGGTGGGCATGTCTTTTTATGCCCACGTATTGATTTTCAACAAAAACCCGGACAGATAGAGCCATGCCCACCGTACGGACAATGTAAACATAAATTGCTCGATAAATTTAGTGGTATAAAAATTGCTGAGCATATATCAAGCATCAACAACTTTTAATGGTTGAGTAATATTATGGGCAATATGGAAAAACAGAATTTAAATCCCGAAAGCGAGCTGGAGATAGAAGCATTCCGAAGTTTTCTAAGTTCACCACCGGATGGTACTCCAAGAGAATTACTCGATTTTTTTAGTGCCATGGGAGAGCATAACCTACTCCCACCCAGTTTGTTTTTGGAAACCGTAGAACAAGCCCCTGTGGCCATTTCCATTACTGATCCCGAAGCCAGTATTTTATACGTTAATTCTGCTTTTGAACAATTAACGGGTTATGCCCGGGATGAAATTATTGGTGCCAATGAATCCATTCTTTCCAGCAATTCCACACCCAGCTCTGTGTATCAAGAGCTATGGCAGACCATTAAAGATAACCGGGTCTGGAAAGGAAAATTGGTGAACCATCGCAAAGATAAACGGGAATATCTGGCAGAATTAACGATTTCTCCAGTGTTAAGAGCTGATGGTGAAGCCAACTATTTCCTTGGCATGCACCGAGATATTACCGCTATGCACCAACTTGAACAGCGTTTAAAGTTTCAGCAGACATTAACTGAAGCAGCCATTAATGCAGCTCCCATGGTAGTTGCCATGATTTCAGCGAAGCGTAAAGTGGTCTTAGATAATATGGCCTATAAGGCATTACAAGGTGATTTTCGAGGGGTGGAACCTGCTGAATTATTTTTGGACTCCTTACATCAGGAAATTGGCTTTGACCTCGGAAGTCCTGAAAAAAAACAGAAGGAATTTGAAAATATCGAAGTGTGTATTGAATCACTCAGCAGTACTTCGCCTCGTTGGTTTGCCTGTTCCGGTGCTTGGGTAGCTAAAGTGGATGAAGAGGCACAAAGCTTTTTTAAAGCTCCTAACAATGATTCGGGGTTCCTATTATTTATTGCCAATGAGATAACGGCACAACGGCAGCGTGTTAACGAAGCCCGTCTTAATATGATCCGAGCTAATATGACCGAACAGCAAATGGTCCAGACTATGCGAGAGGCAATTTCCGCCTCCATATACAAACTACAAGTGCCTCTAAATGTCATTAAAGCGGCTTTGGCGATGCCTGCTCCGGAGCATCAGTGCAGTTTACACGCTACCTTGCAACAGGCCTTAGAAAGCGGTGACGACGCAATGGAAAGTTTGCATGCCGCATTACCGAGTCCCACTTTGGAACAAACCGCAAATATCAATATTAACGAAATATTGCATGAGGTCATCAAATTATCAACAGATAAATTATTAGCCTCTGGCGTCATCGTGGACTGGCGTCCGGCGCCGGTATTACCCTGCTTAAATGGTCGTGCCAACGCCCTACGAGGACTATTTAAATATTTGATTGATAATGCTATCCAGGCGGTTAAGGAATCTGAACTCTCGGATAAGGAAATTCGACTTGATACCAGAGTTATAAACCAGGAATTGATTATTGAAGTAATGGACAATGGCATCGGTCTACCAAACAGTATGCGCATTAAGGTGTTTGAACCGTTTTTCTGTGGCTGGCAACAAGCTGGAGAGCACTCTGGGATGGGACTGACTATGGCTCAAGAAGTGGTCATTAATCATGGCGGGAGTATGGAATTTGATGGGGGATTTTTAGGTGGTTGTCGAGTCTTTATTCGATTACCAATAAACGATACAGGTGGAGAATACGCTGATGAATCTACCCAATAGTGATGTAATGGAACACCATCATAAAAATCTGATGGAAACACAATTGGAAACCCTCTATCTGGTCAGTCAGATCCTGAGTCAGAGCCTGGATTTTCGTGAAACCCAAAGTGAAGTCTTAAAAGTATTAAACGATTCCGGCAACCTACACCATGGCATGATCAGCTTAATGGATGAACAAAGTTCTGATCTCTTGGTCAGTGCCATGCATGAAAATCCAAAACCTTACAATCTGGTGCGCTATAAACCGGGGGAAGGGATAGTAGGTAAGATAATGGAAAGCTGCGTTCCATTAGTCATCGAACGCATCTCTGACGAAGAGCGCTTTTTGGATCGTCTCGGTATTTATAATCCCGATCTTCCCTTTATCGGTGTTCCCATAACCATAGGTGAAGATTGCGTTGGAGTACTAGCCGCCCAGCCCATGGGAGGTTTAGTGGCACTAGACAAGCACCAACGCTTTTTGGAAATGGTTGCCAATCTAATCGGCCAACAGGTATGTCTAGCCAAAAAGGTTGAAGATCAACAGGAAGCCTTAAAAACCGAACGAGACTCTTTACGTCGTAAAGTACGGGGAGAACATGGCTTCTCTGATATGGTAGGACACTCTCGTAGTATGCGTGTTGTTTTCGAACAACTTCGTCAGGTGGCCAAGTGGAATACCACCGTATTGGTCAGAGGAGAATCAGGAACCGGTAAAGAACTGATTGCCAATGCCATTCATTATAATTCACCACGAGCCAATGGTCCTTTTATTAAATTAAACTGTGCCGCTTTACCCGATAATTTATTGGAATCGGAACTATTCGGCCATGAAAAAGGAGCCTTTACCGGAGCCGTCAACCAACGGAAGGGTCGTTTTGAATTAGCCAATAGCGGTACTATTTTTCTGGATGAAATCGGTGAAATAACTCCGGCTTTTCAGGCTAAATTGTTACGGGTCTTACAAGAAGGTGAATTTGAACGGGTTGGCGGCATTAAAACCCATCATGTCGACGTTCGAGTAGTTGCTGCCACCAATAAAAATCTCGAATCTGAAGTTCAGGAAGGTAATTTTCGTGAAGATCTTTATTATCGTCTGAATGTAATGCCGATTCACGTCCCTCCTCTGCGGGATCGACCGGAAGATATACCGGCATTAAGCCAGTTTCTGGTGAAAAAAATCGCCAAAAGCCAGGGACGTGTTTTGTCCATTGAAGATAGCGCCCTAGCCCTGCTCATGCGTCACAATTGGCCAGGAAATGTTAGGGAGTTAGAAAACTCACTGGAGCGTTCTGCCGTGATGTGTCGAGAAGGACGAATTAATGGCGATGCTATTAATCTCAGTGGTATGCAAACTTCACCCCAAAGCATTTTTCTAAAAACTTCCATGACTACTGCTCCTAACGTGGATTGTAATGATCCCGACCTGGATGAACGGGAGCGAGTGGTTGCAGCCTTGGAACAAGCCGGGTGGGTACAGGCAAAAGCTGCACGCTTACTTAATATGACTCCACGGCAAATTGCTTATCGAATTCAAACCTTAAATATTCAAGTTAAGCAGATATAAGTGAAAATCATTATCGTGATGATTACGTCAAATCCCGGGACTTTGTGAACTTGCATAAATCGAACAAAATTCCCGGGATAATTCCTAAGAAAATCGCAATTTCTTTTTAGAATTTAAATAACTTCAGTTATAAAAGGCCACAATGGATTTCAAATTATTTTGAAAATATACAGGTATAGCAAGTAATGATTTAAACTCTTCTTTATACTCGGAGTGCCTTTCTGGTATGGCATTATTTGTTAAATCAGAACTAGTAACCGGCAACCCGGTTTGCCAACTTTGCCCAATTACTCCATCTCCCATTTCAATCGAATAGTTCGGATCATAGTCCTCTAAGTCGGGACAATCTTGTACAATTCCGGCTTTAAACTGTAATTTCTCTCCTGCTTCATCGGGTGCCCAAACTTCAAAACGCTTGGCAATCGGGGTTGATTTAGAAGAAAGAAAGGTCACCACCGAACCAATATCATCATCTTCTGTCACTTCATTGCTATTAATAGGAATAGCAATACCGGTGGTAATTCCAGCATCATCTGCAGCCCGCGAACGTAAAAACGAGTTGGAAGCATTTAAGTTACCTAAAATTGTTGCCTGATTAGCTTCCCATGCCATACCAGGCAATCCTCGACCACGTGGAAAACGAATTTGTTTGGATAACCATTCAAACCGTTCCAGATCTCCATAATAACCATCCACCAAAGCCAAACCACTTAAACCGTCATTACACCAGACTTCAATAGCACCAGCTAATTTTTCATTATCTCCACATAAAAAAACCACCACTGCTTTCAATTGCTCTGCGGCAAAGATTGGAATAGCAATTCCCGAAGTTAAGCCAACTTTGTGCGCGGCTTCAGTTCGATTAAATATCGTAGGTTTAAAGGCTTTTTGCACAACCGGTTTGGCCTGCTTCCAGGCTCGCCCTGGTAATCCTTCTCCAATTTCAAACTTTTCTCGCATGCTGTATTCGGCAAAATCATCTAAATCTCCATACATCCCACCATTAAGTTCCAGCTGTTGACCCGTTTCATCTGGAGTCCAGACTTCAACGACACGAATAAAAGTTTGCATTAATTTCTCCTTTGTATACTGCGATAACATAACTAGGGCTTGTTGAGCAATAAATATGCCTAATCACCTAAGTTTGTTATGTTTTTGATCTTGGAAGGAGCTGGAAAGCGTTATTTTAAAGGCTTAGCAAAAGGTTGAATCTAAACACTTATAAGATAAGTAAAAGGTGTCTAATAAATTCTATGCCCTATAAATAATATTATGTTTTCTCTTCCTCACCAAAACTGATCAAGCTATATTTTTTGTGTCACAAAGCCTACAAAGGGAATAATTTTGTTGTGAGATGAACCAATACAAACGTCAACATTGAAAATAAATAGCTTTAATTTCATCAACCTACAATACACTCCACTGTTTGGCATATGAATTGCTGATAGACCAGCATAGCGTTAAATTGGAGAAGGAATAATGGAATTGGAAGTTTTAGGCCAAGCAGAAACAGATGGTGGTTGTAGTTCATCCGGCTGTGGCGGTAGCAGCGATCAGCTCTCTCATTTACCGGAACATATTCGTGAAAAGGTACACGACCATCCCTGTTTTTCTGAAGAGGCTCATCATCACTATGCACGAATGCATGTTGCCGTCGCTCCGGCCTGTAATATTCAGTGTCATTATTGTAATCGTAAATACGATTGTGCTAACGAGTCTCGTCCCGGTGTGGTATCCGAACTGCTGACTCCGGACCAAGCGGTTAAAAAAGTGATGGCAGTGGCAGCCAATATTCCGCAAATGACGGTACTCGGTATAGCTGGTCCTGGTGATCCGCTCGCCAATCCGGAACGGACCTTAGATACCTTCAGACAATTAACGGAAAAAGCCCCGGATATTAAATTATGTGTATCTACAAATGGTTTGAATTTGCCCAACGTGGTTGATGAGATCTGTCAACACAATATCGATCACGTCACCATTACCATTAACTGTGTCGACCCAGAAGTCGGTGCCAAAATCTATCCCTGGATTTTCTGGAACAATCGTCGTATCAAGGGAGTTAAAGCAGCCAAAATTTTAATTGAACAACAACAAAAAGGGCTGCAGATGCTGACCGAACGTGGCGTATTGGTAAAAGTCAACTCAGTAATGATCCCTGGAGTCAACGACCAACATCTGGAAGAAGTTAGCAAGATCGTTAAAGCCAAAGGTGCCTTCTTACACAATGTCATGCCATTAATTGCCGAAGAAGAACACGGTACATTTTATGGCGTTATGGGACAACGCGGCCCAACCCATGACGAATTACAAGAGTTACAGGACAAGTGCGCCGGTGATATGAATATGATGCGCCATTGTCGCCAATGCCGAGCCGATGCGGTCGGTATGTTGGGTGAAGATCGAGGTTCCGAATTTACCATGGATAAAGTCGAGACTATGGAGATCGACTATCAGGAAGCCATGCAAAAACGAGCCGAATATCATGCCGGTATCGAGGCGAAGCGTGAGGAACAAAAACAGCAACGTCAAGTCGGCAACGCGACGTTTATCCCTATTTCTTCTATTTCCGGCTTAAAGAAAAAACAACAACGACCGGTATTGATGGCAGTTGCCACATCGGGAGGTGGGGTAATCAACCAACACTTCGGCCATGCAGAAGAGTTTTTAATTTATGAAGCATCACCCATGGATATCCGTTTTATCGGCCATCGCAAAGTTGAACAATACTGTAGCGGTGTTAACAGTTGTGGTGATACAGAAACCACCCTGGAAAAAATTATCCGGACATTGGAAGGCTGTGAAGCGGTATTGTGCTCCAAGATCGGCTATGAACCTTGGGAAATGTTAGAAGACTCTGGCATCCAGCCCAATGGAGAACACGCGATGGAGCCCATTGAAGATGCTATAGCAGCAGTCTATTCCGAAATGGCTGAGAATGGTTTATTGAATAACGACAAAACCTTAAAAGAATTAAAAGTAGGAGCTTAAGGAGACATTTTATGGCTTTTTCCATTATCGAATCTTGCGTTAATTGCTGGGCTTGTGAGTTATTTTGTCCCAGTCAGGCCATTTATGAGGCTAAACCGCACTTTTTAATCGACCAGAAAAAATGTACCGAATGTGAAGGCGACTATGCCGATCCCCAATGTGTCAGCATTTGTCCCATTGAAGGCGCCATTCTGGATCCCGTTGGGGAAGTGGCAAATCCGCCAGGATCCTTAACCGGAATTCCACCTAATCGAATGAGCGAGTTAATCGCGGAAATAAGAGCTCGTTAATCGCTATCACTTTAACTTAGAGTTCACCTTACAGGCAGAAACTTATGGCTAGTAAAAATTCACCCGAGAAACAAGCATTGTTTAACCGACTAGTTAAACCAATTATGCGCTTTCAAGACTTTCAGGCCTGCTCAAATAATAAACCTTATTGGGCTAGTCACTTGTCTGATCGGACCTGGCGACGGCACTCAGCACTATTAACCAGTCAGCATGAAATGGCTCGAGAAGATAATCATGTCTAAGGTTATTTTTTACGAAAAGCCCGGTTGCATGGGTAACCATAAACAGAAAATCCGTCTGCGCCAAAACGGCTATCATTTAACGGTGAAAGATCTATTAACCACGCCATGGACACCTGCGCTACTACGTGAATTTTTTCACCATTGCGATATTTCTCAGTGCTTTAATCAAAGTGCTCCCATGATTAAATCCGGAGAACTTGATATAGCAAGTTTGTCGGAACAGGAGGCCTTGCAATTAATGTGTCGCGAACCGATTTTAATTCGTCGTCCACTACTATCCTATAATAATGTCAAACAGGCTGGATTTACTGCTGGACCGGTGTTAAAGGCATTGGGAATTCAATCTAGCCCGGAAGAAGACGGTTGCCCTATGCAGGAACAGGCAGATGATAGTTCTGACTGCAAGGTCAAACTATGAATAATCAAATCGACGTATCCCGTCATCGCGAGGCGGTGGAATTTGCCGACGGGGTATATTGGATTGGAGCACTCGATCCGACCTTGCGCACTTTTGATATTATCCTTAGCACCGCCAACGGAACCACCTATAACTCCTATCTGGTTAAGGGTAGTAGCGGCGTAGCGGTTATCGATACGGTAAAGGAAAACTTTAGCGAGGAATTTTTTGCCCGCTTGGAATCGGAAGTTAGTTACGAGCAGATTACTGCGATAGTACTAAACCACCTTGAGCCGGACCACACTGGCGCTCTTCCCGAATTGATGCAGCGCGCCCCACAGGCCAAGTTGTATATCTCTCAACGGGCTACCTCAATGTTAAAAGCGTTGCTAAAACCGGCAGCCGGAGAGTTTAAATATACCACCGTTAATACCGGCGATTGTGTTGATCTTGGTAATCGCAGCCTAAGCTTTTTGCATACACCATTCTTGCACTGGCCGGATACCCAATGTACCTATTTGGAAGATGACGGTATCTTATTTTCCGGTGACGTGTTCGGTTGTCACTATTGTGATAAACGCCTATTTAATGATCTGGTCGGCGATTTTCGCTTCTCCTTTGATTATTATTATGCCCATATTATGCGTCCGTTTAAAAACTACGTCATGGATGCTCTAAAACTAATTGAACCACTAAAAATCAAACAAATAGCTCCCACTCACGGCCCCATTCTCAGAGAACGTCCACGCCGCTACGTGACTCACTATCGAGAACTTTCCACTTCCAGCTTGTCACGCGAAATCGGAACAGAAGCTCAGTCATTAATTATTTTTTATATGAGTTCTTATGGAAATACCGCCCGTATGGCTGAGGAGATTTGCAATGGCGCCAGTGAGGTCGAGGGGGTACGGGTGTCTTTATACGATTTAGAAGGTGGAGAAACCAATCCCTTTATTGATCTCATTGAAGAGGCTGATGCGCTGTTATTCGGCTCTCCGACCATTAATGGTGACGCAGTCAAACCGGTCTGGGATCTCTTATCGTCATTGGTGGTGGTGAATTTAAAAGGAAAGTTAGGGGGGGCATTCGGTTCCTATGGGTGGAGCGGCGAAGCGGTTCGAATGATCGAAGATCGCATGCGTGGCTTGAAAATGCATATTCCCAAAGAAGGGCTGCGAGTTAAATTGATTCCCAGCGAAGAGGAACTGGAACAATGTCGTTTATTCGGCAAACAGATAGCGGAAGTTTTAACCGGAGCCAATCAGGAAAAGGAAGTTATCGACTTTGCTGAATTAGCTTAACATTTTTATACCTTAACTAAAGAGAAAGAGGAAAAACCAATGGCAAAAGGAAAAATTACATTTGAAGATATTAGCCAGACCGTCAACGTCCCGGCCGGAACACGGGTCATCGAAGTGTCTGAAAAAATTGGCGCCGGCATTATCTACGGCTGTCGTGAAGGTGATTGTGGCACCTGCATTATGCATGTTACGGAAGGTTGGAACAATCTAACCGAGCCTTCCGTTTTGGAGGAAAAGGTGCTTAAGGAAAATATGGCCAGTCGCCATGATCGCCTTGCCTGTCAGGCGCAAATATTGGGTGATTGTAAAGTCAAACCTGCCTAACATTTATCACAACAGCATTTAGAGGAAACAAACATGCCGTTAATTACTTTTACCAATCCGGAATACAAAGATAAAACCGTTTATGCCGTAGCCGGAAGTTTTACCGAAACCGTATTAAAAATCGCCCAAACCAATAAGATCCCCATCAAATTCGACTGTGGTGATGGCGAATGTGCCAGCTGTATTATCCAGGTCAAATACATAGGTGATAAAGAACCAATGGGCTACCACTTAGAGGAAAAGGAAAAACAAGTCTTACGCGAAATGGGTAAAATCAGCAAGCAAGAGATGGAACAAATGATTGTTGATGACCTACCCAGTAAATGGCGTCTGGCTTGCCAGTTTATTCCCCGTGATGAAGACATAGTAGTAGAGTACGAGGCAATCTAATGTTAGCAACAGCTCCTATTTCCGTAACACCTGAAGAAATTTATATCCAACTCATGGCGTCACGCAGAGCTATTCCGATCCAGGAAACTTTGGCGCGCATGTTATCTTCCTGGTCTCTGGGAATAGGAGCGTTGCCAAATTATCTAGGTCTGAGCAAAGACGACTTTGAGCATATGATGGCCTTATATTTTCCAGGTTATGACTTAAATAATTTTAAATTGTCCGGAAAGCCTTTTGACGTAGCCCGCTTCGATGAAGCTGAAGACTTACGTAAATTGCTTCTGGAAAATCGTACCAACCAAAGCCTTGTCGAACAGTGGATGGCAGATATTGTAATAGCTGGTTGTATGGGCAGCAATCATCTATGGCAGGACTTGGGACTATGGAATCGCAACGAACTTTCTTGTCTTATGTTAGAAAATTTTAAGCCATTAGCCAAACGAAATAACAAAGACATGAAATGGAAGAAGTTTCTCTACAAGCAACTCTGTGAGTCGGAAGGAATCTATGTTTGCCGCTCTCCCAGCTGCGAAGTTTGTACTGATTATCAAAACTGTTTTGGTCCTGAAGATTAAACAATGAGCAAAACACCGCAAGATCTACAACAAAGAGTCGTCGGTGCCTATTTAGGTTTAGCCATCGGGGATGCATTGGGAGCTACAACGGAATTCTTGACTCCCCGAGAAATCGAACATAAATATGGTTGTCATCGAGACATTATCGGTGGCGGTTGGTTACATCTAAAACCCGGTCTGGTTACCGATGATACGGAAATGAGCTTGGCCCTGGGCCAGTCAATTATCGACAATCAGGGTGTAAAAGCAGACGCGGTAGCACAAGCATTTAGCGACTGGATGCGCACTAAACCAGTCGATATCGGCAACACAGTACGACGCGGAATAATCCATTATCGCAATAGCGGTAATCCTCATGTCAAAGTTAACGAGTACGATGCCGGAAACGGAGCCTGTATGAGAAGTCTACCGATAGCCATTTTTTATCACAACTCAGCACTGGAATCCATGCGCCAGGCTTCCCAAAATCAAGCCCATACTACCCATAATAATTTTATTTCCGATGCCGGAACTGAAACCATTATTGAAATGTTGATGGCCGCCTTTTCCAGTCATGACAAACATAATTTAAAAATCATCAGCGAACAACTTGTCACTCAGCACCCAATCTACCGATACGATAAACGACGCGTGGAAAATCCCAGCGGCTGGATAGTAGAAACACTGCAAAGCGTATTTCAAGCCTTTTTTGCCCATGATAGTTTTGAAGAAATTTTAATCGACGTAGTTAATCGTGGAGGAGATTCAGACACTACCGGAGCGATTGCCGGAATGCTGGCCGGCGCATTTTATAAGGTTTCCAATATTCCTCAATTTTGGCAAAAAAAGCTCAACCAAAATATTAAACGGCAATGTGAAGAGCAAGCACTTCAATTGCTTTCTATGACCCAATAAAGTTCGTTAAAAACAACTGCGTTACTTCAAAATAAATCGATTATCAGAGCGTTTTTTAGCAACTCCTTGTTCCGATATTTTCAGCCAACCACAGCTGGATTTCTCCACTTTATCAAACTGTTCAATATATGGCTTAATGTCCAATATGGGTGTCCCATCTAGAACATCTGCTCCTGCCACTTGAATAATATTGCCATGCACCGAAAGAATTTTAACGATGGATAAACCGATAGGATTAGGACGGCGGGGCGCTCGAGTAGCAAAAACACCATGTTCCTGGTTGTCCAAAAAAGGCACTACCTTCAAGTCATAACCTTTTGAACGATGAAACAAATAAATTAAATAGATATGCGAAAAACTATCCAGATCCAATAAACCGTCCAGAAATTCATTATTAAGCACAATCTCAGCAATACTGTTTTCCGCCCCGTTGGGTTGAATAGGCATATTGCCTAGAGTTGTAAAAGGAGTGTGAATAATACCGATTGGTTTCATTGCAAAGCTTTTAAATGTGCAGCCAAAGCACTGTCCATCGTACCGGCATGTAGCTCAAACCAACCCGGCAATTGTTCTTCAACGTAAGCTCGCCCCATCATTATTGAACCTGCTGTTACCTTTTTACCAAAGCGATGCAATTCGCCTAATACTCTTAAATGCTCTGCCTTATGTTCCTGGATCGCTGCAAAACCACTCTCTTGCATTAACAGATTCTCACTTTCAAAGTGACTCTCAGTATGCTCTATTAAGCGGGCAAATAACTTGATAAATTCCATCTTATCGGTGGCGGTAGAAAGTTGATTAACCAAATCAATAAACTCCTGATGGGTATGATCCATTGCATCTACTCCCAGCACATAATAAGTATTATCAGGGTCAATCAGTACGCTCATGTCGGTTCTCCTACAATGAATCCTGCATTTGCTGTTTACGATAAGCGATGGATTTTTGTAGCTTATTAGCAATATAGAGGCTATATTCTTCGATATTGTTGTAATCCTTTTCGATAGCCAGATCGACTAATTGCTCCATAGCGGTACGTAAGGCATTAATTTCCTCCAAACTTCGTCCACAACTTAAACAGTTGACGCCATCATCACGACAGGCCGCCTTTCCCAAACAGGGTTTAAATGAATTCACTCTACTCACTCTACTAAACTGGCTCACTTTCCAATTGATCTACTTGAAAACCTACCTCTTCGAGAAAATCATCAATACCTGCTTCGATAATCTCAATTTTTTGCCGTTCACAGAATTTCCGTTCCTTATCGCTAGGTTCTGCAATTAAGGCCCAGCCGGCAGGTTGGCTTGCAGCATATATCATATCAGATAACACCATCCGTTCCGTGTCTCTAGTCATGCGTAGGCCAAGAAAAAGATATTGTTTGTCCTTGCGGTAAGATTTGAGAAAATCGGGAATGGCAAAACCACCCATTAATTCCGTAATATAATCAACATAATCGGCATCAGAAGCTATATAAGTTGCATCAGGCAGAGGACTGCCCATAGGCTTAAACAATATGGGAAGAGAAGGGTCTACTTGAGCTTGAGAAATTTCTTGAGCCGAATACTTTTCACCATCATAGTGATGAATGCAAAAACGATAATCCGTGCCTCCCACCCTTGCAATACCTCGAATCAACGTGTGAGGAGTTTTGGCGTAACTTTCTTGTAACTGAGTATCACGGTTTATATCGATCACATAGGGTGGCTTTAGTTCGGCTAACCAATCATGCAAAGGAGCACGGGACCATTGCTGCTTTGAGTAGATATCATCTAAAAAGCGATTGACGGCAGTTCGACCACGTTTTAACTCCACATCCATAGCAGCCCGAGGAAATTCATACATCAAGCGAGGAGCCATGGGCTTGCCATTATTCATTGCCAAAATCATACTATCACTATCGGCCGGTATTGCTTCTCCGGTATCAAGGTTAGTACTTCCATTTAAAGCATCGGCACCCAAATAAGGGACAATCTGTCCCCGCTCTATTCCAGCCAACAATTCATCTATGCTCTTACTCGCCATAATGATAACTCCATCTATAATCAATAAATGAAATTAGAGCAATTAGTGCACCAACCTAAACAACTCGTTATTTAACAAAAACTTAAGATTTATTTTTATGGTTTAACTAATGTTTTTGTTGCTTTTATTACAATATTCCGACAATTACGGAAATTAATGCCCCGGATAAATTTTACGAGCTAACTATTCGCTCTTCAAAGTCATTTGGAACAACGAAAAAATAGCGCTTACCTCTTTTAGTTTTAATTAGCAACTTCAATGAGTCAGACATTTCTAGTAAGTCTTTCCTCGCAATATCGTATGATATTCCGTGGGAGCGTTGATGTTCTTGCACTACGTAGCTGAATCTTGGATGTTTGAGAGCATGGCGTAATAAAGCTAATTGTCGAAAGTTCAACTTACCCCTTAATGAGGGATTATCCATTAACATCCGTTCTGCTTCATTAATACCTTGTACCTTTTTATCAAGGAATGAATGCAGATCATCGATTGCTTGGTGAATCACTTTAAGCTGGTGAAGTAGAAAATAAGTTAAATCGTTTTCATCTGTTTCTGTATGTAAATATGCTTTACTGTATTGACCTGGAGCTTCCTTAATTACTCGAGAGATTGATACAAACTCCATTAGCCAATAGCCGTGCTTAGCCATAACCAAATAAAATAATGCTCTGGCTGTTCGACCATTGCCATCGCAAAACGGGTGGTCGTAACCTAACATGAAATGTAACACTATTGCTTTAATTATAGGATGCATGAAATTTTCATCTGTTTCTTGAAGTGACCAATTAGCAAAATCGCATAATTGCTGCATCCGGTCTGGTAATTGCTGCGCGGGTGGTGGGGTATGCAGATATTCTTGAGTTCTATTGTCCACAACATATATTTCATCTTTATCGGTGCGAAAGCGTCCAACAGCCTCATCGTCGAGTGTATGGAGAGTTAAGATTTTATGTAATTCAAATATTATAGATGGAGTAAGACTTTCATCTTTTATGTCGTTAATAAATTGCATTGCATGATAATTATTTAAAATCATCTGCTCGCTTTTATCTTTAGGGTTTCTATTTTGGCGAATCATCTCTTTAGCGACATCTCTTGTTGTTGAAGCGCCTTCGAGTTGGCTTGAGTTTATTGCCTCCTCTATTAATGAACGGATAAGATAAGTATTTTTAGTTTGCGAATTTGTAATGGCGTCGCTTGCTTGAATCGTTCCTGCGGCATTTCGATCCAACCAATGCAATTCTCGTACTACATGGGCTGGAGTGGCAAACTGAAATTCTCTACCCCTAACATCAAACAAGGGAACTTTTTGATATAGGTTTCTTCGAGCTGTTTTAATACCAAACCACCACTCTTCGCTAGTTAAGTTATTAGGGGGCACCAAATGCCTTAACTTATCCCAATGAAGATAGCGCCCTTGTTGATCGACAGCGCTTGGATTTCTCATAAGGTCCATGAATAATTCAACATTTTCAGAAGTGATACGCTTTAATATTTCTTCATAATTTGGCGGTGTTACTGGTATTTTCATTTGGATAATTTCATATTAAACAGAAAGATAAAAGGTTATAAAACATTTCATACTTGTTTTTTAAAAACAAGTATATCAAAAGTAATTTACTTGGCCAATAGAAAGCTTAAAACTAAAGAATATTAATAGACAATTTTGCTAACGAGCTTCTACACAGGCTAAAGAGATGTTTAAACGCACGAAGAAAACAGATGATGCGGTCTTAATTGCCAATGCTGAAAACAGCTTTAAAGAATGCAAAGAAGAAAAAGATGCGCTGGAAATATTCAAAAAAGATTTAGGCTCTTTTGTGCGTTTCTATGAGTTTATGTCACAGATTGTTGATTACGATGATAAAGATTTAGAAAGACTCAGTTTGTATGCCCGCAACCTGCGTCCAATGCTTCGCGAAGCTATCATTGACGAAGATGATATTGATTTAGATGGAATTTTATTAAGTCATTACCGTCTATCCAAGATCAGGCAACAAGACCTCAATTTAAGAGAAGATGCCGAGGAATATCTAACACCAGGTGATGGTCTTGGGTCGGGGAAAGCTAAAGATAAACAGGAAGAGTTTCTTTCGCAGGTCATTAATCGATTGAATGAGTTGTTTATTACCGATGAGCTTACCGATAAAGATATGGTTAACTATGCCCATACGATCAGAGACAAAGTCAGAGAAAATTCAAAGGTAATGAGTCAAATTGCTAATAACACGCCAGAACAAGCCATGCTAGGTGATTTTCCTAGAGCAATCGATGATGCAGTGATGGATAGCAATGAAGCACATCAAAATCAGATGATGCAGTTGCTGTCTGACCCTAAAAAGGCACAAGGGTTTGCCAGGGTTGTTTTTGATTTATTGCAGTTTGGAGAATAAAATAAGTATTCAGAAATCGGGTTTAAACAGTATTAAAGCTATAATTTTTACCAAAAAATTTAATTAGTGAAATTGCGGCTTCTACACTTAATCCAATCACCGACTTGATACCAATTTGCCCAAATTGCCATTCAATGCTCCACAAAAAGACACCTGCTATGAATATTTGAGAAGTTAAAACAATTGCTCGGAACGGAGATACCCAGAAACTAGATTTTATTAAGAAAAATGATACCCGCGCTAGAATCAGTGTTATAAATAACTTATTTTTACCAAGAAGTGACTTTTAGAGTGACTTACAAAAGTTCCATCAAAATATTTCGATAACAGAAATAAAAAAAGCCTTGCAATCGATTGATATACAAGGCTTTATATATGGTGGGCCGTGAGCGACTCGAACGCTCGACCAATGGATTAAAAGTCCACTGCTCTACCAACTGAGCTAACGGCCCAAATTCGTTTCGGATGGTGCTCCGTGTCAATGAGCGCATATTCTACCTTTTTTATTTTTAAAAGCAAGCATTTTTTTGTTATCTTTTTAACTTTTTTACACTGTTAAAAACTTGTCCCGTAAGGCTCTGATTTCATCCCTAATTTTAGCTGCTTCTTCAAATTCCATGTTCTGCGCATGAGTATACATTTGTTCTTCCATCTCAGTTATTTTCTTATCTAACTGTGCTGGAGAAAGAGCCTTATATTCCGCATATTCTTCGGCAACCTTATCGGCTTTTATATAGGAGGTAATTCCCGAACCGGGGATAACCGCTTCCATAATATCCTTGACCGATTTTTGGATACCTTTTGGAACGATCCCTTTTTCAACATTATTGGCCAACTGCTTTTCACGACGACGTTGGGTTTCATCAATGGCTCGCTGCATAGAACCGGTAATTCTATCGGCATATAAAATCACCTCACCATTAACATTTCGGGCGGCCCGCCCCATGGTTTGAATCAGGGCACGTTCAGACCTAAGGAATCCCTCTTTATCCGCATCTAAAACGGCAACCAACGATACCTCTGGTATATCCAGGCCCTCTCGAAGTAAGTTAATACCTACTAACACATCAAATTCACCAAGACGTAAATCACGGATAATTTCGATTCGCTCCACGGTATCTATATCAGAGTGCAGATAACGAACTTCGACGCCATTTTCCAAGAAATAGTCGGTTAAATCTTCCGCCATACGTTTGGTTAAGGTTGTGACTAAAACACGTTCTTTTTTCTCCACCCGTTTCCTGATTTGAGATAATAAATCATCTACCTGAGTAGTTGCGGGCAATATTTCTATCTCAGGATCCAATAACCCCGTTGGACGTACCACCTGTTCGACAATGGCTCCGGAGCGTTCTCTTTCATAGTCAGCCGGCGTAGCAGATATGTAAACCGACTGTCCGACCAAACGTTCATATTCGGCAAATTTTAAAGGACGATTATCCAAGGCTGAAGGAAGTCTGAAACCGTATTCCACAAGATTCTGTTTGCGAGAACGATCTCCCTTATACATGGCACCAATTTGTGGGATGGTGGCATGACTTTCATCAATAAAAATCATGGCATCATCGGGTAAATAATCCAAAAAGGTAGGAGGAGGCTCCCCCGGTTCACGTCCCGACAGGTAACGGGAGTAATTTTCAATGCCAGAGCAGTAACCCAGTTCCATCATCATCTCAAGATCCAATTGCGTACGTTGTTCCAAACGTTGGGCTTCTACTAACTTATCCAGAGAGCGTAATTGATCGAGCCGTTCTTTTAACTCTTCCTTAATTTTTTCAATAGCACTTAAAATGGTTTCTCGTGGTGTAACATAATGGGTTTTAGGATAAATGGTCAGACGCGGTACCCGACGTAAAATTTCACCTGTTAAAGGATCGAAGTAACTTAAAGATTCTATCTCCTCATCAAATAACTCCACTCGTACCGCTTCGCCATCGGAGTCTGCCGGATAGATATCAATGACATCACCCCGTACTCTATAGTTGGCACGCTGTAGCGCAATATCATTGCGGGTATATTGCAATTCTGCCAAACGTCGTAAAATGGTGCGCTGATCGACGATATCACCTCGGACCAGATGCAATAACATACTTAAATAAGATTTCGGATCACCCAAACCATAAATACAGGAGACCGAGGCAACTATTATTGTATCTCGACGTTCAAACAATGATTTTGTTGCCGATAAGCGCATTTGCTCAATATGGGAATTAATAGAAGCATCTTTCTCAATAAAGGTATCCGAAGAAGGGACATACGCCTCTGGCTGGTAATAATCATAATAGGAAACAAAATATTCGACCGAGTTAAAGGGAAAAAACTCTTTCATCTCTCCATACAATTGGGCCGCCAGGGTTTTATTATGCGCTAAAATTAAAGTCGGTCGTTGCAGCTCATGAATCACATTCGCCATGGTAAAGGTTTTTCCCGAACCGGTCACGCCAAGCAAAGTCATAGAGACTTCACCATCGTTAATACCCTCAACCAATTTCTTGATTGCCGTGGGTTGATCACCGGCAGGTTTAAAGTTGGAGGAGAGCTGAAATGCTTTTGCCATAAAAATTAGTGCCTTTAACTAAAAATTCGTAATCGTAAATGCCCATAAAAAATGTTATCCTATGACGATTTTTTTTGAGAATCTGGGCATGAATGAATCAGATCCTCTATCCCATAGCTACCATTTTACGACAGGAGAAATGAACTTGGCTATTAATTTATCTCAGCGGGTCAATGCGGTAAAACCATCTGCCACCTTGGCCATTACAGCAAAAGCCAAAGCATTAAAAGCTGAAGGTAAAAACATTATCGGTTTAGGAGCAGGTGAACCCGATTTTGACACACCAGAGCATATTAAACAGGCTGCCATAAAAGCCATTAACGATGGCCTTACCAAGTACACGGCTGTTCCTGGAACGGCTGAATTAAAGCAGGCTATCTGTGATAAATTTAAACGGGATAATCAATTAGACTATACGCCAGAACAAGTGCTGGTTTCCAGCGGTGGCAAACAAAGTTTTTACAACCTTTGCCAAGCACTTCTAAATCCTGGTGATGAAGTGCTTATACCGGCTCCCTACTGGGTATCCTATCCGGATATGGTTATACTGGCAGATGCCAAACCGGTTATTATCGAATCAGGATTAGAGCAAAACTTTAAAATTACCGTAGAACAATTACTTGCTCATATAACTGACAAAACTCGGCTGCTGGTACTCAATAGCCCTTCCAATCCAACCGGTGTATGTTACACCGAAGCGGAATTAAAAGCATTGGGAACGGTATTACAAGACTATCCGGAAATAATCATCGCCAGTGATGATATGTATGAACATATTTTGTGGGCCGAAGAAAGCTACAAAACCATGGCCCAAGTTTGCCCGGAACTTTATTCCAGAGTTGTTACCTTAAATGGGGTGAGTAAAGCCTATTCGATGACTGGCTGGCGAATCGGTTATGCGGCTGGTCCCAAAGAACTGATTGGCGCCATGACTAAGATCCAGTCTCAAAGTACTTCAAATGCCTGTTCCATTTCTCAGGCAGCGGCATTGGAAGCTTTGAATGGTGATCAATCCTGTATCCAGGAAATGCTGGTCGAGTTTAAGAAACGCCATGATTATATTGTCTCAGCACTGAATGATATTCCTGGAATGAAGGCTATCGAATCACAAGGTGCCTTTTACTCTTTTCCCAATGTTGAAAGCTTAATTGAACAAATCGAAGGTGTTAACAATGATGTCGAATTAAGCGCCTATATTCTGGAGAAGGCAGAAGTGGCCCTGGTTCCAGGTTCAGCCTTTGGGGCCCCAGGTTATATTCGATTATCTTTTGCCACCAGTATGGAAAATCTGCAAGAATCAATTGCCCGTTTAAAAAAATTATTTAGCTAATCTTACTACTCCCTTTCCCCCTAGCTTCTAACTATTAAAGACGCTAGGGCAACTTTCCTTTCAGTAAGTTCAAAAATTCCTACAAAAAATTCAGAATAATCTGACATATATTTCAGATTCTCCCGACAGACATGCTATTCATATTTTTTTACACTGATTACACGTTTTCCAATACGGTTATACAGGGTGAATAAAATGAAACAAATTAGCTTACAGAAGGGTTTTACTCTAGTTGAAGAACTAATCGTTATATCGATAATTGTATTTATGGCTACAATTGGTGCACCATCCATGACCTCCATGCTTAATACCAACCGCCAGGCTAATCAGATGAATATTTTGGCCAGCCATCTTCGCATGCTCCGTTCAACGGCTATTTTTGACCATAAAAACATGATGATATGTAAAAGCAGCGACGGCCAATACTGTAATAAAAAAACAGACTGGAACAACGGCTGGATAACTTTTCACGATCAAAATAACAATAAAAAACGTGATCCCGAAGAAGCGGTTATCATCAGTCAGGGAGAGTTAGCTCACAATACTAAGATTTTATATAGTAGCTTTGGCGGAGGTAAAAACTATGTCCGTTACTTTAGCCAAGGCTATAGCCATACTAATGGAACCTTTGTATTTTGCAGCCCTAACGGCCTGGATCATACCAAGGCGATTATTATCTCAAAAACTGGGCGAGTAAGGACCGAAGAGAATCCCAGCAGACGTCATAAGAAAAAATGTGCTAAACTTTTAAGCTGAAAACTTATATTCGTAAGAGACCATTTTATTTGACCGGAAGGATTACAATTTTTTCCAATTTTTTTAAAAAAAGAGCTTGACCTGGGCAGTTTAAGTCAATAAAATACGCCCCGTTACAGCAATTAAGTAACACTATTCCCCCATAGCTCAGCGGTAGAGTAGGTGACTGTTAATCACTTGGTCATATGTTCGAATCATATTGGGGGAGCCATATTTAAGCTTGTTAAACAGTAGCTTACGCTAAAGCAGGGTTTAACAGTCTTACTAAAAGCGTTCATTTAGGTGCATTTAGGTGCAGTTGAAGAACTTAATCACTTTTAGGAGAGACCGCATGGCTAGCATCAAAAAGATCCAACGTGCAAAAGGTGCCGTTTATAAAGTTACTATTCGCCAGAGTGGTAACGGCACCGTCTGCAAAACATTTCCTCTGAAAAAACAAGCCTTAGAGTTTGCACGCACTGTCGAAGGTGATAATAAACTGCTTTCTGCTTTAGGCAATCCCGTAAACAAAACCCTCACCCTTTCCATATTAATTGATGAATTTATGGAACAGTATTCAGGTAGAGACCAAACTATTATCGGGCATCTGCTTTGGTGGCAAAATCGTATTGGCTACCTAACCATTGGCAATGTTAATGTTGCGCTGATACGTGAAACCTTAAAACTTTTATCTACTGGTAATTGCTTACACAAAGGTTCAGGAAAACTGAAAGAGTTAGATCGTAAACGCAGTGGTTCCACCGTCAACCGCTACAAAGGCCATTTATCCGCTGTTTTCGAATATGGTAAAGAACACTATGGTTTAACCGATAATCCTTGCCGTGAAATTAAATCTAAGCCAGAAAGTAAAGGCCGTACCCGTTTTCTATCCGATACCGAACGCACCAATCTATTAGAAGCTTGTAAAAATTCCAAATGGGATAAACTTTACATATTGGTGCTAATGGCATTAACTACGGGTGCAAGACAAAGCGAATTATTGCACCTAACATATAAAGATATAAATTTTAAAGAGCGAATAGCCCACCTTTGGACAACTAAGAATGGCGAGCAACGCTTATTACCATTAACGGAAGAAGTAATAGGGTTATTGCGGCGAAGTACAAATAGCGGTAATGTTGTTAAATTAGGTGCACCACAGCCAAAGTTTATTTTTGCCTCTCCTTCCTTACCCCATAAACCCTTTGTGTTTCGTAAGCATTGGAATAAAGCATTAACAGAAGCGGGTATTACAGATTTTAGATTCCACGATTTGCGCCATAGTGCTGCTAGTTGGTTAGCTAAGAACGGTGCTACCTTACAAGAAATAGCCGAGGTATTAGGCCATAAAAATATCCAAATGACGAAACGTTACAGCCATTTATGTATTAACCATAAGCAAAATTTAATTGATCGGGTGATGGGGGAAATAAAGTGACCACTAAAAGAAAAAAGCCAAAAAATAAGAAAATATTCAAAGAAGCTTTAAGAAAAATACAGAATGGTGAAGTTGATGATCTTGAATTATTTCTTAGCAAACTACCTAAACCTGTACGAATAGCATTGAACGATTATATGGAAGATGATGCGACAAAAGGACCTGAGGCCATAAGGTATCTTATAAAACACAATACAAAAGAGACTCTGCCTACTCTGTATGACCAAATAATTGATGAATTAAAAAATAATCACAAGGTGGAAACAAGTGCCATTATATTTTTGCTTCAACAAATGGGAAGACTATACCCCTCCCCAATGTCTAGACCAATTTTATAAAAAGTTAAGATATAATCCTTTCACTTAAAATTAATCAAATTGTCGTTTTTGCGCCGCAGGCATTATCCAATTTACCGCTCACTTTGATGCGG
>Ga0209692_10000537_pt1 | contig 83482 bp, 88 predicted proteins | sample tdDd472_FD_187129 | JGI IMG/M metagenome (GOLD analysis project Ga0209692, IMG submission 187129) | Marine sediment microbial communities from the Atlantic coast under amendment with organic carbon and nitrate - tdDd47.2 (SPAdes)... | ecosystem: Environmental > Aquatic > Marine > Coastal >...
GATCGACTACGTCCAGTCGCTGCGCATCGAGGAAGCCAAGCAGATGCTGGAGACGACAGACGCCGCAACGGACCAGATCGGCCGCGAGGTCGGCTACGAGGAGCCGGCCTTCTTCCGCCGATTGTTCAAGCGCAAAACCGGGATCACGCCCGCCCGCTATCGCAATCGGTTCCGCCATGTCGCAGCAGCCGACGTGACACACTAGCCGCTTCCGCCGCCGGGATTTCCATCACCGCCGGCCCGTTCCATCTCGCCCCGGAAGAAAGCGAAGCGCGCCACAGCGGCGCGCGGGGATGATCCCTGGTGACGGAGTACGGGTTGCGTGTTGCCTTACGGACAGAAATCTGAACAACGTTACTCGATGTATACATCTGTTCGCCCGGATGCGGAGGCGTCCAACGGGTCAACCGGCGATAATCGGAGGGGAAATCATGGACTATGTGCGGTTCGGTTCGACGGGGCTTCAGGTCAGCCGGCTTTGTTTCGGCTCGATGTCTTTCGGCAAGCCGACCGACATTCGGCCCTGGACGCTCGATCTCGATGCGGCGCGGCGGATGTTTCGCGCCGCGTGGGAAGGCGGGATCAATTTCTTCGATACCGCCAATGTATACTCCGAGGGCACGTCGGAGGAGATCACCGGCAAGGCGCTCTGGGAAATCGCGCCGCGCCACGACATCGTGCTCGCGACCAAGGTCTGCCTGCCGATGCGGCGCGGACCCAACGGCGCCGGGCTGTCGCGCAAGGTGATCATGCATGAGATCGACGCCAGCCTGAAACGGCTCGGAACCGACTATGTGGACATCTACCAGATCCACCGGGCCGACCCGGCGACGCCCTTCGACGAGACGATGGAGGCGCTGAACGATGTCGTGAAGGCCGGCAAGGCGCGCTATATCGGCGCGTCATCCATGCATGCCTGGCAGTTCCTGAAGTATCAGCGCGCCGCCGAGAGGGCGGGCGGCGCTAAATTCATTTCCATGCAGAACCAGGTCAATGCGCTCTACCGAGAGGAGGAGCGCGAAATGCTGCCGCTTTGCCGCCATGACGGGATCGCGGTCATGCCGTGGTCGCCGATGGCCTCCGGCCGCCTGACGCGCCTCTGGGGGGAAAAGACCGAACGCTCGCAGACCGACAAGCGCTTGTCTCATCTCGGCGACGACGATCGCGCCGTGGTCGAGGCGGTCGAGCGGGTCGCCCAACGCCGCGGCGTGCCGATGGCGCGCGTCGCCATGGCCTGGGTGCTGCAGGTTCCCGGCGTGACGTCGCCGATCGTCGGCGTTTCGAAGGACAGCCACGTGACGGACGCCTTGGCGGCGCTCGATTTCGAGCTTGCCGCCGAGGATGTCGCCGAGATCGAGGCACCTTACAGGCCGCACCCGATCAGCGGTTTCGTCTGACGGGCGCAGAGGCCAAAGCCGTCAGTCGTTGCGCAGCCGATCCATTGCCCATCCTGCAGAAAATCCGTGCAGGATCGTAGAGAGCAGGATGACGACCCCGACCAGCGACCACAGCTGGCTCTCGTTGATGAACTCGATGTGCCGCCCGGCGTAGCAGAGATAGTAGATGGAGCCGATTCCGCGCACGCCCCAGACCGCGATAACGGCCCGGTCGTTGCGTGGGAGGCCGGTGCCGATCAGTCCGATCCAGCCGGCGAGCGGCCGGATCACGAGGATCAGCACCAGTGCCAGGATGATATGCGACCAGGTCAGATCCTCGAATAACACCGGCAGGACGCTGCCCAGCGCCAGCAGGAGCAGGGCGGTGAGCGTATGCTCCAGCGACTCCGAAAAATCGTGCAGCCGGCGGTGAAACCGGTGATCGGCCTCGACCCGGCGAAGCGTCAGGCCCATCACGGCGACCGCGATGAAGCCGTAGCCCTCGACCATCTCGGTCGAGCCGTAGCACAACAGCACGCCGGCAAGCGAAACCACGCCGGATCCGGTTTCCGCCAGCGGCGACCCTTTGGGCACATGGAACAGGATGTAGGCGAGCGCCCGGCCGCCAGCCCATCCCATCAACGTGCCGACGACGATGCGATAGACGACATCGATCGCCAGCCACTCCAATGCCCAACCGCCGGGATTGAGGCCCTGGGCGGCGATGACCAGTCCCAGATAGACGAAAGGGAAGGCCAGCCCGTCGTTCAGGCCCGCCTCGGCGGTGAGGGTAAAGCGCACCGGATGCTCCGCCCCTTCATGCGGCGGCCCGACCTGGACATCCGAGGCGAGTACCGGGTCCGTCGGCGCAAGGACTGCGCCGAGGATGATTGCACCGGCCAGCGTCAGTCCTCCGAGGCCGATGCCGAGCATCGCGACAGCGAGGATCGTCAGCGGCATGGCGATGCCGAGCATGCGCACTGTGGGCATCCATTTGCGGATCGGGCCGAGCCGGTCGATCCGGATTCCGGCACCGAAAAGGGCGACGATCACCGTCAGTTCGCTGACGAGTTCCCATGGCAGCGGATTGTTGCGCGGATCGGGCAGGGTCGGCATTCCCGGTACCAGCGTGGCCGCGGCACCGAACAAGATCATAAGCGCCGCAGAAACCGGTTCCCGGCTTGAGAAAAGCCGCGGTAACCACCTCGCGGCAATGATGATGACGCCGATGACAGCCAGCGCGATGTGGTAGGAGTCTAGAGAGAAAAGGTCTTCGGTTTGCATGCGGGGCCTGACGGTAGAGAGGGATGGCGACATTTTCCCAATCTACCGGAGGCGAATAGGTTCCCCAACGTCGCCTGAAACCGTTGGCCGAGAAGCCGCCGCCTTATGCCTTCCCGACCACCTTCAGCGCGAAGGCGTAGGAGAAGGCGATCTCTTCCAGCCGCGAAAACCGCCCTGACGCACCGCCATGGCCGGAATCCATATTGGTCTTGAGCAGGAACGGCCCGGCGTCCGGATTGAGGGCGCGCAACTTGGCGATCCATTTCGCCGGCTCCCAATAGGTGACGCGCGGATCCGTCAGTCCGGCGACGGCTAGGATCGGCGGGTAGGGGGCGTGTCCGGTCCGGTCATAGGGCGAATAGGCGGCGATCGTCTCGTAGTCCGTCTTCGACGCGATCGGATTGCCCCATTCCGGCCATTCCGGCGGGGTCAGCGGCAGCGTATCGTCGAGCATCGTGTTGAGCACGTCGACAAAGGCGACCTCGGCGATGATGCCGCCGAAGGCGTCGGGCGCCATGTTGGCGACGGCGCCCATCAGCATGCCGCCGGCGGATCCACCCTGCGCGACAATGCGATCGGCGGAGGTGAAACCCTCTTTCGCCAGATAGTGAGCGGCGGCCACGAAGTCCTTGAAGGTGTTTTCCTTTTTCGCCCGCTTGCCGTCCTCGTACCAGGCAAAACCCTTGTCCTTGCCGCCGCGTATATGGGCGATGGCGTAGACGAAACCGCGATCGGCGAGCGACAGGCAGTTGGTGTTGAACGAGGCAGGGATGGCGATGCCGTAGGAGCCGTAACCGTAGAGCAGGCAGGGCGCCGTGCCGTCGAGCTTCGTGTCTTTGCGGTAGAGCAGCGAAACCGGCACTTCCTGGCCGTCATGGGACGGCACGAGAATGCGCCGGGTGACGTAATCCGCCGGGTCGTGGCCGGACGGCACTTCCTGCGTTTTCAGCAGCGTGCGGTCGTGGCTGCGCATATTGTAGTCGTACACCTGGGCGGGCGTCGTCATCGAGGAATAGGAGAAACGGATGACATCCGTGTCGTATTCCATCGAGCCGACGAGCCCCAGCGAATAGGCCTCTTCGGCGAATGCGATGGCGTGTTCCTCGCCGCTTTTACGGTCCCGCACGATGATGCGCGGCAACCCGTCCTCGCGTTCCAGCCAGACAAGGTGATCCTTGTAAGCCTGGATGGCGAGGATCAGCCGGCCGGGCTTGTGGGCGACCAGTTCGGTCCAGTTCTCCTTGAACGGCGCATCGGCGGGCGCGGTCATGATCTTGAAGTCCTTGGCGCCGTCGGCATTCGTCAGGATGAAGAACACGTCGCCGCCCGAATCCAGCTCGTATTCGACGCCTTCCTGGCGCGGCGCGACGAGGACCGGCTCCGACAGCGGATCGTCGGCGCGGATCAGCCGCACCTCGCTGGTCTCGTGATCGTGTGAACTGACATGGATGACATCGTTCAGGCGACTGCCGCCCGCGCCCATGAAGAAACCCGCATCGGTCTCCTCATAGACCAGCACGTCGTTCGACTGCGCAGTACCGACGCGATGGTAATAGAGTTTCGAGGGGCGGTGGTTGGCGTCGAGCTTCGAATAGAAGAAACCCTCGCTTTTCGCGTCCCACACGCCGCCGCCATTGGAATCGGAGATATCGTCGCCGAGATCCTCGCGGCTCTCCATGTCGCGCACCCGCAGCCGGAAGAACTCCGAGCCCTTGTCGTCATAGCCCCAGAGCAGCTTGCCGTGGTCGGGCGAGTGATCGGCAGACGCGATGCGGAAATAGGCCTTGCCGTCCGCTTCCGCGTCGCCGTCGAGGATGATGGTCTTGTCGGTCTCGGCGGTCCTGCCGCGCGGCATGCGCTGGAACAGCGGCTGCTGGCCGCCCTTGCGATAGGAGGTGCCGTAGGCATAGGGCCCGTCCGGCATCGGGACGGTGGAATCGTCCTCCTTGATGCGGCCCTTCATCTCTTCGAACAGAACTTTCTGCAGCTCTTTCGTGTCGGCCATCGCCGCGTCCTGATAGGCATTCTCGGCTTCCAGATGCGCGCGAATCGCCGGGTCGAGTACGGAAGTGTCCTTGAAGACGTCCTGCCAGTTGCCGGCGCGTAGCCAGGCATAGTCGTCGGTGCGTTCGATCCCGTGTCTGGTGTCGGAGAAAGGGCGCTTTTCGGCGGCGGGAGCGGCGGGCAGGGAACCAAACGGGCGGGACATGAAACCTCCGGATGTGCGCGAATGCACGGAATGAATGGAGGCTGAATGGCAGGGTAAGCGCCAATTCAGCAATGGGTCGGTAGGTCAGATGTATCGATCACTGGCCCTTGTTCAAGCCCGGAGAAAACCATGACCATGAAATCCATCCTGTTTGCCGCCGTCGCGGCCGCATCGATGCTGACCGCGGGCGCTCCCGCCGGCGCATCCGTCTTTCACGCCTGGGAAGTCACCGACGTTTCCTGGGGCGACGTTCTGAACGTCCGCCGCTGGCCGTCGTCCCAGTCCTGGATCGAAAGCGCCTATCCGAACGGCACCGTGCTTTCGCTGACCGGCCGCTGCAAGGGCGCGCCGACGCTGCTCGACAACATCGCCCACCTGCCGGATTGGCAGCAGCGCCAGGCTGTACGCTACAAATGGTGCGAGGTCTGGCACGACCCGGCCAATAACGGCCAGTGGCAGACCGGCTGGGTCTACATGAAATATATGCGCCCGAACTGAGTCGACACATTGCCGGTTACGATCGGCGAACGGCACGTGAGCTCAAGATCGCCCGTCCGTCTTTTGACCGATATCAATTGCGGCCGGGCGATCTCATCCTTAATATGACAAAAATAGTCATATAAGGAGAAATGATCGTGATGCGTTATGCGGGTGCGATCGGAGCGGCCGTCGCAGGCGCCTTTGCCTTGGCGCTTCTGGCGGCAAACAGCACAGGGGCCACGGCCACGGTCTCGATGGAGGAACTCGGCAAGTCCCTGTTCTTCGACACGAACCTGTCGGCGAACCGCACAGAGGCCTGCGCCAGCTGTCACGATCCGAATGTCGCTTTCACCGATCCGCGCGGCATGGCGTCGCCCGGCGACGACGGCGTCTCGCTCGGTGACCGGAACGCGCCGACAGCCGCCTATGCGTCCTTCTCGCCTGCATTCCATCGTCGCCAGGACGGCGAATGGATTGGCGGTCAATTCCTCGACGGGCGTGCCGCCACGCTGGAGGAGCAGGCCGGTGGGCCGCCCCTCAATCCCGCTGAAATGGGCATGCCCGACAAGGCCGCCGTGGTGGACCGGCTGCGCGAAAACCCGGATTACCAGGCGAATTTCGCTGCGCTGTTCGGCGCGCATGTCATGGACGACCCCGATGCCGCCTATGACGCAATGACGAAGGCCATCGCCGCCTTCGAAAGGACGGACGAATTCGCGCCCTTCGATTCCAAATACGACCGGTTTCTGCGCGGCGAGGCGAAGCTGACGGACAAGGAGGAATTGGGCCGGCTGCTGTTCTTCTCGCAGCAATTCACCAATTGCAATCAGTGCCACCAGCTCGCCACGAACGCGATCGATCCGCGCGAAACCTTCTCAGACTATCGCTTCCACAATATCGGAACGCCTGAAAACCTGGCTTTGCGCAAGTTGAACGGGGTGAAGCCGGGGACCATCGATGGCGGGTTGCTGAACAACCCGCAGGTAGAAGACACTGCCCAGCGCGGCAAGTTCAAGACCCCGACGCTGCGGAATGTCGCGGTAACCGGACCCTATATGCACAATGGCGTCTTCAAGGATCTGCGCACCGTCGTGCTGTTCTACAACCGGTACAACACGAAGAACCCGGAGAGGCTGATCAACCCGGAAACCGGCAAGCCGTTTGCCGATGCGCCTGTACCCGATACGCTGTCGGTTAAAGAACTGACCCATGGTCCCGCTCTCGACGACGAGCGCATTGATGCGCTGGTCGCGTTCCTCAAGACGCTGACGGACAAGCGCTACGAGGATCTGATCGAGGACTGACGACAGAATGCCGTTGCGCGCTTTCTTCCGCTTCGCTTCTATGCGCCCGTCGCATAGCAAGGGAGCGAGGAAAGTTTGCCATGATCCGGTTCTATACCAATCCGATGAGCCGGGGGCAGATCGCCCGCTGGGCGCTGCACGAGGCAGGCGCGGAGTATGAGGAGCATATTCTCGGCTTCGGGCCCGAGATGAAGGGCGACTACCGCCGGATCAATCCGATGGGAAAGGTCCCGGCTATTGACCATGACGGAACTGTCGTGACCGAGGCCGCCGCGATTTGCCTCTATCTCGCCGAGGCATTCCCCGAGGCAGGCCTGCTGCCGCGAACCCTGTCGGAAAAGGCGGATTATCTTCGCTGGACTTTCTTCGCCGCCGGGCCGGTGGAACAGGCCATCGTCACCCATTCCTTCAAGTGGGACGAGGCGCTTGACGAGAGGGGGCAGGCGCGTGTCGGTTTCGGCAGTTACGACGCAGTCGTCGATGTCCTGGCGGGCATGCTGGGAGAGCGAGCCTATGTCTGCGGCGACCGTTTCACGGCGGCCGATCTTTATGTCGGATCGCAGGTCGACTGGGGGCTCACCTTCGGGACGCTTCCCGACCGCGAGCAATTCCGCGCTTATGCCGAGCGGCTTCGCTCACGCGACGCCTACAAGGCGGCAAAGGCGATTGACGGCGCGCATATCGAAAAAATGCAGAAAAGCTGACAGACCGCTTTCCAGCCGGTCCCGTCGCCGAAGCCGGCGTGCATTTCGGGCCAGGAACAAATTTCGCGCCGATTAATCATTGAAAAGCAGCGGGAAAAGGGCCGCAGCACTTGTGATTTGCCATCAACCGACCTAGGTCCGTTTTTCATGAAATCCGCATTTCCGCTGTCCTTGTCTGTCTGAATAGGGTGCGTCGCCTGACATGACGTTTTACGCGCTCTTCCTGCCTTTCGTCGTCGCGCTTTTTGCGCCGGCGCTGACCCGCATTCTCAAGCACAACGCAGCCTGGGTCCTGGCGCTCGCCCCGGCTGCCCTGTTCGTCCATTTCCTCGGTTCCATCGGAGCGGTGGCGGAAGGCGAGCGCGTGACCGGCGGCGTCCAGTGGATACCGTCGTTCAACGTCAATTTTTCCTGGATGATCGACGGCCTGTCGCTGACATTCGCGCTGCTCATTTCCGGGATCGGTACGCTGATCGTGCTCTATTCCGGCGGTTACCTGAAGGGACACAAGCATCAGGGGCGGTTTTTCTCCTTCATCCTGATGTTCATGGGCTCGATGCAGGGGCTGGTCCTCTCGGACTCGTTCCTGATGCTGTTCGTGTTCTGGGAACTGACCTCGATCACCTCCTTCCTGCTGATCGGCTTCAACCACGCCGAGGAGCGCTCGCGGCGTTCGGCAATCCAGGCGCTTGTCGTCACCGGGCTCGGCGGCCTGTCGCTTCTGGCGGGCCTGCTGGTCATCTGGAACATCACCGGCGTCAGCGAGATGTCGCTGCTGCTTTCGACCGGCGACCTCCTGCGTGAAAGCCCGTTCTTCGTCGCGGCTTTCGTGCTGGTTCTGGGCGGCGCCTTCACCAAATCGGCGCAGTTCCCGTTCCATTTCTGGCTTCCCAACGCCATGGAAGCGCCGACGCCCGTCTCGGCCTATCTGCATTCCGCCACCATGGTGAAGGCCGGCGTCTACCTGCTGATGCGGCTTAATCCGGTAATGGGCGATACGGTCGCCTGGGAAACGGTTCTGCCGGTCTTCGGCGGCGTGACGCTGATCGCCGGCACACTGCTCGGCGCCCGCCAGACCGACCTGAAGATGATGCTCGCCTATACGACCATGGCGTCGCTCGGCCTTCTGGTGATGCTGACCGGTTTCGGCACCGAGGGCGCGATCGCGGGGGCGGTGCTCTATCTGATCGCCCATTCCATGTTCAAGGGTGGCCTGTTCATGGTCGCCGGCAATGTCGACCACGAGGCCGGCACGCGCGACATCACCCGGCTCGGCGGGCTCGCTGGCGCGATGCCGGTGACGTTCATCGCCGCCCTGTTCGCCGCCATCTCCATGGGCGGATTGCCGCCTTTCGTCGGGTTCCTCGCCAAGGAGGAGATCTATTACGGCCTCGCCAGGGGCGACACCTGGTCGGTTGTCTTCACCATCGTCGCGATTGTCGGCAACGCGCTGATGTTCGTGCTCGGTTTCGCCGTCGCGCTGAAGCCCTTCCTGGGGCCAAAGGTCGAAACGCCGAAACATGCGCACGAGGGTCCGGTTCTGCTGCTGGCGGGGCCCGCCGTCCTCGCGCTTGGAAGCCTGTTCTTCGCGCTGTTTTCCGGCTGGTCGCACGAGCATTTCTCGACGCCGATGGCGAGCGCCGTGATGGGCGATACGGCAGAGATCACGATTTCCATTATTCCGCATCCCGGACTGGCGCTCTATCTTTCGCTCGGCACCATCGCGCTCGGTGTGCTCCTCTATCTGTCGCTGGAGAAGATCAGGTCCGGCATGGCCGCGCTGCTGACGGGTATCGGCTGGGGACCGGATCGCGGCTTCGATCAGGCCATTGTCGGTATCGTCAAACTGTCCGTCGCCGTCACCCGACTGGTCCAGAGGGGTCGCCTCGAATTCTACATCACGGCGACCCTCATCTTCCTCGTCCTGGCGATCCTGGTGCCGATGGGCATCGCGGGAGAATGGCCGGCGGTGCCGGCGTTCCCCGAACTCTATTTCTACGAGTGGCTTCTCGTCCTGATCGCCGTCCTCGGCCTCTTCGCGGTCATCTGGGCCCGCAACCGGCTGACGGCGATCGTTTCGCTCGGCATTCAGGGGTTCGCGGTCGCGGTCTATTTCATGCTGCTGGGCGCGCCGGACCTTTCGTTCACCCAGTTCATGGTCGAAACGCTCTCGGTCGTCATCCTCGCCCTCGCCATGACCCGGCTGCGTCTGTCGCCGCAGGACCATCGCTCGGCCGTGCAGACCGTGATGGACGGGATCATCGCGCTTGCCGCCGGCGGCGCGCTCACGCTGCTGCTGCTGCGCGTTCTCGAAACGGATTTCGACCCGTCGCTGACCGAGTTCTTCAACGAGTATTCGCTGCAGATCGCCCATGGCCGGAACATCGTCAACGTGATCCTCGTCGACTTCCGCGGCATTGATACATTCGGCGAGATCGCCGTTGTGATGACCTCGGGTCTCGCCATTCTCGCGCTGATCCGCGTGCTTCCGCGGCGGTCGCGTTCGGCCCTGAGCGAACCGCCGAAGAATCCGCAGAACGCAGGGGAGGCCGCCTGACATGCGCACGTTGATCTTCCGGACTGTCGCCCCGTTCCTGTCGAGCCTGATGATCCTGTTCTCGGTCTTCGTGCTGTTGCGCGGCCACAATGAGCCGGGCGGCGGCTTTATCGGCGGACTGATCGCCGCGTCGGCGCTGGCGATCTACGGTATCGCCTTCGGCGTCTCGCCGGTGCGCCGCGCGATCCGGTTTCACCCGATGGCGCTGGCGGGATTCGGCCTGTTTATGGCGGCGATCGCCGGCATCCTGTCGATCTTCTCCAATGTTCCCTTCCTGACCGGGCTTTGGATCTATCCGAAGATCTTCGGCGTCGAGGTGGCGCTCTCCACGCCCATGATGTTCGATATCGGCGTCTATTTCGTCGTGTTCGGCTCGATTACCTCGACCGCGCTGGCGCTCGAGGAAAGGGAGCGCGACTGATGGAAACGGCTATGGCCTTCCTGACGGGCCTTTTCTTCGCCACGTCGCTCTATCTGATGCTGTCGAAGCACATTATTCGCGTCCTGCTCGGTGTCGCCGTGCTCGGCAATGCGGTGAACCTGACGATCTTCACCACCGGGCGGCTGACCCGCGAAATACCGCCGATCATTCCCGACGATGCGGTGGTGCCGATCGATGCGATCGCCAATCCGTTGCCGCAGGCGCTGGTGCTCACAGCGATCGTGATCTCCTTCTCCTTCTTCGCTTTCCTGCTGGTGCTGGTTTTCCGCAGCTACCAGGAACTCGGAACCGACAACACCGACGAGATGCGTGAGGCCGAACCGGTCGACGAACCCGCGCCTCCGCTCGGATACTGAGAGGCCCGGACGCGACGATCATGGCCACTTCCACTGTCCACAGTATCAATCTCGCCGATGCGATGGTGATGACGCCGCCGCCGATGGCGGACTATCTGGTCGTCGCGCCGCTGGTGATCGGCTTCGTCTTCGGCGCGCTGTGCCTGATGACGCGCAAGAACACAGTCCGCCAGCCCTTTATCGCGATCACCGGTCTCGTCCTGATGCTGGCGGCCGATATCGGCCTGTTCTGGCATGTCCTGCAAAACGGCACGGTGGTCATGACCATGGGCCGGTGGTTGCCGCCTTTCGGCATCACCTTCGCGGCCGACATGCTCGGCGCGGTTTTCGCTCTGATCGGCGGGATCGTCGGCCTCGCCGGCGGCATCTACGCACTCGAAGACGTGAACCAGACCGGCCGGCGCTACGGGTTCTATCCCTTCCTGCTGCTGATGATGTCCGGGATCACCGCGGCGTTCCTGACCGGGGACATCTTCAACCTCTATGTCTGGTTCGAGGTGCTGCTGATCGGCTCGTTCGGCCTCCTTGTGCTGGGCTCGGAGCGCGAGCAGCTGGACGGCGCGACGAAATACGCCTTCTTGAACCTGCTCGCGACGACGTTGTTCCTGCTGGCGGTCGCCTATCTCTACGGCACGGTCGGCACGCTCAACATGGCCGACATCTCGCGCAAGGCCGCGTCCGTGCGCGACACCGGTCCGCTGTTTACGATCGCCGCGCTGTTCCTTTTCGCCTTCGCCATGAAGGCCGCCGCCTTCCCGGTCAATTTCTGGCTGCCGGCGTCGTATCACACGCCGCGCATCGTCGTGTCGGGCCTTTTCGCGGGCCTGCTGACCAAGGTGGGCATCTACGCCTTGCTTCGCATTTTCCTTACCCTCTTCGACGTAGAGCGCGACATGCTCGCCGGCACCATTGCCGTGATTGCAGCGGCGACGATGGTGCTCGGTGCGATGGGCGCGCTCGCCCAGAACGATATCCGACGCCAGTTGGGATATCTCGTCATTTCGGGGATCGGCATGATGCTGGCCGGATTGGCGCTCGGCAGCCGCACAGGGCTGTCCGGCGGGGTCTTCTATGCCGCGCATTCCATGGTCGTGATGACGGCGCTTTATTTCCTCGCCGGCATCATGGGTGAACGCATGAACGGCTTCGCGCTCAACAAGGCCGGCGGCCTCTACAGCCGGATGCCCTGGCTGGCGGCACTTGCCCTTGTACTGTTCCTGTCGGTTTCGGGTCTGCCGCCGTTTTCCGGCCTTTGGCCGAAGGCCTATCTGGTCAAGGCCTCGCTGGATGTCGGCGCATGGTGGCTGGCCTTCTCCATTCTATTGACAGGCCTTTTAACGACGATCGCGGTCGGGCGGACCTTCGCCTTCACATTCTGGCGGGAGCGCGGCGATAGCGATGCCGAGGCGGCTTCGGCGCAGGGTGCAGTCAGCGGTGTCGTCGTCGGATCGCTGGTCGGGCTGACTATGCTGACGGTTGCAGTCGGCATCTACCCGGAGCCCGTGATCCGGATCACCGACCGCATCGCTGGCGAGTTGCTTGCGCCGGCCGGCTACGTGGACTCGGTCTTTCCGGCGGACATGACGCCGGCGCAGGGCGAGGGCGGGCCGCAGGAGGGAGAGACGCAGCAATGAACCTCTATCTCGCCAACATTCTCATGGCCCTGATCTGGGCCTCGGTGACCGGGTCCTTCAGTCCCATAAACTTCGTCTTCGGCTTCGCGCTGGGCGCCATCGCCCTGTCGCTGATCCGCGAACAGGTCGGCTCGATGGGGTATTTCTTCCGGGCGCGCCGCATCCTCTCGCTGATGCTGCTGTTCATCTACGAACTGGTCCTGTCTTCCGTGAAGGTCGCGAAGCTGGTGTTGTCGCCGAAGATGGACCTGAAGCCCGGCATTTTCGCCTATCCGCTGAAGGTCGACCGCGATGCCGAGATTACGCTGCTCGCTAACCTGATCACCCTGACACCGGGCACGCTGTCGGTGGACGTGTCGGAGGACCGCAAGTTGCTCTATGTCCACGCGCTCGACTGTTCCGATCCGGACCAGGCGCGCGAGGACATCGCCGACGGCTTCGAGCGCAAGATCCTGGAGGCCTTCCGATGACGATATTCGGCGACTTCCTCTATGTCGCGGTTCATATCGCGCTCGCGATCCTCTCGCTCACCTTTCTGATCACGGTGATCAAGGTGATCCACGGTCCGACATTGCCGGACCGGATCCTTGCCCTCGACATGCTGGTTGCCGTTGCGATCGGCTTCATTGCGGTTGTCGGCATCAAGACCGGCTATACGCTCTACCTTGATATCGCTATCGCGCTCGGTCTGGTCGGCTTTCTGGCGACCGTGGCCTTTGCCCGTTTCATCTTGGCGCGCGGCCACATCGAGGAGGCCGAGGAAGGCCGGCCCCGCCTTGTGTCCAGCGAGAACTCAATGCTGGCCAAATCACCCAAGAAGGCCGCGATCAGGCCGCTGACGGACGGCACCCCGAAAGCAGGCAACCCGGCCGGGGCAGCCGCCGGAAACGGGGAGAGCGAGTGAAATGGACGAAATCGTCAGCCTTGTCGCCGGACTGCTAATACTTGCAGGTACTTTCTTTGCATTCGTTGCAGCCGTTGGATTGTGGCGTTTTCCCGATATTTATTCGCGAATGCATGCAGCTTCCAAGGCCGGAACACTTGGTTCCGGGCTGGTTTTGCTTGCATTGGCGGTGCATTCGGGCGATACACCAACCGTTACACGCGCACTGGCCGGTATCGCATTTTTTCTTTTGACGGCTCCGATTTCAGCGCATTTGCTTGCCAAGGCCGCCTATGTGGTAGGTTATGGACTTGCAAAAACTTCGGTTCTCGACGAAATGGACGAATCAAAACGGAACGAATAAGTTACTTAAATACAGCTTGCGCGTTTGGTTGTCTTAATGCTTAGAGCTTTTTACAACCACCAGTTGTTAAAACTGTTACTTTTTATATTGTTCATCTCCAATTTGTTGTGATAGATGTCACAAACGGTTTGGGGTTGATAACCAAGCGGCGCGCTATGCAGAGCATGTAGTGCGCATCAAGAAAAAAGGAATATTATATTATGACTGAGAACTCGGGGCAAAACGATCTCTTGGCCGAACTGACCGCGGATGTGGTATCCGCCTACGTCAGCAACAATCCTGTGCCGGCATCGGATTTGCCAGGACTTATTTCAGAGATTCACAACGCGCTTGGTAAAACCCTTACAGGTGCCGTTGAGGAAGTTCAGGAAAAGCCGCGTCCGGCTGTCAATCCGAAGCGGTCCGTCACCGACGACTATATCATTTGCCTGGAAGATGGGCAGAAGTTCAAATCCCTGAAGCGTCACCTTATGAGCCATTACGGCATGACGCCGGAAGAATATCGCGAAAAATGGGGCTTGGCTGCGGACTATCCGATGGTCGCTCCGGCTTACGCGGCGCAGCGCTCCAAACTGGCCCGTGAAATGGGACTTGGCCGCAAGCGCGGAAAATAACTAGCGGATTTTTACGTTACCTCTATTAGAGCCGCGGCTTGCCCGCGGCTTTACTGTTTGTGGAGCTGGGTCACCGGTTCGCGCCGAGAGCTCCGCCTCGATACGATCGCGCGCGCGTTTGAGCGCGATGTGCCGGTTCAGATCATATGTCCAGTGGCGGGCCATGCTCTTGTTGCGTTCGCGGCGCAGCGCCAGCGTCAGGCCTTCGTTCCAGGCGAGCAGTTCCTGCATCGGCAGGGCCGCGATCTGATCACGCGAGGCATGCGCGACCATCAGCAGGTCGGCCGAGCGCCTCGATAGCCTGCACGCCCGAATTCTGCGGTCATCCGGTGCGCCACGTCTTGCCGTTTCCACGATCGGGTACTCCTGTCAAGTCGACTGCTTCGTGAGAGTAGGGTGACCGCTGATCGGTTGGATAAAACGGTTCCGCTGATGGTGCGGAATCATGTCGGCGCCCCGGAATTCCAAGGCACTTGAAAATTGCCGGCGAAAATCTTGTGCAACCGCAAGTCTCCTGATGTAGGAATAAATTCCTAAATTGGAGGCGATACGGATGCTCGGCATTTCCGCAGGCATATCTTTCGAACAACCGCGCGACGCGGGGCATGGCACCCGGCCAGGGGCGGCAGGCAGCCGGGAAGAAGCCATGCGGCCATGCAATCCTGCGGGCAACCCGGCGGACGCGATCGCGCTGTGCGACGCGATCATCGATCTGACCGCCATTTTCTTCAATGTCAGCAGCAAGGACCTGCGGTCGTCCGGGCGTGCGCCGAAGCCGGTATCGCGCGTGCGCCAAATCGGAATGTATGTCGGCCATGTCACGCTAGGGCTGAAGATGACCGAGGTCGGCGCCGGATTCGGCCGCGACAAGAGCACGGTCGTTCATGCCTGCCACACGATCGAGGACATGCGCGACGACGAGGATTTCGATCTCATCGTGGCGCGGGTCGAGCGCCTCGTCAGCGTCGCATTTTCCCTGAACCACGAGAAGACGCGGCACGATGGGTGATCCGAAATCCGAAAAGCGCCGGTCGCGTTATCTCCGCTTACTGAAGAACGGTCCGGCAAGATTGCGCGGGACAGGCGCGCCGGGCGTGATGCTGCTGGAGTTTCCGGGAAGCCGGTCCGTTCGTTGTGACGCTGCCGATATCGATGCGATGCGCTGCGACGGGCATGCCGTCATACGAAACAGGGGCGAGTACGAGGAACTGGCCATAACGGATCTTGGCCTGGCCGCCTTGCGGCGGCGCGAGACCGGCGAATTCGCAGGCCAGCACCGCGACCTTCGCATGATGCGAGTGGGAACCGGCCATATTGAAGAGATCGTCACGGTCAACGACGCGGAGTCGCCGCTGGCGGCCTTGGCCCGTCTTCAAAGGGCTGACGGTAAACCCTGGCTCGACCGGATCGAGCTGGCCGCGGGCGAACGCTTGCGCGCCGACTTCGAGAAAGCGCTGCTCCAGCCGCGCGTGACCGCCTCATGGGATATCTCGCATGTCGCGCGGTCCGGACCGTCCGGCCGCAATGCAGGCAACGATCTGGCCGACCGTGCGATGGCCGCCCGCGATCGCGTCAACGCGGCCGTCGAGGCGGTCGGGCCGGATCTCGGAGGCGCGCTGATCGATATCTGCTGTTTTCTGAAAGGTCTGGAGCAGGTCGAACGCGAAAGGGCCTGGCCGCGCCGTTCCGCGAAACTGATGCTGAAGACCGCGCTCGGGCTGTTGGACAGGCACTATCATCCGCAACCGGCAATTCCGCGCCGGTCGAGGCGGATACTGCATTGGGGAAGCGGCGATTTTCGGCCGTCTCTGAAAGGATGACAGCGTTCAGGCGGCTGTGGCCGCCGCACGCGCCTCGTCTTTCATTCGCGCCACCATGGCGCGCAGGCCGTTCGACCGTTGCGGGGTCAGATTGTCCTCGAGACCGAGCGTCTTCAACAAAGCCGCCGCATCGAAGGACGCGATCTCGGAGGCTTTGCGTCCGGACATCGCCGCGATCATGATGGCGACGAGACCGCGTACGATATGAGCGTCGGAATCGCCCTGGAAGGTCACGACCGGGTCGTCTCCGCCTTCGATGGACGAGGACAACCAGACCTGGCTGACGCAGCCATGGACCTTGTTCTCCGCAGTCTTTTCAGTCTCCGGCAGGTCCGGCAGGCTTTTACCGATTTCGATCACGTAACGGTATTTGTCTTCCCAGTCGTCCAGGAATTCGAAATCGTCGATGATCGTGTCGAGCGCCGGAAGCATGGTCGGTCAGCCTCTGTAGCAGAATGTGCCGTGACACGGCCTGTCACTGGCTTTCTGCGTACTTAAGGAGAACGGCGACAGGCGGCAAGGGCGCTGGCTGGGGAACCTATTCGGCAGCCGTTTCGGCGGGGTCTTCTTCCTGCTGCATCGAAGGATGCCCATGGCGGAACATCGCATAGGCGACGACAAGGCCTTCCCTAGCCTTCGATCCCGCATAGGATATGATTTCGCCGCCGGTCTCGCAGACATCCGGCTGGCGCACGCAGATATTCTTCACATCGGCGGCCGCTTCGCCGACCATGGCGGCCAGTTCGAAAGCGGAAGGCGTCGGGCCTGTGTCGCTGTCGGCGGTCGCGCCGCGATATTCCTGCGGTGCGAAATAGGGCAGCGCCATCAGCCCGAGAAAGCCGAGAACCATCATCTTGATCAGAAAACGCATGTCTAATCACCAAACCAAGGCCCGTGCGGACCAATCCCGATTGCTTGCGTAACGCGGGAACCGTTGGCGGAGTTCGTGGGAACGAGAACGGATTTTAGCCTCATTTTGCTAAATCTTTAGCGATCATGAAAAAATCCCGCAATATCAGGCGATTGGGGAAGATACCGATGGTTAACCATAAGCGTAAATCTTCCCGATTGCGGGCCGGAGATCGCCCTTATCTCGACCGGCGGGCGCACCGCTTATCCATTCATTAAACGCTAGCTGCGATTTTGGCGAAGAGGCCGATTTGGCCTTTCGACCGCGTAATGAGTTATTCTGTTGGCGTTGCTGCGAACCATTCAAGACCTATCGGACAAGGCGCTTGGCGACATGGCGCGGCGCATGGTTCCGATTGCCCGCAGCGAATCGGAAACCGCCGATCCCGCCGTCATGTTCCTGGCCGAAAAGCTCATCGCGCTCGCCGCCGGCGCGACTTTCATCGTCGGGCCGATGTGCCTGGTGCTCAGCGGCTTCGGCCTGCCGGGGACCTATGGGGCAGCGACCGCGATCGCGCTTGCGCATCTGGCGATCCCGTTCCTGGCGCTCGGCTGGTTGAGCATTCATCGCAAGCCCTGGTCGACCGGCATCTTCACGCTGGCAAGCTGGAGCGCATTGGCGGGCACGCTCATCGCCGTCTCGCCGCTGCTCGCATTGACCAGCGGTCTCGTTCTCTTTGCGGTCGCCGGTAGCCATGGAACGGCGCGTCGTGTCGAAAGCCTGATGGCACCCGAGAAATCAGTTCCCATGAGTGAGCCAGTTCCGTATGCGGAACGCGAGGGAACATGGGCGGAGCTCACGCGCGAGGGTCTGGTCAAACGCATAAAGGGAACCTTCGCCACGCAAATCCAACGCGACCGGCCCTTTGTCGAACAGGTGCATCTGGCCGACCGCATCGCCTTTCTCGCCGCATTGGCTGACGTAACGGGCAAGCGCGAGGCGCGCTCCGAAATCACCGCAAGGATCAATGTGGCGCGAACCGGTGACCCGCAATCCTTCGAGGCGGTACGCCTGGAACTGACATCGGACCAGGGCACGATCAACCTGTCGCTCTGCAAGCCGGAAGAAGCCCTGGCCGAGTCGAAGGCCGAGCCGGGCCTCGAAAGACAGTTCCTGGCAACCGTCAGTCACGAATTGCGTACGCCGCTTAATTCCATCATCGGATTCTCCGACATCTTGCGTCGCGACATTTTCGGGCCGCTCGCCAATGAAAGGCAGCGCGAATATGTCAATCTGATCCACAGCTCCGGCGCGCATCTGCTCGCCGTGGTCAATACGATTCTCGACGTATCAAAGCTGAATGCCGGTACCTATTCCATTCACCGCGATCCATTCGACCTGAACGCGGTCGTCCGGGAATGCACCTCCATGCTGCGGCCGCAAGCCGATGCCAAGGAAGTCGCAGTCGAACTCGATCTTGATAACGCAGCCGACGAGGCCGACGCCGACCGCCGGGCGATCAAGCAGATCGCCATCAATCTGCTCTCCAACGCGATCAAGTTCACCGAAGCGGGCGGCACAATCCATGTCGGGACGGAAGCGCGCGAGAACGGCTTTTTGTTGAAGGTCCGCGACACCGGCATCGGCATGTCCGACGACGATCTGAAGCTGATCGGCACGCCGTTTACCCAGGTCGACAACGCCTATACGCGCTCTTGCGAAGGCACCGGGCTCGGCCTCACTGTTGTCACCGGGCTCGTGCAATTGCATGGCGGTTCGCTGGATGTGAAAAGCGTGCCGGGCGAGGGCACCGAGATGACGATTTTCATTCCAGGCGCGATCAGGCATGAGGAGGATGCCTGGGAGGTCGGGAACAACAATGGCAGGCAGGCGCCGGGCAGCGTCCGGCCCGACGCGAATACCAACACGATACGACTCGCGGGATGAGAAAATGACGGTTCTTTCGGCACTTCGCGAAACGGCGGGATTTTTCGGCGAGAGGATCGCCGAGAAGCCCGGAACGGCGGGCGGCGCGACCGCGCTTTTGGTCGCGATGACGTTCTTCACCGCGAACGCGGTCTATTTCCAGGATCATCAGCATCCATCGGCGCTCTTTGCGACGCGCCCGGAACTCGCGGAGAACCTGCCCGCGAAGGAACCGGCCCCCCGGATGGTGAAGACGCAACCAGCAGCCGCCGAGCCCAAGCCGACGCGCTTCGCCGAGACGAAGGAAGCCGTCGAACAGGCGCATCCTGTCATTCCGGCGATCGCGCCTGTCCCGGCCCGCCGCCCCGATGTCCAGACCGCGGAACCCCTCAAGGAGAAGTCCGATCAATCGGTTGCGGGCATTCAGGACATGCTGGCCAAGCTCGGTTACTACGATGGCGCCGTCGACGGGCTGAGCGGCCCGATGACTGTCGCGGCCATTGAGGCCTACAAACAGAAGTCGGGACTGCGCGGCATCGACCTGACGCAGGACGAATTGATGACCTCGCTGCGCAACAATCTCGGCGTCACCGCGGCTATTCCTGAGCCGAAGCCGGACGCGGTCAAATCCGAAGTGACGCAGATGGTGGCGGACCTGATCGCCAGCGCCGCCGACGGGTCGGCGCCGCTGCCCGAGCACATTCCCTCCGCCGAGGTCGTCAAGGTTCAGGCGGCACTCAGAGCTTTCGGCAATACCGACATCGTCGTCGACGGCGTGCGTGGCGAACAGACGACAGCCGCGGTACGCGAGTTCCAGGCGCTGTTCCATCTGCCGGTGACCGGCGAGATCGACGGTACCCTGCTCGACAAGATGCGGGCCGTCGGGCTCATTCAGTAGCATTTGGCGCGAAAAGCGGGGCGGTCATCTCAAGCCGTTTGACATCGACGATCTTCGTTTCGGCCCTGATCCGCCGCGTCAGTGGTGAAGGCGGCTTCGCGGCGGTCGTACGGCATGGCTCAGACGAGGCCGGCGCGATCTTCATTTGCGTTCCGGGCGGTTTTGGCGAGGGCACGACGCTCTTTGGCCAGGCGCCGCAGAGTGTCGTTGGCGATCGGGACGCGCTGCCATCGGGCGGACGATTGTTCGAAAAGATAGCCGACGGACTTTCGCCCGACGAACTCGACGCGAAGTTCGAGCGGGAAGCCCGGCTCGATCCCGATTTCTGGGTGGTCGAGCTCGAACTGTTCGGCCGGTCGGCCTCGGACTATTTCGATATCGCCTGAGCCGGGTCAGGCGACTTTCATGATGCTTTCATGGACGATATTGGCGCGACCTTCGTCCGGTAATCCGGGATCGTTGGCGGACAGCGCTTCGCGCGCGAGCGCCAGCAGATCGTCGCTCCGCCATGACCAGACCTTGTGGACGGCCTGCTCGGTCGTGATTTCCGAATAGACCGCCTCGAAGCGGGCGACGACATCGGGATCTCCGGCCAGATCGGGGGCGAGCGCGGTGAAGATATTCAACCCCTCCTCAACGGAAGCGCCGACGAAGCGCAGCATGTAGATCAGGTTGCGCGAGGTCGGATTGCCGCACAGACCGGCCGCACTGACCCGCGTGATGGCTAGCGCGTCGGCAACGGTCGCATGAAGGACGATCGGATCGGGATCGCGCGCCGCCGCGATGATGTCGTCGATCGACATGGCGATGGTCGGCTCAGCATGCGTGGCGATATCGCCATGGAGCGAGTCACGGAACTGTTCGAAGGATTCCTCTTGCTCGCGGGGCAGCGGGCTTTTCAGCCTTTGGCGCAGGTCGAGCGCGCGATCGACGCCCTCGTTTTCCAGCATGCGCAAGGCATTGACGACCGGCCTTTCGAGATCGGTGCGCCGGGCAATCGCGCGGGCGTGATCGGGGCTGCGCTGCGACAGGATTGCCATCAATTCGGAGGCTGTCAGCAAGCGGCAACGGGTCAGGATCGGCGACGAGATGAGAACCGGATAGTCGCAGAGCGCCAGCAGCAGCGGTTTCGGCGCCGTGTCGGCGACTGCGAGAAGGGATGCGATTTCCCGCCGGCTGTCGTCGCTGATCGATTTCAGCAGGGGCAGGACGAGATCGACCAGCCGTGTCGCATCCGCCTTGCCGGGTCTCGGCATGGTGCAGAAGTCGCGAACCGCCGTGACAGCGATCTCGTCATTGCCGAAGGCTTCGAAACTTTCACTGATTTGGGTCATGGCCGGCGCCCACCTCATGATTGACATGGTGGCGAGCCTAGACACCAAAGCGTTAGCAAGTTGTTAACCATGAAATGTCAGGTCTATTCCGTCGCATTCAGCGAGCGAGGAAATGGACATGGCACAGGTTGTCGCGTTCGACGCATTCGCTCCGCGTATCGCCCGCCGTCAGAAAACGGCGAACCGGGCGAATGGAGACAGCGTATTGGGAAAGGTGATCCTGTTCACGGGCGTCTGGCACGAACGTGTCGAACGGTCGGAGACCGTCAAGGATGGGAACAGGGTACGCAAACCAAAGAAATAGCCATCCCGTCTTATAGCGGGGTGGATGCACATTCGACGCGGTCGATGAAATCCCGGACGACAGGTTCGTAGGTTTCATCGGGCCTGAACACTCGCAGCACCGCGAAACCCGCGCTGCGGTTAGCCTCGGTCAGTACCGCATTGGCGAATTCCGGGCGCGACGCCTGCTGCAGGAAACGCATCTGCAGGGGCAGGGCGATCACCAGGTCGAGATTTTCCGAGGCGACGATCCGGTCATTGGCCGAGAAGACGATCCGTCCGAGATCGTCGAACACCGCGACGGACCAGAAATCGCCGGTCGGCGGGGCGGTGATCGAGAACACCCCATTCGTCAGATCGTAGCGGCATGCCATGACCGCGAACATCGGATCGAGCGTCCGCGCCGCCGACAATTCGACACCGTTGCGGTCGAACCGGATCGGCTTGTTCTCGGCGCCCTTTGCCTCGATCTGCTGCCAGACGTCGTTTTCGGAGAGCTGCGGCAACATCAAAACGATCGCGAGATGCACGAGCGCTGCGCCGACGAGCCCCACCAGTGTCGCGTAGATGAACCGGGCCATCTAGGAGCACCCGAGATTCTTGATGGATGGCATGCGCAGGTCCGTCAGGCCGGTTTCGCTGCCGATCGATGTATCGTAGAGCGACAGGCCGAGTGCGAAGGGGCCGCTGGATCCGGCATAGAGCCAGTTGCCGGGTTGCGGAAGCGGGGCGATCCTGATGTCGAAATCGCCGCTCCTGAAGCGCAGGATCGAACGCGAATGCAATGCGACGGGGGTACCTTCGGCCGGGGGCTGCAAAGGTTCGCCGCCGCGCAGGACCGTGAGCGTCCACAGCCGCGCGCCCGGCGTGTCACCCTCGACCGCATAAACACAGCGCGCATTCAGCGTGCTGCCGTCGTCATCGGCATCGCGCACGAAGGCCACGCCCTCTGCCGCCGCCAGCGGCAGGCCGCCCGAGCGGGCGAAATACGCCTGGGAATAGGGGTCGGGACTGTCGGCCCCGACGCCCGGATTCGCGTCCCACCCGTTGATCTCCAGCTCGCCGAACAGCGGATAATGTCCGGTCGCCCAGACGGCTGAGCCGATGCCGAGCACGAGCGCGATGGCGACGCCGTAGAGCAGGGTGGAGAGTTCACGGATCATGATCGTGTTGTGCCGGAACGCGACAGGAAATCAACTGGAAGCTGACGGGATCACCGGTTTCGCGTGCTCGCAACGGTGAGATTGTCCGTGTTGAGCGGCTTGGCCCGTTCCAGCCGGTCGCCCAGCTGCTTCAGGAAGTCGGACATCGTGCCCGACAGGACGCGCGGCCGCTCGCCCTTTCCGGCGTCCGCAACCGCATCGTCGGATTTCTTCGGTTCCGGGTTTTCCGGCTGCGGAATGCCTGGAATGGGCAGGAGGTCGATGCCGGTGTGGGCGAATTCCATGATCCGCTGCCATGTCATGGCGGGGAGGCTGCCGCCGGTCAGCCGGTTGGTCGGCTGGTAGTTGTCGTTCCCGTACCAGACCGCGGCCGTGTAGTTGCCGGTATAGCCGACGAACCACGCGTCGCGGTAGGACTGGGTCGTCCCGGTCTTGCCGGCCGCCGTCGTCATCTTCAGGTCGGCGCGTCGCCCCGTACCCCATTTCGGCACATTGGCGAGCATCTGGTTGATGTAGAGCGCGGTCTGTTCCGAAATGACGCGGTCGCCGAGGAATTCCGAATCATCATGCTTGTAGAGCACGTCGCCCGAAGCGCTGATGATCTGGGTGAAGGCATGGCGGCGATGCGCATAGCCGCCCGAGGCGAAGGTCAGATAGCCGGTCGCTTGATCCAGCACCGTGATGCCTGACGTGCCGAGCACCATTGTGTGGTGCTTGATGATCGGCGAGGTGATGCCCATCGCATGCGTCAGTTCGACGATCTTCTCCGTGCCTTTCAGATAGTCGCGCGCGAGCAGGACAGGCACCGTGTTGATCGATTTGGCGAGCGCCGTCGCCAATGTCACGCGCCCGGCAAAGGAGCGGCCATAGTTTTTCGGTGACCAGCCGCGCCAGGTGATCGGTCCGTCGCGGACGACGCTTTCCGGCGTGAGATCGGAGTTTTCGAGCGTTGCCGCATAGACATAGGGCTTGAACGAAGAGCCGGCCTGGCGTTCCGCTGCGGTGGCGCGGTTGAACTGGCTCTCGCCATAGTCCCGGCCGCCGACAAGCGCACGGACCGCACCATTGTTCTCGATGAGCACGACGGCGGATTCCGACACGTTGTACTGCTTGCCGTTCTGGCGAAGGAAGAACTCGATCGACTCTTCGGAAGCGCGCTGCAGATCGCGGTCCAGCGTCGTGCGCACCGTGATCGAGCGGTTCGGCAGGTGCTGGGCCATCATGAAGTTCTTCACTTCGTCGAAAGCCCAGTCAAGGAAATAGTCAGGACTGTCAGAGGGATCGCGCAGCACGACGTCGGCCGGGTGGCGGCGCGCGCCGGTGACCTGGCCTTCGGTCATGAATTCGCCCTGCACCATGTTGGTGAGCACTTCGTTGGCGCGCGCGCGGGCTGCCGGCAGGTTGATATGCGGCGCATATTTGGCCGGCGCCTTGAACAGGCCCGCCAACATCGCGCTTTCCGCCAGATTGACGTCGCGCACATCCTTGCCAAAATAAAATTCTGCCGCCGCCGCCACACCGAACGTGCCGCCGCCCATATAGGCGCGGTCGAGATAGAGCTTGAGGATTTCCTCCTTCGTGAGGTTCGCCTCCAGCCACAGCGACAGGAAGGCTTCCTTGATCTTGCGCTCCAGCGATTGCTCGGGCGTCAGGAAAAGGTTCTTGGCGAGCTGCTGCGTGATCGTCGACCCGCCCTGCACGACCGTCCCGGCGCGGGCATTCTCGGTCATTGCACGGACAAGGCCGAAGACGTCGATCCCGTAATGAGCGAAGAAGCGCCTGTCCTCCGTCGCTAGCACGGATTTGATCAGATAATCGGGCAGTTCATCGATCGGAACGGCATCGGAATGAAGAATGCCGCGCTTCCCAATCTCGTTTCCGTATCGATCCAGAAACGTAATGGCGAACTCGTCCTGTTCGCGCCAGTCGGCGGAGATTTCCTCGGAGGCGGGCAGGGCCAATGCCAGCATGACGACAAGGCCCGCGGCGCCGAGCGTCGCGCTTTCGCCGAGGATTTCGACAATGAAACGCTTGATGCCGCGGGCGCGAAAGCGGCGCGAGAAGATGATGAACTCCTCCCAGATCTCGCCGGCCGCAAACCGCGACTCGTAGAGATTGGAATCGATCCAGGCGTCGATCTCGAGCAGGAACGAGCGCTTCCTCAGCCGAGGCTTCGCCTTTTCATCGCTGCTCTTCTTTCGGAACGGATTTTTCATTTCGCCGCCGGCAACCCGCACTCATCGTAATGCGGGCCGGCTCGCCTGCGCGATTGCCGGACTCGCCCTGTGCTGCATGCCCCGGCTACTCATGCCGCATTTACGCACCGACCTCAAGACAAGATGTCAGTTCTGGTTGGTATCCAGTTTACCCTGTTCGGCCTTGTGGAAATACTGGCTCGATACCAGCCAGCCCTTGATCGGGCGGATCGGCAGGATGGCGAAGATGACGATCAGCGGAATGGCGAGGATCGCCGTCAGCCAGTAGGAGACGCCGACGCCCAGCACCAGCCACAACACGATGCCAAGGATCGGCACAGAAGCAACCAGCATGACAAAGAAGGCCGGGCCATCGGCGGCATCGGCAAAGGTCAGGTCGAGGCCGCAGACCTCGCAGCGCTCCTTCAGGCTGATGAACCCCTTGAAGATGGAGCCTTGTCCGCAACGTGGGCACTTGCCGGCCGGACCGGTCGTCATCGGGGGAAGGGGCGGGTAGTCGTCTCTGTCAGGCGCGTTCATCGGGGTCTCCATTCGCACCGTCACATAGTCCATCCGGCTGGGCAATGGGAGTGGCGGAAGGTCGCGCAGGGCGTGATATAACGGACTTTGCGCCGGGGCAGGGGCTTTCATGACCGGTTTGTGCTTTTAAAGCGCAAGCATCAACGCGGGCGGCAAATTGTTCGCTTCCGACCCCGAGGCGACATTCGTCGGAGGAAAATCTTTCTTCCGCACGACGGTTCTTTGCTACCAAATGAGTCTGAATGTTTCCCTGACAATCTCACAGACAGTTGCGGGATGAAATCGATGTGGACCAAACCGCCCGACCTCAAAGGCGTTCTCTTCGACAAGGACGGGACCCTCGTGGATTTCTCGCGGACATGGACCGGGATAATCAAGCGGTCGGCAAGGATTGCTTCGGGAGGCAACGAAACACTTCAGCATGAATTGCTGGCCGCGTGCGGGACCGATCCGGTTACCGAAACCACCGCCCCGGACAGCTTGTTCGCTTCCGGCAACACGCGGGAAATAGCAGAACGGATGTGCCAACTCGGCAGTCCCTTCACGGTACCCGAACTGACCAGGCAGCTGGATGAGCTTTTCGCCAGCGGATCCAGGAATGCCGTCGCCATCACCGATCTGCCCACTCTGTTCGAAGAGATCAGGAAACTCGGATTGGTCATCGGGATCGCGTCGAGCGACGGCGAGACATCGATCCAGGTGACCCTTCAGGCACTGGGCATAAGCAGATATGTGGACTTCATAGCGGGATACGATAGCGGTTACGGGGTAAAACCCGATCCGGGTATGGTCTTCGGATTTTGCGATCATGCTCGCTGTGCGCCATCACAGGTATTGATTGTCGGCGACAACCGCCATGACATGGAAATGGGACGCGCGGCCGGCTGCGGAGGCGTTGTCGGTGTTCTCTCGGGCACCGGAACAGCCGCCACACTGGAACCCCTTGTCGATGTCCTTCTGCCTGATGTCGGCAAATTACCGGATCTGCTTGTCGATCGACCCGACGTCCAGGCCTGCGAATCTCGACCCCCGCGGGAAGCGAGGTGAACCGGCACTCGGCCCGCAATCCCGGTTTCCCGGGAGGCCGCAATCTTGCCCGGCCCGGCAGCGGGATTGGACGTTTCGCCAACTGGCTGTAGCCACGAGGCGAATTCGATGTGAATGGCGCAATCCGCGACGGACCCATGAGTCGAACAAGCTGCCTTCGCGTAAACAGCTTGCCAAGCCGTCCTTTTCTGAACCAAACTGCCCGATGGCCAGTGTGGCAGCGACGTTTGCTCGCCTGCCTACGCGGCCACAGTGAAGGAATTTCGACCCGGATGCTCATGTCGCCGGACAAACGGACGGCGTATTCAGGAGCTGTCGCGGAACAGGATTTCAAGAGGGAGAACCAATCATGGATGGCAGAGGCAGTTTCGGTGCAATGGTGAGGAATATCACGCGTCCCATTGCCGGCATGTTCTTAAGCGCAGCGCTTGTCTTGTCGCTTTCGGGCGCGTCGCAGGCGGGTAAGATCACGGTCTACACGTCCTACGAAGAGGACGAGTTGGCCGCATTCCTGGAGGCGATGAAGAAGGATGTCTCCGACGTCGAGGTGGACGTTTTGCGCCTTTCCACGGGAGATCTGAGGGCGCGCATGCTCGCCGAAGCCAGCAATCCCAAGCATGATGTCATCTGGGGATGGGCGGCGACTTCCATGGTCGATCCGCGTATCATGGAGATGCTGGAGCCCTATTCGCCGACAGGCATCGACAAGGTGCCTGCGCGCTTTCGCGACAAGGACGGATACTGGTTTGCCACCACCGGCTATATGGGCGCTTTCTGCGTCAACAACCCGGAAATGGAAAAGGCCGGTCTGGCGATGCCGTCTTCTTGGCAGGACCTGGTCAAGCCCGAGTACAAGGGCAAGCTCGTCATGCCGAACCCGGCCAGTTCCGGCACGGGATATCTGCATATCGCCTCGATCCTGCAGATGATGGGCGAGGAGAAGGGCTGGGCCTATCTCGACGAACTCGACAAGAACATGGACCAGTATATCAAATCCGGTTCGAAGCCCTGTAATGCGGCGAGCGCCGGGGAAAACACGATCGGTATCTCTTTTGCGTTGCGCGCGATCAAGAATATCGACGAAGGCTATCCGATAACCATGGTCATCCCGAGCGAAGGCGCAGGCCATGAGCTCGAAGCCAATGCCCTGATGAAGACGTCGCAGAACAAGGAAGACGCCAAGAAGTTCCTGGACTGGACGGTCTCGAAGGGTGCGGAGGCCGTATACAACAATTGGAAGTCGATCGTGACCATGCAGGGTCGCGAGATGCCCGAGAAATTCACGAAGGCCGGTTTGCCGGAGGACATTTCCACGGTGCTGTTCGAGGTCGATTACGCGTGGGCTGCGGAAAATCGCGATCGCATCATCGCCGAGTGGCAGAAACGATACGAAAAATAGGCCAATTCGCGGGGCGGCAAGCAAGCCGCCCCGCTATTTCCATCGGGGTCCGATATGTTTTTGAGTCTGCGCGACGTCACCAAGCGTTTTGGTGCGGTGGTGGCGGTGGATCACGTCAATCTTGACCTTTCCGAGGGGGATTTCGTTTGTTTTCTCGGACCGTCGGGTTGCGGGAAGACGACATTGTTACGGCTGGTCGCGGGCCTGGAGTTGCCGGACGAAGGCGAGATCCTGCTTGAGGGGACCGACCTTGCCGGACTGCCGGCCCGCATGCGGAATTTCGGCGTCGTGTTCCAGTCTTATTCGCTGTTTCCCAACATGACCGTCGCCCGCAATATCGCTTACGGGCTGGAGTGCCGAAAATGGGAGAAGACGAGGATTGATTCGCGGGTCGTCGAGATGCTCGCACTGGTGCATCTGGACAGGCACGCTGACAAGCTCCCGCATGAACTTTCCGGTGGTATGCAACAACGCGTCGCGCTAGCGCGCGCGCTCGCACCCGAGCCCTCCGTTCTGCTGCTCGACGAGCCCTTGTCTGCACTTGACGCAAAGGTTCGAGAATCCCTGCGCGGAGAAATTCGCGAACTGCAGCAACGATTGGGCATTACCACGATCATGGTCACGCACGACCAGGATGAGGCGATGGAGATGGCCGACAGAATCGTTGCGATGAACCGCGGCCGGATCGAGCAGGTGGGCACCGCAGAAGAACTTTACTGGGAGCCGGCGACGCGCTTCGTCGGCGAGTTCATCGGTCGGCTCAACCTGCTCCAGGCTCCAGCATTGCTAACCGGTCTCGGTCCCCAGGAACAGGCAACGGTGCTGGCGATACGGCCGGAGCACGTGGCGCTTTCGAATGAGGGCGCGCATAGCGGAACGGTCCGCTCGGTCGCCTTTCTCGGCAATACAATGCGATTGGGAGTCGAGGCGGCAGGTCAGAATATCGAGATCGAGGTCCACGGCCGACGGAAGCGCCTGAATGTGGGCGAGAGCGTGAAATTCGATCTGCCCGCCGACCGGATCAGAAGGCTTGCGTCGTCTTCGTTATGAGTGTCTCGGCGTCAACCCGGAATTCCCGTTTACCGGATGCGGACCGGATTTTCGCCTTCGTCATGATTGCGGCGACCGGCCTGCTTCTTGTCACCTTTGTTCTGGTCCCGCTGTGGGCGATCCTGAAGAATTCCTTCGTGACGCCGGACGGCATCGGCCTGGACAATTTCGTGCGTTATTTCACCGACGCGCGCTTCGTCACGATCGTCGGCAACACGTTTGAGGTCGGGATAAGTGTCACCCTGACGACCATGGTGCTTGCTTACGGGTTCGCCTACGCAATCCAGCGCACCTGCATGCCGTTAAGGAATGTGCTCAGGATCGTTGCACTTCTCCCGATATTTTCACCGTCGCTGGTACAGGCGTTGGGGCTGCAGTTCCTTCTCGGCCGCAACGGATTGGTCAATCGCACATTCGGCACGGATATAGACATCTACGGGTTCTGGGGCATCTACATTGCGGATGTCGTTTATGCGTTCCCGCACGCCTTCCTGATCCTGTCGACAGCGCTCGCCGTTGCGGATGCGCGCTTGTATGAATCCGCGGAGAGCCTTGGTGCGGGGTCGTGGCGAATCTTCAGGACCGTGACGCTGCCGGGTACGCGCTACGGGTTCGCATCAGCCGGATTCGTGGTATTCACCATCGTCATCACCGACTTCGGCAACCCCGTCGTCATCGGCGGCAACTACTCGGTGCTGGCCGTGGAAATCTACAACCAGGTTTCAGGCCAGGCGAATTTCGCCATGGGCGCTGTGATAGGCGTGCTCCTGCTGCTGCCGGCCGCGCTGGCGATGATCGGCGAGAAGTGGATTTCCCGGCGGCACTTCGCATCCGTCACCGCGCAATCCGTACCGCTCGCGCCCCAGCCCAATCGCGCGCGAGATGTCGCGTGGCTGGTATATTCGCTGATTGTTGCCGCCGTAATTCTCTCGCTGGTCGCCATCGTAATCTATGCGAGTTTTGTCCGGCTCTGGCCCTACAACCTCTCGCTTTCGCTGCGCCACTACGAATTCGATGTTCAAAATGGCCTCCAGCCCCTGTGGACGAGCATTTATGTCGCGATAATCACGGCGGTAATCGCGATGATTTTCGTTACCGGGGCGGCCTATGCCAATCACGCATTTCCGATGCGGGCGAGCCGGGTTCTCTATTTCCTAGCAATTCTTCCGGCCGCCGTGCCGGGAATGGTGCTTGGTCTCGGCTACATCCTGGCCTTCAATACGCCCGGCCAGCCGATCTACTGGATGTATGATACCATCCTGATCATAGCGGTCTGCAACGTCTATCACTATCACGCCCAGGGCTTCCTGCTGGCGACCACCAACATAAAGCAGATCAGTTCGACCTTCGACGAGGCCTCGGCGACACTCGGGGCGACCAAGCTGAGGACGGTTTGGCGGGTGACGCTGCCGATAATCTGGCCGACGGTGCTGGCGGTTGGCGTCTTCTTTTTCATGCGCGCTATGGTGACGCTTTCGGCGGTCATCTTTCTGATAACCCCGTCGACGCAACTCGCTGCGGTTTCAGTACTTTACCTCGATGATCGCGGCGCACTCAACCAGGCCGCGGCCTTCGCCGTCTGTATCATGGCGACGGTAGTCGCGTTCCTGGTTCTCGCGCAGCTCGCATTGCGCCTCGCGGGCGTTCGCGGCGTCAGTCTGGTACGCTGAGTTCCACCGCTGCACACGGACTACAGTTCGCGCTGCAACGGTGAAACCAGACTCCGAGTCAGGCTTCCGCGATTTTCCCGAGAACGGCTTCCAGCCGCGCGACTGTGCCGTCGACATCGGCCAGCTTGTCGAGCCCGAACAGGCCAATACGGAAGGTGCGGAAATCGGCCGGCTCGTCGCACATCAGCGGCACGCCGGCGGCGATCTGCATGCCTTCGGCCATGAACTTCTTGCCGTTCTGGAATTCGGGATCCTTCGTGTAGCTGACGACCACGCCCGGCGCCTCGAAGCCCGGAGCGGCGACGGACTTGAAGCCGTTGGCGCCAAGCAGGGCGCGGACCTTGCGGCCGAGTTCCCACTGCCTTTCGCGGGCGAGTTCGAATCCGAAATCGCGGGTCTCGATCATCCGGTCGCGCAGCACTACCAGGGCGTCAGTGGGCATGGTCGAGTGGTAGGCGTGGCCGCCCCCGACATAGGCCTGCATGATGTCGTGCCATTTGCGCAGATCTAGCGTGAAGCTCGAACTCGTGGTTTCGCCGAGCCGCTCGACCGCGCGGGCGCCGAGCATGACGAGGCCAGCCGCCGGCGAGGCGCTCCAGCCCTTTTGCGGCGCCGAGATCAGGACATCGACGCCGTTTGCCTGCATGTCGACCCAGATGGCGCCAGACGCGATGCAATCGAGCACGAACAGGGCGCCGACTTCATGCGCCGCCTCGGCGATGGCCTTGAGATGATCGTCGGGAAGAATGATGCCCGACGAGGTTTCCACATGCGGCGCGAAGACGACGCCCGGGCGCTCCTCGCGGATTTTCGCGGCGATCGCGTCGACAGAGAGCGGCGCGAAAGCCGAGGTGGTTTCGTTGCCGACCTGCGAGGCCTTGATCACGACCGTCTCGGAGGCGATGTCGCCCATCTCCAGGATCTGCGTCCAGCGATAGGAAAACCAGCCATTGCGGAGGACCAGAACCTTGGCGTCCGCCGCGAACTGGCGGGCAACCGCCTCCATACCGGCGGTGCCGCCGCCGGGCACGATGACGGCGGTTTCGGCCCGATAGACCTCGCACAGCATGGCGTGGAGATCGTTCATGACGCCCTGGAACGTCTTCGACATGTGGTTGAGAGAGCGGTCGGTAAAGACCACCGAAAACTCCATCAGGCCGTCAGGATCAACCGGTGATGCCGTCATGTTCATGCGTTCAATTCCTTGTGCGGTATGCGGGTGGATGCGTCGTTCGGGCGACCCTATAGACCTGTTTCCGGCAACATTGAAGGCTCGCATTGGCGGATCGCGCCGGCCGCGCCCGGGGCATATCGCCGGTCGGGAGCTGAGTGTCAGGACTTTTCCTTGCGCCGCCAGATTTTCGGCCGCGGGGTCGGGCCGGCGTCGAAGCGCGGATTGGGGGTCTTGAGCACCGGATTGCGCTCCGACACATTGGCGCGGCTCTCGCGCCAGACAATGAAGATGCCCGAGGCGATGACGATGCCGGCGCCAAGCGCGACCATGGAGTCGGGCCGCTCCGCGAAGAAGACGATGCCGAAACCGGTCGCCCAGAGGATCTGGCTGTACTGCGTCGGCGCGATCACCGCGGCCGGCGCGAAACGATAGGCGGTGATGGTGCCGAGCTGTGCAGTCACCGACAGCACGCCGACTGCGGCCATCAGACCGAGCGAGGGCAGTTCCACCGGCGAATAGACCCAGGGAAGCAGCGCGCCCATGGCGATGATCGTGGCGAGCATCGGATAGAGGATCATCACCGCCGAGCGTTCCTCCGAACCGATCTTGCGGATGATGATGGCGGCGAACGAACTGGAAAGGGCTGAGCCGAGCGCGGCGAAATGCCCAGGCGTCAGGGTCGACGCGCCGGGGCGAAGCACGATGATCACGCCGATCAGGCCGACGACCACCGCGGCCCAGCGCTGCGCACGCACCGTTTCGCCTAGAAGCGGCACGGAGAGCGCCGTGATCAGCAGCGGTGTCGCGAACAGCAAGGCGTAGACCTCGGCGAGCGGCAGCGTCGCGAAGGCATAGAAGGCACACGACATCGAGATAAGGGTGGTCGCCGACCGTGCCAGGATGAGCCAGGGATGATGCGGCCGGAAATTTCCGGTCGACCGGTCGGCAAGCACCAGCACGGTCATCGGGATGAAGGCGAACAGCATCGCGAAGAACAGGATCTGGAAGACCGAATAGGTCTGCCCCAACGCCTTGATGATGGCGTCATGGGTGGCGAACAGTGCGAAGGCCAGGAACGCGAAGCCAAGGCCGCGAACGGGCGTGTTGCTGCCGCTTTGCATGCCGAGGCTCCCTGTCCGATGCGATTCTGGTTTCGCGACCGCCTATAGGCGAAACCGCCGCGACGGTCATCCCGCAATCGTTGCACTCTGCGGCCGGGCTTGTCCGCCTTATTTAGGCGGGCTAACTCCGGGGCAGGTGACTCGCCGCCAAGAAAACCGAACATTTCAATCGAACGGGACATCCGAACGACGTGAAAAGACACATAATTGCCGCTCTCACCCTGGCCGCATTCGGCCTGACCGCAACGCCAACGCTGGCGATCACGCCGAAGATGATCTCCTCGCTGAAACAGATGGACCCGCAAACGCGGCTGGAACAGCGCTGCGACATCGCCGCGCTGGAAACGATCGCGCGCGACGAGGAACGCTTCAAGCCGGACAAGGTGATTGCTTATGCGTTCGCCGACCCGAAATTCGAAAGCAATACGGTGATCGCAAAAGGCGCGGCGTTCCGCAGCGGTGGCGAGTGGCGCAAGCTTTCCTTTGTCTGCAAGACCGGGCCGGAACGTATCGAGCTCAAGTCTTTCGACTACAAGATCGGCGATATCGTGCCGCGCGAGAACTGGGACGCCCACTACCTGGTGCCCTGACGCCCGGTTGCCGCGGGACGCCTACTGCAGAGGGGGTATGCGAGCCGTATCGTATCGGGCGCCCTTGAAACGGCCGGCGGAAATATCGTCGGCGATACAGATCCTTTCGGCCGGTCCTTGGCCAGCGATCAGGCTGCGTCTCTCTCGAACGCCATGGCGAGATCATAGAGCCCAATAGCTGCGGCGCATAAAGTCAAACGTCCACGGGAGACGTTCGATTCAGCTTATTGTCCGCAATAGCCGGACCCCTTTTCAGGCTGCCCCATTCAGCCGGCGTAGAAAATGTGGTTGCCGATCTTCGAGAGCCGCCTCAGCCGGCTCGCCCAACGTGGATTCACATAGTCAGCGTGGTAATGGGTCGCCGTGAAGATGGCGGCAGGCACGCCGCGTCCCTCGACGACATCCTTCGCGACAGACTTCGCCCGGCTCCAGGCGGATTTTTCGCGGACTGTGTCGGAATGGCCGTCGCAGGCGAAGGAGAACTGGCAGGCGTTGCGGCGCTTGTGGTTCTGGTAGACCACGCCGCAGATCGTGTTCGGATAGGCCTTGGAGGCAACGCGGTTCATGATGACCCGCGCGACGGCCTTCTGGCCCTTTTCAGGTTCTCCGCGCGCTTCGAAATAGATCGCCTTTGCAAGGCAGGCGACCTGCTTTTCGGCAACCGGCGGTTCCGGGATCGCGGGCGGATTGAGATAGGGCACCGACGGAACGACCGGCCGGGCGACCGGCAACGGCACGTCGATGACGGGCGGCAGGAGATAGGCCGCTGGCGGCAGGACGAGATCGACCTGCAGGTCGGGAACGGTGGGCCGGTTGAGCGGCATGGAAGCCACGGAACTCGCCGCGACCAGCACGGCGACCGCGGAAATGCGGGCGGAGCGCATGAAGTCGCGCCCGTCGAAAGGAAGCCGGATCATGAAGCGTATTGCTTTTCTGTCGCTGGAGGCCGCGCCTGGCGGGGCCGTGATTTCGGATGTGTGCTGAAAATCGGCGCAGCGTGGCCGAATAATGGCAATTTCCGGGCGGTTCCGTGGAGTTGAACCCCATCCGGTAACGTTTCCGAACAAGGAGTTACGGCGCGTTATTGAAAAAGGAGTGTCGTATTACTTTCGGATGAGACTGCGCGCGTGTCCGAAATGACAGTGGCGAGGCGCAACATCGACGCTTTGGATTATGCCTGAATTTCCGAATTAGTCCAGAGCCGCCAAGTGCTTGTTGTCACATCGCGGACTTGCGGTAGGCCGACGGGGAAACGCCGGTTTGGCTGCGAAAGGCCCGCGAGAAATTGGTGTCGGATCGAAATCCGGATTTCAGGGCGATTTCGGCCATGGACAGTCCCGCGCGGTGCAGCATCGCGCGCGCCGCCTCGATGCGTTTTTCCATCAGATATTGGTGCGGCGTCGTTCCGAACGTGGCCTTGAACTGGCGTGCGAAGTGAAACCGGCTGAGCCCCGCGATTTCCGCCAGATCGGACAGGCTGATTTCGTCCGCAAAACGCGCATCGACGAAATCGCGGACACGCCGCTCCTGATGGGCGGAAAGCTTGCTCGTCCGATGATCGGGCGAGGCGGCAATTTCGGTCTGCAGGCGGCCGACTTCCAGGGCGCCGAGCAGGCCGAGCGTTTCGACGAACACGTCATTGTCGTGGTCCGACCTCAACGCGACTTCCAGGCGCTCGAGCGTATTGCGGATATTGTCGTCGCGGAAATAGACGGAGGGCACGAAGTCGCCGCTGGAAAACACCCGCTCGGTTTCTTCGGAGAGGATCGCCGGATCGAAATAGAGCGCGGTGAAGGAGTTGCTCCTGTCCGCCGGCCGCGCCCAGCCTTTGATCTTACGGCCTGACGGCACATAGGTCATTTTCCCGCGCAGGTCTCCGCCGGGCGTCGGCGGCAGGCCGTCCACCGTCATCGAGCCGTCGTCGAGAATCAGGTCGTGATTTGCCAGGTAATGCTCGGTTCCGGTGAACTCGAAGGAATAGGGATCCGTCTGGTCGATCGGCATATATTGCGCCGAAAATCCGCGCCAGGATTTCGCCGCCGCCTGCTTGGCGAGGTGCAGTCTGCGAAATGCAAGCGAGGACCTCATGAAGACCTTCGGGAACAGATGACGAGGCCGGGAATATCGGCTTGAGACGGTTAACTCTTTCTTAATGGGGCCGACGGCGGATTTTCCGGATCGGCCAAGCAAGATTTGTAAAGCGCGAGCAACAGGCGACAAACCGAGCTTCAACGTGCCGGAAAAACCGCCGGATCTTTGCTGTGCCGGGATTGGTGGACGCTTAACGAACGGTCAAATTCATGCGGCTTTCGCATGACGCGGCAGCAAGATTTGCACAAAGAAAGCAATTTTTAACTGACTTGGGGTTATTGCTCTCGCCCTGATCATTTGCCCGCGGGAAGTCGCGGTGCGTTTGCAGAGTCACGAAGAGGAGGTCGTATGAGGGGCAAGGGAGGAAGCATGTGGAGCAAGACGCAATTAGATACGAGCAGCCGCCCGACCGATGACACGGTGTATCTCGATGCGTTCGCGAACCGGTATTCGGAAGTGGTCAGACGTCTGAGGCGGGCAACCCATTCCAGTCTTTGGGAGAAGAGCAAGCCGAGGTCGGGCATCGCTGCAGAAAAGAAAAAATGACCTGAATTCATTTGCCTGCGCGGCCGAGATGAGTCTCCGCCTCCGCGATCGGCCGGATTGATGAACTCGTCGCCTTGCTCTACGCCGATATCGGTAGCATCGCAGCCGTGCAGCCTGACGCGTCGGACACGGAAAACCCGCAAACCAGAACGCCCGCCTGACGCCAGGCGGGCGTTTTGCGTTTTGCCCGATCGATGTCCGGCGACTGGAGAGGATTCGGTCGGTTTCGCGGCGGCATCGGGGACACCGCCGCCGCGAAACCGTCAGCGCAGCGAAAGCGGGACGGAGAAGCCGACAGCGGCGTAGAAGCGGTCCGCAGTGCCGGGTTCCAGTTCCTGCTGATAGCCGGCGGAAACGATCATGCTGACCTTTTCGCCGAGAGGGATGTCGCCGACAAAAGCGCCGTAGCGCAGCGTCGGCCTGGAGCCCTTGTCGTCGGAGACCGTGAATTCGGGGCCGAATCGCAGTCGCGAAGCCTTGTAGCCCACCTTGGCATGCACGTAGACCTGATCGTTGGCGGTCGAGTAGGAGCCGTAGGACTGCGCGTAGAAGGCGTTCGAGCGGGTCGTCTCGAAGCCGTATTGCACGATGGCGCCGACGGCGGATCCGTCGGTGACGCTGCCGGGCGGGGTCTCGTCATTGTTGACGAAGTTCACGCCGCCGGCCGCGGTGAAATAGTAGCCCTGGCCCGGCCAGATATAGCCGAGCAGCAGCGAGCCGTAGACCGACTCGGTGTCCGAACCGATATCCTCCGAGCGCGAGAGGCCGAGATTGCCGCTGATCGTCCAGCCGCCGGAACCGAGGTCGCCGTTCAGCGCCGTGACGAAACCGGCATCGGCGCCGATGCCGTTCCTGTCGGAATTGCCATAGGTGAAATCGGCGCCCCAATAGACGACGGTGTCGATCGTCGGGTTGGGGGCCATCCGCTGTTCGAGCAGGGGATCGGCGGCGAGCGCCGCGCCGGGAGACGCGATCGCCATCGCCAGCCCCGCCGCGAGCCCGCCTGCCGCAAAGGACTTGTTGCCACGCATTTTCATGTGAATGTTCCCGTTGTTCCAGAATTCTCGCGGAGGCGAGGGCCTCCGTATCGGTCGATATTCGCTCCTAGAGGCCGTATTCGACGCGTGTGGGCATCGGCACCGTCCCGGGCGCGGCGTCCTCGCCGATCCCGTCCGGCACGGTGAAGATCATCGCGATCTCGCCGCCTGGCCGGAAGGCGGACGCCCTGAGCAGGCCGGACGCCCCGAAATAGAGGCGAAGGCCGCCGACAGCCTGGAACTGATTGCGTCCGCCATAGGCGTTCTCGCCGAGCGTGGTCAGGTCGACCAAGGCGATCAGCCCCGGCATCAGCCTATCATCTTCCATGTCCGCAGGCGGCGTCGCCGCATGCGCGGCGGTCATCGTTCCAAGGCCGATCAGCGCCGCGATACCCGATGCCCGCGCCAGCAGGCCCGCGGCGCGCGACCGGGTTTTCGGGGCCGGGCGCGATAGCGCGTCGACCGGTGTGTAGCGTCCGGCCGGCATGGTTGCTTCCACGCTGACCGAGCGGATCGTCTTGCGCAGATCGTCACTGGCGGTCGTGTCGATCAGCGAGCGCACGGTTGCTTCCCGCGCCTCGCTTTCGCCCGGGCCGGCATCGTTCGCGACGACGACGAGCGCCGAGGCGTGCGGCTGCCAGAGGATCGAGCGGACCGGAGCGAGATCGGACCGGATCTGCCGTGCGAGGCGCAGCAGCTCGTTGACACGGCCGAATGCGCCGGTCGGGTCGCTGACAATGTGCTCGTGGTCGAACAGCCCGGCAAATGCCTCGAGGCTGCCCGGCGAATGCAGATCGCCGGAAGTGTGGGCGCGGAAACGTATCGCGATGCCCGGATCGAGCTCCGACACGCTGCTTTCGATATGGGCCCGGTTGTGCGGCGAGAGCGCGTCCCGGAAGGCGTGAACAGTCAGGATGCCGCTCCGGCCTTCCGGCTCGTCATATCCGGCGAGGATGAACAATCCGCACCGCTCGTCTTCCAGTCTCTGTTTCAACTCGTCCATTTTCATCCAAACCCCTGTGAAACTTCGTCTCGTAACAGATCAACAATTCTCGCCCGCAGCATTACCCAATCGGGTAATAGCGCCGCGTCCGGCGATGGTATGCACAGTCTCATTCACAGGCCGGCGGCGAGCGACCTTATGCAAAATTCACGACGGGCAGCCGCGCGCGGTTCCATCGCGCGCAAGGCAACCGACTGCCAGAACGGCCACCAGGCGGCGGTCTTGCGTTCCCATGACCATTTCAACGCCTGCTGCCGGTTTTCCATGGCGATGGCGGCGCGAAGGCCGCTGTTGCGCGCCAGCTCGGCGACCGCGTCCGCGAATTTGACCGGATCGGGCTCTTCGATGATGAAGCGTCGCTGCAGATCGCCGAAAACCTCCGGAACGATTCCGACATCGGTGGAGACGACGGGAATGCCGCAGGCCATGGCCTCCAGGACGGGATTGGGCGTGCCCTCGATGGACGAGGTGCAAACGAAGACATCGAGCTGCCGGTAGAAATCGGGCATCTCCTCGAAACTGATCCGCCGGACCTGCGGGTCGGCGACCTTCGCCTCGACGGCGTGGCCGCTGGCGGCGAGAAACCGCATCATCGGCTCGAACAGGCGGAAAAAGCCCTTCACGTCATGGCCGCCGGACTGTTTGCCCCAGGCACTGTTGCCGACCCAGCCCAGAGCGAAGGGGGCACCCGGCGACCGCTCCGCCGCGCGCGGCGAGAAACGATCGGTGTCGACGCCGTCGGAGATGACCGCGTCGGGCGCGGGAAGGTCGGCCTGCGCCGCATAGATGGTACGCAGCCTTTGCGAGGAGACGGTATAGCCGTCGGCAAGCGCGAAACCGGCCCGCCGCTCCTGAATGCCGTCGGCATCGCTGAACAGGTGGTCGTAGACGGAGGTTGTGAAGGCGCAGCTGCCGATCGCCCTCACGATCGCCTCATGGTCGAGCCCCAGATGGCGGGCCGCCTTGTCGATCGTCGCGGGGTGAAAGAGGTGAAACAGATCCTCGCGCCAGAAGATGTGGCACAAATCGACCCGCTTGAGGAAAATCGCCTCGAAGAAGCGGTGCTCGTTGCCGATCACTTTGCCCATATAGAGCTTGGAGATGCGGTGCGGCCCCGCGAAGCGCGCAATATTGTCGGCAATGTTGTCGAAAGCCCAGGAGGGTTGATCCGGGCAAAGCAGGACGTGCAGAGGACGAACCTCGCTCGCGAGGGCAGTTCCCGCGGCAACGCTTTGATGCAGCACCCCTGTCTCCCAATACCCCGACCAAAAACCCATGGACATCTAAGGGGAAGTTGAGTTTTCTTGCAAGAGGTAAGCAATTTTTCGAAATGAAAAGCCGTGAGGCTGCAATGGTAGCTCCGGCAAGAGGGAAACGATGAGGCTCTGGCCGTCACGCATTGCCGCACGCGCCGGAAGAGCAACGGAAATTCCATCCGGGGCGCGCAGCCAGGAATTGCTGGTCGTCTGCGATGCACGGGATCTCGACGGGCTTCAGATCATGCAGAATGTCTGCACGGCCCTTTCTCTTGGAAAGATGCAATTCACCATGCTCGATATTGCGCGGTCCACGCCGTGGCCGGCCCTGGGCAGATTCGCCGCCATCGTCGTCTGCACCGAGCGTTTCGAGGAACTGGAGGTGGAAAAAGCGGCCAGGGTGGAGGACCATGTCCGCGCCGGCGGGGGCCTCATCGTTGCCTATCGCTGCTGGAACGAACACCTCTGCGGTCTTCTCGGTTTTCCGCGAGACCCGGGCGAGCCGAAGATTCGTCCCACCAGCGGAATGGTCTTCGACAGGGAGATCCTGCCGGGCGCGCGGGGCTTGCGCATCGAAGACAAGGATTTCGTTTTCGAAAACGGCCGGTTCGACATCGCCGCCGCGGCGCTCGATCCGGATTGCACGGTGCTGGCCTCGGATCTGGACGGCAATCCGCTCCTGTGGCGGCGCGCCCATGGCGCGGGGCGCGTGCTCTACTGGAACACGGACGAGCTGTTCTGCCGCGCGTTGCGCGGTTTTATGCTCCAGACCGTGCTGGCTTGCATGGGCACCGGCGTGGCGGCCGCAGGCGGTTTCGCGATGTTTCATGTCGACGATTTCCCGACATCGATTTCCGACGCCAGGCCGGAGCCCGTCGCAACCGAGTTCGGCGATCTCGACTGGGACGGGTTCATGTTCGATGTCTGGCATGCGGACATGATGGCGCTGCGCGAAAAGCACGGTCTGAAATACACTTGGTACGCGATCATGAACTATCATGACGTCGACACGGGACCGGACCCGGATCTGGATGCGCCGGACGTGACGACCGGCGCGGACGTGCTCCGCCGCCGGCTGGACCGGGCGGCCGCGAGCGGTCCGGACGACGAATACGGTCTCCACGGCTACAACCACGTGCCGCTGACGGGCGAGTACTGGCCGGACCTTCAGACCTTGCGCATCAAGCTGCAGCTTGCGCGCGATCTGTGGGACGACACCATGCCGGCGCCAAGGCCGACTTCCTGGGTCCCGGCGAACAACTGGTACGATGCCGATTGCCTGCCAGTCGTCGCGGAAGTCTTTCCCGAGATCACAACCGTTTGCAGCCTCTATTCCAGCGGAAAATACCGCCGCGGCGGATACCGGGAATTCGGCCCGGAACCGTGGCAGGAGACGCTTCTGTGCCTGCCGCGGGAAACCTATGGCTATGTCATGGCGCCGGAACTGCGCATGATGCTGCTCTCGCAGATCTCCGGCATGGGCATCTGGACTCATTTCATCCATCCCGACGACATTTTCGACATCCCGGCGGGGCCTGAGGACGAAGCCTATCGGCGCAACCCGCACGGGCGGCTGTGGCGGGCGACGAACGGGCAGGGGCTCGCCGGCCTGCTGCCCATGCTCGACGGCTGGATCTCCGAGGTGCGCGAGCTCTATCCCTGGCTCGAATTCGTCACCACGTCGCAGGCCGAGGAACGCTACCGCGCCCATGTCGGCAGAACCGTCGACGTGATGCTCGGCGACGACATTGTCGAGATCGTCACGGACCGGGAGGGCGTGTTCTTCGTCCGGACAGGGCCGGAGACGGCGATCGTTCCGGCGGACAACGGCGAGGTTCTCGACGCAAGACCGGTGGAGGACGGCGTGTTGACCACGGTCCGCTGCCCGGCCGGGCTAACAGTGTTTCGGATCGACAAACTGCTGGAAACCCAAAGCTAACGCCTGAATTAAGGAATATATTCCTTGACGCCGTCACGCTTCCCTGCTACCCTCCGGGCATAATCGCAGAAATGGGTCTTTGAGACCGACGGGCCGGGCGCCTTGGCGCCGCGGCCTTTTTGTTTGCCGATGCGGAGGTCGTGCATGGACACTGTCACTTTCAGGCCGGGGCCGCCGCGCCTGCTGCACATGAATCCGGAAACCATCGAAAAGTTTCGCCAGCTCGGCCTGCTTGGAGCGTCCTACCGGGTTTGCGGCGAGGCCCTGAATGTCTCGAAAGACACGGTCGCCAATTTCCTGCACCGCCATTCGCCGGTGATGGAAGTCTACCGGGCGGCGCTCGGCGAATACCGGGCGAAGGAAGCGTCGGAACAAATGGCCAGGACGGCCGCCAAACGCGAGAAGGCCAAGCTGCGCGCCGCGCCGGCGGCGAGGCCGAAGCCCGGCGAGATCTGCCCGACCTGCGGCCAGCGCGCCGGCGAAGCGCCCGAAACCGTAACCCTCACGACGGCCGAACTGGCCGAGGGGCGGAGGAAATTTGAAGACCTCATCGATAGACACCTGTCCGCACCACCTGCTCCTCCGCATGAAGGAGACCGCCAGTAGCCTCGATAGCCTGCAAAAGCTGCATGACTGGGCATTCTGGGCGCGGCACGGGCAGACCGAGCCGCCGGGCGACTGGCGCACCTGGCTGATCCTCGCCGGGCGCGGCTTCGGCAAGACGCGGTCGGGCGCGGAATGGGTGCGCGAAAAGGTGCGGCGCGGGGCGGGGCGCATCGCGCTCGTCGCGCCGACCATGGCCGATGCGCGCGACATCATGGTGCGCGGCGAGAGCGGCATCCTGTCGGTGTGCTGGAAGGGCGATTATACCCGTGCGGGCCACCTGCTCGGCCGGCCGCGCTACGAGGTGACACGCCGCCGGCTGGTCTGGGCCAATGGCGCACAGGCGCTGCTGTTTTCGGCGGAAGAGCCGGAGCGGCTGCGCGGGCCGCAGCACGACGCTTTGTGGGCCGACGAACTGTGCGCGTGGCGCCATGCGCAGGAAACCTGGGATATGGCGATGTTCGGGCTGCGGCTGGGCGCCGATCCGCGCGCCTGCGTGACGACAACTCCGAAGCCGCTGGCTCTGATCCGCCAATTGGCGGACGACCCGGCAAATGTGGTGACGCGTGGCACGACCTACGACAATGCGAAACATCTCGCGCCGGGCTTCATCGCCTCGATGCGGTCGAAATATCACGGGACGGCGCTGGGACGGCAGGAACTGATGGGCGAGTTTCTGGCGGAACGCGAAGGCGCGCTGTGGTCGCGCGACAGGCTCGATGCGCAGCGCCGGGAAACTCCCGGCGATTTGCACCGGATCGTCGTCGCGATCGATCCGCCGGCCGGTTCGAAGGAGAGTTCGGATGCCTGCGGTATCGTCGCGGCGGGGCTGGCGCCCGACGGAAAAGCGCATGTGATCGCCGATGCGAGCATCCGCGCCGCCAAGCCGATCGTCTGGGCGGCGCGCGCGGTGGCGCTCTACGAGACGCTTGGCGCCGACCTGATGCTGGCCGAGGTCAACCAGGGCGGCGACATGGTGGAGACCGTGATCCGGCAAGTGGAGCCGCGGGTGGCGCTGAAGAAGGTGCATGCCACACGCGGCAAGCGGCTGCGCGCCGAACCGGTCGCCGCGCTCTACGAGCAGGCGCGCGTGACGCATGCGCCGGGGCTCGACGCGCTGGAGGACGAGATGTGCGTCTTCGGCACGGACGGCCTCGCCTCAGGCCGCTCGCCCGACCGGCTCGATGCGCTGGTCTGGGCGGTCAGCGAACTGATGCTGTCCCGGCGCGGCGAACCGCGGGTGAGGGGGCTGTGAGCGCCGCGCTTCATTCCATCAGGCAACAGGCCGGGGCGGTGGATAAAGTGTCGAAAGCCGCAGGAACGGGCATGGTTTCGCGCATTGGTTTCCAAAATGTAAATAAACTGTTGCTGGGGAAGCAGGCTCGTGATATTTCCAAGGTGAAAATAAATTTTTTCACCGAAAATTGACGATCAGGGGTTGGAGGTTTCAATGCGGTTTCCCGTTTCCGTATGTGCCGGCGCGATTGCTCTCGGCCTTCTGGCAAGCCCTGCGGCGGCCAACAGTTTTGCCTTCAGCATGACATTCGATGGCACCGACCTTTCGCTGGATAGCGGATCGGACACGCCCGACGGGACGGTGCTGCAGACAGGCGACAGCTTCACGATAGATATTCATACCGCGGGCGATGCGTACTGGAACGTGGTGTCTGACTTCGACCTCAGTTTTCCATTGTCCTTCCTGACGCCGGAACCAGCGGTCCGGAATGCGGACATAACGACAAACTGGCTACTTGACGGATCCAGCGTATTTTCGACGACAGAGACCGACGTCGACCAGGAACAGGTCCATGTTGGTGCGCAGCACTGGGACCTTTCGGCCGGTCTTTCTTTCGATACGGTGCTTCTGACCTGGGTGTTCAATTCGATCAGCCCCCTGGAAATAGCCACACTGGATGTGATCGACACCGTGATCAGCGCAACAGGGGCGGATATCTTCGAGGCCTTTAGTTCACCCGAAAGGCCCTTCTTCCGCTCGGAAAGCATCGAATATGTCACTTCCGCGGTGCCGTTGCCGGCGACCCTGCCTCTTCTGCTGGGCGCAATCGGCGGGATCGCTGGCTTGCGGCGTCTGCGTCGGCCGGCCCTGTCCTGACAGGCGAAACAGCCGCTCGCGCCTTGTGGCGGGAGCGGCTGAACGGGTAGGCAGGGCGGTTGCGATTACGCCGCCTTTTGCTGCTTGACCACGGCCGCTACCGTCTCGCTCCAGAGCGTGGTCGGGCGGCCGATGAGGCCCGAGAGCGTCTTCGAATTGTCTTCGAGAGCGCCTTTCGCCGTGCCGGCATCGCTGTCGGCGAGCATCGCCGCGAACGGCGCGGGCAGGCCGACACTCTCGAGCACGCCGGCATATTCGGCCTCGCTCATGTCTGCATAGGCAACCGGCTTGCCGGCGGCCCTGGAGATAGCGGCGGCGAAGTCCTGCATGGAGAAGCTCGTGTCGCCCGCCAGTTCGTAGACGGCGCCGTTTTCCAGCGTGTCGGCGGTCAGCACCGCGATGGCGCCCTCGGCGTAATCGGCGCGCGTGGCGCTGGAAATGCGTCCTTCGCCGGCCGCGCCGGGATAGGCGCCATGGGTGACGGCCGGTTCGATGGAGCCGGTCTTGTTCTCGGTGTACCAGCCATTGCGCAGCAATGCGTGCGGGATGCCGGAGGCGGCGAGCATGGCTTCCGTCTCGCGGTGCTCGACCGCGAGGCTGAGCGGCGACGTGTCGGCATGCAGGATCGACGTGTAGGCGATGAAGCCGACGCCGGCCTTCTTCGCCGCGTCGATGGCGTTCTTGTGCTGCGCGGCGCGCTGACCGACTTCGGACGACGAGATCAGCAGCAGCCGGTCGATGCCGGTGAAGGCCTTTTCGAGGGAGGCGGTGTCGGTATAGTCGCCGATGCGCACCTCGACGCCCTTCGCTTCGAGCGGGGCGGCGGCTTCGGCCCGGCGGACGAGCGCGGCGACCTGCGCGGCGGGAACTTTCTTCAGCAGGGCATCGATGGCGAGCGCGCCGAGCTGGCCGGAGGCGCCGGTGATGAGATATTTTGCGGTTGTGGCAGTCATGGGAGATATCCTTTCAAGCTTCCATACGGTCTCGTAATGAGGTATGGTCTCTTTCAGATACCTATTGATGGCTGGCTTTGTAAGGAGGCAGTTTTTTATGACCAGGGCACACGCAGGTAACCTTGCAGGTAACCTCCCGGACGAGACGGAAGCCGTGCTGCGCGAATTCGCGGTGCAGTCGGAGGGAAAGACCGACTATTCGAACTGCCCGGTGCGCGACGTGCTCGACCGGGTGGGCGAGAAATGGACTCTGTTGATCCTCGTCGCGCTGGCCGAGGGGCCGCAGCGCTTCTCGGCGCTGCAGCGCGATGTCGGCGACATCTCCAAGCGCATGCTGACGCAGACGCTGCGCCTGCTGGAGCGCGACGGGCTGGTGTTACGCACGGTCTACCCGACCAAGCCGCCCTCGGTGGACTACCGCCTGACCGCTCTCGGCCGCTCCGCGCTGAACCCGCTGGCCAGCCTGATCGACTGGGCCGCCGGGAGCCATGACGAGATCCGCGCGGCGCGGGTGGCCTATGATGAGCGGGAAGTGGTGGGATGGTGATATAGGAAAATAATCCTTGACGCCGTCACGCTCCTCTGGTAGCCTGTTGGCATAATCGCAGAATTGGGTTTGAGGCCGGATGGTTCGCCATGCCGGTCTTTTGTTTGGCTTCCTGGCCGGATATCTGGCCCTCCGCTTTCGCTCGGGGCGTTCGCGCCTCGAAAGCCAAATCGTTGGCTTTTCGCGAGACGGCGCTCACCCCCTCATCCGTCTGCGTCGGTTCACGGAACCGCCGCATCCACCTTCTCCCACGAGGGGAGAAGGAAGAACGCGTTTTCTTTCAACAAGCTGGATCCGTTCCATGAATCAGACTTCCAACTGGCTGGCCCGGGCTTTCGGGCTTGGCCGGACGAGACGTGTCGCGACGCCTTCGGAGGCGAAGGGGTGGCCGACGGGCTTTATCGCCATGCATGGCGCGGCGACCGCGTCCTGGACATCGGCGTCCTACGGGGCGCTGTCGCGGGAAGGCTTCATGCGCAATCCGGTGGTGCATCGCTGCGTGCGGATGATCGCCGAAGCGGGCGCGTCGGTGCCGTGGCTGGCTTACGAGGGCGAGGCGGAGGTGCCGGACAGTCCGGCGCTGGCGCTGGTCGCGCGGCCGAACATGCGCGACAGCCGGGCAGGTTTCCTCGAGACGCTTTTCGGGCATCTGCTGCTGTCGGGCGACGCCTTTGTGGAGCGGGCGGGCGAGGGCGACGGCGAGGCGCTTTATCTGTTGCGGCCGGACAGGGTGTCGGTCGTCACCGGGCCGGACGGATGGCCGGTCGCGGTCGACCATCAGGCGGGCGCGACGAAGCGGCGGATCCCCTTCGAGGGGGAAGACGGCGCCCAGCGGCTGCTGCATCTGACGCTGTTCCACCCGCTCGACGATCTGCGTGGCTTCGCGCCGCTGGAGGCGGCGCTGATGGCGCTCGACATCCACAATGCGGCGGGCGCCTGGAACAAGGCGCTGCTGGACAATGCGGCTAGGCCTTCCGGCGCGCTGGTCTATGCGCCATCGGACGGCGGCAGTCTGGCCCCGGAGCAGTTCGAGCGGCTGAAGCAGGAATTGAACGAGGAATATGGCGGGGCGGCGAATGCCGGCCGGCCGATGCTGCTGGAAGGCGGGCTCGACTGGAAGGCGATGGGGCTGACGCCAAAGGACATGGATTTCGTCGAGGCAAAGCACGCGGCCAGCCGCGACATCGCGCTCGCCTTCGGCGTGCCGCCCATGCTGCTCGGCATTCCCGGCGACAACACTTACGCGAATTACCGCGAGGCCAACCGCGCCTTCTACCGCCTGACCGTGCTGCCCATGGTCGCCCGCACCGCCGACGCCTTCGCGCGTTGGCTTGGCGAGGGGTCGTTGCGGCTTGCCCCGGATGTCGATGCGATCGAGGCGCTGTCTTCCGAACGCGACGCGCTCTGGGCGCGGCTGGAGCGGGCCGGGTTCCTCACCGAGGACGAGAAGCGGGAAGCCGTGGGGTACGGGGGCAAATCGTAGTTTTGGCGAAGCCGGGCGCCGTACCCCCACCCTGCATCCCTCCCCACAAGGGGGAGGGAGGACATCCGCTGCGGTGCTCGTGCTTGCCGCCATGAGCCAGGCTGAGCCGAAATCGTCCACGTCTTCCCTCCGCCTTGTGGGGAGGGATGCAGGGTGGGGGTCACCGCCGCTCGCGGCGGCGCACTTTCCAATCAGGAGACATCAATGACCATGACAGATCTGTCGCCGGCCGCTTCGGAGTGGCTGGCGAAGACCGCCGGTGCGTTTGCCGGGGCGGCGATATCGCTTGCCTGGCTGTTGCCGAAGAGCCGCCGCGAGGCGGCTTTGCGCTTTCTGGGCTCGGTGACCGCCGGGCTGGTGTTCGGCGGCACGGCAGGGCTGGCGGCGGCGCAGAAGCTCGGCATCGCCGCCATGCTGTCGCCGCACGAGATGCTGCTGGCCGGCTCCGCGCTGGCGAGCCTGTCGATCTGGTGGGCGATCGGCCTGGCGGTGCGCTTCGGCGAAAGACTGACGGAACGACGGGAGGACCGCGATGCGCGCTGACGGCAAATGCCTCGAACACAAGTTCAACCGGGTCGAGCTGGAAGGCGCGGACGGCACGATCGCCGGCTACGCCTCCGTCTTCGGCGCGGTCGATCTGGGCAGGGACGCGGTCGAGCGCGGCGCTTTCGAGAAGTCGCTGACGGCGCGCGGCGCGACCGGCATCCGGATGCTGTTCCAGCACGATCCGGCGCAGGTGATCGGCCGCTGGACGGCGATCCGCGAGGACGCGCACGGGCTCTATGTTGAGGGCAAGATCTCGACCGAGGTGGCGAAGGGCCGCGAGGTTCTGGCGCTGTTGAGGAATGGCGGGCTCGATGGGCTTTCCATTGGCTTCCGGACGGTGAAGGCGCGCAAGGAGGCGCGCAGCGGCGTGCGCCGCATCCTGGAGGCCGATCTCTGGGAGGTCTCGGTCGTCACCTTTCCGATGCTGCCGCAGGCGCGCGTCACGGCCGTGAAGGCCGGACGGCTGCCGACGGCGCGCGAATTCGAACGCTGGCTCGTGCGGGACGCCGGGCTGACAAGAAGCGAGGCCAAGGCGGTGATTGCCGGCGGCTTCGCGCAACTGAGACGCCGCCGGGACGGCGCGTCGGACGAACCGGGCCTGGCGGAGACGATCCGCGCGGCGGCCCGGCACCTTCAACCGACACGAGGACAATGATGAGACAGGACAATCTGGCAGCGCCCGAGGTGAAATCGGGCGAGAGCGGAGATGTCGCCGAGGCCTTCGACGACTTCATGCACGCTTTCGACGAGTTCAAGCAGGCCAATGACGAGCGGCTTTCGCAGATCGAGAGCCGCTTCGGCGTCGACGGCGTGACCAATGACAAGGTCGAGCGCATCAATCGGGCGCTCGACGATCAGAAGCGCATGCTCGACATGCTGCAGCGAAAGCAGGCTCGCCCGCCGCTCGGCGGCGGCATGATCGAGCCGAGCGAGCACAAGGCGGCCTTCGAGAACTATGTGCGGCGCGGCGACGAGCGCCGGTTGCAGGCGCTGGATGCGAAGGCGATGTCGATCGGCTCCGGACCGGACGGCGGCTATCTGGTACCGCCGGAGACGGAGGCGGCGATCGGCGCGCGGATGCGCGATATCTCGCCGATCCGCTCGATCGCCAGCGTACGCCAGGTCTCCGGCTCTGTGCTGAAAAAGCCCTATTCCGTCGGTGGTCCGGCGGTCGGCTGGGTCGGCGAGACGGACGCCCGGCCGCAAACGACGGCCTCGACGCTGGCCGAACTGCAGTTCCCGACGATGGAACTCTACGCCATGCCGGCGGCAACGGCGGCGCTGCTGGAGGATTCGGTGGTCGATATCGACCAGTGGATCGCCTCGGAAGTGGAGGCTGCCTTCGCCGAGCAGGAAGGCACGGCCTTCGTCGCCGGTGACGGCGCGAACAAGCCGCGCGGTTTTCTCGACTACACGGCGGTGGCGGAAGCCAGCTGGAGCTGGGGCAATCTCGGCTATGTCGCGACCGGCGTCGACGGCGCTTGGCCGGCGTCCGATCCGTCGGACAAGCTGATCGACCTCGTCTATGCGCTCAAGGCCGGCTACCGGCAGAACGCCTCGTGGGTGATGAACCGCAAATCGCAGGCCGCGATCCGCAAGTTCAAGGACGCCGACGGCAACTACATCTGGCAGCCGCCGGCCGGCGCCGGCCAGCGCGCCCTGCTGATGGGCTTCCCGCTGGTCGAGGCCGAGGACATGCCGGATATTGGTTCGGACGAGACCTCGGTCGCCTTTGGCGATTTCCGCCGCGGCTATCTCGTCGTCGACCGCACCGGCGTCTCGGTGCTGCGCGACCCGTACTCCGCCAAGCCCTACGTGCTGTTCTACACGACCAAGCGCGTCGGGGGCGGGGTGCAGGATTTTGATGCGATCAAGTTGATGAAGTTCGGGGTTTCGTAGGAAGCCCTGAATAGGCGGCCCCGGTTTCCCTCCCACCGGGGCCGCTGCAATCCGTCTTTATCGCCGGGATCAGGGCCGCAGGAGGATCTTGCCTTGGCGTCCCGGGGTGAGCGAGGCCTTCATGGCTTCCGTTATCTCGGCGAGGCCGAATACTCCGCCGGCCGGCAGCGCGAGCTTGCCCTGCATGGCGAGTCCGATCAGTTCGCCGATCAGCCGGGCCTTGTCCGCCGAAGCCATCTCGTTGCTGACCTTGGATCCCCAGAAGCCCTTCACTGTGAGGTGCTTCATGATGAGGGAACCGGAGCTGAACTGGAGCGGCGCGCCGGTGGCGGTGCCGAAGATAGCCAGCAGCCCCTCCGTGCCGAGGAGGTCGCAGAGATCGGCAGCGATCGCGCCGCCGACGGAGTCGATGGCCGCACGGGCCCCGGCCTTGCCGAGAAGGGCGCGCGCCTGCTTCTGCCAGCCCTCGTTGGAGGTGGAGATGACATTGTCGATGCCCAGCGTCTCAAGCTCGGCGACGGCGTCGTCGCGCCGCACCAGATTGAGCGTGTGGACGCCGCGTGATTTGGCCAGCGCCGCGAAGATCTTGCCGACGGCCCCGTTGGCGGCGGTCTGGATGACCCAGTCGCCTTCCTTCACGTTGAGGAACTCGAGCAGGGAGATAGCGCTGAAGGGCATGGCGATCAGCTGCGCGCCGAGCTCGTCGGAAATGGCATCGGCCAGCGGAACGAGGCCGGCCGCCGGAGCGGTGAAGAATTCCGCCCATGTGCCGTGCACGCCGGCGACGGCGACACGCTTGCCGATAAGCCCCGGATCGACGCCTTCGCCAACGGCCTCGACCGTGCCGACCGCTTCCGTGCCGCCGATGGCGGGAAGGGCTGGCTTGTAGCCATAGTCGCCGCGAACGGTCCAAAGATCGTGGTTGTGGATGGGCGAGAGCCGCATCCGAACCAGGACCTCGCCGGAGGCGGGTTCGGGCCGGACGCTGTCGGCGAGATGCAGGACCTCGGCCGGATCGCCAAATGATTCATGAATTGCGCTATGCATTGGGGTTTCCTTTTGTCTTGGATGATCTGCCGGTCGCTCGTGACAGGGCACGGGTGCCGCCGGCGAGGGAGTGTCAGGGCGCCAGCCGCTGTTGCGTATCGGCGAGCGCCGTTTGCAGGGGAGCAGGGCTCCTCGACAGTTTCGACATGATCGCCGCGCCGAGCCATTGGCCGTAGAGGGTGGCGGCTATCGCGTCCGGATCGGATTGCGGGCGGACCGAGCCGTCGGCCGCGCCTTCCCGGAGGAGTTGTGCCAGCCGCGCGACGAGCTGCTTCACCCCATCGTCGAGGACGTGCCGCATGTCCTCCGACATGTCGGAGATTTCGGCGGCGAGTTTCACGACGAGGCAGCGATCGGCGATGCTGTCCGCCCCGTCCTGCGCGAGCCAGGCCGAAAAGTAACGCATCAGCTTTTCGTTGCCGCTTGCCGGTCCGTCGACCAGAGCGTCGAAGCGCTGAAGATACTCGTCGACATAGTCGCCGAGCAATACGCAACCGAAGGCCTCCTTGGAGGCGAAGTAATGATAGAACGAGCCTTTCGGCACGCCGCTGCGTTCCAGCAATTCCTTCAATCCGACGCCGCCAAAACCACGGGCGAGCACCAGTTCGCGCCCTGTCGCCAGGATGCGGTTGCGGGTGACGGTCGATTTCTTTTCCGTGGTCATGAGCGGCATATAGAAAGAAATAGACCGGTCGTCTAGTCCCCATCTCGCCGCGTGCCGAATGGCCCGGCAATCATCGCCCAATCGAGGATACATAATGACCTATTCCCAGATTGCCGCGCCCGCGGCGATGCCGGTGACGCTTGCGCAAGCGAAAGCCCATCTGCGCGTCACATCCGACACCGAAGACGACACGATAACAGCGCTGATTGAGGCGGCGACGCAGTATCTCGAGCGCGATACGGGCCAGGCGCTGATCGACCAGCAATGGCGGGCCTATTTCGACCGGGTACCCTGCGACGGCGTGCTGGAACTGATGCGTTCGCCGGTGCGCGGCATTGTTTCCGTGAGCGTCTATGACGCGGACGGCAATGCGAGTGTGCTCGACGGCTCGGATTACTACGTCAATCTCGTCGCCCGACCGGCGCGTGTCAGGCTCGCCGACAGCGTGACGGCGGCGATGCGGGCGAACGGCATCGAGATCGATTTCGACGCCGGCTATGGCGAGGCAGGCACGGACGTGCCGGACATGCTGAAGCGGGCGATCCTGGTGCTGGTCGCGCATTGGTACGAATTCCGCGGCGTGTTCGACGCGGCCGACCAGCCGGTTTCCGTGCCGGCGCTCTATGCGCGGCTGACGCGGCATTTCCGGTTTCTGTCGGTGTGACCATGCGCGGACCCTATTTCGACCCCGGCAGGCTGCGCCACGAGATGGTGCTGGAAGAGCCGGTGCGCGTCGCCGACGCGCTGGGCGGCCAGACGGAAGACTGGCAGGCGGTCGCGACGCTCTGGGCGCATCTGGAGCCGGCCGCTGGCGTCGCCTATCGCGCTGACGCGGAAGAGGCGGAGATCACCCACCGCGTCACGCTGCGCTTCGATACGCGCGTCTGGCGGGGCCGCAGATTGCGCTCCGGCGGGCGGATATTCGAAATCAGGGCGGTGCGCGATCTCGACGAGACCGGCCGCTATTTGCTCTGCCTGACCCGCGAGGAGACCTCATGAAACTGACGATGCAGTTGACCCTGGACGGGCTGATCCGGGCGCTTCGCACGCGCGCCGAGATTGCCGCTGACGAACGGGTCGAGGAGGTGCGGCGCGAGCAGCAGAAGCCGCAGGCGGAGGACCGCGATGAGCGCCGCGCATGATTTGCAGGCGGCGATCGTCGCCGCTTTGAAGGCGGATACGGCGCTTGTCGCCTTGCTCGGCGATGCGGACCGGGTGCTCGACCGCGTGCCGCCCGAGCGGGACTTCCCCTTCGTCGCGATCGGCCGGACGAGCATTCAGGACTGGAGCACCGACGACCGGACGGGCGGCGAACATCTGGTCAGCTTGCGCGCCTGGTCGCGCGCGACGAGCCGCGCGGAAGTCCTCGCCATCGCCGAACGCATGACGGCGGCGCTGGAAGGGCTGGCCGGCGTGCAGGGCGAGACGCGGATCGTCTCCTTCGAGCCGGTCTCGTCCGATCACGGCTACGAGCCGGCGGACCGGGCATGGCGGGCCGTACTGCGGTTCCGGTCTTTGACAGAACCGGCCTGATTTCCATTCCAATCCAACACAGGAGACTGCGGCGATGGCATCGCAACGCGGCAAGGATCTGCTTTTGAAATTCTGGGACGGCGCGGGTTTCGCGACCGTGGCCGGGCTGAGGACGAAGCGCATCAGTTTCAACGCGCAGAGCGTCGACATCACGGACTCGCAATCGGCCGGGCGCTGGCGCGAACTGCTCGACGGCGCGGGCATCCAGCGGGCGTCCGTTTCAGCCTCAGGCATCTTCAAGGACGCGGCCTCGGACGAACTGGTGCGCGCCGCCTTCTTCGCCGGCGCGGTGACCGATTGCCAACTGGTGATCCCCGATTTCGGCACGATCGAGGGCGGCTTCCAGATCACCGCGCTCGACTATGCGGGAAACCATGACGGCGAGGTGACCTTCGACATCGCGCTGGAATCGGGTTCCGCGCTGACATTCGGAGCCGCCTGATGTTGGTCAACAGGAAACGCGGCGAAATCGCCGCTGAACTCGGCGGCAAGGAGCGCGCGCTCTGCCTGACGCTCGGCGCGCTGGCCGAACTGGAAGGGCATTTCGGCGCTGAGGACCTGACCGCGCTGACGCAGCGTTTCTCGACCGGGAAATTGTCTGCAGGCGATCTGCTGACGATCATCCATGCCGGGCTGAAAGGGGCTGGACACACCTTCACACGCGACGAGGTGGCGGAGATGCAGGCGGACGGTGGCGCGGCCGGTTACGCGCGCATCGTCTCGGAGCTTCTGCAGGCGACATTCGGCGGCGATGGCTGAGAAGTTCTCACCCGACCGGTTCCCCTGGGACTTGGCGATGGCATTCGGTTTCGCGGTGATGCGTCTGTCGCCGGCCGAGTTCTGGGCGATGACGCCGAGGGAACTGGGGGCGGCGATGCGCGCCTTCGACCATGGAGTTCATGCGCCGCCGGGGAGGCGCGAACTGGAAGGCCTGATGCAGAAATTTCCAGACTGACATTATATAGCGTAATAAGCGAAGAAGTGTTGGTGGGAAAAAGAATGCCCTACACAGAAGAACAGGCCGCGCAGATTTCTGGTGAACTTACCAGGTGGATAGAGCGATTGGAGAATTTGTCGACGTTATTCTTGACACGTGATGTAAGCAACGAAAACGCATCTGAGTTCATAAGGCATGGATTAGCTAGGCGATTAAGTAGTGTTAAGCACGCGGCGATTCGAATATTTGAAATAATACCCCCTCTTGCCGCGAATCCTCAAGCATCTGAGTTGAAAGATGTGACCCTATATCTTCAATCATTTATAATAAATATTTATGGAATATTAGACAATTTGGCTCGAATTTGGAGCTTGGAATTCGAGTTAAAGACATCCAACCGTAAACCAATCCCCAACGGCCGGATTGGCTTGGGGCCAAAAAATACTTCTGTTCGCGAAAGTTTGCCCCCTCCTCTGCGGGAATACATTGTAGGTCTGGATCGTTGGTTCGGGTACTTGGAAGATTACCGACATGCGTTAGCGCATCGCGTGCCGCTCTATATCCCCCCGAAACAATTGAACAATGAGGACGCCGATGAATGGAATCGACTCGAAAATGAGCTTTCTGAGGCGATTCGCAGAAGGGATTTCAAAGGGTGGGACAAAATCTTCGCCAAGCAAGCGGCATTAGGGACATTCGAGCCGATAATGATGCATTCTTACGGCGAAGGTGCGCGCCCAGTTTTCTTTCATTCACAGATGGTTTGCGACTTGGCTACTGTCGTTGAGATTGGAGAAAAAATGCTCGCTGAATTCAAAGGGCATTCATAAGCGCGTGCTTCCTTTGCTCGTTCAGGAGCGGGAAAGCCTGATGCTGGCTTACCCCGACTGTTCGCCGGATCTCTCCGGGATCGGAAAGATGCGGTCGTAAACGAGGTTGAAGACAAAGGTGTAGACCAGGAAAAAGGCCATCAGCGAGATATCCATCAGGAGCGCCTCGATGAGGCTGATCCCCAGCATGGTCGCGATGACCGGCAGGAGCACGATCGACAGCGTGATCTCGAACAGGACCGTGTGAAGGACGCGCATCGTCCAGCTTTTTTCTGAGCTTCCGTTCAGGCGCAGCAGGGCGTGGTCGAAGCCGAGATTATAGAGATAGGTCCAGATCGTCGCGACGAGCGAACTGGCGATGGCCACAGCGCCCATGCTGACGGGCGGCATGCCGAAGAGGCGGTTGCCGAGAAGCATGACCATCGCGATGGCGATGATCTCGAAACTGACGGCATGGCGAATTCGGTCGGGCGTCGAGCGCATGTGATATCGGGCCGGATTGAGGGAAACGATCGGGACGTGCCGATCGATAGCCGGTTCGCCGACCCAAGGAAAGAGCAAACCCGGACTGTCAGGCCGCCATGGCGAGGAGCTTGATCAGGAAGTCGCGCGTCAGTGGCGCATAGTCCAGCCGTGCCGGTCTGACCGGGTCGATCCAGACAGCCTCTTCGATCTCCGCACCGGGCTCGATAACCGCGTCGGTACGCAGGCGGAAGACTTCCGCGAAGATGAAAAGGCCGGGCTCGTTGGCCGCCGGTGCGGTGAAACGGGCAACGAATGTCAGCTCGGCGGGCGTGACCGCAAGGCCGAGTTCCTCCGCGAGTTCCCGGCAGAGGGCATTGGCGGGCTCTTCGCCTGGCTCGATCTTGCCGCCGGGCTGCATGAAGGCGTCAGTGCCTTGCTTGCGGACGACGAGCATTTTCTTGTCGGGCCGGGTCAGGATGGCTGCGGCGATGCGAATCGGTTCGATATTGCTCATGTGCGGTAAACTAACATGCCAAATTCGGGTTTTGTGACACCCGCGGCGGGAAAATACAGCCCCTAATTATTGGGGTAATTGCTCATAATTACCTTAGGTCATCTTTCTCGAAAGGAACAGGTTTTTGAACGAAGACCTCACCATCGCGATCGACGCCGACACGACAGGCTTCGAGACAGCGCTGAAAGACCTCGAGCGGCAGGCATCGTCCTTCGGAACCACGCTGACCGGCGCGCTTCGCGGCGCAGTTGTCTCGGGCAAATCTCTGGAGGACACGTTACGCTCGATCGGCCAGAGCCTGGCGACCAACGCGCTGAATGCGGGGCTCAAGCCGCTGCAAGGCCTGCTCAACGGCTTCGCAGGGCAGGCCTTTTCCGGTTTTGCCGGCGTTCTGCCCTTCGCGAAAGGCGGCGTGGTCGGGGCGGATCGGATGTTTGCCGGCGGCGGCGTTCTGGCGTCGCCCGCCTATTTTCCGATGTCCGGCGGGCGCACCGGCCTTGCCGGGGAGGCGGGACCGGAAGCGATCCTGCCGCTGAGGCGTGGAGCGGACGGGCGCCTTGGCGTTGCGACCGATGGGGGCGGTGCGCCGACAACCGTCAATGTGACGATCCAGACGCAAGATGCTAATTCCTTCCGCAAGTCGGAAGCCCAGGTGACGGCGGCGCTGGCCCGCGCCGTGGCGCGCGGCCGGCGGGGAAATTGAGGTTCAAATGAGCTTTCACGACGTGGTGTTCCCGTCGCGTCTCGCCTTTGGCGCGAGCGGCGGACCGGAGCGGCAGGTGGAGATCGTCAGGCTGGCCTCGGGGCTCGAACAGCGCAATGCGCGCTGGTCCCGGGCGCGGCGGGCCTATACGATCTCGACCGGAATCAAATCCTTTGCCGATTTGCACAAGCTGCTGGAATTCTTCGAGGATCGTGGCGGACCGCTGCATGGATTCCGCTTCCTCGATCCGGTCGATCATGCGTCCGCACCTCCGGGTGAGGCGACAGCGCCGACGGACCGGCAGATCGGCACGGGCGACGGGGCGGCGACCGAATTTCAATTGAAGCTCGGCAATGACCGGCCTGTCACCAAGCCAGTCGACGGCACGGTGCGGGTCGCGCTGGACGGCGTCGAGCTGTTCGAACCGGCGTTCGCCGTCGATCTCCTGACGGGTATCGTGACGCTGGCCGAGGCCCCGGACGAAGGCGCGACTGTGACCGCGGGCTTCGAATTCCATGTGCCGGTGCGCTTCGACACGGCGCAGCTTTCCTTGACGCAGACGGCCTTCGAGGCCGGCGAGATCCCCGACATAAGGCTGGTGGAGGTGTTCGAATGACGGCATTGCCGCAGACCTTGCGCGATCACCTCGCCCAGGACGTCACCAGTGTCTGCTTCTGCTGGATACTCCGCCGCAGGGACGGGGCCGTGCTGGGCTTCACCGATCATGACCGTACGCTGACGGTCGACGGCGTCGCTTGCGAGCCGGCAACCGGTTTCGTGGCGGGTGCGATTGAGAGCGGTCTCGGCTTCGCCGGCGACACGGCGGAGGTGGCGGGCGCGCTGTCGTCCGAGGCGATTTCCGAAGCCGATATCGAGGCCGGCAAGTATGACGGCGCGGCTGTCGAGCAATGGCTGGTCAATTGGGCCGAGCCGGACGAGTCGGGGCTGCTGAAGCGGCACGTCATCGGTGAGATTCGCCGCATGGACGGAGCGTTCCGGGTCGAGCTGAGGAGCTTGTCGGCAAAGCTGGACGAGCGGCGCGGGCGATCCTTCCTGCGCCGATGCGACGCCGATCTGGGCGATGCGCGCTGCGGCTTCGATACGGATGCACCGGGTTTCTCGGCGACCGGCACGGTGGTCTCCGTGAATGGCGGGCAGATCGTGGCGACCGGGCTGGCTGGCTACGAGGACGGCTGGTTCGTCCTCGGGCGGCTGACATGGACCTCCGGCGCACGGGCTGGCACGGCAGCGACCGTCGCGGCGATGCGCGACGGATCGGCGACCGGGGAGCATGTCGTGAGCCTGTTCGAGCCGGATCTCGCGGGGATCGCGGCGGGCGATACATTCACGCTTGCGGCCGGTTGCGACAAGCGGTTCGAAACCTGCCGGACGAAATTCTCAAACGGGCTCAATTTCCGCGGCTTCCCGCATATTCCCGGCAACGACCGCGCGCTGAATTATGCAGACGGTGAAGGCGATTTTGATGGCGGTCCGCTTGTCCCGTGACGAGACGCGGGCGCGGGCGCTGGAGATCGCTCAGGGCTGGATCGGCACGCCCTACCGCCACCAGGCGAGCCGGAAGGGAGTCGGCTGCGACTGCCTCGGCCTGTTGATCGGGATCTGGCGCGAATTGTATGGCCAGATGGCGCCCGTGCGGCTGACCTATTCGCCGGACTGGGCGGAGACGTCGAGCGGCGAGCCGCTGCTGGAGGCGCTGCGCGCGCGCTGCGGCGAACTGCACCTGTCGGAGATGCGGCCCGGCGATATTCTCGCTTTCCGCTGGCAAGCCGGTTCGGCAGCCAAACATCTGGCGCTGATGGCGTCGGAAAACCGCATCATCCATGCCTATGAGGGTCATGCGGTGACGGTGTCGGCCTTCGTGCCCTCCTGGCGGCGGCGCGTTGCAGGCGTCTTCGCGTTTCCGGCGACTATTGTCCCCAGCCTGCAATGATGGCGTCTGCCTCGAACTCGACCAGCCATTCCGGGTTCACGAACCGGTCGATGGCCATGATCGTGTCGACGGGTCGGACATCCCTGAAATAATCCTTGCGGACGTCGATGGCCGCCTTCCAGTTGTCGATATCCGTGAGGATGACCCGCGTCCGCACGACATCGTGCAGGCCGGAGCCAGCCTGTTCGAGCGCCGCCTTGATGATCTCGATGCACTGACGCGACTGAGCGGCGACATCGCCGATACCGACGGTCTTGCCATCCGGCCCGACGGGGGCGGTGCCGCCAATCGAAATGAAAGGACCGACCCGGACCGCGCGGCTGAACCCGACGATCGCTTCCATGGGATTGCCGTTGGAAATCAGTTCCCTGTCATAGGTCATGGGCGACGCCTCCTGTTTTCTTACGCAACGTAATATGAGCGCGCAGCGCCCAACAAGCTTCCAAATTCGGAGAGACACTCATGGCGACCCTGCTGTTGCAGGCCGCGGGCGCTGCGCTCGGCGGCGTTTTCGGTGCGGCCGGTGTTGCGATCGGCACGGCGGCCGGCGCGCTCGGCGGCTATCTGATCGACACGGCGCTGATCAATTCGACGCGCCATATCGAAGGGGCGCGCCTATCCGGAGCGCGGCCGCTGACAGCGGAGGAAGGCGCGCCGATGGCGCGCGTCTTCGGCCAGGCGCGCATTTCCGGCACGGTGATCTGGGCGACGCGCTTCGAGGAGACCGCACGCACAGAACGGCAAGGCGGCAAGGGCGGACCGAAGGTCACGACCTACTCCTATTACGCCAATCTGGCGATCGGTCTGTGCGAAGGTCCGGTGGCGGCGATCCGGCGCGTCTGGGCGGACGGCAAGGAACTGGACCTCACCGGCATCGAGATGCGTTTTTATCCGGGCGGCGAAGACCAGATGCCCGATCCGCTGATCGAGGCGAAACAGGGCGAGGGCCTTGCGCCCGCCTTTCGCGGCACGGCCTATGTGGTCTTCGAGCGGTTGCCGCTGGAACGTTTCGGCAATCGCGTGCCGCAGTTCCAGATCGAGGTAATCCGGCCGGTCGGCGCACTGGAAGAGAAGGTGCGCGCGGTTTGCGTCATCCCCGGTTCTACCGAGCACGGCTATGCGCCCGGTCTGGTGACGGCAAGGCCGCGGCGTGGCGAGACGGAGGAACTCAACCGGCATGTCCTGCATGCGGGCTCCGACTGGGAAGCCTCCCTCGACGAATTGCAGGCGGTATGCCCGAATCTGGAACATGTGTCGCTGATCGTCGCATGGTTCGGCGACGATCTGAGGGCGGGCGAATGCCGGCTTCGGCCGGGCGTGGTTTCGAGATCGGGCGGCGGCGAGAGTGAACCCTGGAACGTTGCCGGCATGGGCCGTGGGCATGCCGGCGTGCACGTCGTCTCGCTGTCGGACGGCAAGCCCGCCTATGGCGGCACGCCGTCGGATGCGAGCGTGAGCGCCGCGATCGCCGACCTGAAGGCGCGCGGGCTGAAGGTGACCTTGTGTCCCTTCATCCTGATGGATGTGCCGGCGGACAATGCGCTGCCCGATCCGTGGTCGGAGGGACCTCAGCCGGCATATCCGTGGCGCGGCCGAATTTCCTGTTATCCCGGCATCGGTCGGCCCGGTACGGTGGATCGGACCGCGACTGCGACGACGCAGATCGCGGATTTCGCCAACAATTCAGAAGGCTACCGCCGCATGGTGAATCACTGTGCGAGCCTTGCTGTGGCCGCGGGCGGCGTTGATGCCATCGTCATCGGCACGGAGATGCGCGGGCTAACGCAGGTTCGCGACGAGGCGGGCGGTTTTGCCTTCGTCGCCGAATTGCGAGACCTTGCGGCGGAGGTGCGCGGTGTCGTCGGGAGCGCCTGCGCGATCACCTATGCGGCCGACTGGTCTGAATATTTCGGCTACCATCCGGATGACGGCACGGGTGACGTGTTCTTCCATCTCGACGCGCTGTGGGCGGATGCCAATATCGATGCGATTGGCATCGACAATTACATGCCGCTTTCCGACTGGCGCGATGGCGATGCCGCTGATCCGGACGGCAATCCGGATGGGCAGGTGCAGGGCTCGGACCGTGCAGCGTTTCGGCGGGCGATCGTCGCGGACGAGGGGTTTGACTGGTTCTACGCCTCTGACGCCGACCGGCGTGCCCGGGTTCGCACGCCGATCACCGACGGACTGGCCGGCAAGCCCTGGGTGTTCCGGTTCAAGGATCTCGTCTCCTGGTGGTCGAACGCGCATTACGAGCGGACGGGCGGGGCAGAAAGTCCTGCGCCGACGGGCTGGGTGCCGGGGTCCAAGCCGCTCTGGTTCATGGAACTGGGTTGCCCCGCCATCGACAAGGGCGCGACGCAACCGAATGTCTTTACAGATACCAAGTCCGCCGAGAGCGCCGCGCCGTGGTTTTCCAATGGCGGGCGCGACGATGCCGAACAGCGGGCTTTCCTGCAGGCGCATCTGGAACACTGGGCAAGCGGCGCGGACGCCAATCCCTTGTCGCCGGTTACCGGCGAGCCGATGGTCGATCCGTCGCGGATCTTCCTGTGGGCTTGGGACGCGCGGCCTTTTCCGGCCTTTCCGATGGCGACGGAGGTCTGGGGCGACGGCGCAAACTGGCTGCGCGGCCATTGGCTGAACGGACGGCTCGGCACCGCGCCACTCGCCGAGACAGCGGGGCTCTTGCTGGACGGCGCGGCGACGGTGGCCATCGCAGACACGGTGCAGGGCGTGATCGTCTCGCAGCCTGCCTCGGCGCGCGACGCGCTGGAGCCGCTGGCGGCCTGTTTCGGCTGGTCCGCCTCCGACATGGCGGGCGACGGCGGTTTCGTTCTTTCGCAGGAAGGTGCCGTGGCGACGCGGATCATCGACGATGGCGACATCGCCGATCTGGATGGCGAGGCGCTGCGCGACGTCACCGAGGCGCAGAAGAGCGAATTGCCTAACGAGATCGTCGTCGCCTATCGCGACGGGCTAACGGACTACCAGTCCGCGACGAGTTCCTCGCGGCGGCTGGAAACGGGCATGGCGCGGCAGGAGACGGTCGATCTGCCGATCATCGGCGACGCGAGCCTCATTGACGCCGTTGCCGACCGGATGCTGTCGCGGGCCTGGGCGCATGGCCGGCTGCTCAAATTCGCGCTGCCCTGGCGCCATGCGGATCTCGCGCCGGGCGATGTTTTCGCCTTCGCTTCGAAGCCGGCGGAACGCTGGCTGGTGACGCGCACGGACCTCGCCGAGGCACTGCGCGTTGAGGCGACGCCGGTGCTCGTCCGCCCGGCCAATACCCGCCAACCGCATCTGCCGGCGCAGCCGCCGCAGTCATTGGGCGACACGGCGGGCGTACCGGATATCGTGCTGCTCGATCTGCCGCTTCGGTCCGGCAGCGCTGCGGAAGATCAGTTCATGCTGGCCGCATGGTCGTCGCCGCCACGCGTGCAGGCGGTCTATGTCTCGCCGGAAGCCTCCGGTTTCGAATATCGGCGCCAGGCGCTGTCCAATGCGGTGATCGGAGAACTGACCGCGTCGCTGACGGGTTCGTTTTCCGGCCGTTTCGACCGCGCCAGCGCCATCGAACTCACCGTTCCAGCGGGCGAATTCGCGAGCGTGACGGAGACGGCGCTCCTCTCGGGCCGCAACCTGCTGGCCGTCGAGGCCGCGAATGGCGGCTGGGAGGTGATCCAGTTCCTCTCGGCGGAAGAGACCGCTGCGAATGCGTGGCGGCTGACCGGCCTGCTGCGCGGACAGGGCGGCACGGAGGACGCGATGACGGCCGGCGCGGCGACTGGCGCGCGGGCGGTGTTGCTCGACGAGGCGGTCGTGCCGGCGGGACTGAAGACCGCCGAGATCGGCCTTGCGCTGCAATTGCGCATCGGCGTCGCCGGGCGGCCTTTCACCGACCGCTATTTCGAGACGGTAGAGGCCACCGGCGGGGTGCGGGCGCTGACGCCGCTCGCGCCGGTGCATTTGAAGGCCGCCGGCACCGGCGACGGCGGCGTCACGCTGTCCTGGATCCGACGCACCCGCGTCGACGGCGATTCCTGGCTCGGACCGGAGGTGCCGCTCGGCGAGGCGGAAGAACGCTACGCCGTGCGCATCCGTGACGGCGAAAGCGTGGTCCATTCCACCGAGACGACAGAACAGGCGTTGACGCTCGACCCCGCGACCGTGGCGTCGCTCGGTCTTACGGCAAGCGTAGATTTCGAGGTCGCGCAGATCAGTTTCGCGGTCGGCGAGGGGATCGCCGCGCGCCGCACGGTTTCACTTTCCTGACAGCAGAAGAAAGGACCTGCCATGAACGAGGAAAAACCCTGGTATCTGTCGAAAACCATCTGGGGCGCGCTGGTCAGCGTCGCCGCGACGCTTGCGGCCATGTTCGGCCTGCCGGTCGATGCCGGCGGACAGGCGGCACTGACCGAAGCGATCCTGCAGACGGTCTCCGCCGTTGCGGGCATTGTCGCCATTCTCGGCCGTATGAGCGCGGATAGCCGGATCGGTTGAATTCGGCCGCCATTTCGGGGCATGAATGGTTTGGTCGATCCATTCATGTTCCGTTCAGGCAGGCGCGTGTAGGAATGCAGCCAAGTTGGAGAACAAGAACAATGTCTCGTTATATCATGGCTGCCTTGATCGCACTTCCCGTGCTGAGCATCGCGCCCGCCCAAGCCGCCGATAATTGCTACGCTGTTGGCCAGCAGGTCGCCGCGCAGCGCGGCGCGCAGCTGGCGAGCGCCGAAGCCGTCAGCGGCGGAAAGTGCAAGATCGTCCTTCTCGTGCCCGGCTCGAACGGCCAGCGCCCGAAACGCGAGGAAATTATCGTCAACGGTTGAAAACCTGCTGCCGCGTTGGCCGAAAGGCCGATCTGCGGTAGTTTCCGGGGCGATTCCGCGGGAGGGACAGATCCATGCGCATTCTCGTCGTCGAAGATGATGCTTCGCTCAACGCGCAACTGAAATCGGCGCTCGAAGACGCCGGTTACGTCGTCGACGCCGCGACCGACGGCGAGGACGGCCATTTCCTCGGCGATACCGAGCCTTACGACTGCGTCGTGCTCGATATCGGCCTGCCGGTGATGGACGGCATTTCCGTGCTGCAGCGCTGGCGCGACGATGGCCGCACCATGCCGGTGCTGATCCTGACCGCGCGCGACCGCTGGTCCGACAAGGTGTCGGGCATCGACGCCGGCGCAGACGACTATGTCACCAAGCCTTTCCATGTCGAGGAAGTGCTGGCGCGCGTGCGCGCCCTGATCCGCCGCGCCGCCGGCCATGCCTCATCGGAGATCCGCTGCGGGCCGCTGACCATCGACACCAAATCGTCGAAGGCGATGGTCGACGGCATCACGCTGAAACTGACCTCGCATGAATACCGGCTGCTTTCCTATCTCGGCCATCATGTCGGCGAGGTGGTGTCGCGCACCGAGCTGATCGAGCATCTCTACGATCAGGATTTCGACCGCGATTCCAACACGATCGAGGTGTTTGTCGGGCGGCTTCGAAAGAAGATTGGCCATGACATCATCGAAACCGTGCGCGGGCTCGGCTATCGCATGAGCGCTCCGGACGAGCCGGGCGAGAAAGCAAGCTGACGCGGTGCGGATACGCTCCGACTCCCTCGCTTTTCGCGTCATCCTCTATTCCAGCCTCTGGGCGATCGCCGCGATCGTGCTGCTCGGCTGGTTGCTGATCGGGCTTTACCGCAACGATGCCGCGCGCGGTTTCGCCTCCCTCCAGGAAGCGCAGCTCTACAACCTCGTCGGCGCAGTCTCGTTGAACGATGCCGGCGAATTGCAGGGTGCGCCCAATCTCGGCAATACCGCGTTTCTGCAGCCGCTTTCGGGATGGTACTGGCGCGTGGCGCCGGTGGAGGGGATCGGCGGCGGCGCATTGACGTCGCTCTCGCTCGGCTCCGGGGAAATCGACCGGCCGCCTTTGGCAGAGCTTCCCTATGACCGCCAGTTCAGCCGTCACTGGGTCGGCCCCGGACCCGGCGGCGGGCAGATCCGCGTGCTGGAATCCGAGATCGACCTCGGCGACGGCCGGATCGCCCGTTTCCAGGTGGTCGGAAACCAGACCGAGTTCGAAACGACGGTACAGGACTTCGCGCGCCAGGTCGGGCTGATGCTGCTGGCACTGGGCATTGGCATGGTGCTGATCAATGCCGGGATCCTTCTTGCCGGCCTGCGCCCGCTGGACCATGCCCGCCAGGCGCTCGCGGCGATTCGAAACGGCGACGCGGCGAGCCTCGAGGGCACGTTTCCCAGTGAAATCCAGCCGCTTGTCAACGAAATGAATGCGCTGATCGACAACAATCGCCGCATCGTCGAACGCGCCCGCACACAGGTCGGCAATCTCGCCCATTCGCTGAAGACGCCGCTTTCCGTTCTGGTCAACGAGGCGGGATCGAAAGCCGGTCCGTCGGCGGCGATCGTGGAGGAACAGACGCGCGCGATGGATTACCAGATCCAGCATTACCTGAAGCGCGCGCGCATTGCCGCGCAGCGCGAAAGCATCATCTTCCGGACCGATGTGCGACCGGTCGCCGAAAAGCTCGTCTCGGTAATGCGCAAGCTCAACCGCGACAAGGAGCTTGAATTCAGCATGTCGGCGCAGAAGCTTGTTTTTTCAGGTGAAAAGGAAGATCTGGAAGAGATCCTCGGCAATCTTCTCGAAAATGCCGGCAAGTGGGCCCGGCACAGGATTTCGCTGGCGATCGAGCCCTTTGCGGGCGAAAACGAACGGCGCTGGATCCGGCTGACGGTCGAGGATGACGGGCCGGGTATTGCGGCGGAAATGCGCGACGAGGCTCTGAAACGCGGCAAGCGGCTGGACGAGACGGTGCCGGGCACGGGGCTCGGCCTCGCCATCGTCGCCGAGACGGCTTCCGCCTATGGCGGCGGCATCGAACTCGGCGAAAGCAGGGCCGGCGGATTGAAGGTGGAGATCACATTGCCGGCAGCCGGCCATTGACATGGACGGAACGGCAAATATCTCCAATTGCAAACACACTGCCGACATAGTTTTGTTCATCTTTGGCCGGCAATCTACGGGTGGAACTTGATTTGAACGCCAAGGCTATGCGCATCCTGTCCCTCACGCTGGCGATCGCCGTGACCGGTATCGTTTCCGGCTGTTCGACGACGGGCGGCGCGGTTCCGAGCCTGGCTTTCGGCGAAATCTCGGGCGGTGCCCGCGATTCCGACAACAGGCTTGCCGGAACGGCGCTGGTCAATGCGCTCCATGGCGGGATCCTGCCCACCGACATCACCACCCAGATGAACCCGGCGACCCAGGATGCGGCCTTGCAGGCCGAATACCAGGCGCTGGAATACACGCCGGCCGGGCAGAAGGTGACCTGGGGCCAGACGGGCGCGCCCTTGAAAGGCGAGGTCGTCGCCTCGCAACCCTATCGCGTCGGTTCGCAGAATTGCCGCCAATATACCCACACCGTCTTTACCGGCGGAGCGCCGGTTGCCAGCCGCGGTACAGCCTGCCGCAATCCGGACGGAAGCTGGACGCCATTGACCTGACGCAGGTCAATGTCTCACCCCGGTGAGCGTGAAAATGTCGCGTAGGGGCAATTTCCATTGGCAAGTCTGACTTGCACCTTTATCTGACCGTCATGTTGTTCATCCTTGTCGCCGCATCGCTGACGATCCTGTTGCTTGGCATCGTGTTCTGGCCCGCCCTTCGCCGGAGGGCGGCGGAATCCGGGCCGGAAGAGCACGCGTTCGATCTCACCATCTACAAGGATCAGCTCCGCGAACTTGACGCCGATATCGAGCGCGGGGCGATCGAGCCGGCCGAGGCCGACTATGCGCGCGCCGAAATCGGCCGGCGGCTGCTCGCCGCCCAGGAGGCGACCGATGCCGAAGCGGCCGAAAGCGGAAAGGACCGCATGAGCGGAGGCCCGGTGCTCGCGGCCGCCGCCGTCTTCGCGCCGCTCGCCGCCGCGCTGATCTATTCGATGACCGGCTCGCCCGGCATGGACGCCCAGCCGCTGGCGGCGCGCGTCGATGAAATCCGCCAGCAGCAAGCCGCGCAGACATTGCAGGGCATGGAAGTCGACGAACTCGTGTCCCGCGCCGAGGCCCATCTGGCCCAAAACCCGAATGACGGGCGCGGCTGGGACGTGCTTGCACCGATGTATCTCAGGCTGGGGCGTCCGCAAGAGGCCCGTCAGGCTTTCGAGCGCGCCATCGCTCTGCAGGGCGAGGACGCCAAGCGCCGCTCCGGCCTCGGGCAGGCCTACTACATGCTCGCGGGCACCGTGGACGTGAATGCGCGCGCCGAGTTCCAGCGAGCGCTGGAACTGGATGCCGAAGACAGCCGCTCGCGCTTCTTCCTGGCGCTCGCCGCTGCCGAGGCCGGCAATGTCGACGGCGCCTTGCAGGGCTGGCAGGCGATGCTGGAACCGGGTGCCGCCGCGCCGGAATGGCAGGCCGCCGCAGCCGAAGGCGTGCGCCGCTACGGCGATGCTGCGATGGCCGCCGCGCCGGGCTCCTCGGCGCCTCAGCTCGACGAGGAGACGGTCCGCGACGTGCAGGCGATGAATGCCGAGGACCGCAACGCGATGATCCTTGGGATGATCTCGCAACTCGACGAGAGGCTGCGTGACAATCCCGACGATATCGCCGGTTGGCAGCGCCTGATCCGCTCCTACGTGGTTCTCGGTCGCAAGGCGGATGCCGAGGAGGCGCTGTCGCGCGCATCGGAAGCCTTCGCCTCCGATGCCGAAAAACGCGACACGATCGTCAAATTCGCAGCGGCGCTCGGCATATCTTCGGGAGGAACCGTGCAATGACCCGCAAACAGAAACGCTCCGTCGTGATATTCGGCGCGCTCGCCATGCTCGGCATCGCCGTGGCGCTGGTGCTGACCGCCCTGTCGGATCAAGTGACTTTCTTTCGCACACCGACGGAACTACTGGCGGCGCCCGAGGAAAACAGCGGGCGTATCCGTCTCGGCGGCCTTGTCGAGACCGGTTCGGTGAAGAAGGACGATTCCACCGTCGAATTCGCCATCGAGGATGTGAACGACCATGTTGTCGTGCGCTATGCCGGCATCCTGCCGGACCTCTTCCGAGAGGGGCAGGGGGTCATCGCCGAGGGCCAATTGCAGCCCGACGGGACTTTCCTTGCGGATACGGTGCTCGCCAAGCATGATGAGAACTACATGCCCAAGGAGGTCGCCGACCGGCTCAAGGAGCAGGGCTACTGGCAGGGCGATGAAGTGAGCGCAACGCAATGATCGTCGAAATCGGACATTACGCCCTCGTGCTGGCGCTCGTGCTGGCGATCATCCAGACCGTCGTGCCTTTCGTCGGCGTCAAGAGCGGCGACACGCGCCAGATCGCCATGGCGCCGAACCTCGCTATCGCGGTCTTTGCGGCCATCGCATTGTCCTTTGCGGTCCTGACCTGGGGCTATGTTACCTCCGATTTCTCGATCCTGAATGTCTGGGAGAACTCCAATTCCCAGCAGCCCCTGCTGTTTAAGTTCACCGGCGTGTGGGGCAACCATGAAGGCTCAATGCTGCTTTGGGTGCTGATCCTTGCGCTCTTCGGTGCGCTGGTGGGGCTGTTCGGCTCGAACCTGCCGCCGACATTGCGTGCGATGGCGATTTCCGTGCAGGGGCTGATTGCCGTCGCCTTTCTCGGCTTCATCCTGTTCACCTCCAATCCGTTCGAGCGCCTGTCGCCGGCGCCGTTGGAAGGCCAGGATCTGAACCCGATCCTTCAGGATATCGGCCTCGCCATCCATCCGCCGCTTCTTTATCTCGGCTATGTCGGCTTCTCGATCTGCTTTTCCTTCGCCATCGCGGCGCTGATCGAGGGACGCATCGACGCGGCATGGGCGCGCTGGGTGCGCCCCTGGACGCTGACCGCCTGGGTATTCCTGACAGCCGGCATCGCGATGGGCTCCTACTGGGCCTATTATGAACTCGGCTGGGGCGGCTGGTGGTTCTGGGATCCGGTCGAAAACGCCTCCTTCATGCCGTGGCTTGCCGGCACGGCGCTGCTTCACTCGGCGCTGGTGATGGAAAAGCGCGAGGCGCTGAAGGTCTGGACCATCCTGCTGGCCATCCTGACATTCTCGCTGTCGCTGCTCGGCACGTTCCTGGTGCGCTCCGGCGTTTTGACCTCGGTGCATGCGTTTGCCACGGACCCGACGCGCGGCGTCGTCATTCTTGGCATTCTCATATTCTTCATCGGCGGCGCGCTTTTCCTTTTCGCGCTGCGCTCGTCTTCCTTGTCGAATGGCGGCATGTTCCACCCGATTTCGCGAGAAGGCGGGCTGGTGCTCAACAATCTCATCCTGACGACCGCGACCGCGACGGTCTTCGTCGGTACCCTCTACCCCCTCCTGATCGAGGCGCTGACCGGCGAGAAAATCTCCGTCGGCGCCCCCTATTTCGACGCGACCTTCGTTCCGCTGATGGTGCCTCTGCTTCTGGCCGTTCCCTTCGGTCCGCTGCTCGCCTGGAAGCGTGGCGATCTCTATGGCGCGGCGCAGCGGCTCTACGTCTTCGCCGGCGTGGCCCTTCTCATCGGCGTGCTGACGCTCGTGTTCGTCGAGGGCATGCATGTGCTCGCCGTCATTGGCATCGCCATCGGAGTCTGGCTGCTGCTCGGCGCGTTTGCCGAGATCATCCAGAAGTCGGGTTGGCCTAAAGCCGCACCTTCGGTGGCCGCCGCCCGGCTGCGCGGCCTGCCGCGCTCCGTCTGGGGCACCGCGCTCGCCCATGCCGGGCTCGGCGTCTGCGTGCTCGGCATCGTCTCCGTTTCCTCCTTCCAGCAGGAAGAGGTGCTGCGCATGAAGCCTGGCTCGGTTACGGAACTCGCCGGCTACACGATCACGATGAAAGGCATGGAGGAGCGGCAGGGACCGAACTTCGTCGAGGATGTCGCCAGCTTCGAGGTCTATCGCGACAGCGACTACATAACCACGATCACGCCGTCGAAGCGCATCTACACGGCGCGACGCATGCCGACGACGGAATCGGGCATCTATACGACCGGTTTCAGCCAGGTCTATCTCGCGCTGGGCGACCCGGTCGAAGGCACCGACGAGATCGTCGTGCGTCTGTGGTGGAAGCCGCAGGTGACGCTGATCTGGCTCGGCCCGGTGCTGATGGTGATCGGCGGACTGTTCTCCTTGTCCGACAGGCGGCTGCGCGTCGGCGCGCCGAAACCGTCGGCAAAGCGCCGCCAGACACTGGCCGCGGCGGAGTAGGGAACACGCAATGAAACGCATCTTCGCGGCCCTGGCCATTCTCGTTCTCGCGATCTCCACCGCGCATGCGGTGACGCCGGACGAGATGCTCGACGATCCGGCGCTCGAACAGCGCGCCCGCGAGATTTCCGCGAAATTGCGCTGCCTTGTCTGCCAGAATCAGTCGATCGACGATTCCGACGCCTCGCTAGCGCATGATCTGCGCGTCATCGTCCGCGAGCGCCTGGTGAACGGCGACACGAATGAAGAGGTGATGGACTACGTCGTCTCGCGCTATGGCGAATTCGTGCTGCTGCAGCCGCGTTTCTCAGCGCGCAACTTGTTGCTCTGGGGCACGCCGGTGCTCGGCCTTCTGCTCGGCCTCGGCGCGATCACCTTCCTGTACCGGTCCCGCAGCCGGGCCGCGCCCGTCAACCGCCTGAGCGCGGAAGAACAGGACCGCCTCTCGAAAATTTTGGGTGAAGGTGAAGAGAGCGGCCGTTAAACCTGTCGCGGAACGCAACAGGAAGGCTGCCATGGCGACCGAAAAACGCGAATTCCCGTCTGCGGACGGCCACACTCTGGCCGCCCGGCTGGACCTGCCGGACGGCCCGCTGCGCGGTTGTGCGATCTTCGCCCACTGCTTCACCTGCACCAAGGATTTCATCGCCGCGCGTCGCATAGCGGCGAACCTGTCGAGGCTCGGCATTGCCGTCCTGCGGTTCGATTTCACCGGTCTCGGGGCATCCGAAGGCGAGTTCGCCAATACGTCCTTCCGCTCCAATGTGGACGATCTCGTCGCCGCGGCGGATCACTTGCGCGAGACCTTCCAAGCGCCGGTCCTGCTGATCGGCCATTCGCTCGGCGGGGCGGCGGTGCTGGCAGCGGCGCACGATATCCCCGAAGTCAGGGGCGTCGTCACCATCGGCGCGCCGGCGGACACGGAACATGTGCTGCGTATGTTCAGGGAGGACATCGCAGATATAGAGCGCGACGGCGAAGCCGAGGTTTCGCTCGGCGGCCGCAAATTTCGCATCGGCAAGGATTTCCTCGATGTGGCGCGCAAGACCAACCTGCTCGACCGGCTGCCGAAGCTGAAGGCGTCGCTCCTGATCATGCATTCGCCACTGGACGAGGTGGTCGGCATCGACAATGCCGAGCGCATCTTCATCGCCGCGCGCCATCCGAAGAGCTATATCTCGCTCGATCACGCCGATCATTTGCTGACCAAGCCCGAGGACGCGGAATTCGCCGCACAGGTGATCGCCGGCTGGGCGCACCGCTTCCTGCCGGCCGACGAGCCGCAGGGCGAAAAAGCGATTGAAAACATCCGCGTATCGGAAACGCGTGAATCAAAGTTTCAGAACATCGTCCAAGCCGGGGCGCATCGGTTTTTCGCCGATGAGCCTGTATCGGTCGGAGGCACCGACACCGGCCCGTCGCCTTACGACCTGCTGGGCGCGGCGCTCGGCGCCTGTACCGCGATGACGCTGCGCATCTATGCGGATTTCAAGAAGCTGCCGCTCGGCGCGGTGACCGTCGATGTCAGCCACGCAAAGGTGCACGCGAAGGACTGCATGGAGTGTACTGACGAGGAGCGTTCGCATGGCGGCAAGATCGACCGTTTCGAGCGTCATATCTCCGTCGACGGCGAGGTGGCGCCGGATCTTGCCGACAAGCTGGAGGAAATCGCCGACAAATGCCCGGTCCACAAGACGCTGACGGGCGGCGCCAAGGTGGTGACCGTGGTCGAGCGAAGCGGCGCGCGGGGCTGAACTGGCGGGCGTCTACTTCTGTTCGAAAACGATCCGGTACCGGGGTACCTGCAAGACGTCGAATCCGATCGCAACGAGGCTGCCCTGCTGCTGTAGCGTGCGGTCAAGTTGCGCCAGGCTTTCGGGTCCGATCACCGGGGCCGGATCGACTGTCGTACCCGAAAGCCGCTCCCGGATTGCGTCCTTCGACCCCCAATTGCCCATGGTTTGCGCGGTCGTGTCGAGCCAGTCTTTCATGCGCGGCAGGAGTTCGACCATGTCGAGCACCGGCGTCGGACGCGGATAGAACACCGCTGCGACGTGACGGAGATATTGTCCTTCCGGGTCGGCTGCATAGAAACGCACCGAGTTGACGTCCGGCTGGCCGGCGATCTGCCCGATGTCGCCATCCGCGAGCGTGTCGAGCTGCAGGGCGCCGAGATCGGTAATCGTTGTCGCGGGATCGCCCCAGATCGCTCTCTGGCGCTCTTCCGAGAGGGCGCCATAGTAATCGAGCATGCCGGCCGCTTCGCTTGTACCGTCAAGATTTGCGGCTTTGGAATCCGGATAGAGGCTGAACGCGCCATCCGCGGCGACGAAAAACCGTTCGAAGCGCAGGGTGACGAAGTTTTCCAGCAATTCCCTGACCGTGGCGCGATCTTCAGCCGAACCTTTGCCCCAGACATATTTGACCAGGAACCGGAATCCCCTGTCGCGGTCTATGATCCAGCGATGCATCTCGTTGAGGCGGGAGGGTAGGGGAGTGGAGAGCTTATCAATAGCCGAAGCAAATATTCGGTCGGCATTGCGCAGGGGGAACTGTGCGTAGATATCGTTGCCCTTGTCGTCCACGAAGAGCTTGATGACCTTTCCGCTGTCGCCGATATCGCCTCCGTCGATAACCGCCCCGGTTTTACGGTCGAGTGGTCCCCACAGTCCGGTCCGGGAATCCTGGTTGTCGTAGAACCATTGCAGGAACGCGGTCTTCGCGTCGGCGGGGAACGGGTAGATCGAAAGCCTCTCGTACTGCTCCAGCAGGTCGTTGAGTTCGATGGAACTGACATATAGCGGCTTCACCAGCCGGCCGACAAATCCGACGCGGCCGGCATCGTCGAGCGCCGAAGTCATTTCCCCCGGCGTGTCGATGCGTTCCAGAAAACGCAGTGGGTACTTGAGTGCGAAGGGCCTTCCGGCCTGATGCGAAAGGTCTTCGATCAGGTTGATCATGTTCGCCGTGACGCCGACATAGGCGATGACGGGATCTTTATCGTTCGGATAGAACGCGCCGGTCTCGGGGTTCTGCCGGTCCAGATAGAATTCCAGCCGCTCCTGCGGGTTTGCGAACTCCGGAACTTTTACCAGGCCTTCCCGGGAAACCAGCTTGCGGTGCATCTGGTCCAGACGGCACAAACCGTCCAGATACCGCCCTTTGTCGAGGTAGTAGCTGACGCTCAGCATCTCGAACTCGAACTCGGACAGGTAATATCCTTCGCTCTTGAGCGTATCGTTCGCCTCGAAAATTTCCTCCACCTTCCAGACCTGGCGAGCAATCAGCGTCGCGACGACCAAGACCGTCGCCAAGGCTGCGATCAGCGAGAGCGCGATCTTTCTTCTTGCGGCCATCCTGTTTCCCCGGTCGTCGCGGTTCCGCGCGTCTTCGGGGTTCCAATATTCCGCCCCTGCCGTGAGCGGCTTTGTCATCCGTCAATTTCGGGTCGATTTCCCGCCGTCGTCGGCGAAAATTCCGCCCGAACCTTACGAAAATTTCATGTTGCGGAAAGCGGCGTGTAATCTTCGCTTCCCTATATCTGTTCTCAAGGCCGGGGATGACCCGACCGCGAAATCAAGAGCTGAGGACAGAACTTATGACGACCCCCAATAATTCCCCTCGCAAAACCATCGGCAAGAAGCTCGCCGCCGTGCTCGTCGCCTCGACTGTGCTCGGCGTCGGAATTGCCGGTTTTGAAGCGGCAACCGGCAGCGTAGCGCAGGCTGAAGCCGTACGCGTCGAAACTCCCGCAGCAGCGCCGAGCTTCGCGGACATTATCGAAAAGGTCTCGCCCGCCGTCGTGTCGGTGCGCGTGAAAACCAATGTCCAGCCGGCCTCGAACACGCAGTTCAACTTCAACGGCCAGGACCTGGATCAGCTTCCGCCGCCTCTGCAGAAATTCTTCCGCGACTTCGGTCCCCAATTCGGTCCGAACGAAGGTTTCAGAAACCGCTCTCCGCAGCGCCAGCAGCGCGCCCGTCCGATCGCACAGGGTTCCGGCTTCTTCATTTCGGAAGACGGCTACCTCGTGACGAACAACCACGTCGTCGACAGCGGCACGGAATACACCGTCGTCATGGATGACGGCACCGAACTCGACGCCAAGCTCATCGGCGCCGATCCGCGCACCGACCTCGCACTCCTGAAAGTCGAGGAAGCGCGCAAGTTCACCTATGTCGCCTTCGCGGACGACCACAAGGTGCGGGTCGGCGATTGGGTGGTCGCTGTCGGCAACCCGTTCGGACTTGGCGGCACGGTGACGGCCGGTATCGTTTCCGCGATGGGTCGTGACATCGGCGCCGGTCCCTATGACGACTTCATCCAGATCGACGCGGCCGTGAACCACGGCAATTCCGGCGGTCCGACCTTCAACCTCAATGGCGAAGTCGTGGGCATCAACACCGCGATCTTCTCGCCGTCAGGCGGCAATGTCGGCATCGCGTTCGCCGTTCCCGCTTCGGTCGCCAAGAACGTCATCGACGAACTGATGAATGACGGCTCGGTCCAGCGCGGCTGGCTCGGCGTCGCCATCCAGCCGGTGACCGCCGACATCGCGGAATCGCTCGGTCTCGAAAAGACCGACGGCGCGCTTGTCGCCGATCCGCAGAAGGACGCCCCGGCCGCCGAGGCGGGCATCCGCGCCGGCGACATCATCGTCGCGGTCAATGGAAAGGACATCAAGGGCCCGCGCGAACTGGCTCGCGAGATCGCCAATTTCGATCCGGGCACCAGCGTCGACGTGAAGATACTTCGTCGCGGCAAGGAGCAGACCATCTCCGTCAAGCTCGGCGAACTGCCGACCGAACAGACGGCCGCGGCGTCCCAGGCCACGCCTGACCAGCAGTCCGAGACCGCGCTTGCCGATTATGGCCTGACCGTCGCTCCGGCCGAGGATGGCGCAGGCGTCATCGTGACCGAAGTCGCCCCCGACAGCCCTGCTGCCGATGCGGGCATCCGCGCCGGCGACAAGGTGGTCGAGGTCAACAACGAAACCGTGGCGTCGGCGAGCGACATCGAGAAGGAACTCAAGGCGGTGACCGACTCCGGTCGCAAGGCCGCCCTGATGCTGCTCGAGCGCGAAGACGCGAGCCGCTTCGTCGCGATCCCGACCGAGCGCGGCTAAGCGCAACCCGTTTGCCTGTCCGGATTAAACCATGTCATCCCCCCGGACAGACAATGACGACGGCGGCAGGTCTTCCCCCTCAACCTGCCGCCGCCTTTCCCCTTCCGCGCTCGGCTTTTCTTTTGCCCTGAGCCGCGCAATAAGCGTGCCCATGAAAGTCCTGATCATCGAAGACGACGTCGAGGCCGCCGCCTATCTGAAAAAGGCGATGGACGAGGCGGGTCACACGGCGGATGTCGCCCATAACGGCGATGACGGCTATGCCATGGCCGATACCGGCACCTATGACGCTCTCGTGGTCGACCGGATGCTGCCCAAGCGCGACGGCCTGTCGGTGATCTCGTCTCTGCGCGCCAAGGGCGACATGACGCCCGCGCTGGTTCTTTCCGCACTGGGAGAGGTCGACGACCGCGTGACCGGCCTGCGCGCCGGCGGCGATGATTACCTGACAAAGCCCTATGCCTTCTCGGAATTGCTCGCCCGGCTGGAAGTGCTGCTGCGCCGCCAGAACGGCGTTGAGCAGGAGACGCGCTACCAGGTCGGCGATCTCGTGCTCAACCGGCTGTCGCACGAGGTGAAGCGCGCCGAACAGGCAATCGTCCTCCAACCGCGCGAATACAGGCTGCTCGAATATCTCATGCGCCATTCCGGCCAGGTGGTGACCCGCACCATGCTGCTGGAGAATGTCTGGGACTATCATTTCGATCCGCAGACCAACGTTATCGACGTGCACATCTCGCGGCTGCGGTCCAAGATCGAAAAGGGCTTTGACAAGCCGCTACTGCACACGATCCGCGGTGCGGGCTACATGATGCGGGATTGATCCCGTATGAAACGCTTCCTCGCGGCCTTCAACACAACGGCGGCGCGTCTTTCGGCGCTCTATCTCATCCTGTTTTCCGCCTGCGCGGTCATCCTGGTCTTCTACATGACCGGTTCTGCGGCGCGGTTCCTGGTCAATGAAACCCGGGAGGCCATCGCCGAGGAGGTTCAGGATCTCGGTGTCGTCTATCAGCGCAACGGCCTGCGCGTGCTCGTGCGCGAACTCGACCGCCGTTCGCGTCGGCCTGGCGCCAATCTCTACATGATCGCCGACAATACCGGCCGCTATCTGGCCGGCAATGTGATTGCCCTCCAGCCGGGTGTTCTCGACACGCAGGGCTGGACCGAAAAGCCGTTCGTCTATGCCCGCTTCGGCGACGATGTCAGAGTGATCGACGACCCGGAAAAGGCGCCGCGCGCGCTGGCGCAGGTCATCGTCGTCAATAACGGCATGCGCATCCTTGTCGGCCGCGACCTCGGCGAACCGCAGCGATTCCGCGAAATCGTCCGCCAGGCGCTGATCACCGCCCTCGGCGTCATGGCGGCGGGCGGTTTCCTGATCTGGTTCTTTATCGGACGGCGCGCCCTGCAGCGCATCGACCGCGTATCGGAGGCGAGCGCCCGTATCGTTGCCGGCGATCTTTCCGGTCGGTTGCCCGTTTCCTCCGCCAATGACGAGTTCGACAGGCTCTCGACCAGCCTGAACGGCATGATCGAGAAGATCTCGAAGCTCAATGACGGTCTGCGCGACGTCTCCGATTCCATCGCCCACGACCTCAAGACGCCGCTGACACGGCTGCGCAACCGCGCCGAGGCGGCGCTGGCCGGCGATCCGGAAAAGGCCGATTACCGGCATGTGCTGGAAGACATGATCGGCGAGGCCGACCAGCTCATCAAGGTTTTCAACGCGCTGTTGCTGATCAGCCGTGTCGAGGCAGGCTTTTCCAAGCAGAAGCTGGACGAAGTCGATCTGTCCGCAATCGCGGCGGAGGTCACCGAGCTCTACGAACCGCTCGTCGAGGACACCGGCATGGCTCTCGTCAACGAGATCGACAAACCGCTGCCGATTGCCGGTAACCGGGAACTGATCGGCCAGGCGATCACCAATTTGATCGACAACGCGATCAAGTATGGCGGCAAGCCGGACGGAAAGATCACCATCTCCGCCGAACGCGCCGCCGGGGACAAATGGCTGCGCCTTGCGGTCTCCGACCAGGGCCCCGGCGTGCCCGACGAGGACAAGGAACGCGTCAAGGGCCGCTTCGTGCGCCTCGACGAAAGCCGCACCAAGCCGGGCTCCGGCCTTGGCCTGAGCCTCGTTTCGGCGATCATGGGGCTGCATGGCGGCGAGCTGACGCTGGAGGACGCCGACCCGGGCCTCAAAGTTGTGTTGTCCTTTCCCGTCTCCAGGACTTAGATCGGGTACTAGCTGTTTGAATCAGTTTCGCAACGGCGATAGCCAAGTTGCGGAACTGATTCACGAATTGCGGAGGGGATTTTGGCGGAGGACGGTACGACGTGGTTCGAGGCGCCGGCGAGGGCATTGGATGCCGGCGATGCCCACGCGCTTGGCAAAGCGCGTGAATCGCTTGCGACTGCGGCGGAAAAGGCCGGTGCCAACCGGCTGAAGGCGCTTGCGGAGAAGGGTGGCCCACTTGCCGATTTCCTCCAGTCCGTGATGGTTCTGTCGCCCTTTCTCGGCCACCAGATCGAGCGTCAGGCCGCCATGCTCGAAAGCCTTTTCGATGTGCCACTGGCGGCACAGCTGCGGGCGATCATTGACCGCACCGAAGCGAGACGGCATGGGGAGGGGATCGCCGGGAGCGAGGGCGCGCTTATGGCGGATCTGCGTCGCGACAAGGCGGCGCTCCATCTGCTGATCGCACTTGGCGATCTCTCGGGCACATTGCCGGTCATGCAGGCGACCGACTGGTTGTCGCGCTTTGCCGAGGTCTCACTGGGGGCGTCGCTCGCCTTCCTGCTGCGTGACTCCCACAATACGGGCAAGCTGGCGCTTTCCGACCCGGATGAGCCCGAGACGGGCTCCGGCTGGATCGTGCTTTCCATGGGAAAGCTCGGCGCGCACGAGCTCAACTATTCCTCAGACATAGACCTGATCGTGCTGTTCGACCCGGATCCTCCGGGCCTGACCTGGCCTGATCGCTACATGATCGGGGAAACGTTCAACCGGATGACCCGGCGCCTCATACGCATCATGCAGGAGCGAACCGGCGACGGCTATGTCTTCCGCAGCGACCTGCGCCTGCGCCCGGATCCAGGCGCGACGCCGCTGGCGATAGCCGTCGAGGCGGCGCTCGTCTATTACGAGGCACGCGGCCAGAACTGGGAACGGGCCGCGATGATCAAGGCGAAGCCCGCGGCCGGTGATATAGGGGCGGGCGAACGTTTCCTCTATGAATTGCGCCCCTTCATCTGGCGCAAGCATCTCGACTACGCCTCGATCGCGGATATCCATTCCATCAAGCGGCAGATCCATGCGCATAAGGGGCATGGCAGCATCGCCATCGAGGGTCACAATGTGAAGCTCGGCCGCGGGGGCATTCGCGAGATCGAGTTCTTCGTCCAGACCCAGCAATTGATCTTCGGCGGGCGCGTGCCGGAACTGCGCGGCAGGGGAACGCTTGCCATGCTGCAGGCGCTGGCCGACCACGGCTCCATCGAGGATGATGCCGCGGAGACGCTGACGCGCTGCTACTGTTTCCTGCGCCGTGTAGAGCACGCTATCCAGATGATCGGCGACGAGCAGACCCACAAGCTGCCCGACGATGCCGCCGGCGTCGATCGTGTCGCTCGCATGCTTGGCTATGAAGGAAGCGAGCCGTTCCGCGCGGATCTCCTCGATACCTTGCGCGCGGTCGAGACCCAATACGCCGCCCTGTTCGAACAGGAGGCCGAACTTGGCGACGAGGGCAATCTCGTCTTCACCGGCGGCGAACCCGACCCGGACACTGTCGAGACACTGTCCCGCATGGGCTATGCACGCCCCGCCGATATCTGGCGCGTCGTCAGCCAGTGGCATATGGGCCGCTATCGCGCGGTTCAGTCCGCGCGCGCCCGCGAACGGCTGACGGAGATCACGCCCTTCCTGCTGAGGACATTCGGCGAAAGCGGCCATGCCGACGAAGGCGTCATCGGGTTCGACCGTTTCCTGTCCGGACTGCCGGCCGGCATCCAGGTCTTCTCCATGCTGCAATCCAACCCGCGGCTGATCCAGCTCCTCGCCCTGATCCTGTCTTCCGCGCCGCGTCTTGGTTCGATCATTTCCGAAAAGCCGCTCGTCTTCGACGGCATGCTGGACCCGGCTTTCTTCTCGGGCGTGCCGACGAAAGAGGAACTGCGCGTTCGCCTCGACGCCTTTCTCGGCGAGGCGAGGGCCTATGAGGAGACGCTCGACCGTCTGCGCATCTTCGCATCCGAACAGCGCTTCCTGATCGGGGTGCGGCTTTTGACCGGAAACCTCGAGCCGATCCGCGCCGGGCACGCCTATTCCGATCTGGCCGAACTCATTCTGGAAAACGCGCTGATGGAGGCGCGCGTCGAACTCGCGGACAAGCACGGCGTCATTGAGGGATCGCAGGTATGCCTCATCGGCCTCGGGCGGCTTGGGTCGCGCGAGATGACGGCGGGCAGCGATCTCGACCTGATTTTGCTTTATGACGCGCCGCCCGACGCCGAAAGCAACGGCGCGAAGCCCCTCGCGGCGTCGATGTATTTCATGCGCCTGACCCAGCGCCTGACCTCGGCCCTGTCCGCGCCGATGGCGGAAGGTATCCTCTATGAGGTCGACTTCCGCCTGCGCCCCTCCGGCAACAAGGGGCCGCTCGCCACGTCCTTTTCCGGCTTTTCCAAATATCAGCGCAATGAGGCATGGACCTGGGAACACCAGGCGCTGTGCCGCGCCCGAGCGGTCGCCGGCGATGCCGGACTGCGCGAGCGGACCGATAAGGAGCTGGAGGAAATCCTGCAACTGCCGCGCGATCCCCAAAAGCTGAGGGACGACATCGTCTCGATGCGGCGCCGCCTTCTGAAGGAAAAATCGGCCTCTTCGATCTGGGATTTGAAGCTTGCCGAAGGCGGGCTTACAGATATTGATTTCATTGCACAATTTCTCGTTTTGTCGGGATTACCAAATGGTAATTTGAACGGACGCGACGCCGCACGTATCTTTCAGTCATCGGAAGGTTGCGGACCCGACGACAATGCGAAGGAAGTCCTGATCCGTGCCTTTGCCGAATATACGGCGATCATGCAGTTGGTCCGCCTGTGCTCGGAAAAGGGGTTCGACCCCGAAACCGCGCCGAAAGGACTGATCGATCGCCTCTGTGCGGCTGCCAATGTCCCCACGCTGGAGACCTTGCAGGCGCAACTGGTGGAGACTGAAAGGCAGGTGGCGGAAATTTTCCGGACTTTCCTTGGGGATCCGCATTCCGAACCGTGAAGGGAAGCGCGGCGGAGAACTCTGAGCATCGGGGATGACAAACGATGCAAAGGATTGTGTGATGAAAACCAAGTCGAAGATCGTCCTGCTTCTGGCAGGCGCCGCCATGTCCGCTACCGCAGCCGTTGCCTATGCGCAGAATGCCGGCGGCAACCAGCAGACTCCTCCCGGCATGCAGAATTGCGAGCAGGGCACGCCCGGCCAGGGGCCGTGCGGCGAGGGCATGGGCCCGCAGGGAATGGGTGAGCCGGGAATGGGTCCCCAAGCCATGGGTGAACGCGGGATGGGCCGGCGTGACGGCAATTTCCGCGGCGACCACCACGGCAAATGGGGCGGCCAGATGGCGTCCGGTGAATGGGGTCGCCACGGCCCGGGCATGATGGGAGAGCGCGGCCACGGTTTCGGCGGCAAGCGCGGCCATGGCCCGAATTCCGAACTGATGTTCCAGAAGGCCGACAAGGACAATTCCGGCTCTGTGACGCCCGAGGAGTTCGCCGCGGCCATGCCGATGCAGTTCGCCGATGCGGACGCTGATGGCGACGGCAGCATCACGGCCCAGGAACTGGCCGACCAGATGCAGCGCCAGATGCTGTTGCGCCGCGCTGAGATGATGATCAAGCGCTTCGACACCGACAATGACGGCAAGGTCTCGACCGCCGAAATCGAGAAGGCCCGGCAGGATCGCTTTGCGAAGCTGGACGTCGATGAATCGGGCGCGCTCGAAAAAGACGAAATGCAGCTGCGCCGGGGCGGCGACCGTGACGGTCGCGGCGGCCATGGCCAGTTCCACCGTTTCCACGGCAATGGCGGTTACGGCCGCAACTGATCCCTGACCGCGATCTCCTCTTGAAGTCAGGCCGCAGGGGCCGCCTTTGGCGGCTCCTGCATTTTTGGTTCGACCGCGCCTTCCGGTTCCGTTGCACAGCAGGGAATGCGTACGGCGACAATGGTGCCCTTGGTGGGCTTGGAGCGGATCTTCAGCGAGCCGCCATGCAATTCGGTCAGTGAGCGGGCAATGGCGAGGCCGAGGCCCGAGCCGGAATGGTTCTTGGTGAGCTGGTTCTGAACCTGCTCGAACGGCCGTCCGAGCCGCTTCAACGCCCCGGCCGGGATGCCGCAACCCGTATCCTCGATGGAAATCTGGATCGCCCCGCCTACCGATTTGGCGCGGATGCGGATACGCCCGCCTTCGCCGGTGAATTTCACGGCGTTGGACAGCAGGTTGATGACGATCTGCTTCATCGCGCGCTTGTCGGCAAAGACGCGCATGGTCTCGCCCACCGATTGCTCCACGGCGATGTTCTTCTCCTTGGCCTGCATGGCCACCATGTGGAGCGTTTCCTCGATGAGGGGCGCGAGGTCCTGGGTTTCGCGATCCAGCTCGATCTTGCCGGCCTCGATCTTCGACATGTCCAGTATGTCGTCGATGACGCCGAGCAGGAACGTGCCCGAAGAGTGGATGTCTCCGACATATTCTAGATAGCGGTCGGAACCGAGCGGGCCAAACATGCCCGACTGCAGGATTTCCGAGAAGCCGATGATGGCGTTCAGCGGCGTGCGCAATTCATGCGACATGTTGGCGAGGAAACCGGACTTCGCCTTGTTGGCGGCTTCCGCCCTGTCGCGCGCTTCCAGGAACTTCGCGTTCAGTTCTTCCAGTTCGCCGGCCTTTTGCTGCGAGGCCTTGCGGGCGACCGACAGGTCGTCGATCGTCGCCATCAGCCGCCGCTCGCTTTCCATCAGCCTTTCCTGATGCAGCTTCAGCTGGGTGATGTCGGTGCCGACCGAGATCGTGCCGCCGCTCGATGTCCGCCGCTCATTGACCTGCAGCCAGCGCCCATCGGCGATCTGGCGTTCGAATGTCTGGGCCTCGTGATGGGTCTTCGGATTGGGAATGCGTTTCTCGCTGACCGGCCGGCGCATCATCGCGTTGATGGTCTCGCGCGGCGTGCCGGGCGCGATCGCATCGGCGGGCAGGCCGTTATATTCCTGGAACTTGGTGTTGCACATGATGAGACGCTCGGCTGCGTCCCACAGGGCGAAGCTCTCCGACGTGCTCTCGATTGCCGCGCGCAGATTGTCGTTGGCGATCGCGTTCTCGTCGGCGAGGCGCTGCTGCTCGGTGACGTCGACCGCGATGCCGATCAGGTGGATGCCGCTGCCGCCCTTCTCGACGAGTTCCGTGCGAATGCGCATCCAGCGATACTGTCCGGCCGCGTGACGCATGCGGAACAGCTGGTCGACGCGGCGGATTTCCTGCGCGGCGGCGCGTTCCGCGAGGTCGAACAGGTCGATGTCTTCGGGGTGGATCAGATCCTTCACTTCGCCGAAAGACAGGATATCGTCGGTCGCTTCGTAGCCGAGCATGTCGAACATGGAACGCGACCAGTAAATGCGCCCGCGCGCCAGATCCCAATCCCACAGCCCGCAATGGCCGCGTGTCAGTGCGAGGTCGACGCGTTTCTGCGTTTCGCAATAGGTTTCGTCGGCCTCCTTGGCCCGCGCCGCCTGACCGAAATAGGCGTAAAGCAGGATGATCAGGATCGATGATGAGGCGACGAACAGCGTCACGTTGAGGGAAACGCGCTTGCGCCACTGCGCGAACAGGTCCGTCTCCGATTGCAGCACTGCGATGACCGCGTCTCCATCGCCCAGTTTCGACAAGGCGGCGATATAGGCGTCCCCGCCGAGCGTGACGCTTTGGACGCCGGCATCGGCGCCGAACAGGAAGAGTGCCTGTTCCCCGTGGAGAATCTGCTGCAGGTTCGCGCCGACAAATTCGCGGCGCTGACCGCGCGCGCCGATGATCGTGCCGGTCTTGTCGGTCACCAGAAGGAAGCGGCCGTCATAGGTCGTCTCGTCGGGCAGGGCGCGGGCGAGGACCTGTTCGAACTGGGTGCCGGTTTTCGGCGTGAAGCCGGATTGCGAAGCAGTTTGCACCGCGGAATGCGCCGTTCCCGAGATCAGCGCGAGATAGAGCTGCGCGTCCCGGATCGTCTCGGACCGGTCGGTCATCAGCGACATCGCCCGCGCGGCGAACACGACGGCGAGGAAGATCATGATCAGGACGGGAATGGATTTTTTCAGGATCGGCTCGATTGCCTCGAGCCTCGTATAGGCGGGACCGGCCAAGAAGCGGGCATGGCCTGTCATGGCTGTAGATGTGGAATTGTCTATTCCCGCAACTGACAAAATCCGTCCCCCCGGCGCCCGCAGGCAACCGTTCCAGCCTCCGCACAAAGGCCACGCGCAATCCGCTTGATTTGAAACATGATCCGGCTACCGCACTCCCGAATCATCCATAATGAATCAAAAGTGATTCGGGCTGTCCAGCCGTCCGACGTTAATTTTTTGGAAAGGATTCGTGATAGGTGCCTAAACGGCAACTTCTTGCCCGAAAACTCACTTCAAGACCGACATGGGCTCGGTGATACGATGGGCCTGGAAAGTGTCGGGTAGGGGCGTCAACTCGATCGTTTCGACGATACCAGCATGTACGAAAGGATCGCCCTCGGCAAAGCGCCGGGCGCTTTCCATGTCTTTCGCTTCCAGAATTCCGAAATTGCCGATGGACGCGCCGTTGTCGTCAACGAGTGCCGAGCCGATCAGTACCGCGGCGAGGCCGCCGCCACCCGACTTCACCCAGTCGCGGTGTTCCGCTCGGTGGGTGTCGCGTTTCGCATCCATCCCCGAATGGTGCAGGCATCGCATGAGGAAAAACATTGGTCACGCCGCGTTCTCTAGGACAACCATGCCGGCACCCGTCAGCGAGGCGGGGGCATGATAATGTTTGTGCTTCAGTTCGACGCGGCTGTCCATCGCCGCGCGCATGACCAGCCACATGATCAGTTCCGCGCCTTCGGAGCCGAATTGCTCGACATAGTCCTCGCGGCTCATCTGGCGGTACT
>Ga0209692_10000539_pt1 | contig 83228 bp, 68 predicted proteins | sample tdDd472_FD_187129 | JGI IMG/M metagenome (GOLD analysis project Ga0209692, IMG submission 187129) | Marine sediment microbial communities from the Atlantic coast under amendment with organic carbon and nitrate - tdDd47.2 (SPAdes)... | ecosystem: Environmental > Aquatic > Marine > Coastal >...
GAGAGAGTTGTATTATGATAAGCCATAGCCTGATTTCCCTTTGTTACTAGTGTTTTCTTGACAATTACATTGTAACAAAGGACCCGAAATCAGGCTTTTTTAATTTATTAGCTGGGACAGCAGTGGCTCTGACCCCTTTAATACCCAGTCGGCGGCTGGCGCTGAACGTTTTAGCCAGTACGCCTGAGGTCATTATCTGAACCATTCCCTGCTTAATTTCTGGGGCTGCGTCGTCTGATTTTTAACCCGCTTCGATAAGTTCGTAACTTTCACCCTGACAGCAAATGCCAGGCTAAATTTCTTTCAAGTAAGGGAAAAGGGGGCGCTGGGGAAAAGGGGACGCTACCCTTTTATCCAGGGGAAAAGGGTAGCGTCCCCTTTAATACCCTTTAATACCACCCTTTAATACCTTTAATATTAATAGGACTGTGGGGTTCGCGTGTGGTTGATTGTGTTTTGCTGTTTGAGTTTTTCAGGTTGAGTTTTTTCAGGGGGAAGAGTGTCTGACTGGCAGGTAACACGGCCAGTTGAAATGGGGGCGCGTGAGCAGCGGTGCTTAGCGCTGGGTAATACTGCCAGCCAGCAGGTAGCTGTCGCTGTCTTTCTGTTCGCAGCGAACCACCTGCATGGTGATGTCCAGCGGCGGTGTGACCTGGTTTTCCGGCTGGATACACACATTGACCTCGGTGCCCGGTTCAACCGCCTGGTCGACAATAATGGAAATGCCATCACCGCTCAGGTCGCTGACAATGCCGGTTTTTCGATTGCCGGAACCATTGATGGTGTATTCCGCGCCGCAATCAAGGTTCATACGGTAAAAGTTGCGCTTTTCAGAGTAGTTCTGTGTCATAGAATCCCCGTGTGCTGATGTGAAAGCTGACGATCTGACGGCAGTCGTCCTGCGCTTACCAGGTCGGCTGACTGTTTTCAGTGTAGAACCGGGCTGGTTTAAAAGCTACGCCATTTATCCGGTTTTGTGATGTAAATCTACCATATCTAGTGGCTTATGAAAGCCAGGAACACAACTTGTGAGGTGCTGTCGTCCATCTCGCAGGGCCTGTTTTTTAATAACCAGTTTATTAGTCAGTCGCTTTTTCCGGATCATTATCTGGCCGGTTTTCCGGCAGTCTCAGTTGCTCGGCCTGTAAAGGCTCGGTATTGAATGAGGTCAGTTTTGTGTGCTGGCTGATCTGCTGCTGATCGAATTCAATCGCTTCAATCACCACACCGGGCATCTGCTGCGCGTCGTAATCTATCACCGTGAAGTCGCTTTTTCCCATGGCCAGCATTAGCTGGCTGAGCATGCTGTAGTCAAAGGCATAGAAGCTGCGCAGGGTCTGGTGGTCTTTCGAGCCAAGCCCCAGTGCCTCGGCCGGGGCCATGCATAATTCCTTGATGCGCTGTTTCTGTTTAATCAGCTGGTAAACCCGACATTCGATCCCGGCTACGGTTTTGTGGTCTTTTAACGGCAGCACCCTGATCTGGGTATGTTCACCATAAAAGGCGGGGTATTTGATCTGGTTGAGCAGAGCTTCGCCGATTTCCCGTTCCTTTTCACTCATCTGCGCGAGTTTCTTTTGCAGCTCGGTTTCGACCTGTTTGATGCGTTGCTGGCGTTGCTGGTCCAGTTTCTCGACCCGTGCTTTGAGTATCTCCGGGTTAATCAGGTCCAGCTGCTGGTTCTGCGGGTTATAGCTGATAAATTCTGTGCCCGACTGTTTGAAAAGATTGACCCGTTCCGAGCTGGATTCATCCACCCGCAGTCGCTGGTCCTTGATCAGAAAGCTGAAGCTGGTTGGCTTGCTGCCGGTTTGCGACTGGCTGTAGGTTAAAGTCGCATCGGCAACCGCGTATTGGCTGAGAGAAAGTAGTACAATAGCGGTTACATAAAATTTCATTGGCCATATCCATCACTTAGTTGTTCTGTATGAGTAAAGAACGTATACAAAAAGCACTGGCTCGGCAAGGGCTTGGTTCACGTCGTCAAATTGAAGACTGGATAAAACAGGGGCTGATCAGCCTGAATGGCAAGCCGGTTGAACCGGGCCAGCAGGTTGAGACGGGCGATGTGGTTGTGCATAACGGCCGCAAGATCATTATTCGCGATGCGGAGCAGAGTCTGCCGCGGGTGATTGCCTACCATAAGCCGGAAGGCGAAGTGTGCAGTCGCAACGACCCGGAAGGGCGGCGTACCATCTTTGATAAACTGCCCGGCCTGAAGCACAGCCGCTGGGTGGCGGTGGGTCGTCTGGACATCAACACCTCGGGTCTGATTCTGTTAACCGACAGCGGTGACCTGGCGAATCGCCTGATGCATCCGTCGAGCCAGTTGCAGCGTGAATACGCGGTGCGGGTTATGGGCAAAGCCACTCCGGAACAGCTGCACAAGCTAACCAATGGTGTTGAACTGGAGGATGGCCCGGCGCGTTTTGAAGAGATTGTTGAGCGTGCCAGTGATGACGAGTTCGAACCCTCCGAAAGCAGTTTAAATCGCTGGTATCACGTGGTGCTAATGGAAGGCCGCAACCGCGAGGTAAGGCGCATGTGGGAAGCGGTGGGGCTCAAGGTGAGCCGCCTGATGCGTGTGCGTTACGGTTCGGTGATTATGACCAAGAGCCATCGGCCGGGCCAGGTGCGTGAGCTGGAGGCGGGTGATATTCGCGAGCTGGCAGCACTGGCAGGAATCGAGTATGCAAAGGAACTCCGCTCCGGCACACCCGTCAAAAAGAATTACAGAATGGGTCGTCATGCAATGCCTGCATCACGGGGGCGTGGTGGCTCGAATAAAACCACCTCAGGGGGCGGAAAGAGGGTGAGTCATGCAAAAGCAAAACATCGTTAAGTTACTGTGCCTGGCCGGCCTGCTGTTGATGCAGCCCGTCTATGCCAAAAAGGAAGGTGCACTGGAGGCGGGTATGGTGAACCCCGGCTACGTTGAACAGCCGGCCTGGTTCAAAACATCCTTTCTCGATTTAAATGAAGACATTGCCGAAGCCAGTGAAAGCGGCAAACGCCTGATGATTTATTTTTACCAGGATGGTTGTCCCTACTGCAAGAAATTACTGCAGGACAATTTTGGCCAGCGGGACATTGCGGAAAAAACCCGTGAAAATTTTGATGTGGTATCACTCAATATCTGGGGTGATCGCGATGTGTCACTGGGTGAAGTTACCACTACCGAAAAAGATTTTGCAGAACGCTTAAAGATCATGTACACGCCGACCCTGATTTTCTTTAATGAAGAAGGCAAGCCGGTGTTACGGGCCAATGGCTATTACCCTCCGCAGAAATTCGATGCGGCGCTGGATTATGTTTTACAGCATAAAGATAAAACACAGAGCTTCCGTGAGTATCTGGCAGGCGCGGGTGCCAGACAGACTGAAGGCAAGCTGCATACGGATGTTGCCACAATGCAATCACCTTATGACTTTTCAAAAAACAGCGACAAACACCAGCTGGTGATGTTCGAGCAGAAACAGTGCAAGGAATGTGATGAACTGCACCTGGATATTCTGCAACGTGATGAATCAAAACAGCAGCTGAAAAAATTCGACGTGGCGGTGCTGGATATGTGGTCGGAAGATAAGCTGATACGTCCCGATGGTCAGAAGGTGGCGGTTAAGGACTGGGCCAGGGAGCTGAATATTCAGTATGCACCGAGCCTGGTGTATTTCGACCCCCAGGGTAATGAAGTGTTCCGCAGTGATGGTTACCTGCGGGCATTTCATGTGCAGTCGATTATGGACTATGTATCCAGTGAAGCCTATAAAGAGCAGCCCAATTTCCAGCGCTATATCGACAACCGTGCGCACGATCTGCGAGAGCAGGGGATTGAAGTCGATCTCATGAATTAAGCCGATTGCAAGGGGATGGGGCAATTTCATAATATCGCGCTGAATATCATTACCGGGTTTCTCGGCGCAGGTAAAACCACCGCGCTGCAGAAACTGATTGCACACAAACCGGACACGGAAGTCTGGGCGATTGTGGTTAATGAGTTCGGTAAGACCGGCCTGGATGGCAAGTTGCTGCAAAATCGAGGTGTGCCGGTTAAGGAAATTCCCGGCGGCTGTTTATGCTGTGTCGCCGCCCAGCCCTTTACGGTTGGCTTAAACCAGCTGATCAAACAAGTCCGGCCGCAACGCATACTGATAGAACCCAGTGGCCTGGGGCATCCACAGCAGTTACTCTCCCAGTTATCCGGTGAATTTTACCGGGATGTGTTTGATATTCGCGCAGTGATTACACTGCTGGATGCCCGACAGTTACATGACCCCCGTTATCTTCACCATGACACCTTTGTCAGTCAGCTGGCGCTGGCGGATGTGCTGGTCGGCAATAAAATGGATCAGTACACTGAGGCGGATCGTGCACTGTTCTACCGGCTGGCACAGCAACTGGGTCTGCCGCCGGAGCGAGCAGTGCTGCGCGAAGGTGCGCAGCTTGATCTGTCGTGGCTGGATTTGCCACACAGCGCAGCCGCTAAACTTAAAGCCGGTGAACTGGATCTCCCCGCATCGTTACAGGCTGTAGAAAAACCATTCGCAACACAGCAGCCATCGGCGATAACCGCGGTGATAAAATCAGTGTCGGGCTGGCAGGTTATACCCTCGAGTGCAGATGCCCATTACAGTTGCAGCTGGCGCATGCCGGCAAGCAGCTGTTTTCGCTCTGCGGTGCTGGCGTGGTTGAACAGGCTTGTGGTAGACGCTGAGCTTAGCCGCATCAAGGGTCTGTTGTGCACCGAGCAGGGCTGGGTTACGCTGAATATCACCCGGCATGAAACACAGCTATTAACTGCACAACCGGGCGAGCATAATAGTCTTGAACTTATTTCCATAAAGCCGCTGTCGGTCAATCCGGTTACCGAACAGCTGCAGAAGTCGCAGATAGACACATCAGCGGAGGCAGCAGAATAAACAGCATGTTGGAACAACCACCGCGCATCAGGGTACTGACCTACAATATTCACAAAGGTTTTAGCGCGGGAAACCGGCGCTTTGTGCTGCACCAGATAAAATCACTGATTCGCTCGGTCGACTCCGAGCTGGTTTTCCTGCAGGAAATCCAGGGCGAACACCTGCATAAATCACAGCATCATCACAACTGGCCGGATGAGTCGCAGTTTGAATTCCTTGCGGATGAGGTCTGGCATCACCATGCCTATGGTAAAAACGCGATCTATGAAGCCGGGCACCACGGTAATGCAATTCTGAGTAAATACCCGTTTGTTGAATGGGAAAACATCGATGTGTCCTATATGCGCAAGGCCAGCCGCAGTCTGTTGCATGGGGTGATTCGCATCAGCGACAGCATGCCGCGACTGCATGTGGTGTGCGTGCACCTGGGGCTGCTGGCGGTGGAGCGGCATCGCCAGGTAAAAAAGCTGGTGCAGCGCATTAACGCCACGGTGCCCGAGCATGAACCGATGATTATTGCCGGGGATTTCAATGACTGGCAGGGCTGGTCGGATAATTACCTGCGACGCCAGCTGGGGCTTTGTGAGGTGTTCAAGCAACAGTCCGGGCGATGTGCCAGAACCTTTCCTGCCTGGCTGCCTTTCCTGTCAGTGGATCGCATCTACAGTCGTGGCCTCACCGTTAGCTCCAGTGAATGCCTGCGGGAGTCCCCCTGGCGCAGCCTGTCAGATCATCTGCCGTTGCTGGCGGAGTTTCAGGTTCAGCTGTAATCCCACCAGCGCTTATCCATAAGACTATCGAAAACTGGACACTCAGTCAGTAATGATTTATAACTGACCGATTAGTCATTTAAGGAAGCGGCGTGCAACCGATCAGCCCAGCCAAAGAATCTTTAGCAGACGACAGCAACAGCCGCTGGCAGCGCCGCAAGGACGCACGGCCGGAAGAAATCCTCGATGCGGCGCTGCGCCTGTTCGGTGAAAAGGGTTTCAGCGCCACCCGTATGCAGGATGTGGCCAGTGCGGCGGGCATCTCCAAGGGCACGCTCTATCTGTATTTCTCCAATAAGGAAGCGATTTTCTACCAGGTGGTGCAGCAGCGGATTACACCCCAGCTGGACCAGGTGGAGTCGATGGTGAATGCCTCAACCGGCAGCCAGGCGGATCTGCTGCGACAGATGATTAATGGCTGGTGGCTGGGGGTGGCCTGTTCCTCACTGTCCGCCATCCCCAAAATCATTACCGCCGAGGCGGGCAATTTTCCCGAACTGGCACGCTATTTCACCCTTAATGTGGTGACCCGTTCGCGCAAACTGTTCAGCCGGGTGATTGAGCGGGGCATGCAGCGCGGTGAGTTCCGCCAGTATGATGCGGAGACGGTGGCGCGGCTGGTGATTGCCCCGCTGGTGCAGGCCACCATCTGGATGCATTCGCTTAAACCCTACGATGACGATGCCGGCACACAACAGTATTTACAGCTGCATTGCGAATTTATACTCAACTCGCTGCTACAGGACACGCCGATTGCCAGTCGCAGTGGAGGACAGAACCTTGATTAAACCAGTGACGGTGGTGATGGCTGCATTGCTACTGATGCCAGCACAGCTGATGGCACAGACTCAGCAGCTGACATTACAGCAGGTGTTACAGAAAGTAATCGACCATTATCCTTCGATCAGGCTGGCGACCCTGCAGGTTGAAAAAGCCCGGGAGGACAGTATCAAAGCTGAATCACAACTGTCATGGCAGCTTAATGCCAATGCAGGTGTGGCGCGGGAGACCAATTTAATCGGCAGCTCTACCGACCAGATGAAGCTGGGCGCGGGTCTGAGTCGGCGTTTACAGAGCGGCGCCGATCTGGGCTTTAATGCCAGTATTCTGCGGGATGATGCAGAAGACAGTTTTGCGCCCACCATTCCCAATCCGTCGACCAAAACCCGGCTGGATATCAATTACCGTCACCCGTTACAACAGGGTTCGGAAAATTCCCAGTATGAGGAAAGTAAAGTGGCTGCAGCGGCCGCAGTAAAGCTGGCGCAGGGCGAGAAGATCGCGCTCTATGATCGACTGGCGAGTGAAGTGCTGGAGGTTTACCTGGCTGCTGCCACCACCCATGTTCGCATTCAGAACATGCACAAGGCGATACAGCGCAGCCAGCGTTTGAAAGATTACATTGCCAGTGAAGTCTCGCTGGGTTTGTCGGAAGAAAAAGACAGTCTGCAGATCGATGCGCGACTTGCCACCAACCGTGCAGACAAACAGAGTTTACAGGTGTTATGGCAACAGCAGATGGTGAGCCTGAATCGTTTAATGGACCAGCAATGGCAAAAAGAATTTTTGCCGCTGGTTGAGCTTAAACAGGAACTACCGGGCTCCTATGACGAACTGTATGCCAGGGCCATACAACAGGATGCAGCACTCAAACAGATTGAAGCGCGCCTGTTACTTGCCGACAGTGCGATTCGTTTAAGCCGTGACAAACGCCAGGACCAACTGGATCTGGTGATGTACCTGGGTAATGAAACCAACCAGGGTGATGTGGCGGTGGGTGATTTTGACGAGTCACAGCTGGTGGGCGGTGTCAGCTTGGAATTCAGGCGCGGCCTGGATAAAAGCGGACTGGATGCAGAGCTGCGCCAGGCCCATCTGGACAGGGAACTGGTGTTACAGGATAAAAAACTGCTGCTGCAGAATCTGCAATACCGGGTAGCCAGTTTACAGGCTGAAACCGAATCTGCACAGGTAGCGGTACAGGCATTTGCCAGTAGTGTACGCGCCGAATCGGCCAAGCTGCGCGAAGCCACACAACGCTATAAAGACGGGCGCATTGAAACCGACCGCATCATTGATTTCGAAGCCCAGTTATCCAGTGCCGAGCTTGCCTATGAACTGCAGAAAATTGAACTGGCACGCCGTTATTACCAGCTGGATTTACTTATCGGTTCAATCTGGCAAACCGTGGTACGCCCGGAGATTCCATTTTTAACAACCGAATCAACAAGTCAACAGGATAAAAACTAATGCGCGCGGCAATTCATTTTCTGGTGACACGCAGCCTGGTAGTTAACCTGATTTCGGTGTTCCTGATTGCACTGGGCCTGACTGTGGCCCTGCTGTTTATGAAGGTGGAAGCCTTTCCCAATGTGAACCTGGATATCATCCAGATTGATGTGGTCTACCCCGGTGCTTCACCGAGTGAAGTTGAGCAACTGGTGATTACACCCATTGAGCAGGAACTGCGCTCAATTGAAGGCATCGATAAAATGATTTCCATGGCCTTTCCCGGTTCCGGGCGAATATCCATGGAAGTGGATCCTGACTCGCCACGCCGCGATCGTCTCACCTCGGATATTTCACTGGCGGTAGATCGCGCCACCCTGCCGGATAATCTGCTGGATGATCCGTTTGTAACAGAAGTGGATGGCTCGGTGTTTCCGGTACTGCGGGTGGCGCTCTCCGCCGATCGTGACGAACTTGCGCTGAAGCGCCTGGGTGACAAGGTAAAAGAAGAACTGCTGGCAATTGATGGCGTGGCCAAGGTACTGGTGTTAAGTGACCGCAAGGCCGAATACAGCGTGGTAGTGGATCCGCAGAAACTGCAGGATACACGGGTATCGGTGGACCAGATTGCACAGGTGTTGCAGGGCTGGAACCTGAATACGCCGGGTGGTGACATTGATACGCCTGAAGGCCAGAAGTCGGTGCGGATTGTGGGCGAGTTTACCAGCATTGAAGATGCAGAAAATATTGTAATACGTGCCAACGCGGCGGGTAATGTATTGCGCCTGGGGGATATCGCTACTATCAGTGAAGCGCTGCAGAAACCGCGCACATTACACGATGTTGAAGGCCAGTCGGCGGTGTCATTACTGGTACTGAAAAAATCCGACGCGGATATTATTAACACCATCGACCGGGTAAAACCCTACCTGCAAACTATTCCGCAACTGCACGGTGAAGACATTACGGTGAAATCATTCCAGGATTTCTCGCGCTTTGCCCGTATGCGCCTGGGGGTACTCACCAATAACGGCCTGGTGGGCATCGTGCTGGTGTTTATTTCTCTGCTGCTGTTCCTGCGTTTTTCCGTCGCCATGACCACCACCTGGGGTCTGCCGATTATTTTTATGAGCGGCATTGCGTTGATGTACTACATGGGCATTACCCTGAACCTGATTTCGATGATGGGTTTTATCCTGGTGCTGGGCATGGTGGTGGATGATGCGATTATTATCGGCGAGAACATTACCCACCATATGGAAAAGGGCCTTAACCCGGTTGAAGCAGCGGTAAAAGGTGCAGTAGAACTGATGGGGCCGGTGACCACCACCATTCTCACCACCATTGCCGCGTTTCTGCCGTTAATGTTTATGTCGGGGATGATCGGTAAATTTATTATCGCCATACCCATCGTGGTGATCAGCCTGTTAATTTTATCCTGGCTGGAATCATTTCTGATTCTACCCAGCCATGTGGCCCATGTCACCAACCCCAATAAACACCCCAAAGAACGTCGCTGGCTGGTGGCGCTGGAAGAAGGTTATGCCTGGGGACTGGAAAAATCACTGCATTATCGCTGGATTACATTCCTTGTGTCATTCGCGATTCTGTTTGCTGCGGGCTATCTTGCCAAGGAAAAATTACAGTTCCAGCTGTTTCCGCCGGTAGGCGTCGAAGAATACGTGGTGCGCGTCACTGCACCTCCGGGTACATCGCTGAAGGAGATGCGGCAGATACTGCGTGATGTGGATAGCGATATGCGTTCACATATCAAGGACGAATACCTTGATGCCACCATTGCACAAAGCGGTGATGTGTCGATGGATGAGGGTGACCCCTTAACCCAGCGCGGCAGTCGCTACGGGCAGATTCGTGCCATCTATATACCAGCGGTAATGCGTGAGCAGCATAACGCGATTGATGACATGGATAAAATCACCGATTATCTTGAACAGAAATACCCGGCGTTAAATATTTCATCCACATTGATTTCAGCCGGGCCACCACTGGGACGTGCACTGGAAGCGGAAATCAATAGCTTCGATACCGCCGCCACCGAGCAGGCGGCGCAACAGCTGATGGACTATCTGCAAACCGTGGAAGGGGTTACTACCATCGACAGTGGGCTCAAACCCGGTGACGATGAACTGCACGTTAAACTGGATCGCAAGCTCGCCAGTTATGCGGGCATCGACCTGAATATTGTCTCGCGTCATGTGCGTGCAGCCACCGATGGCCTGGTGGTGTCGAATATTCGCAAGGGCACGGAAGAAGTGGATGTGACTATTCGTTTTCCTTCAAAAGGCAAACTTGAACTGGAACAGTTACAGCAGGTGTTAATTCCCAATAATCGCGGTGGCCTGGTGCCGCTGCACAAGATTGCCACACTGGAGCAGCATAAGGGTTACACCACGATTCGTCATAAAGACGGGATCCGCATTGTGAACGTGGTAGCGGATATTGACAGTAAGGTGCTGTCCAGTCTTAAACTGAATCAGCTGGTGCAGGAAAATGAATCCCGCTGGCTGGCCGGTGTTGAGGACAGGGTCACGGTGAACTATGGTGGCGAGCAGGAAAAAAACCAGGAATCGTTTGTGAGTCTGTTAATTGCACTGGTGTTTGCGCTGGTGGCGATCTTCTTTATTCTCTCAATCCAGTTTAATAATATGGTGTACCCACTGATTGTGATGCTGGCAATTCCATTCGGTGCTATCGGTGTGATCCTGAGTTTCTATTTCCATGATATGTGGTGGAAACCCATGCCACTGTCATTCTTCTCCACCATGGGCATGGTGGCGCTGAGCGGTGTGGTGGTAAACAGTTCATTGATACTGCTGGTGTTTATCCAGCGTGCCCGACAGCAGGGCATGGAGGTGCATGAGGCCATTATTATGGCAGGCCGCCGACGTTTACGTGCGGTGTTATTAACCGCAACCACCACCGTGGTGGGGCTGTTGCCAACCGCTTATGGCTGGGGCGGCATGGACCCGTTCGTGGCGCCCATGGCGCTGGCATTGTCCTGGGGGCTGATGTTTGCCACCCTGGTAACCCTGTTTACCATCCCGGCCACACTGGCAGTGGGGCATGATGTACGGGCGATGGTTAAGGGCCTTGCAGGCTTGCAGAAGCGTAACAGCTGATAACTGTCGGGGGTTAACATGTTTAAAAGCTTGAGAAATAGTCCGCAAATGAACGCGAATAAACGCAATTAAAGCGTTCTATAATTAAATATTAGTGTTGATTAATGACTATTTTCGTTGTTGGCGTGATGAATAAGGTACCCATATATCCAACCATTGCGTTGATATTGCTGCGTTACCTTAACCTGCATTATTCAAGTAGGTTGGGGTAAGGCACGCACCCCAACATAAACCAGGAAATGTCTGGCGCAGTTGGGGTTCCTGCGTCACCCCAACCTACTGCGTTGCTGGATGGTTAACGTGTTGAAAAGCAGATGCAAAAGAAAACGCGAATAACAGCTCCTGCGCATCCATGCGCTCGCTGAATTAGTGCATCCATGCACGTCAACGCGAATTTTATGTAGGGTGGTATCAAGCGCAGCGGATCCACCTGATTTCTATATTAAGTTCGCTAGGTACGCAAATAGACGCGATCAAAGCTTTATAACTTTATGCTCGTTCCCACGCTCCCGCGTGGGAACGCATGCACATTGAGATGTTAATTAAAATAACCCGCATAGCACAGAAAGGGTTCCCACGCAGGAGCATGGGAACCAGTCAAAAAATTGCGTTTATTTATTCCGCACATCCTGTGCTCCACCCTTCGGGCCGAGCATTCGCTCGTTCAAAGTGCTCCTGCACTTTAGTGTGGCTATTTGCGTTGTTCGCGTTAATCTTTTAAAGCTTTTTATTACTGTAAAAATGGTTACAGAATAATCTGCGAGGCCCTGCGTTGTTTTGCGTATTCACACAGGCGCTTAACCACCTGATCATTAATGCTGTCCTTGGTGAAGCTGCCATCCACCAGTTGTTCACCGGCGGGTATGCCCATTAACAGTTCCAGTGCTTCTTCATAATGTTCAACCGGGTAAATATTAAACAGTCCCTGTTCAATTGCGTCCACTACGTCCTGGCGCAGTGACAGGTTTTTTACGTTTACCGCTGGAATAATGCAGCCCTGTTTACCGGTGAGGGTTTTCTGTTTGCATATATCGAAAAAGCCTTCGATCTTTTCATTAACGCCACCGATTGCCTGTACACGACCCTGCTGATTTAGTGAACCGGTAATCGCCAGTCCCTGTTGAATCGGCAGGCCGGTCAAGGCGGATATCAGTACACAGAGTTCGGCCACCGATGCACTGTCACCATCTATGTGACCGTAGGATTGCTCGAAGGTAATGCTGGCTGAAAAGGACAGGGGTGTGTCGCGGGTATATCGGCTGGCAATCAGTGCCGATAGAATCAGTACGCCCTTGTCGTGAATCGAACCACTTAAGTCTACTTCACGTTCAATATTAATGATTTTGCCATCACCCAGGTGCACCGTGGCAGAGATACGCGAGGGTTGGCCAAATCCGTATTTGCCAATATCAAACACCGACAGGCCGTTGATCTCACCGATGGCTTCGCCGGAGGTGTTAATCATCAATGTGCCACGTTCAATGTCGTCCTGGATCAGTTCCTGTACACGGCTGGTGCGGTATATCTGTGCATCAATCGCCTGCTGTACATCCTCTGCGGTAATCAGTTCATGCTGGAACTGTTCGGCCCAGAACTGGGTTTCAATCAACAGGTCATCAATGGTGCGCAAACGGGCAGACAGGCGTTCGCTGTCATTCGCCAGGCGTGAACTGAATTCAATCAGGCGCGCGACTGCGCCCGCATCCAGGTCCCTGAGTTTAAATTTGCGTGCTCTTGATGCAATCAGCCGTGCATATTTTAATGTAGTTTCATCATCGCGCAGCAGCTCTTCTTCAAAGTCTGCTTCCACTTTAAACAGTTCGGGAAAGTCCGGGTCCATTTCATGCAACAGGTAATAGGTGTTGCGGTTGCCGAGAATAATCACCTTGATTTTTAGTGGAATCGGTTCCGGCTCCAGGGTCACCGAAACATCACCCCCCACCACCTGGTCGAGGTTTTCGATTTTGACTTTCTTCGCATACAGACTGCGTTTGAGTGCATCCCAGGCGTGGGGAGCGGATAAAATTTTATGTGCATCCAGTACCAGATAGCCACCATTAGCCTCGAGTAAAGCGCCGGGCTTGATCAGGGTGAAATTATTGCCCGGTGTGGTTGCACGGTTTTCGTATTCGATGCGGCCCACCAGGTTCTGGTAGGTGGGGTTGTCCAGGTAGACCACCGGCGCACCTTTCTGGTTACAGGAATCGACAATCAGGTTTACCTGGTAACGTTGCAACGCTTCTTTTTTATTCTGCGGCTGGTTATTGTTCTGGTCGTTGGTGGATTCCTCTTCCTCGCTTTCCGCAAACTCTTCCAGATGGTGCAGGATATCTTCCTGCAGTGCTTTCAGATAGGCGGTAATTTCCGGCAGCGCTTTATATTTACGCTTAACGTCCTTGATCAGGCTGCTGGTAGAAAACAGCGCAACCTTGCGATTGAGTTTTTTAATCTTGATATTGTGTTCACGTCTCTGGCGTGACATTTCAGGTGCCAGGTATTCCAGCTCATCCTGCAATGCTGCAATCTTGTCCTCGATTTCGTTTTTGGCTTCCTCGGACAGGTTGTCGAATTCTTCTTCGGTGATATTGCGACCTTCGATCATCGGCGTCAGCAAAAAACCGGAGGAGGTATGGCTCAGGTCAATTTCCTGTGCCCGTGCCTGTTCGGCATGCTTTTCCAGCAGGCTGCTCTGTTTGCTCTGGAATGATTTTTCAATCAGTTGCACCTGTTCCTGGTATTCAGAGGCTTCGAACGCGGCATTAATCGCCTTGCCGATATCCTCGATCAGGTTTTTCATGTCTTTTTTGAATGCCCGACCCTGGCCCGAGGGCAGGCGCAATGCCCTGGGTTTATAGTCCTGGTCGAAATTGCGCACATAGCACCAGTCCGGCGGGGTGTCCTTGTCCAGCGCAACGGTGCGCAGGTATTTGCGAATCAGGCCATGCTTGCCAAGGCCGGACGAGCCCATTACATAGAGGTTATAGCCGCGATGTGCGACATTGATGGCAAACTCGATTGCCTGGAAGGCCCGTTCCTGGCCCAGGATTTCCGGCAGGTCCTGCAGTTCGGCGGTGCTTTTAAATGGCAGGCTGCTGGCGCTGCAGCGGGGTCTTAGCTGATCTGCGGTGAGGGCTTTAATAATTCGGGAATGAGTTGTTTGTGTCATTATCTTCTTCTTGGTATGGCCGCTTATTCTCGCATAAATCCGGGCACGGAAAAACCGCCTTGTTGCCGGGGGAAGGCTGTCGGGCACTTCATGCTAAACTGGCGGTCTGACTAGCACGTGCGTGCCATCGCAGCGTGCGTGTTTCATTCAATCGCTCAACAGGGTTACAATCGGCAACCCGATACACAATGTGGATTTTTATATGTCATTAGAAGGTTCAAAGCCCGCACAGCAGCATCCAGCATTTCAATGGAAGCGTTCCCAGCGAATCGACTCGCTCAATATCACAGTTGAAGAGTATGAACATATAAAAACCGGTGCGGCTCATTATCACCTTGCCGCCGAAAATAATGAAAATGTTTTTCTGGTGGCGCTGCGCACCGTGCCCACCGACTCCACCGGCGTGGCGCATATGCTGGAGCATACCGTGCTCTGCGGCAGCGAACGCTACCCGGTACGCGATCCTTTTTTCACCATGATTCGCCGCTCCATCAATACCTTTATGAACGCCTTTACCAGCAGCGACTGGACGGCTTATCCCTTTGCCAGCAAGAACCGCAAGGATTTCGATAACCTGCTGGATGTCTACCTGGATGCGGTATTTTTCTCTCGCCTGGATGAGCTGGATTTTGCCCAGGAAGGTCACCGCTTTGAATTTGCCAGCCCCGATGATGCGGACAGTCCGCTGGTATACAAGGGGGTGGTGTTTAATGAAATGAAGGGTGCGATGAGTTCACCGGTGAGTACCCTGTGGCAAACCGTGACTGAACACCTGTTTCCCACCACCACCTACCATTACAACTCCGGTGGTGACCCGGCGCACATTCCCGACCTGAGTTACCAGCAGCTGAAGGACTTCTACAAGGTGCACTATCACCCATCCAATGCGGTGTTTATGACCTTCGGTGATATCCCGGCCTATGAGCATCATGCCGTATTCGAAGACAAGGCATTGCACCGCTTTGATCGACTGCAGACTGAAATCCGTGTGGATGATGAACAACGCTACAACGAGCCGCAACAGTGCGAAGCCAGCTATGCGCTGGATGAGGAAAACACCAGCGGCAAGACCCATATTGTGGTGAGCTGGTTGCTGGGTCGCAGCACCTCGCTGGAAGAAATGCTGCAGGCGCACCTGCTCTCCAGTGTGCTGCTCGACAACTCGGCCTCGCCATTACAACAGGCACTGGAAACCACCGAGCTGGGCGCGGCGCCGTCACCTCTGTGCGGGCTGGAAGATTCCAACCGCGAAATGAGTTTTATGTGCGGTGTGGAAGGCTCGGAGGCAGACCGTGCCGATGCGGTGGAAGCGCTGATTCTGAAGGTATTGGAGGATGTGGCGGAAAATGGCGTGGAGCAGTCACAGGTGGAAGCGGTATTGCACCAGCTGGAGCTGGGGCAGCGCGAAATTGGTGGTGACGGCTACCCCTACGGTATGCAGCTGATCCTGGGTGGCCTGTCGGCGGCGGTTCACCGTGGTGATCCGGTGGCGGTGATGAACCTGGACCCGGTGCTGGAGCAACTGCGTGAAGACATCAAGGACCCGGACTTTATTAAAAACCTGGTGAGAAAAAACCTGCTGGATAACCCGCACCGGGTGCGCCTTGTGATGAAACCGGATACCGGGCTGAGCAAGGCCAGGGAACAGGCGGAAGCCGATCGATTGGCGGGCATCAAGGCCGGCCTGAGTGAGGCAGAAAAACAGCAGATTATCGACCAGGCCCGTGCCCTGCAGGTGCGGCAGACTGAGGAAGACGACATCAGTATTCTGCCCAAGGTGGGGCTGGAAGATGTGCCGGCTAAGATGCAGATACCTCAGGGCATTAGTCATAAAATCGACCATGTGGAACACCATTTTTACGAGCAGGGCACCAATGGACTGGTTTACCAGCAGATTGTGGTCGAGTTGCCGCAGATGCCCGAGGAGCTGGTCAACCTGTTGCCGATTTACACCTATTGCCTGTCCGAGCTGGGTTGTGGCGATAAAACCTATCTGCAGGCACAGGCCTGGCAGGACAGTGTCAGTGGCGGCGTTCATGCCTATACCAGTGTGCGTGGCCTGATTGATAACGAACAGCATATCAGGGCGTACTTTGTGCTCTCTGGCAAGGCGCTGGCACGGAATCATCATCAGCTGAATGAGCTGATGTCGGAGATGTTCAACCGGGCGCGTTTTGATGAACTGGATCGCCTGCGTGAGCTGGTGGCGCAGAAGCGGGCGCGCCGTGAACAGAGCGTGACTGGCCAGGGTCACAGCCTGGCGATGGTGGCGGCGAGCAGTGGCATGAGTCCGGCGGCGGAGCTGAGCCATCGGTTGTCCGGCCTGCTGGGGATCAAGCACCTTAAACAGCTGGATGACAGCCTCAGCGATCGCGATGCATTGCAGGCCCTGGCCAGTCGCTTCGCGGAAATTCACCAGTACATTACCGATGCACCACGCACTTACCTCAGTGTGGCGGAGAAAGATCAGCAGGCGGCAATTGAGGCGGATATCAGGCAATGCTGGCAGAGCCATAACAGCGATGGCTTTCAGCCCTTTACCCAGGCCGAAGTTAAGCAGCAGCTTAAACATGCGTGGCTCACCAGCACCCAGGTTAACTTCTGTGCCAAGGCCTATCCCACGGTGCCAGTGAGCCATCCCGATGCGGCGGTACTTACCGTGCTCGGCGGCTTTCTGCGCAATGGCTTCCTGCACCGGGTGATCCGCGAGCAGGGCGGTGCCTATGGCGGCGGTGCCAGTCATGAGCCGGGTAATGCCTGCTTCCGTTTTTTCTCTTACCGTGATCCGCGTCTGGCAGACACCCTGGATGATTTTGATAAATCCATCGACTGGCTGATTAATGAAAGCCACACCGATCTGCAGGTTGAGGAAGCCATACTCGGCGTCATCGGCAGCATGGACAAACCCGGTTCACCCGCAGGTGAAGCCAAGCAGGCCTTCCATAATGCGCTCTATGGCCGTACCCCGGAGCAGCGCCAGTTATTCCGCGAACGGGTACTCAAGGTGACGCTGGCGGATCTGCAACGGGTGGGTAAAACCTATCTGAAACCGGAGCTGGCCAGCGTGGCGGTGATTACCCATCCGCAGAACGAAGCACTGGTTAAATCGCTGGGCATGGAAATTCGCCAGTTATAGCCGTCTGTTACCAGACAGCGGCCATTAGCTGGCACTGTCTGGTACCTGGGCCTGTATTTCTGTGGTTCTACACAATGGACACGTGAGATATGCATATCCTTCTGATCCAGCTGACCCTGCACATCCCCATGTCCCATTCACTCAAGGACAAGCGCCGCCAGATCAAAAGTCTTAAAGACCGCATTTCGCAGCGATTCAATGCCGCAGTGGCTGAAGTGGGTGAGCTGGATAACTGGCAGACTGCCGAGCTGGCAATCTGCATGCTGAGCAAGGATAAATCCTGGCTGGACAGTCAGTACAGCCTGATCGAGACGCTGCTGCTGGATTACCCCGAGCTGGAGCTGCAACAGATTCAGCGCCAGTGGCTTTAAATTCGATTACCTGACAGCACCCGTTGTCTGCCATCTATTGTTCCCAATAATGCTTTTAAAACCACGGTTTTCATGTCATATTCAGCTCTCGAATGTGCCTCTAAGTTATTGAATTAATTATAAAAAAATTAATACGAGTGTTTTGTCAAGTCGTAACTGCAGCGGCTGCTTGATGCAGATCAACTAAATCTTATTTAGTGGGATCTACCAGCAGTTAGCTGTAACGGCTGACCGCAAACGCAGTACGGCCAGGCGGTTTGAGCTATACATAATTACATTAAAAATCAGCGTGGATTTTCAGGTCAGGTAAATGAAGATACTTATTGTCGATGACAACAGGGCCAATCGGAAGCTACTGGTGTCCTATTTTGCAGCGGAAGATTACAGCGTAATTGAAGCGGATGATGGCCGGGTGGCGATTGAACGTTACCGGGAAGATCAGCCGGATATTGTGCTGATGGATATTATGATGCCGAATATGGATGGTTATGAAGCGGCTAAACAGATCAAGGCACTTGCCGGTGATGTTTATGTGCCGGTTATCTATGTTACTGCACTAAAGCCGGAGGTGGCGCTGACCGAGGCGATTGAAGCCGGCGGTGATGATTTTATCAGCAAGCCGATTAATTTCGAGATACTCAAGGCAAAACTCGAGGCACATTTACGAATTCGTCAGGCCAGTGAAAAGATGCTGGAGATGTATGCGCAGTTGCAACAGCACAATAAACGTATGCAACAGGAAAATGACCTGGTCGAGCACATTTTTAATAACGCCCTGAGCAAGTCCTACCTGGACGAAAGTTTTATTCGTTACCATATCTCCTCGGTGTCGGCCTTTAACGGCGATTTACTGCTGGCGGAAAAACGTGCAGACGGTTCCACCTGTGTACTGATGGGGGATTTTACCGGTCACGGATTATGTGCTGCGATTGGTAGTCTGCCGGTGATCAAGGTGTTTTTTACCATGGTAAAAAAGGGCCTGCCGTTAAACCAGATTATTGCGGAGATTAACACCACCATCAAAATGCTGTTACCGGCAAATATTTTTCTCTGCGCCACGCTGATTGAACTGAATTACCAGAAACAGCAGATCGAATTATGGTCCGGCGGCCTGCCACCGATTATTGTCTACGACCAGACCAGCAAGACCTGTCGCAAGATTAAAAGTCAGCATATGCCGCTGGGGATTTTATCCGACAATGATTTTTCCGATGAAATCTCGGTGTTCGCAATGAACAGCAATGAAAAAATGTACCTCTATACCGATGGCGTTACCGATATACGCAATGCCCAGGGTGAGATGTATGGTGCTGAGCGGCTGGACAGGATTTTTGAAACCGCGCCGGATGATGCCTTTAACCGGCTGATAGAAGACCAGCAGGCGTTTCGCGGTGATGTACCACAACTGGATGATATGACCCTGATTGAACTCAGCCTGATGCCACCCGCCTTAAGCTAAACCCGGGTGGGTTAACTATGCAGGAAGTCATCGCTGATTACCCACATACGCAGTACGCATCAATCGACTGTTAACTGGTTTATAATCGCTTCTCTTTATTTCCTGATCGAGTGATTCTGCTGAATTAATCCTATGACCGACTCCCGACACAGCATGAGTATTCTCTACCTGGCGGTTTTTCTGCTGGCGCTTAACGGCCTGTTTGCCAAGCTGATACCACTGGATGCCACCAGTATTACCCAGCTGCGCAGTGTGCTCGCAGGGTTTACGCTGTTGCTGGTGGCACTGTTGGGTCGTCGTCGCTATCTGCTTGATTCGCCCCGTGAGTATATCGGCGTGTATCTGATCGGTGCAGTGCTGGGGCTGCACTGGATTTCATTTTTTCATTCGATGCAGGTTTCCACCGTCGCCATCGGTATGCTGTCGTTGTTTACCTATCCGGTGATTACGGTTTTAATTGAGCCGTTTTTCAGCAAACAGAAGTTACAGGGCAGCGACTTGGTGGCAGGCCTTATGGTATTGCTCGGCGTGTTTGTGATGGTGAAGGATGATGTGCAGGCATTTGATAATGCCATGGTGCAGGGTGTGTTCTGGGGTGTGATTTCGGCGTTTCTATTTGCCATGCGCAATCTGCTGCAAAAATATTATTACCCGGCGGTGCCATCGGATCGTCTGATGCTGCATCAGGTGATTGCGGTGTCGTTTATGCTATTGCTGTTTGTTGATTACCCGGCGGTGAGCGAGTTAAGCGGCGATGACTGGCTGACCCTGTTACTGTTGGGTATGGTGAGTACGGCCATGGGGCATACACTTCTGTCCTACAGCCTTAAACACCTGCCGGCAAAATCAATCGCGATGATTTCCTGTCTACAACCGATTTTTGCCACCCTGTTTGCCTGGTTACTGCTGCAGGAAACACCGGCTGTATCTGTATTGGCAGGTGGCGCGATTATTGTGTCGGTGGCGCTGTATGAATCGGTCAAACGCGCTTCAGCCAGGTAATGTAATGGGTTTATGGTTTGCGCTGACGATTCTGTTTTTCGATAAACTGAACCAGTTCATCCGCCGGTACCGGCTTGCTGTATAAATAACCCTGCACCTGTTCACAGCCTTCCTGCACCAGGAATTCCCGCTGCGCTTCGGTTTCCACACCTTCGGCAATAATCGAAAACAGCAGGCTGTCCCCCAGCGCAATCATTGCACGGGTAATTGCTGCATCATTGTCATCATTGGGCAGGTCGTTGATAAAACTCTTGTCGATTTTCAGCTTATTCACCGGTAATTCCTTGAGGTAGGCGAGGGAGGAATAACCAGTGCCAAAGTCATCAATGGCCAGCGATACGCCCATTTTGCGCAGGGAGAGCAATAGCTGAATCGCCGGTTTGGCACGATCCATAATAAAGGTTTCGGTAATTTCCAGCAGCAGGTACTCCGGCGGCAGGCCGCTGTCATTCAGTGCGCTGGCAACCGTGTCTACCAGGTTGCTTTGCAGAATTTGTGGCCCGGCCACATTCACGGCCACCTGTCCAAACTCAACCCCTGAATCCAGCCATTGTTTAGCCTGTTTACAGGCATGGCGCAGTACCCATTCCCCCAGCGGGATAATCAGGCTGGTGTCTTCTGCCACCGGAATAAACTGATCCGGGCCAATCAGTCCCTGTTGCGGGTGTTGCCAGCGCACCAGTGCCTCGACACCGATGACACTGTGGTTAATCAGGCATACCTGAGGTTGATAATGAATTCGTAGCTGGTCCTGTTCAATGGCCTTTCTGAGCTGTGCTTCCAGCACCACATGCTCCAGTGCGTGGGCGGTGAGCTCCTGGGTATAAAACTCGTAGGTATTGCGTCCCATGTCCTTGGCGCGGTACATGGCGGAGTCGGCATTGCGTAGTAGTTCTTCAACCCCCTTGCCATCCAGTGGATACAGGCTGATACCAATGCTGGCACCGACAAACAGTTCATAGTCGTTGATATGAAACGGTGTGCTCAGAGCGTGTTTTACCTTGTCCGCAAGAATCGCCGCATCTTCGCCTTCGTGCAGTTCTTCCAGCAGAATAACAAATTCATCGCCCCCCAGTCGGGCAATGGTGTCTTCGTTTCTGATGAGTGCCTGCAGACGCCTGGCTACCGCTTTGAGTAACTTGTCACCAATGGTGTGACCCAGGCTGTCATTAATGTGTTTAAAGCGATCCAGGTCGATAAATAAAATGGCGGTAATCAGCTTGCTGCGCTGCGAGCGTTCAATCGCATGCTCGGCACGTACGCTGAACAACAGCCGGTTGGGCAGGCTGGTTAATGGATCATGGTGAGCAAGAAATTCGAGGCGTGACTGCGACTGTTTTAACTGGGAAATATCCGAGAACACACCGATGTAATTCAGTACCTTGCCGTTGTCATCCCTGACCGTGCTGATGGTGAGCCATTCCGGATAGACTTCACCATTTTTACGGCGGTTCCAGATTTCACCCTGCCAGCCGCCGGTCTCGTTTAAATCGGCCCAGAGTGCTTTATAAAAGGCCTCGTCATTCTGCCCCGAATGCAGCAGCCGTGGATTCTTGCCCAGCGCTTCCTGCTCGCTGTAACCGGTGATGCGGGTGAAGGCGGGGTTGATTGCAATAATACGCGTGTCAATATCGACAATCATAATGCCTTCATTGGTGTTCTGAAAAACCGCCTGCGACTGGAACAGTTTTTCCTGTGTCTGACGGATGCGGGATAAATCCCGTATGGTCACCAGTATGCCAAAGGGTTCGCCTTGCGGGCCGTGGGTGATATTGCAGATCACTTCGATGGGAAAGGGCATGGGGTTTCCCTGTTCACCTGTCTCCAGGATGATCACCGCATCCGTACAGGCGTCCTGTGCCTGGCACACCGGGCACTGTATATGCTCGCCCATGGTGTGCATCAGCTCGGTAATGTCGCGTCCCACCACGTCCTGCTCGCTGGTGTGGGTCAGGCGGTAGAAGGCCTTGTTGGCGCGTATGACGCGACGCTCCAGATCGAGCAGATAGATTGCGTCATCAACATAGTCCATTGCATAGTTCCACTCCTGTTTGACTTTTTCCAGCTGCTGTTCCGCATGGCGCATTTCGGTTATGTCGGTGCCCGAGGCCAGCATGCCAGTAACCTTGCCCTCGGCATTGGTGAGCAGGACACTGTTCCACATAATATTGCGCAACTCGCCACTGCGGCTGCGTATCAGGTTTTCGTAATTGCTGTTGGCCCTGATGCGCCCGCACATGGATTCACGGAAGTAGGCCTTGTTGACCGCCTGATGACTCTCCGGCAGAAATTGCTCGAACCAGTTTTTCTGCAGTATGTCTACTTCGCGGTAACCCAGAATGTCGCAGCCGCTCTGGTTAATCATCTGCACCCGTGCCTCGGTGTCGAGTGAAATCAGAATCACTCCGGGAATTTCCAGGCAGCTGGCCGCATGATCATCATTGGCTGCGTGCTGATGTGTTAGTCGTTCGATTTCGTTGTGCTGGCTGGATTGCGCGGGGAGGGTGCGACTGGCAATCACACACAGGTATTCCTGGTCATTGTGGTGGATAAAATGCTGGTTGACCTGTACCGCAATCTGCTCACCCCGTGCATTGTTATACAGGGTGGAATGGCTGGAGGTTTCGTGTTCTTTGTAGGTCTGCCAGTTATTGTGCCAGTCATCTTCACTGAGATTGTGGTCAATCTCGGCAAAATGCATCTGCAGCAATTCTTCACAGGAAAAATTTAGCGTGTCACAGGCAGCGTGGTTCACCGCATAGATGCCGGCTTTGTGATCAATGACGAAGGCAGGTTCGGAAATCAGGCGAATCAGTTGCTGTGGCAGGTTAAGACGTTGCGGCATAAAGTGTTGTTAATATTTTAGTGTGTTAATGAATCCGGTCTATTCGCCGCTGTGTAAGACCGGAGTTAAAAGGTTGCCCGGGGAATGGCAGTAGAGGAAACTGCTTATCAGGCAAAACCACTAACAACAGCCTGTAATCAGTATTTTTGGGAATAGTGTGTGTAATAACCGCCCTGTCAGCGGCTTATATTAGGTGCAGGGCAGGTGCTTTGCAACCTAATATCACTGGGGATATCCCTGTATTCTGTACTATTATGCGGGCAGGAGGTGTCCCTCCCACCCGCATGGGGGATGGCTTACAGCGTTTCTGGCTCAAATGGTACCTGTGTGTCGACATCGGCCTCATAGTCGATGCCGTTGATGCCGAAGCCGAACAGCTTGAGAAATTCGTCCTTGTAGCCCTGGTAGTCGGTCAGCTCGAACAGGTTGTCGGTGGTGACCTGTGGCCACAGCTGCTTGACCTGGTTCTGCACATCGTCGCGCAGCTCCCAGTCATCCATGCGGATGCGTGAAGTGTCGTCCAGCTCCGGCCCGCCATCTCGGTAGAGCTGGCTGCGGAACATGCGGTTGATCTGTTCGATACAGCCTTCGTGAATACCCAGCTCTTTCATCACCTTAAAGCTCATGGCGATATACAGCGGCATTACCGGAATCGCGGCAGAGGCCTGGGTGACCACGCTTTTCAGCACCGCCACATGGGCGCTGCCATCAAGGTCTGCCAGGCTGTCACGCAGCGCGGCGGCGGCGCGATCCATGTCTTCCTTGGCCTTGCCCAGTGCGCCGTGCCAGTAGATCGGCCAGGTAATATCGGTGCCGATGTAGCTGTAGGATACGGTCTGTACACCCCTGGCCAGTACGCCGGCATCTTTCAGTGCCTGCATCCACAGTTCCCAGTCTTCACCGCCCATCACGGTGACGGTGTTCTGTATTTCTTCTTCGTTGGCCGGTTCCACTTCCGCTTCGATAATGCAGTCCTTGCTGGTATCAATCGCGGTGGCGCGGTAGGTCTCGCCAATTGGTTTTAACACCGAGCGCACCACTTCGCCACTGTCCGGCAGCTTGCGCACCGGCGAGGCGAGGGAATAGACCACCAGGTCGATTTCACCCATATCCTGTTTGATCAGCTCGATGGCTTTGCTGCGCATTTCATGGGAAAAGGCATCGCCGTTAATGCTTTTTGCATACAGACCTTCAGCATGGGCGGCTTTCTCGAATGCGGCGGAGTTATACCAGCCAGCCGAGCCCGGCTTGCTTTCCGTGGCAGGTTTTTCCAGGAACACCCCCAGGGTGGCAGCATTCGAGCCAAACGCGGCGGTAATGCGTGAGGCCAGGCCATAGCCGGTGGAGGCGCCGATCACCAGCACTTTTTTCGGGCCATTGGCAACCGGGCCGTCGGCTTTAACGCGTGCAATCTGTTCCTGCACATTGGCTTCGCAGCCAGTTGGGTGGGTGGTGGTGCAGATAAAGCCACGGGTTTTGGGTTTGATAATCACGTCTTACAGTTCCATTAGTTATTGTACTGGAGTTATTGTACTGGTTGTTTAAAGCGTCGTTAGTTGGCGTTATTGCAGGCTGGCTGCCACCTTTTTGAGTTTTTCCTGCACTTTGGGTGCAACCTCGCCGATGTGCGGGTTGTCCACCATGCCGAGCACCGCAATGGGGTCCATAAAGCCGACATTGACCTTGCCGCCGTCTTCTTCGCGCAGCAATACATTGCAGGGTAGCAGCAGGCCGATGTCGGGCTCCGCTTCAATCGCTTCTTTGGCCAGCTGCGGGTTACAGGCGCCGAGAATTTTATAGCCAGTTCGATCATGGTCCAGCTTGGCCTTCATCACTTTCTGTACATCGATTTCAGTGAGTACACCAAAGCCTTCCGCCATCAGTGCTTCACGTACCTTTGCTTCGGCTTCTTCCATTGTGGCATCAATACTGACATTAAATCCGTACATGGCTGTCTCCCGTTGGTTGTCTGTTGTTTAAATAAAAAGGGGGGCGGCAAATATTAGCACACTCTTATCACCTGGCGCAGCCGCATCGACTGGTCTGATCAGATATCCGCCAGTTGCCAGACATCAAACGCCGGCTCTTCATAGGGGTGGGCCAGTTTCATCGCGGCGATAACCGCGTGAATGTGATGATCTTCCACCACCAGTTCGACCTTGTATTCATCAACCTGCTGTAGCCGGTTGATCTCGCCAATATGCGGGTGACTATTGGCCAGTGGGCGGAACTGCCCCTGGCCCAGCGACTGCCAGCAACACTGGTCGTAGTTGCCGATTTTACCGGCACCCACATCGAACATGGCCTGCTTGACCTGCTCGAGGTGATCCTGTGGAATGAATACGCAGAGTTTGTACATAGTGCGGCTTATCCTGACATAATTCCTGACAATTAGGAATGATATAGACCGGGTGATTCATGTAAAATAAACGCAGTTTTTGCGTAACCCGAACTATGCAGGGTTACTGGAATATTTGTAACACAATTAACCTCAGGATCAATTTATGAGTGATGACGGCATTCAACTATCACCCGCCCTTATGCAGGACCTGCGTGACGCCTTATTAAAGCAGGATTCGCGCACCAGCGATGATGTGCTGGCAATGCAGTATCTGGTTGCGGCCGCAGGCATGATGCTCTCTGACTTTAACAACCCACAGATGAACAAGGACAATGCGCTGAATGATCTTGCGGGTTTTATGAAGCATGTGTTTGATTATATGGAAGCACAGAAACCGCAGATGCCACCACAGCAGGATGCATTTGGTGTGTGGAAGCCGAAATAGCCTGTTTCTAATGCAGAAGCTGCCCATGGTTTCGACTGTGGGTCGTCCCCCCCGGCGAGATACTCATTGATTCAGGGTATTTCAAGCGCATGACAGAGTTGTTCGAAACGCAGAGCGAGACACAGGGCGGCGCACAGTCTGAAGCGTCGAGTTTATTCAGCCGGGCCCATGCCTGTTTACAGGCGACCGAGCCGGCAGATAAAGTCGCACTCACCCAGGCGCTTTATGCCGACTGGAATGCACAGCGTCTGAGCCTTGATCGAGACTTCAGGCCCTTGCCAATCGGTGATGCCGGACGCCCACCCAGGCCCGAACTGGTTGCGCCCAAAGATGTGCCCAGACGCAGTATGCACACCGAACAGGGGCGGATTATCCTTTGCCATGCACTGGCGCATATCGAATTCAATGCAATTAACCTGGCACTGGATGCCGTTTACCGCTTTACCGACATGCCGCCCGGCTACTACAGTGACTGGCTCAAGGTCGCGTCTGAAGAGGCTTACCACTACAGCCTGCTGGAATCCTATCTGCACAAACGCAACTGCCATTATGGCGACTATGTGGCGCATAACGGCTTATGGGAAATGGCACAGCTTACCGCACACGATGTGCTGGTACGCATGGCGCTGGTACCCAGAGTGCTGGAAGCGAGGGGGCTGGATGTGACGCCGGGTATACTGAACAAGTTGCAACAGAGTGACGACCAGGAGTTTGTCGAGCATCTGAAAATTATCCAGCGGGATGAAATCGGTCATGTGGCAATTGGCAGTCACTGGTTTAAATACCTGTGCGAGCAGCGTGGCCTGGATTACCGTGCAACCTTCAGGCAGTTAATTCAGGATTATATGAAAGGCACGCTGCGCGGTCCATTTGATGAAGTGGCAAGACGCCAGGCAGGCTTCAGTGAAGAAGAGCTGGCGGATTTAAATGCACTGGAAATAGCATAGTGTTTAGACAGATTGAGATTACCGGGCTTTAATAAGTCATTGGCAGCCATTTTTACAAACAGGTGTTATCTAATGAAATTAATTTTGCAGGCGTTCAGTGCCATTCTTCTAACTGCCACCATGCAGGTTAGCCAGGCTGCTGAAGAGACCGGGCTGATACTGTATTACGATGAATATGAATCATCCGCCGGTGGCCAGCGTATGCGTTACCTGATTAATGATGATTTCTTACGCATTGATAACGGCCATATCGACAGTGATTTTATTCTTATGGATCGGGCTAAAAAAACCATCTATAACGTCAACCACGAAGACCGCACCATTTTAAAAATCACCAACAAGCCATGGCAAAGCCCGGATTTTGATTTTATGGTGAGTGTGCGTGAGGCGCTACAGGCCGATGCACCGAAAGTGATGGGGCAGGATGTATACAGTTACGATGTGTATGCCGAAGATGAAGCCTGCACACGAGTGTTGCTGATCAAGGATCGCTATATGGATGAAATGGCGGTGATGCACGAATACCAGACTATTATGTCGGGTCAGCAGGTGTCGACCCTGGCCAATACACCGCAGGAGATGCACACCAACTGTTTTCTGCTGGATCAGGTGTACCACACGGGTGATTATTACAAACAGGGCCTGCCGATACAGGTGACCTACAGTCGCGACTACACCCGTATATTAAGCAATATCGAGCAGCAGGCGCTGGATGCGGCGCTGTTTAAACTGCCGGAAAATTATAAAGAGTATCAGCCGTTTTCACAGTAGGGTAGGTTAAGCGTGGCAGATTCGTCCGGGTTATATATTAAGTCCGCAAATAAACGCGAATGAACGCTAATTTATATTCGGATTAAATCTGTAATAGATCAAGCAAGGCATAATAACCGAGTACCAGACAAACGATGTGGGTTGTGCGAGCAGTGTTGCTTTGAAAGTTAGTTTTCGGCTATATAGCAAAAGTTTTCATAGCTGTAGTATCCTGACAGAGTTGAATGCTTGTCTACTCAATCCATATATTTGCGTTAATTCGCGTTTATTTGCGGACTATTATTGCTTCTGGGGTTATTACCATCAACGAGAGCGTATTAACCAAACGCGCGCAGTTTGAAATCATCAGGGGAATTGAATTCAAGCACGCTGCCCTGTGTATACCAGTCACCGAGTACGATGCGCTGGGCCGCCTTGCCATTGGCGCTTAACTGGTGAACCGCCGGTCGGTGGGTGTGACCATGAATCATCAGCTGCACCCTGTGGGTGCTAAACGCCTGGCTCACTGCGTCTGCATTGACGTCCATAATCGCTTCATCCTTGCTGCTGGTTTCCTCTTTACTCCGCTGGCGCAGTGCGCGGGCCATCTGTTGTCGTTCGGCCAGCGGCTTATCCAGAAAATCCGTTTGCCAGGCCGGGTCACGTAACATCGTGCGCAGCTGCTGGTAGCGCAGGTCATCGGTACACAGGGTGTCGCCATGCAGTAGCAGCACTGGTGTTTGATCAAACTCGACCACGCTGGGATCTTCAATGAGTTTACAGCCGGCGCGTTGTGCCAGTGCTTCACCCATCAGGAAATCCCGGTTGCCGTGCATCAGGTAAATCTTCAGGCCCTTATCCGCCAGCTGTTTCATTTTAGCGAAGACTGCATTCAGGCCTTCAGCCTGGTCGTCATCACCCAGCCAGTATTCCACCAGGTCGCCGAGTATATACAGTGACTCGGCGCTGGCGGCCTGGGTATCCAGAAACTCGATAAACAGGCGGATAATATCCGGCCGTTCAGGTGCCAGGTGCAGGTCGGAAATAAACAGATGCCGTGCCATTAAATACTACCGCCAGCTATCAGTATGCAGGTTGCTTAAACAATAGTGGCGCTGTTGATAATCACCGGCTCCCGTGGCACATCACCGTGGCCCATCATATTACCAGTCGCAACACCGGCAATGCTGTCCACAACATCCATGCCTTCAACTACTTCGCCAAATACGGCATAACCCCAGCCCTGTGCGGTAGGTGCGCTGTAGTTGAGAAAATCATTGTCTTTCAGGTTAATAAAAAACTGCGAGCTGGCCGAATCGGGATCTGGCGTACGCGCCATGGCGATGCTGCCACGCTTGTTGGGCAGGCCATTGTCCGCTTCGTTTTTAATGGTGGCACTGGTGGGTTTCTGGGTCATGTCTTCAAGAAAACCGCCGCCCTGAATCATAAAGCCGGGGATTACGCGATGAAAAATGGTGCTGTTAAAAAAATCATCTTTAACATAATTCAAAAAGTTTTCAGTGGAAATCGGTGCTTTGTCCGCGTTCAGTTCAATCACGATTTTACCGTGGTTGGTATCCAGGCATACTTTATCTGACATGTGCTGTTCTCTTGTTGATTAAAATGGCGTCCCCGGCAGGATTCGAACCTGCGGTCTATCCCTTAGGAGGGGATTGCATTATCCAGCTATGCTACGGAGACTTTGGGGGCATATGATACAGCCCATGGCGGCATTTTGCAGCCCTATTTGTCAGGGGTGCAGCTATTGATGTGGATTAGTGCTGATGATTGCGGCGACGATTGCGCCGCTCCTTGCGTTTCAGGAAGGCGTTGAATTTGCGCCAGAAATAGCCATCCGGCGTGTCTTCATAGGTCATGATGTAGTTGAGACTGTGCAGGTCATTGAGTGACCAGCGCATGCTGCGATAGGCGCCGGGTGTACCGCAATAGAGGATCTGGTCACCGTGCTTGATGGCGATATCATCGGTGGGCATCAGCAGCAGCTTGTTGTCGCGTTTCAGCAACAGTGGGATCGCTTTGATCTGCCGTTCCCGCTGGCTGGGATCCTGCAGCAGATTACCCACACGCATCACCCGGCCCAGCTGTAATACCTCACACAGTGCCCGTGTTTCTTTTTCATTGACCTGTAGGGTCCAGGTGTTGGGGATGGATTCACCCAGTGCACCGGTGAGGCGGCTGATGGCAACATTGGCCCAGGTAATGTCCTGTTTTCTGGCCTTGCTGAGAAAGGCGATCATTAATGGCGAGACCAGCAGTGAACGTATTTTACGTGCGATAATTTCGCTGGGCTGCATAATAATATTGGCCTGGGTGGCTTCAAACAGTTTTTTATTGGTCTGTCGGTTGTGGCGGGCAACAATAAACAACTCAGGGTTAAGTTCCCTTGCGGTCATAATAATTGACAGATTATTCGAATCATTATTGGTGCCGGATATCAGGCCAACCGCGCCTTCAATACCGGCGACGGTCAGGGTATGTGCATCAAAGCCGGTGCCAAGAATAAAGTCATTGGCACTGTTCTCCGACTTGCTGAGAAAATCCTGGCGCTTTTCTTCCGATGGGTCAATGATGGTGCAGTGGATATTGCTTTTCAGCAGCTGTTGATAGAGACCAGAGCCGAAGCGTCCATAACCGCAGATAATCCAGTGGCCTTTTTCAATGTAGATTGGGTTGGATAAATCGGTATTGGGTACGCCGGTGAGCCAGTCATAGAGTAAATGCAGTGATGGCGAATGGATCGCCATGGCAAAGATATTGGCAAAGGTGTCATAGGGGTTAACCACGAAATCGGTGCCGAAGGAAAACATATTGCTTTCATATTCCTTGATTTCGGAACGGCAGATCACCCGCACACTGGGGTTTAATAATTTACTGGTAACGGCAATTTTGAGGTTGATTTCATCGGATGAAGTGACCGCCAGAACCGCAGCGCATTTCGGGTTTTGCAGGCCGGCCTGAATCAGGTGTTCCGGGTTACCGGCATTGCCCACCAGTCCGGGTACTTCCATTGCAAAATCCTGCAGTGGCAGGGTCTGGATTTGCTCTATGTCTTCTTCAATCACCACCGTGTGCATATTGCGCCGGGTCAGGCTGCTGGCCAGGGCATGGCCGGTTTCACCAAATCCGCAGATCAGGATAAAACTGTCGGGAATGCGTTCCAGCTGATTGCTAAAACGGCTTTTTTTCAGGGCCTCACGAAAGGTGGGGTCCTGCACCAGCGAAATGATTTTACCCAGTGAGTAGAACCAGGCGATGACCGATAAATAGATGGTAATCAGTGCCGATATGCGCTGCGCATTGCTGAAGTCGTGGGGGATTTCACCAAAACCGATGGTGGTGGCGGTGTAGCTGACAAAATAAAATGCCTGGAAAATGCTCAAGTGCCAGGTGTTGCCCTGATCGTCTATTCCCGGTGCAATGACCATACTGATAACTGAAATCGCGAAAGCGCATATCAGGATAATAAAGGGCGCGCGCATCTGGCGCATAATTAACGATGTCACAAGTGACATAAGCAGGCCAGTGTTCAGTGACGCATCATCGAGGTTTCAATAATCAGCAGAATAACCGAAATAAAATTGGCTATCAGTGCGCCGCCGCTCAGTGAAATAATCGTGGCCATTGTTTCCGGTGTCATCGGCTGCCCCTGTATATTGACGACATAGGCCCAGACAAAGGAGGCCGAGAATAACTGCACCAGTGCCACCAGGCTGGTTGCCAGCAACATGGCACCCATCTGTGAACGGTCACCAAATTTGAGCACGGTGGCGATCAGGTTAACCACGACCACCGCAAACAGTTCAAACGCATTGTGATGTGCCGGGTTATCAACCTCACCGACAAAAAAACCGAAATTCAGGGTAAGGGCCAAAATCATAAAGAAACTGAAGACAACTTTTTCGCGGTTCATTTTTTTACTCTTGTTTGCGTGAGGTACTTATTCTGTTTATAGCAGCAGATGCTCCATCATGCGATGGTAAATTTTTGATAGTGTAATTAAATCGTCCGCTTTGACGTGTTCATTGAGCTGGTGAATGGTGGCATTGAGTGGTCCCAGTTCCAGCACCTGTGCGCCGGTGGGGGCAATAAAACGTCCGTCGGAGGTGCCGCCGGCGGTGGACAGTTCGGTGTCATAACCGCAGATGTCCTGAATTGCCCTGCAGGTGGCTTCCACCAGTTCGCCCCTCGGGGTTAAAAACGGCTGGCCGGACAATACCCACTCCAGCTGATAGTTCAGGCCATGTTTATCAAGGATGGCTTCGACCCGCTTTTTAAGCTGTGCATCGGTGACTTCGGTGGAGAAGCGCAGATTGAACATGATGTCACATTCGCCGGGTATGACATTGTTGGCACCTGTGCCAGCATGGATATTGGAAATCTGGAAGGTGGTGGGCGGGAAAAATTCATTGCCCTGATCCCAGACTTCAGCGGCCAGTTCAGCCAGCGCCGGTGCTGCAAGGTGAATCGGGTTTTCTGCCAGGTGGGGGTAGGCGACATGGCCCTGTTTACCCAGCACGGTCAGGTTGCCGGAGAGTGAACCCCGACGGCCATTTTTAACAACATCACCCAGTTTACTGGTGCTGGAGGGTTCGCCCACCAGGCACATGTCGATTTTTTCATTGCGTGCCTGAAGATGTTGAACTACTTTGACCGTGCCGTTAATCGACGGGCCTTCCTCATCGCTGGTGATTAGAAAACCGATTGAGCCGGCATGCTGCGGATGTTCAGCAATAAAGCTTTCGCAGGCGGTGATCATCGCCGCCAGGCTGCCTTTCATATCCGCCGCGCCGCGGCCGTATAGAATGCCGTCCTTTATTTCAGGTGTGAACGGGTGGACCTGCCACTTTTCCACTGGCCCGGTGGGCACCACATCGGTATGCCCTGCGAATACCAGCAGGGGGCCTTGATTATTGCGTCGTGCCCAGAAGTTATCGACCTCTTCAAAGCGCAGTTTCTCAACTGCAAAGCCGATTTTTTCCAGGCGCTCTATCATCAATTGCTGGCAGCCCTGGTCGTCCGGGGTGACGGAGGGTCTGGAGATAAGGTCTATGGCCAGCTGCAGGGTGCTGTCGAGTGTAGCGTTTGACATGTAAAACTCTGGTCGTGTTGTTGTGGATGTGTTGCGGATTATATCGTATTCGCACGGGGTTTTTGCCTGAATTTATTCAGGCTGAGGTTCTAGTACCGGGATATGTAGCTGCGACGCAATTAAAGATGATTGCACTGTACAGCTAAATTGTTATTACTGTTTGCCTTCCTGCATGGCTTCGTACATGGCCAGGTATTCGGTTTCCATCGAGCTGAACTCTTCCTGCAGTTGTGCCAGTGCCAGGTCTTTTTTCACCACTTCCTCTTCCAGCTGGTTTATTTTCGTCTGCAGTTCCTGTAGCTGCTGCGACTCACTCGCATCACCCGCCTCATGTTGCAGGCTGTCTTCGATGGTGTGTACTTCATCCTGCAGGCGTTCATTCTCTTCTTCGAGAATGGTGATGCAGCTCATCATTTCCTCAGATGAACGTGTAAATTCACTCAGGTGGGTTTTAAGTTCTTCGGCCTTACCTGTATCGATCTCCAGTGTTTCGATAATCGCCTGCAGTTGTTTGATGCGTTCTTTCTGCTGCCTGACCACTTCCTTGATCTGGCTTATTTCAACGGTGACTTCTGTCTCGTCATCGGAATCGGCACTCTGCGGCAATTTTGACTGGATTTTATGCAGCTCATCCTGCAGGCGCTCATTTTCTGTTTCCAGAATATCCATGCACATTTTTGAATCGAGAATCTGGCGTTCAAGCGAGCTGAATTGCTGATGCAGGTCGTTGAGTGATTCTGATTCCTGTGGGGCTTCTTCTATGGCTTTGGCCAGGTTTTTCTGCATGCTGGAAATTGCGTTTTCCTGATCGTAAATAATGTCTTTTAATTTATTGACTTCATTATCAACCTTTCTGCCCTGGGTCTCGATATAGAAAACCTTTTCCTTGACCTCTTTTTTCTGCTGAACTTCAGTGACTGTTTCTGTGTGCACTTCGATGCTTTTGAACTGTGCTAGCAGTGCCTGCATGCCAGTGTTAATTTCATCCCAGAAACTGTCATTGTCCTCGTTTTTCTGTGCAGCAGTTTTTTCCAGTTCCAGAAACTGCTGGCGGGCCTGGAGTAGTTGCAGCTGCGCATCGGCTGTTTGATGCTCGTCGTTCTCGGATTCTGTGTCAGCTTCGGCTTCAGAATTCTCTTCTGGCTGTTGTTCTATTTGTTGCTGGTTGCGCTGCATTGCCTGCTCGAGATAATCGATATAGCTGCTGTGCAGATTAACTGCATCGGCGGTTGCTTCAGGCTGTTCGGTTGGTGTGTCCTGTGACGGCGTTTGCGTTTTCGCAGATTTGCGTAAATACAGCATTATGCCGAGGGTGATAGTAGCCCCCAGCAGAAACAGGATGACTTCGAGCAGGGCAAACAGGGTGATCAGTGAAATATGCATAGTCGTTTATCTGCGATTTGTGGCATCTGAAGCGATTTAGTCAGCATCGCTTTGTTCCGGTTTGTTCTTTTTGAAATGACGATAAATAAAGAAACCGTTGACCGCAATAATCAGTAGCAGCAGATTGAACAGGCCGAAATAGAGCAGGGCGGTAGCAAGATCTGGCTCTTCTACAGCAGCGGGTTCTTCTGCAGTGGTTTCTGTTTCTGCTTCTGCTTCGGTTTCAGTTGCTGTTGCTTCAGTCGGGCTGTCTGCCAGCGGCTCTTCTGGCTGTTCTTCTGGTAACACTTCCGGCAGGGTATTGCGGAACGAAAATGTCTGCTGCCGCTGGAAGGTTTTTGAGGTAGCAATCATGGTGGCGCCATAGAAGCCGTTCATGTCGGGTTTGAAATGCACTACAAACTCACCCGCATCATTCAGTTCATTTACCGGCAGGGTTTCTATGCGACCATCCGGGTGTTCGATTTCAAGGCTGACCTGCATATTCTCTAGCAGTGCCTGGTTGGCTTCGGTTTGCTGACCCTGTTCAAACCAGGCGCGCAGTATCAGCTCCGGTTGTGGACTTTGCCGGTCGAGTTCGAATTGTGTGCGCAGCTTAATGTCGGCGACAATGTAGGCGCGATTGTCGTCGTCGCTGAATAAAATGGACCATTCGCCCACCTGGGGTTTCTGCACCGTGATCATGTCGAAGCTGCTGGAGACAAACCAGTTGATATTGGCACTGTGCTGGCTGGCGCTGTAGTTATTGCCCTGCGGTGACCTGAGCTCGATCTTGCTTTTTTCGCTTTTCTTGTTGGCAATGATGGTGACTTCACTGATGCTTTCGTCCACTACGAAACGGTTTTCATCCAGTGGCAGCATATTGGGTTCTTTGGCCTGCTCGAAAATCTTGCTGAATACCTTGTGTAATACATCATCGCTGGCGGCCAGTGCATAGCGGCCATTGGTGACATCGGCAATCTGCTGCATCAGTTGCTGATCCGAGGCTTCGGTAAAGGCAATGCTGTACACCTTGATATTATGCTTAACCAGCTGCGGCAGCAGTTCGCTGATGATCTGCTGGCGCAGCGTGGCGGATTTTGCGTCATCACCCACATCGATTTTGCCGTCCGACATCAGGATCAGAATCGGCTCACGTTGCAGTTGCTGGCTGTTTTCCAGCAGTTCCAGCCCCTTGCTCAGGGCGGCGTGGATATTGGTGTAGGCGCCCTTGTGGGAGATTTTATCCGTGGCCACCAGTGCCTGTTCGACCTGCTGCGGGTTTTCCAGCTGGCTTAGAAAGGTGATGGGCCAGGCCTGGCTGCTGAAGCTGACCACGCTGGTGCGGTCCTGCTTGCCGAGTAGCTGGATAAACAGCTTGGCGGCGGGTTTACGCAACTCATTGGGGTCGGTGAATTTCATACTGCCGGAGCTGTCCAGCATGAGTACGCTGTCCAGTGGCGGTTTTTCTGTTGCCTTGCTACCCGCATCAGGGCTGTCGGTATCTGCCGCCAGCAGCCCGTGTGCGGGTGTGAATAGCAGCGTCAGCGCCAGCAGTGTGCGGCGGAGAGTGGATCTTATGGTGTTTTTTCTGGTTATATACGGCACGGCCGATGCCCCGATCTGTCAATTATTCGTTTAGCTAACTGGATTGTCTTAATGCAATTTTTCAGGTAGTTCAGCTAAGCCATTCATTTTATTGTAGTACAGATTTTCAAAACAGCTGACTTCGGTTTATTGTTTGAGGCGGTTCAGCACCGCTGTTTTCAGTTGTTCCATCGATTCATCGTCCAGCAGCGGGTTGTAGTCACGGTCGGTGATATAAAAGCTGTCGATGGCCTTTTCACCGGCGGTGGATATCTTGGCGTGGTGGATATGGATGTCACAGTCGGCAAAGCCCTGTGCAATGCTGGCCAGCAGGCCGGGTCGGTCGTTGGTCTCAATATTGAAAATGGTCAGGTCATTGCCCACCTGCTGCTCGAAGCGAATAATGGTTTCCACATCAAAACTCTTCAGCGCACGGTTCTGGCGCCGTGGGCTGGGGCGGATGTCATCATCATGGCTGAGGCGTGCCTGCAGTTTTTCAACGATTTCATTCATGCGGTAGCCGTCGCTGGGGCTGCGGCCATCGTCTTCCAGTACCTTGAAGCTGTTCAGGGTAAAGCCGTTATCGGTCTTGTTTAGCCGCGCATCGGCGATATTCAGCCCCAGCTGCTCCAGGGTGGAGGCAATGCGGGCAAACAGTTTCTGTGTGTCGGCACAGTAGATAAAGATTTCCGCTTCACCACGCTGGTTGGTGCGGGCGCGGATAACCGGTGGTTTAAACTGTTTGTTGAGCAGGATCTGGCTGTGCCAGGTGACTTCGTCGGGGGTGTGGTTGATAAAGTAGTCCTCGGAGAAGTCATCCCAGAAATCGGTCAGTAATTCGGTAACCACCCCCAGCCGGGTCAGCATGCGCGAGGCCGAGGTGCGCGTGGCCTGGGCCACAATATGGCGTTGCTGCGGATTGTCGAGCCCGGCGCGCAGGGTCGAGGCAGTTTTGTGGTAGAGCTCGGAGAGCAGGTTGTCTTTCCAGCTGGTCCATTGTTTGGGATTGGTGGCGCGGATATCGCACATGGTCAGCAGGTAAAGGTAATCCAGTCGCTCCAGGGTGCCGATTTCCCTGGCGAAGTTATAGATTATTTCCGGGTCACTGATATCCTTGCGCTGGGCCACCATTGACATCAGCAGGTGCTTTTCCACCAGCCAGCTCACCAGCTGGCCGTCCTGTTCCGGCATGCGGTGTGCTTGGCAGAACTGCAGCGCATCAATTGCACCCAGCTCTGCATGGTTGCCGCCGCGTCCCTTGGCAATGTCATGGAACAGACCTGCCAGGTACAGTAGCTTGGGCTTTTTCAGGTGATGGAAGATGCCGCTGGCCAGCGGGTGTTCATGGGCAAAATCCGCCACCGACAGGCGGCGCATATTGCGCACCACAAACAGGGTGTGCTGGTCCACCGTATAGGCATGGAACAGGTCATATTGCATGCGGCCGACAATCTGCCCGAAGGCGGGGATATAGGCGGCGAGTATGCCGTAGCGGTTCATGCGGCGCAGCTCGTGGGTGACACCCCGGGGCTGGTTGATGATGTCCATAAACAGTTGCTGGGCGCCCCTGGAGGCACGGAACTGGTCGTCGATCAGGTGGGTGTTTTCGCGGATCAGGCGGATGGTATGGGCATGAACGCCCTGGATTTCCGGTTGCAGCTCCATAATCAGGAATATTTCCAGCAGCGCCCCGGGATGTTTGCGGAATACATTCTCGTGGCTGGCGGCAATATAGCCGTTCTGCACATGGAAGCGGCGGTTGATAATGCTGGGTTCTTCCTCCAGTTCACTGTAGAGGATCTCCTGGCGGAACAGCTGCAACAGCAGCTCATTGAGGCGTTCCAGTTCCATCACCACGCGGTAATAGCGTTGCATAAACTGTTCGATGGCCAGATTATCTTTACCGTCTTCATAGCCGAAGGCCTCAGCCAGCTGTTTCTGCAGGTCGAACAGCATACGGTCTTCGTGCTTGCCGGTGAGGTAGTGCAGGTGGATGCGGATTTTCCACAGGTAAATCTGGCATTCCCGCAGACTTTCATATTCAGCCTGGGATAGAAACTGGTGCTCTACCAGCTCACTCAGGATGCGCGTACCGAAGTGGCGCTTGGCAACCCAGCCGATCATCTGCAGGTCGCGTAATCCGCCGGGGTTTTCCTTGATATTGGGTTCGAGGTTGTAAGCGGTGTCACCGAACTTGTGGTAGCGCAGGGTCTGTTCTTCCAGCTTGGCTTCAAAAAAGGCCTTGCTGGGCCAGATTCTGTCGGGGCCTGTGGCTTCCTGCATCTGTTCGAACAGGCTTTCATCGCCGCACAGCAGCCGTGCTTCCATCAGGTTGGTGATTACCGTAATGTCATTGCTGGCTTCTTCGACGCACTGTTCCAGGGTGCGTACACTGTGGCCGATTTCCAGGCGGCTGTCCCATAGCAGGCTGACGAATTTTTCCAGTTGTTCGCGGCTGGCCTCATCGGGTTCGCGATCCAGTAACAGCATCAGGTCGATATCGGAGGCAGGGTGCAGTTCACGTCGGCCATAACCGCCCACGGCGAGCAGGGTCAGCGGCTGATTGCAGTCATTGAAACAGGCCTGAAAAGCATGCTGCAGTATCTGGTCTATCAGCAGTGCGCGGGTATTGACGGTTTGCAGGGTGTCGGCACCGGCTTCAAAAGCCTCTCGAATCGCCTGCTGGCCATGCTGAATGACCCCCTTGAGCAGTGGCAGCAGCTGATCGGGCCTGGTGGTCAGTTGTTGCTCGAATGCCTCGCTATCAAAGATGCAATAGCCGTTCAGGCTTATCTCAGCCATCTAGGGTCTCCCGGTTGGCGCAGTGTGAAAAGTCGTGGAGGTTTGCTGCAGTGCCGCGACGAGGAGCCTGATCGCATCACTCGATGCTTTCATCCTTGCGCAGGGTCAGCACCTCGAAGCCATCGGCGGTCACCAGGATGGTGTGCTCCCACTGTGCAGACAGGCTGTGGTCCTTGGTGACCACGGTCCAGTTGTCCTTGAGCAGTTTCACCTGGCGTTTGCCGGCATTGATCATCGGCTCGATAGTGAAGGTCATGCCTTCCTGCAGGGTGACCCCGGTGCCGGCCTTGCCGTAATGCATCACCTGAGGATCTTCGTGAAAGCCGCGACCAATGCCGTGGCCGCAGTATTCACGCACCACCGAGAAGCCGCGGGATTCGGCGTAGGTCTGGATGACTTCGCCAATATCCCCCAGCTGGGTGCCAGGCTTAACCAGTTTAATGCCTTCGATCATGCTCTCCCTGGCCACTTCGGATACGCGGCGTCCGCGGATGCTGGGTTCCCCCACATAGAACATCTTGCTGGTGTCGCCGTGAAACTCGTCCTTGATCACGGTGATATCGATATTGATGATATCGCCGTTTTTCAGTTTCTTGTCGCTGGGTATGCCGTGACACACCTGGTAGTTGAGGGAGGTGCAGATCGACTTGGGAAAGCCATGGTAGTTGAGGGGGGCAGGGATCGCCTGCTGCACGTCAACAATATACTCATGACAGATCCGGTCCAGCTCATTGGTGGTGATGCCGGCCTTGACGTGGGGCTCGATCATTTCCAGCACTTCGGCGGCAAGGCGGCCTGCCACGCGCATTTTCTCAATCTCGTCGGGGGTTTTAATGTGTATGCTCATGCTACTCAGTCTGTTGATTCCCCATTGATTGCCTGCCACTTGCAGGCGACTGGCCCGTTCTGCCGCTGCCCATGTGTTGCAGCTTTCTCAGGAACGGACGCTGATCTGCCACTGTTCTGCCCAGGGGATTAATTTAAATGAATAGCTGATTAGGCCTGAAATACGGCGAATTTTCAAGATTTCCTTATTTTTCTACGGCTTAGGCCATAACCCCGCACAGCTTTGGGGCGTATAAAGGCGCGTTTTTATTGTGTCTACAGGGTGAATATGGTATAAAGCCGCCGCTCCCGTGCAAACTGCAGGGAGGCGAACATTCATTTTATAAATACGCACACATATCGACACCGTGTAACTGGGTGCCGGAAACGCGTCAAAACGCGGTTTTTCGGTTGTTGCAAGGGGTATGTGGAGGCCTAACCCGATCAGGAGATTATTATGGCTAAAGTGACCATGCGTCAAATGCTGGAAGCTGGTGTTCATTTCGGACATCAGACCCGTTTCTGGAACCCCAAGATGGCAGAGTACATCTTTGGTGACCGCAACAAGATTCATATCATCAATCTTGAAAAAACCCTGCCCATGTTCAACGATGCGTTGAACGCTATCAGCAAGATCGCAGCATCTAACGGCAAAGTGCTGTTTGTTGGCACCAAGCGTGCGGCACGCAATGCAATTGCCGAAGAAGCAGCGCGCTGCGGTATGCCGTTTGTAAACCACCGCTGGCTGGGTGGTATGCTGACCAACTTCAATACGGTGCGTCAGTCTATCCGTCGCCTGAAAGAGCTGGAAACCATGTCCACCGACGGCACCTTCGATCGCATGATCAAGAAGGAAGCGCTGAACCTGACCCGTGATATGGAAAAGCTGGAAAAAACACTGGGCGGCATTAAAGACATGGGTTCACTGCCTGATGCGATTTTTGTTATTGATACAGGTAACGAAGATATTGCAGTACATGAAGCCAGGGTGCTAGGCATTCCTGTTATTGGCGTGGTCGATACCAATAACTCACCGGATAACATTGATTACGTTGTACCTGGTAATGATGACGCGATTCGCGCAATCAAGCTTTACATCGAAGCAGTGGCTGATGCCATTATCGAAGGCAAGGCTGCATCATTAAATATCGGTACAGCGGACGAAGCAGAAGCAAGCGAAGAAAAACCAGCGCCTAAGAAAAAAGTAGCCAGAAAGAAGGCTGCACCAAAGACTGAAGAGTCAACTGCGCCAAAGGCTGAAGAGTCTGCGGAATAAAAGCTGGATTATTTATTTTTTTCAGCTTACCAGTTAATTTATTAAAGAGGTAAAGGCGATGCAAATTACAGCTGCTATGGTTAAAGAACTGCGTGAGCGTACTGGCTCAGGCATGATGGAGTGTAAAAAAGCGCTGCAGGAAGTCGACGGCGATATGGAAACTGCAATTGAGAATATGCGTAAGTCCGGTCTGGCAAAAGCCGACAAGAAAGCCGGTCGTACAGCAGCCGAAGGTCTGGTTGCAGTTGCAGTATCAGACGACAAGAAAGAAGCGGCAATCGTTGAAGTAAACTGTGAAACTGACTTCGTGTCAGGTGGTGATGACTTTAAAGGTTTCACTAATGCAGTTGCACAGCGCATTCTCAAGGATTCACCTGCTGATCATGACGCATTGATGGCTATGCCGCTGGAAGATGGTGGCAAGAGCATTGAAGAAGTGCGCCAGGAAATGGTTGCCAAGATCGGTGAAAATATCCAGGTACGTCGTTTCGTACGTAAATCAACGGATGGTTCATTTGGTTCATACCTGCACGGTGTACGCATGGGCGTACTGGTGGAAATGAGCAAGGATGACGATGAGCTGATCAAAGACGTTGCCATGCACATTGCAGCCAGCAATCCGGTATGTGTAAACGAAAGTGAAGTGCCGGAAGATCTGCTGGCCAAGGAAAAGGAAATCCTGATTGCCCAGGCGAGAGAAAGTGGCAAGCCGGATGACATTATCGAAAAGATGATCGTTGGCCGCATCCGCAAGTATCTGGCAGAGATTACCCTGCTGGGTCAGCCGTTTGTTAAAGACCCCGATCAGACAGTAGAGCAATTGCTGAAATCGAAGAGCGCTGAAGTGAAAAGCTTTAACCGCTTCGAAGTCGGTGAAGGCATCGAGAAGAAGCAGGAGAACTTTGCAGACGAAGTAATGGCACAGGTTAATGCCAGCTAAACGCTGCTAAGTGATCAGGTAAGAATAAAAAACCGGGATTTGTTTCCCGGTTTTTTATGTGTATTAGGGAACCTCTGAAAAATTCAGAGGTTCCGCGGCACAGGGATGTGCCGCCCCATGACTAAACTAACATGGCAATAACTGCTAAGTTATTGAAAATGAAAAACAAATAAAAATCGCATTTTAATTTGTTTTTGCTCTGATCATTGTTCGTCTCATCCATGAGACTCACCCCTTCGGGGCTAGTGCGATCATTCGTTCCAGACGAATGATTCATGGATGAATTATTCAGAGCTTCCTTAGATTAAATATGGCGGGGCAGCGCACAGCAGTTGTAGCAAGCCCGGTCATATAATGTTGTGATGTATGTGATACGGCTAAAAAACACCGATTTTTTTGAGGCATACAGTGCAATCTGCGGTATTATTAGGGCACCTATTTCAGGCCAGCCTGAGACCATAGAACACGATTAAAACCATAAGAGCGACGCATCATGAGCGAATCAAACCCAATTTATAAACGTGTGTTGTTAAAGTTGAGTGGTGAGGCCCTGATGGGGACCCAGGATTTCGGGATTGATCCGGATATTCTGAATCGCGTTGCCGAGGAAATCAGCGAGCTGGTCGAGCTGGGCGTGGAAGTCGGCGTGGTAATCGGCGCAGGTAATATTTTTCGTGGCAAGGGTCTTGCCGATGCCGGCATGGATCGGGTAACCGGTGATCACATGGGTATGCTGGCCACAGTAATGAACTGTCTGGCGCTGCAGGATGCTATCGAGCGGGTTGGGCCCAGTTGTCGTGTAATGTCGGCGCTGAGTATTCACCAGGTGTGTGAGGATTATGTGCGCCGCCGCGCGATCCGCCATCTGGAAAAAGGCCGGGTTGTGATCTTTGGTGCAGGCACGGGTAATCCGTTTTTCACCACAGACAGTGCCGGTAGTTTGCGTGCCATTGAAATTGAAGCGGATGTGTTGATGAAAGCCACCAAGGTAGACGGTGTATATGATTCGGATCCAATGAAAAACCCGGATGCCAAACGTTATGAAAGTCTCAGCTATGATGACGTTCTAAGAGATAACCTTGCGGTGATGGATGCCACTGCGATCGTGTTGTGCAAGGAGCAGAACATGCCATTACGAATTTTTAACCTTAATAACCCTGGTGATCTGGTACGCACAGTAAAAGATAAAAGTATCGGAACATCGGTAATTCCTACTGCATAATTGCGTGGCAGGAACTTGCGTGGAGATGAAATAGATGATTGATGAGATTATACAGGATGCCGAATCGCGCATGGCGAAAAGCGTCGACTCATTAAAGACAGAATTAACAAAAATCAGAACAGGTCGTGCCCATCCCAGTTTACTGGACCATGTGATGGTTGATTATTATGGCAGCCCGACACCGATCAAACAGGTAGCCAACGTGGTTGCCGAAGATTCACGTACCCTGGCGGTAACCCCATGGGAAAAGCCAATGGTGGCGGCGGTAGAAAAAGCCATTATGACTGCAGACCTGGGTTTGAATCCTGCGTCTCAGGGCACGGTGATTCGTGTACCCATGCCGGCCTTAACCGAAGAACGTCGTCGTGACCTGGTGCGTGTGGTCAAGGCTGAAGGGGAGTCCGGGCGCATTGCGGTGCGTAATATTCGTCGCGATGCGAATGGTGACTTCAAGGACCTTTTAAAGGACAAGGAAATCTCTGAAGATGAAAGCCGTAAAGCGGAAGAAAATATCCAGAAGCTAACTGATAAATACATCGCTGAAATTGATAAATTACTGGACGCTAAAGAAAAGGAAATGATGGAAATTTAGTGAGCAGTCTCACTAAACGTCTGGCCCATGACAGTTACATCGATTAAATCAGGTAACATAACCGAGACTGAAAACCCGCGACATATTGTTGTGGTAATGGACGGTAACGGTCGTTGGGCCAGGCAGCGTCATTTGCCGCGCACCGCCGGGCATCACGCCGGGGTCAAATCAACCCGCAAGGTGGTAGAGGCCTGTATCAGGGAAAAAATTCAGGCGCTGACGCTGTTTGCCTTTAGCAGTGAAAACTGGAAACGTCCCGAGCAGGAAGTCAGCAGCTTGATGGAACTGTTTGTGTCTACCCTGCAAACCGAAGTTAAATCACTGCATCAGCAAAATGTACGTGTAAGGTTTATCGGTGAATGCAGTGCATTTTCAGAAAAATTGCAACAACGCATCAAAACAGCCAGTGAGCTCACGCAAAACAACAGCGGCCTGCAATTAAACATCGCGGTTAATTACGGCGGTCGCTGGGATATTGCCAAAGCCTGCCAGAAAATTGCAGAAAAGGTACAGCGCGGAGAGTTGAGCGCAGCAGATATCAATGCCCAGCTGGTAAATGAGCAGGTTTGTCTAAGCGAGTTGCCTGAGCCGGACCTGTTTATCCGTACCGGTGGCGAAAAGCGCATCAGTAACTTTCTTATCTGGCAACTGGCCTACACCGAACTTTATTTTAGCGATGTACTGTGGCCCGATTTTTCCGAGCAACACTTTGCAGATGCACTCGACTGGTATGTTGGCCGTCAACGCCGTTTTGGCAAAACCGGTGAACAGGTCGAAAAACCCATACATGGTTAAAGCCTTATGCTAAAACAGCGCATTTTAACAGCGGTTCCCCTGGCGGCCCTGGTGTTATGGGGTATATTTACCCAGCCTGCTGAAATTATCTTTTATGCCCTGCTGCTGGTTATTACCATCGCCGGATGGGAATGGGCACGTTTAAGTGGCATGTTGAATCCCTTAGCACGTGCGATCTACGCATTGTTTATTGTGAGCATCAGTTATCTTTCCAACCACTGGATCACACTGCATCCGCAACTGCTGCATACTGTTCTTTCAATATCCGTCGCATTCTGGCTAGTTGCCAGTTATTACATGTTCAGCAAGGGTCCAAGGGGTGTTCAGTCGCAGCTGTCCTGGTTGAAGCTGTTGCTGGGCATTCTGGTGTTGTTGCCGCCGGTTATGGCACTGGTATATCTGCGTGAGCAAAGTCATTTATGGTTGTTGTACGGGCTGAGCATTGTCTGGGTGGCCGATATCGGTGCCTATTTTTCCGGCAAGCGTTTTGGTAAAACAAAGCTGGCGGTTCATCTCAGCCCCGGTAAAACAAAAGAAGGTCTGTACGGTGCGGTGTTTTTAACCGCAGTTTACAGTTATCTGGCCAGCCTGTTTTTCGGGCTGTCACCGATTGCCACATTAATGCTGATGATTATTACCGTGTTAGCCACTTATATTTCTGTGGCAGGTGATCTGTTTTTCAGTTTATTGAAACGTGAGCAGAACCTGAAAGATACCGGCTGCATCCTTCCCGGCCATGGCGGCATACTTGACCGAATTGATAGCCTGATGTCCTCTGCGCCATTTGTCGCGCTGCTGTTTTCCATGGTGATATTTAATGGCTAGTCAGGGGATATGTGTGCTGGGTTCAACCGGCACTATCGGGGTCAATACGCTGGATGTGATTCGTCGCCACCCGCAGCGTTATCATGTGGTAGCTTTAACTGCACAACAATCCCATGAAACACTGCTGCAGCAGTGTGTTGAATTTAAGCCTGAGTATGCAGTGCTGGTTGATGAGCAGGCGGCTCAGTGTTTGTCCGGGCAATTGAAAAAACAGGCACTGGAAACCCAGGTGTTAAGTGGTGTCGATGCGCTCAGTTATGTTGCGCAGCTGGATCAGGTTGACCAGGTGATGGCGGCGATTGTGGGTGCCGCCGGACTGATGCCGGCCCTGTCCGCCGCTCGTGCCGGTAAACGCATTTTACTGGCTAATAAAGAAGCTCTGGTGATGTCCGGTGATCTGTTTATGACGGAAGTTAAACAGCACGGTGCCACTTTGTTGCCGATTGATTCTGAACACAATGCCATTTTTCAGTGTATGCCAGAATCATTACCCCGAGGTCTTGAGGCTGCCGGGGTAAACAAAATTCTGCTGACCGCCAGTGGCGGGCCATTTCGCAGTCGTGAGCTTAACAGTCTGCATGATGTGACGCCGGAAGAGGCGGTGGCTCACCCGAACTGGGTGATGGGGCAGAAAATATCGGTTGATTCGGCCACCATGATGAACAAGGGGCTGGAAGTAATTGAAGCCTGCTGGCTGTTTGCCACCAAGCCATCCATGGTAGAAGTGGTGATTCACCCGCAAAGCGTGATTCATTCGATGGTCAGTTATAATGATGGCTCGGTGCTGGCGCAGCTGGGGAATCCGGACATGCGTACACCCATCGCCCACGCGATGGCCTGGCCCGAGCGAATTGAATCGGGTGTGGAACCTTTGGATATATTTCAAGTCGCAAGACTGGACTTTGAAAAACCGGATTTTGTCCGTTTCCCCTGCCTGGCGATGGCGTATGAGTCCCTGCGCATCGGCGGCACCGCCACTACCGCATTGAATGCGGCAAATGAAATTGCGGTTGAGGCGTTTCTCAATAAACGACTGCGCTTTACCCATATTTCCGAGGTGATCGAACAAACCTTGCAACAGGCAGAACATATTGAAGCCAGTAACCTTGATACGGTGTTACAGGCTGATCGGCAAGCTCGTAGCATCGCGCACGAGTGGGTGAACCGACTGGAGAAAAAATAATGGGCTCAGGTGGCTTATTACACAATCTGCTGTTCTTTATTATTGCGATTGGTGTGCTGGTGGCCTTCCATGAATTCGGTCATTACTGGGTCGCACGCCTGCTCAAGGTTAAAGTGCTGCGTTTTTCCATTGGTTTTGGAAAGCCCTTATTTGTAAAAAAAGTACAGAAGGGTGATGACCTGATTGAATTTGTGGTAGCAGCAATTCCACTGGGTGGCTATGTCAAAATGCTGGATGAGCGGGAAGGGTCGGTGGATGAGTCACTGCGCCATCGTGCATTTAATACCCAGCCGCTGTCTACTCGTTTTGCGATTGTTGCGGCTGGGCCGATTTTTAATTTTATCCTGGCAGTTTTTTTATACTTTATTTTCTTCGTTAACGGTGAAGATGGCATCAAGCCAATGATAGCCGAACCGGTTGAGCAAACAGCTGCAGCTGTTGCCGGTTTCGAAGATGGCGATGAAATTGTTGCGGTCGCCGGCCAGCCGGTACGTACCTGGAATGAGTTCCGCATGGCATTGATCGAGCACGGAATTGATGGTGGTGATCTTGTGGTCGACGTGCGCAGCTCCGACCTGTACCAGACGCAGCGTATTATCTCGATTGGTGATCGTCATATACTCAATGAAAAAAATGATGTAGTGGAGCTACTGGGTTTCAGTGTATGGCGCCCTGATATTCCTGCGGTGATAGGCGGTGTTAGTGAGGCATCACCGGCGGAGCAATCCGGTTTACAGGCAGGTGACCGGATTGTAAGCATTGACCAGCAGCCGGTTAGCGACTGGCAGCAGGTGGTTGAAATTATCCAGGCCAGTGCGAATAAAACATTGCAGATCAATATCAGTCGTGACGGTGAAAACCGTGAAATCACGTTACAGCCTGAAGCCCGCGAGCGAGGTGATCAACTGCTTGGTTTTATGGGTGCCTATCCCGAGGTGTCACAGCAACTGCTGGATCAATCCAGAGTACGACTTGAATACGGACTATTCGAAGCCATGCAACGGGCAACGGTGGAAACCTGGACTTTCTCGGTGTTAACCCTGAAGGTGCTGGGTAAAATGCTGGTGGGGCAGGCGGCGCTGGAGAATATTTCCGGACCGATCACTATTGCGCAGTATGCGGGTATTACTGCAAGCATCGGCTTTCTTATTTATATTAAATTTCTGGCGATGATTTCGGTCAGCCTGGGTGTGCTCAATCTGCTGCCTGTGCCCATGCTGGACGGTGGTCATTTAATGTATTACCTGGTAGAGCTGGTGAAAGGCTCACCGGTCTCACAACGAGTAGAGCAGCTGGGGCAGCAGGTAGGTATTGCCCTGCTGTTTCTGCTGATGAGCCTGGCTATTTTTAATGATATCCAGCGCTTACTTAACTAATACCTGAAGCGGTGCTTACTGAAACAAACAGTATTCCCGGGTTTTTACTGATAACAAATATTGGCGATTATTTTGCAAAAGCGAATAGTATTAATTTTATTCCTGTTTTTCTTCCAGCTGCCTGCACTGCAGGCAAGCAGTGATTTTATTGTTGAAGATATTCGTATTGAAGGCCTTGAACGCATACCTGACGGTACGCTATTAAATTATTTGCCTGTTAAAGTGGGTGCGCCATTTGATGTGTCTGAAACCCCCTATGTGATTCAGGAGCTCTACAAAACCGGTTTTTTCAGGGATGTCAAACTGCTAAAAGATGGCAATGTGCTGGTGGTTTCGGTAAAGGAGCGCCCGGCGATATCCAATGTCAGCTGGAGCGGTAATAAGGACATTGAAGACGAACAGCTGGAAGAGATTCTCAATGATCTTGAGATCAGCAAGGGTCGAGTATTTGTTCCGTCGGCGCTGGATAAAATCGAGCAGGGTCTTAAACAGCAAGCATACTACAGTCGCGGCAAGTATGCAGTGCGCATTAATACTAAGGTCACCGAGCTTGAGCGTAACCGCGTTGATATTGAAATAGACATTTCCGAAGGCGTGATTGCAAAAATCAAGCAGGTAAATATCGTCGGTAACAGTGTATTTGATGATGAAACGCTGCTGGATGAGTTCCAGTTGGGTGTGCCCGGTTTCTGGAGCTGGTTCAGTAGCCGCGATGAATATGCCAAGCCCAAGCTCGCTGCCGATGAGGAAACCATCAAGTCATATTATCAGGATCGGGGCTATATTCGCTTCACGGTTGACTCAACCCAGGTGAGCATTACGCCGGATAAGAAAGATATTTATATCACCATGAATGTCACCGAAGGTAATATATACACGATTAAAGGTATCAGCCTGGCAGGTGATTTTCAGGTGCCTGAAGATGAGCTGCGTGAGCTTATTCTGATCAAGGATGGCGAAACTTTTTCACGTAAGCAGATGATTGATACCAAGGATCTGTTGACGCGAAAACTGGGTAATGAAGGCTATGCCTTTGCCAATGTACGGGTGATGCCACAGATTGACGATGAAAGCCGTCAGGTTGAGCTGGCGTATTTTATTGAACCTGGCAAAAAAGTCTATGTGCGCAGAATTAACTTCTCGGGTAATTACAAAACCCAGGATGAAGTCCTGCGACGTGAAATGCGCATTATGGAAGGCGGCGAGTTATCCAGCACTAAACTGGAACGGTCAAAAATACGTCTGCAGCGTCTGCCTTATATTGAAGAGGTTATTGTCAATAAAGACCAGGTGCCGGGTACCGATGATCTGGTTGACGTTAATATCAGCATCAAGGAACGTCTTTCTGGTAGCTTTAATATCGGTGCGGGCTTTTCACAAACCCAGGGGTTTGTATTCAATCTGGGGCTGACACTGGAAAACCTGAATGGTACAGGAGAAAAACTGGATCTGAATTTTAATAATGACGATGCCAATAAGCTTTACAGTCTGTCCTTTACCGACCCCTATTACACAATCGATGGCGTCAGCCGTACTATCGGTTTTTCCTATCGTGAGCGGGATGCCTCAGAAGAATATATAAGCAACTATTTGCAGAACACCTACGGTGCCAATCTGTCTTTCGGTGTCCCGCTGTCTGAATACGATCGTGTGCATATCGGTATCGGTTATGAGGCAACTGATATCTTACGTGGTGTAGCCAATGTCACCAGCGATGTTCTTGATTTTATCAATACCTACAGTAATGGCACGGTGAACTCAAATGGCGATTTATCCGAAGCCTCGGTTGAAGCCTTTACATTGCTTACCAGTTACAGCCATGACACACGTAATCGCACCATTTTTGCCACCCGGGGTAATTCACAAACTGTGTCATTTGATGTGACCCTGCCCAACAGCGATTTACAGTATTACAAACTCAGCTACCGTAATCGCTTTTACTTCCCGGTTTCAAACTCGGTGACAACATTGCTGCGCACTGACCTGGCCTATGGTAAAGCTTATGGTGACAGTGAAGAGTATCCATTCTACGAACGCTTCTTTGCAGGCGGGCTACGCACCGTGCGGGGATATGACTCTAATTCACTGGGTCCACGTGATACCTTAACTAATGATACAATCGGTGGTGATCTACGCACTGTCGCCAGTGCCGAGCTGATTTTTCCGGTGCCATTTGTGGAAAATCCACCCAGTTCGGTTCGCTTCAGTGCGTTTTATGATATAGGTAATGTATTTTTGCAGGATCAGGGCGGCTTTGATTCTGCTGAACTTCGTAGCTCGGTGGGTGTATCATTTGTCTGGCTCGCACCGATTGGACCTCTGCGTTTTAGCTGGGGACAGGCGCTGGATGACAAGCCTGGCGATGACAAGCAGGCATTCCAGTTCAGTATTGGTTCATTTTTCTAGGAGATATAAATATGAAAACGCGTATGGTTAGCACTCTGGCCCTGATCGGCCTGCTGGTATTCCCCCTTAGCGGATTCGCGGAAAAAATAGGTTTTGTTAACGTCACCCGTTTATTCAATGAATATGCCCAGGTAAAGGGTATAGATAATATGATTGAACAGCGCTTCAATGCACCCAAACAGGATATTGAAAAACTGGTGTCTGATATCAAGGCGCTGGAAAAGGAAATTAAAACCAATGAGCTGATGATGACTGAAAGCAAGCTCAGTGCATCCAAGGCACGTCTGCAGAAAATGGTGGGCGAGTACCGCGAAAAAGGTATGCAACTGGAAAAGGAACTGCAGGAAGTGCGCAATGCGGAAATGGGAAAGTTCCGTCAGGTCGTGTTTGATGTGATCAAAAAATATGCGGAAGAAAAAAATTACGACCTGATTGTGAATGAAGGCGTAATGTATGCCAGGGACGAAATCAATATCACCGAAGATATTATGCAGCTCGTTAACAAGGCGACAAAATAATTACCGATAGTACAGCATGACTCATACACTCAAACAACTTGCGGATTATCTGGGTGCATCTCACCGTGGTGATGGCAGTGTGCAGATCAGTTCGATTGCCAGTATTGAGGATGCAAAGGCGGGTGATATCTGTTTTGTCGGCAGTGACAAGTACCTGAAGGCGCTCAAGTCCAGTGCCGCAAGCGCAGTGATTATTCGTGATAATCTGCTGGAGGCAACCACGCTGCCGGCAATTATTGTGGATAATCCACGGGCTGCCTATGCCCGGCTGGTGTCCTGTCTGTATCCCGAGGTAAAACCCGTTGCCGGTATTCACCCGACTGCGGTGATAGACCCGTCTGCCAGGGTGGCTGGTAGTGCGACAATTGCTGCGCATGTGGTGATAGACGCGGGTGCGGTGATTGCCGAGGACGTACGTATTGATGCCGGCTGTTTTGTAGGTAGAAAAAGCCGTATTGGTCGCGGCACGCATCTTTATCCAAATGTGACGATTTATCATCAGTGCATACTCGGTGAATACTGTATAATGCATTCATCGTCAGTGGTTGGCTCGGATGGATTCGGTTTCGAGTATGATCAGGGTGAATGGATCAAGATACCGCAGATTGGTGGTGTGGTTATTGGCAATGGGGTAGAAATCGGCGCCTGCTCGGTGGTTGATCGTGGCGCGCTGCAGGACACGGTGATTGAAGACGGTGTCAAGCTGGATAACCATGTACAGATCGCGCATAACGTGCATGTAGGTGAACACACCGTGATGTCACGGGGCGTGGGCATCGCCGGCAGCACACGTATTGGTAAAAACTGTCTGTTTGCTGGTATGACAGGTGTCAGGGATCATATCGAAATTGCCGACAATGTGACGGTAACTGCCATGTCGATGGTCTCGAAGTCACTGACCGAAGCGGGTTCCTATTCATCGAATACACCAATCGATGATACCCGTAACTGGCGTAAGAACAGTGCACGATTCAGGCAGCTAGATGAAATGGCGCGTCGAATTCGACAGCTTGAAAAGCAACTACAAGAAAAAAGCTGAGGTTTTACAGTGAACACAATGAATATCGGGGAGATCAGACAGCTCCTTGCACACCGTTATCCTTTTTTACTGGTTGATAAGGTGCTTGATTTTGAAGCAGGCAAACATCTGACCGCAGTTAAAAATGTAACCATTAATGAACCGTTTTTTCAGGGGCATTTTCCCCATTACCCGGTAATGCCAGGTGTGCTGATTATGGAAGCGCTGGCGCAGGCGACCGGACTGCTGGGGTTCAAAACCATGGCAGAAAGCCCCGCTGAGGATATGCTGTACCTGTTTGTGGGCATAGATGATGCGCGCTTTAAGCGCCAGGTGGTGCCAGGTGATGTGCTGACTCTGCAGGTAGAACTGATCAAGCGCTCCCGCGCCATCTGGAAATTTGACTGCAAGGCACTGGTGGATGGCGAGCTGGCTGCAAGTGCTACCATTATGTGTGCGGCAACCGTAAACCCCGGCTCTAAAAACTAGGTCGGTTTTGTTGTACGCTTAATCTGTGCTGATTTTCTCTGTACGATAAACAGTTATCGACCTTCAGGTCTGAGTTTTTAGAGGCTGCCAGGATGATTCACCCAACCGCTATCATAGACGACACCGCCCGCATTGCTGATGATGTAGAGATTGGTCCCTACAGCATTATCGGTGCACAGGTGGAAATTGCTGCGGGCACCTGGATTGGCCCCCATGTGGTCATTAATGGTCCCACACGCATTGGTAAAAATAACCGTATATTCCAGTTTGCATCAATTGGTGAGCAGCCACAGGATCTGAAGTTTGCCGGTGAACCCACCCGGCTTGAAATCGGTGATAACAACACCATTCGTGAGAATGTCACCATTTCCCGGGGTACGGTGGATGGTGGCAATGTCACCCGCATCGGCAATGATAATCTGCTGATGGCCTATGTGCACATTGCCCATGACTGCCAGGTGGGTGATCACATTATCTTTGCCAATTCGGCATCCTGTGCGGGCCATGTTGAAGTGGGGGATTACGCGATTCTCGGTGGCTTTACCCTGGTGCACCAGTTTTCCAAGATCGGCGCCCACAGTTTTACCAGCATGGGCTCGATTATCAACCAGGATGTGCCACCCTATGTGGTGGTGGCCAGCAGTTACGGCAAGGCCGGTGGCATTAACAAGGTGGGCCTGAAGCGTCGTGGTTTCAGCGATGAGGTGATCCGTGCCATCGTCAATGCCTACAAGATTACCATCCGTTCGAAAAAGCCCCGGGAACAGGCAATGCAGGAAGCGGCACAGCTGATTGATCAATACGAAGAGGTCAGGGTGATGACCGACTTTATCCAGCAGTCAGAACGGGGCATAGTACGCTAGCGCAATCCTGGAAAGACACGCTAATTCATCGCGTTTTATACAATTAGTTTCACTCTCATGTTTACTGCTCATGCAGAAAATACTTCATCGAAAATTCAATGTGTATGGCCCCCAGCGCGAGTAAATTCTCTGTGCGTTGTGGCATTGGTAGCGCCTGTTCAATCGAACGCTGGCTAGCACTGAGCAGCACACTGTGTTCACCCCGGGTGCGCAGGTTTTCAATACGGCCATCCACCTGCAAATCAAACGACACCTCAACCTCACCTTCAGTGCCACGGCGGATTGCACTGCGGGGATAATACTTGTAACTGTTAATGTGCTCGGCCACCAGCCCCAGGTAATTCTGTTTTTCCGCTTCCAGTGCTGCGCTGTGTTCCGCCTTCTGCTGTCCGCTACGGGCAGCTTGTGAGCTGGCGGCAGCTGGATTGGTGACAGGCTCGGCTGCCGGGGCTTCTGCCAGCCTGTCTTCGCTTTGCGGCTCTTGAATCCTGGGTGCAGGTTCGGCTTTCGTTTCGGTATTCTCGGCTGGCTGTGGTTCTGGTTGTGACTTGGGCGGTGTGTCAGCATCGGTAATCACCGGTAGTTTGTCAGTGGCCTGCTGAGTGCTCAGCACTTTTTCATCAGGCAGCGGATCTGGCTGCTGCACGGGTGGGGTGGTGGATAGTGCAGGCGCGATCTGTTGCAGGCTGATCTCAACCACCGCATGGGCGGACGGTGTGCCGGGGCTTTGTTCCAGCCACAGATAAGCTGTCGCCAGTGCCAGGTGAATGGCACTGGAAATGCCCAATGTGAGCAGAAGCAGTTTGCTGCGACTCATACGTAATTACGCCTCCAGCATCTCCAGTACCAGTTCCGCCATATTTTCAACGCCGCCGGGCTTGCCCAGCTTCTCGCGCACCTGTTTCAGCTCCGCCAGCATGGTGTTGCGGTAGTCGCTGTTATCCAGAATGCGCGTAATTTCCTCTGCGATGGCAGCGGGTTTAGCCTGGTACTGCAGAAACTCTTTCACAATGCCCTTGCCGGCGACAATATTCACCAGCCCAATGTGCTCGATATGTACCATGCGTTTCAGAATGGCATAGGACAGGTGGGCAATCTTGTAGGTAATGCAGTTGGGAATGCCCATCAGGGCGATTTCCAGGGTGGCGGTGCCGGAGGCGGCAATAATCGCATCACAGCACTGCATCACATTATAGGAAAGGTCGTCCACCAGCCGAACCTGCAGGTGACGGTACTTATTCAGCTCGGCCTGGAACAGCTCGGAACTCAGGCTGCGTGCGATAGGAATCACAAATTGCAGTTCGGGCTTGCTGTGCTGTAACCGGTCGGCGGCAGCGAGCTGCAGCGGCAGTATGCGTTTGATCTCGCTGCGCCGGCTGCCGGGCAGCAGGCCAATCACCCTGCGATCCCTGTCCAGGCCGTATTCGTGCATGCAGCGGGCCTTGTCCTTATTGGGTTTGACTTCATCCGCCAGTGGATTGCCGACAAAGCGTACCGGCACATTGGCGTCACGGTAAAAGGCTTCTTCAAAGGGCAGAATCACCGCCATCATATCCACCCGCTTACCAATCTGGTGCACCCGGTGCTGGCGCCAGGCCCATACCTGGGGGCCGATATAGAACAGTACCTTTACCCCCAGTGATTTGGCATGGTCTGCCAGTTTGTTATTAAACTCCTGGTAATCCACCAGGATCAGCAGATCCGGCGGGTTCTCCGCCAGTGAGTTCTTGAGAATCTTCAGTGCGGCCATAATACTGCGGTATTTGAGCAGTACCTCGATTATGCCCATCACCGCAATATCGGAGCAGTCCACCAGCAGATCGACACCGGCATCCTGCATCTGTGCGCCGCCCATGCCATAGAATTCAAGCTGCGAGTCGTGTCGGCGCAGTGCATTGACCACATTGGCGGCGTGCATATCGCCTGAGGCTTCGCCTGCGCTGATCATTATACGTTTGTTCATTAGAGCCCGTTGACTGCTGAAGGCCGGTTTAATCCGGCGCAAAAAACACAAGGATTTACCTTGCTCTAGTGTGCGACATCTATAAGATGTGACGCTTTCGGAGCCTCTGAAAACTCAGAGCCTCCTTATAATTTAACAGCGAATTGTACCGGAAATCATGATTAACGACATTGATATCGACCTGTCTCCCTACCGGCTGGTTGCGGGTGTGGATGAGGCGGGCAGGGGGCCACTGGTGGGTGCGGTGGTCGCCGCCGCGGTGATTCTCGATCCGCAACAGCCAATCGTGGGTCTGAATGACTCGAAAAAGCTCAGCGCCAGCAAACGCGAACAGCTGGCCGAGCAGATAAAAATCCAGTCAATCGGCTGGTCGGTCTGCTCAGTCGAGGCAGATGAAATTGACCGGATCAATATTCTGCAGGCCAGTTTGCTGGCAATGAAACGTGCGGTCGAGTCACTGCCCGAGGCAGCGGATTTTGCCCTCATCGATGGCAATAAACTACCGCAACTTAACTGTGAAGCTGCGGCGATTGTTAAGGGGGATGCCAGGGTGGAGGCGATTGCCGCCGCCTCGATTCTGGCCAAGGTGGAACGGGATGCGCAGATGCAGGCACTGCATTTAACCTATCCGCAATACGAATTTGACCGCCACAAGGGCTACCCCACCAAAGCGCATATGGCCCTGTTGCAGCGTCATGGGCCCTGTCCACAGCACCGCCGGAGTTTTGCACCGGTGCGCCGCGCACTGCTGGAACTGGCAGATACTGATGTTGGTTAGTTATTAAATAACAATAACTTAGCATGTTTTGTTAAAGTGCTATTTCGATGTATTGCAGGGCTGCTAATCGGCTCCGCACCACTCTTGTATTAAAACACTGGTGGAGTGGTAATAGGCGAGGGATTTCGGCAGGCTTTTGTGGTTCTGGTGGGATTTGTTCCCCGGTCTGCCCGGCCCGGAGCAAAATAAAGTGGTAAATCGGTATTAGTTATTGTCGAAGACGCGCAACTGTTTCATAATGATCGTCCCCATCAGCAGATATTGACTCTGTTATTTAATTTAATTAAAACAATAAGATACATAACTTACTTAAAGTAAAGTAACAGGTATAATGAATCCACGCTTTATACATCTTCGTTTACATACCGAATACTCGCTGGTAGACGGTATTGTGCGCATCAAGCCGCTGATGCAGATGGCGGCCGAGCAGAATATGCCCGCCATTGCACTGACCGATCAGTCCAACCTGTTTGCCATGGTGAAGTTTTACCGTGCCGCGATGGCGGCGGGTATCAAGCCGATTATTGGCGTGGACATCTGGGTGCGTAATGCGGTGGAAACCGAACCCCCATCGCGCATGGTGTTGCTGTGCCAGAATGACCTGGGTTATAAAAATATCACCCGGCTGATATCCCGTGCCTACCTTGAAGGTCAGCATGCTGGAATCCCCATGATCGAGGTCGACTGGTTGCGTGAAGCCAATGAGGGCATTATCGCCCTGTCCGGTGGTCGTGAAGGGGATGTGGGTCGCGCCCTGCTGGCGGGTAACCAGATTATGGCCGGCGAGCTGCTCAATGCCTGGCGACATATTTTTCCGGATCGTTTTTATCTTGAGCTGCAACGCACCGGTCGCGAAGGCGAGGAAGAATACCTGCATGCCGCGGTGAACCTGGCGCTGGCCAGTACCACCCCGGTGGTGGCCACCAACGATGTGCGTTTTCTCAAACAGGACGATTTCGAAAGCCATGAGGTGCGCGTGTGTATTCACGATGGTCGCACCCTGGATGACCCGCGTCGGCAGAAACACTACAGCGACCAGCAATACCTGCGCAGTGAAGACGAGATGTGTGAGCTGTTTGCCGATATTCCCGAAGCACTGCAGAACACGGTGGAAATTGCGCAGCGTTGTAATCTCGATGTACGGCTGGGGGAGAGTTTTCTACCCAACTACCCGATACCCGCAGGCGACACCATCGAGAGTTACTTTATCCGCGTGTCCCGGGAAGGTCTGGAGAAGCGCCTGGATTTCCTCATCCCGGCAGATTCCGAGAATGCACAGCAGCGTCGCCAGCCCTATTACGAACGACTGGAAACGGAGCTCAAGGTTATTAACGACATGGGCTTCCCCGGCTACTTCCTGATCGTCGCCGACTTTATCCAGTGGTCCAAGGACAATGCGATTCCGGTGGGGCCGGGGCGGGGCTCCGGTGCCGGCTCGCTGGTGGCCTATGCGCTGCTGATTACCGACCTGGACCCGCTGGAATACGACCTGCTGTTTGAACGCTTTCTGAATCCGGAACGGGTCTCGCTGCCGGATTTCGACGTCGATTTCTGTATGGAAGGCCGTGACCGGGTGATCGACTATGTGGCGCAAACCTATGGCCGGGATGCAGTGTCGCAGATTATTACCTACGGCACCATGGCCGCCAAAGCGGTGGTGCGTGACGTGGGGCGGGTATTGAACCTGTCCTATGGCTTTGTGGACCGGATTGCCAAGATGGTGCCCTTCGAGCTGGGTATGACCCTGAGCCGGGCACTGGAAGAATCGGAAGACCTGGCCAACGCCTATCGCAGCGAAGAGGATGTAACCGAGCTGATCGATATGGCGCTGTCGCTGGAGGGTTGCACCCGTAATGCCGGCAAGCACGCCGGGGGCGTGGTGATCTCTCCCTCGGTGCTGACCGACTTTACTCCGCTCTACTGTGAACAGGGCGGGCAGAGCGTGGTGACCCAGTTTGACAAGGATGACGTAGAAGCCATCGGCCTGGTGAAATTCGACTTCCTGGGTTTACGTACCCTGACCATCATCGACTGGGCGGTGCGCAATATCAAACTGCGCCATACCGACCAGCATGAACTGGATATCAACAAACTGCCACTGGATGACCCCCAGGCCTTCCGCCTGCTGATGGCGGCAGAAACCACCGCGGTATTCCAGCTGGAATCCAGCGGCATGAAGGACCTGATCAAGCGCCTGCAGCCGGACTGTTTCGAAGACATTATCGCACTGGTGGCGTTGTTCCGTCCCGGCCCGTTGCAGTCGGGCATGGTGGATAACTTTATCAACCGTAAGCATGGCCGGGAAATCGTTTCCTTTCCCGATGCACAGTACCAGCACGAATCACTGAAACCGATACTGGAACCCACCTACGGCATTATCCTCTACCAGGAACAGGTTATGCAGATCGCCCAGGTACTGGCGGGTTATACCCTGGGTGGTGCGGACATGCTGCGCCGCGCCATGGGTAAAAAGAAACCCGAGGTCATGGCCGAGCAGCGCGCAGTGTTTGCCGAGGGGGCGAAGAAGAATAATATCGACCCTGAGCTGGCGATGAAGATTTTCGACCTGGTGGAGAAATTCGCCGGTTACGGTTTCAACAAATCCCACTCTGCCGCCTACGCACTGCTGTCCTACCAGACCTGCTGGTTAAAGGCGCATTATCCGGCCGAGTTTATGGCGGCGGTATTGTCGGCAGATATGGACAATACCGACAAGGTGGTGACCCTTATAGAGGACTGTCACCGCATGGGGCTGGAGGTGCTGACACCGAATATCAACAGTTCGGTGATCAAGTTCTCGGTGCCCCAGGACACACAGGTGCTGTACGGGCTGGGTGCGATCAAGGGTGTGGGCCTGGCGGCGCTGGAAGGCATTATCGAAGAGCGCAGCAATAATGGCGCTTATAAAGATTTATACGATCTGTGTCGTCGGGTGGATGGGCGCAAGGTCAATAAACGGGTGCTGGAAGCGCTGATCAAGGCCGGCGCACTGGATCCACTGGGGCCTAACCGGGCATCCCTGCTGGCACGACTGCAAAATGCGATGCAGATGGCGGAGCAGTACCAGAAAAATGCCAGCATCGGCCAGGATGACCTGTTCGGCAGCTCGGTAGATGAAGATGCGATTGCACCGGTGGATGAAATCACCCTGGAAGAATGGGAAGAGGAACATCGCCTGACCCTGGAAAAGGAAACCCTGGGGCTGTTCCTGACCGGCCACCCGATCGAACGTTATGAAGCCGAATTAAAACACTTCACCGATTGCCGCCTGGGGGCGCTGGCGGATCAGTCGGACCTGGCCTCCGGTGCCGGGGGTGGTGGGTACATGTCACAGAAAAATGCGCGCAGCTATAAACTCGCCGGGTTGATGATCGGCATGCGGGTTCGCAAGACCAAGAATGGCAGCAAGATTGTCTCCGCAGTACTGGATGATCGCACCGCGCGGGTGGAAGTGCGCATTTATGAAGAAAAGTTCGAGCAGTACAGTTACCTGCTAAACAAGGACAAGCTGATTATTGTAGAAGGCAAGGTGGCCTATGATGATTATTTTGGCGGTTACCGTATTACCGCCGACAGTATTTATGACATCACCGAAGCACGGCAGAAATTCGCCCAGCGGGTGGAAATTAATTTGCAGCAGGTAAACGGCGATCACACATTTATTCAGCAGCTCAACCAGGTGCTGAACCCGTTTCGTGAAGGGGTTTGCCCTGTTTGGATCAACTACCGCCGGGATGGTGTAATGGCCAAGTTTGCACTGGGTAACGACTGGCAGGTTCAGCCCAGTGATGAACTGATTCAACGGCTGGACAAGCTGGCCGGTGAAAACAATGTCAGTGTGATTTATTAAATCATTGACGGCTTAGGGAACCTCTGAAAAACTCAGAGCTTCATTAGTTTTACATCTTGTCGACTTTTATATGATCAGCTAGCCAGCGCAGTTCAAACAGATCATCACGGCGGTCTTTGGAGTTGGTAACCGAGCCTTCGTGGCGTAGCTGGATCAGTTTTTCCAGATCCAGATCGGCAATCAAAGCCATCTCGGTATTGGGTGTGCTTTCCGCCATAATCGCATCATGGGGAAAGGCAAAGTCGGAGGGCGAGTACACCGCCGACTGTGCATATTGTATATCCACATTCTCCACCTGTGGCAGGTTACCGACACTGCCGCCAATAGCCACATAGCATTCGTTTTCAATCGCCCGCGCCTGGGCGCAGCGTTGCACTCGCAGAAAACCGTTCTTGGTGTCGGTCCAGAAGGGTACAAACAAAATATCCATATCCTGTTTGGAGAGAATGCGTGACAGTTCGGGAAACTCCACATCGTAACAGATAAGAATGCCGATGCGTCCCGCATCGGTTTCAAATACCTGCAAACTGTCACCGCCTTCAATCACCCAGTCACGGCGTTCGTGGGGTGTGATGTGGATTTTCGGCTGAATCGCGGTGGTGCCATCGCGACGACATAAATAGGCATTGTTATACAGGTTGTCGCCATTCATGGCGGGCATACTGCCGGCAATAATATTGATATTGTAGGTCACTGCAAATTGCGATACGGCCTCAACAATGCGGTCCGCATAGGTGGCGAGAAAACGGATCGCATCATACTGGTTATCCTGGTCGCCTATGCCCATCAGGGGGACATTGAAAAATTCCGGAAACAGTACAAAGTCTGCCTGGTAGGCGGACATGGAATCGACGAAATATTCCACCTGGTTTAACCAGCTCTCAAAAGAATCGGTGAGGCGCATTTGCCATTGCACTATGCCTACGCGCACTGAGTACTTACGAAACGCATCAACCGCGTGGCCTTCCGGTTCATATAAAATATTATTCCATTCCAGCAGGGTGGCATAACCCAGCGATTTCTTATCCTCCGGCATATAGCCTTTCATCAGGCGTTTGACTTCAAAGTCATTGGCCAGCTGGAAACTCAGAATCGGGTCATGAATTTCACGGCGGCGTACCGCTTCAAGGTAATCTGCGGGGGACATTTCAGCATGTTCGTGATAACGGATAATACGCCCGCCTGCGAGAATCGCACGCAGGTTCAGATTGCGGCACAGCTCCTTGCGCGCATCATATAATCGTCGTCCCAGACGCAGGTTGCGGTAATCCTTTTTGACAAACATGTCCATGCCATAGAGTGCATCACCGTTTACATCGTGACGAATACGGTCACGGCGACCGAGCAAATCGTCATAGGTATGGCTGCGGCTAAAGCGCTCGTAGCTGCACTTAACGGTAAGGGCCACGGCCACAATCCTGCCGTTATCTTCAATGACAATCTGCCCCTCGGGAAAGTCCTTGATCAGTGCTGTGAGTGAGCTTTCTGACCAGGCGCCGCCAATGTCGGCGTAGATTTCTTCCATGAGCTCGGAGATCTGGGGGTAGTCGTTATTTTCAAGATTACGCAGTTTAAGGTGCAGGTCTGATGGGGTATCGGTGCTCATAATTGATTCTGGACGGTTGGATAGTAATAAACAGAGAATTCACTGTATACGAAACACTGCACCTGCGCTAGATTATAAGCAGCTTGCATGTCGTGTTATTTAGTTGAAGATAACACACCTGCATACAATTCCTGATTAACCGGATCCACCGTTAATCATTTAAATGATCAAGGAGAACATCATGCGATTACTTGCACCACTTTCTATCTATTTCGCCTTGCTGATGGGGCTTATAAGCTCAATGGCGGCACAGGCCGCGCCCATGTTTGCGCGTCAGTACGGCGTGAGCTGTGTTACCTGTCACTCCGCCTTTCCGAAGCTGAATGAGTACGGCGAGCAGTTTGCCGCGAATAATTTCCGCATGCCCAACTGGAAAGACACCACCCTGCAAACCGGTGATGATCAGCTGGCACTACCCAGCCAGATTCCCATGGCCGTACGCGCGCAGGCCTTTACCCAGGCACGCACGGCCGAGCGCATCGACGTGGTAAGCGGCGAGCGTACCCAGGCGGATGGAGATTTTCAGTCACCCTATTTAATCAAGCTGCTATCCAGTGCGCCGCTTTCGGAGCATATAACGTTTTATTTTTACGGCATTATGGCGGAGAAGGGCGGCAATGGTGAAACCATTATCGAGGATGCCTGGTTTTCCCACGATGATGTGTTTGGCACCGGCACCGGCATGATGCTGGGCCAGTTCCAGGTGTCGGATCTGATGTTCCCACGGGAAACCCGCCTGACTTTCCAGGACTATATGGCCTATCGCCTGGCGGGTATCACCTATGAACGGGGTCTGGTGCTGGATCACGGCTTTGGTGGGCTGGACATTGCACTGGGCGTGGTGAACGGCAATGGCATCAAGGAAAATCTTACCATCAACAGCCCCGGCTATCAGCGCCCGGATCACCTGTTTGATAATGACAACAAGAAGTCAGTGTTTATGCGTCTGGGCACCGACATAGGCCCGGTGAGTACCGGCCTGTTTGCCTATGCCGGTCAGCAACGTAATGCCACGGGTGACGCGGGCATGGATCAGGGTGATCGCTACACTGATAAACGCATAGCCGGCCTGGATTTATCCGGACAGATTGGCGTCAGGACCCACTGGTTTGCACAAATCCTGATGAATCAGTGGGATGACTTTATCAACCAGGGCGATGACTATGACTGGCTCGCCGGATTTATCGGCGTGGATTACATTACCGGTGATCGCTGGACCTATTCGCTGCTGTATAACTACGCTGAAGCGGATGATTTTAAAAACTCCGATACTGTCTATGAAGGCATTGAAATGAACAGCCTGAGCCTGAATGCCTCCTATTATTTTATGCGCAACCTCAAGGGCGTGATTGAAATGAATTACGACCTGCTGGATGAAGAACAGCAATCGGGCAGCTTCTACACAGGGCATCTGAGCAGTGAAGATTATATTCTGTTTGGTTTTGATGCTGCCTTCTAGCCAGGTGTGCGGCCTGTTGTTAAAACTTACAGTCTGCGTCGGTCATTGACGGACATGGGTACAGTTGCATGATCCCGAGCCTTGGATTAAACGGGTATACTGTTTATAAGTTATTGAAAAACATATGAATAAATTTATTTGTTATAAAAGGTATGGTTTTTGCAGTGCTTGTCTGTGTTGTGTTTTTTCCAGACAGTATTTTCTGGCAAAACGACAGGGACTGGAGTTCAGTGAACAAGAAGTAGAATGCACTGGATATCATATTGATATGACAAGGTATAAATGATGAAACTACAGACGATACTGACTGCTGCAGTTATCAGCCTGAGTGCAAACGCTGCTAGTGCAGCCACTGTATGGATGCCAACCAGTGAGGATACAGACTTTTTACAGTTTGACCTGGCCGGTTTGAATACCAACGGTGGTTCACTTGCATTGTTTGATGAAGCTGATTTCGGCGGAACTGGGTTAATCATCGGCGAAGATGGTGGCGAGGTATTATTTCAGGTGGATGGTAGTAACTGGATTGCAAGTTACACCGATGATAATAATACTACCGATACTTCTGACGATATTACCAGCACCATCACTCTGTTCGACGATTACAATTTTGTACTCGGTATGAGCTGGGATGGTACCTGGTATGAGGATTCATCCTATTCGCTGCAGGGTGGCTCATCGGACAGTTACCAGATTAACTTCGATGGCTTCAATGAGGGCCTGGAAGTAATGGGTAGCACGATCGGTGTTGACCTGCAGCCGGTGCCGGTTCCGGCGGCGGTGTGGTTGTTTGGCTCGGGCCTTATGGGTCTGGCTGCAATTGCCCGTCGACGTAGCTAGAACCTGCTGTTAAAAACTGGCAGTACTAAAACGGCGACTTCGGTCGCCGTTTTTTTATGCACAGGAAGTGCGGTATTTTGCGAGAGGCAGGACGCCGGTAGCAAAGATGCACAGGATGTATGGTATTTCGCGAGACAGGACGCCGGTAGTGGAACGTGTATAAAAAGAAAACGCGAATGAACGCAAATACACGCAAATTAACGCCAATGTTTTAGAAATATAAAGCTTTCCTGGTTCCTACGCTCCTGCGTGGGAACGCAGATTCACCCGGACATTAATATGTAAAGGGCCAGTTGTGATCTGATAAAATCCTTAAGTTAGTCACGACCACTTAAGACAGTCGCTTATGACCCAAAGCAGCTCCTCATGGCATGACTGTATGGGGCTGGAATTAGCCAGAAGCGGTCATTTTCTGAAATAGTTGAATGTGGCAGAATTCACCACCCAAAGCGGACGTTGATGATTGAAAGAATCTTAAGTGCTGGTGCCTTTTACAGTAATCAATTAACAAAATTCTTATTTTTTAGAGTTACCAGTTAAAACAATCAGTTATTAACTTGATGTTAATCTTGTATTTTTGGTGTTATTATTGCATCTATACATTCTAAACAAACAAAAATTATTAAATGTGTAAAGGAAAACACCAAATGAAATTATTGAAGTTAGTATCAACAATAATAACGGCAGTCGCTATATCATCAACTGCGAATGCCACAATTATAAACACGCTGAGTGGTGTTGAGTATGAGTGGATGGAGTTAACAGAATCTCTTGGGCTGAACCGTGATCAGGTAGAGGCACGTCTGGTTGACTCAAATGATGTATTATTTGGCTACGAGTATGCTTCTCGTGATTTAGTGGAGTCATTATATCTATCCTATATACCATTAACTGAAGTCAGTGACGGTTATGCAATTGACGACCCTGCTTATATAATTGCAACTCAAAATTTCATGGATGATTTTGGTGTCACCGGGTTTGAAGATCGTTACTTTGAACCGATAACTGAAGATGGTAGACGTCTTTATGTTTCAAATAGGTATACTACAGGTGGTATTTTAGGTCTGGAGTCTGAATGCTTGGGCATTGAGTATTCATGCTACGCAGGATTAAGATTGTTTACTTCAGATGACTCACAAATGGTAGTAACATATAATTATTTTGATAATTTCGATGCTTCTGATGGAATTATCGGAATTCCAGATAGTTCATCATCCCCACCTGGTGGCTCTTTTCTGGTTCGGGTTTCTGAGGTTCCAATACCCCCATCTGTATGGCTTTTTGGCTCTGGTTTAATTGGTTTGGTAGGTTTTGCTAGACGTAAGAAGGCATAATACTAAAGAATACTTTTGTAAAAAAACGGCGGCTTTTTAGTCGTCTTTTTATTTCTGGTTGAGCCTCTGCTATTGGTCAATTATTGCCTAAATAGAAAAACATCTGAGCGTCATTTATAGGGTGAACACAGCCTCTCGCTGACTCAGTGTTGAGAAGCAGTTGTCGCAGACAGCTGATAGCCAGAATAAGATTGAGTCTAATCAGCTGATTTTGTCAGGTCAGGTATAACCTTTTGTAATTAATACTCACTGATATAGCACTCGCAAAGGGTTCCCGCGCAGGAGCATGGGAACCAGTAATAAGGCATTTATCGCGTCTATTTGCGTTGTTCGCGTTGACGTGCATGGATGCACTAATTCAGCGAGCGCATGGATGCGCAGGAGCTGTCATTTATTCCGCACATCCTGTGCTCCACCCTTCGGGCCGAGCATTCGCTTGTTCAAAGTGCTCCTGCACTTTAGTGCGTTTTCTTTTTAAAAATCAAGCCAACGTCACCTCATCCGACAGATACACATCCTGAATTGCATTGAGCAACTGAATGCCATCTTTCATCGGTTTCTGGAATGCCTTGCGCCCGGAAATAAGCCCCATGCCACCGGCACGTTTATTAATTACCGCGGTGCGCACAGCCTGGTGTAAATCATCGTCACCGGAAGCGCCGCCGGAGTTGATCATGCCCACGCGGCCCATGTAGCAGTTAGCTACCTGGTAGCGCACCAGGTCAATCGGATGATCCGAGGTCAGTTCGCTGTATACCCCGGGGTGGGTTTTGCCAAAGCCGATGGCATTAAAGCCGCCGTTGGTTTGTGCCTGCTTCTGCTTGATAATGTCCGCATCAATGGTGGCCGCCAGGTGATTGGCCTGGCCGGTCAGGTCTGCCGCTACATGGTAATCAACGCCGTCTTTCTTGAAGCTGCTGTTGCGCAGATAGGCCCAGAGCACGGTCACCATGCCCAGTTCATGGGCATGTTCGAAGGCTTCACTGACTTCCTGTATCTGCCGGCGTGATTCCGGTGAGCCAAAGTAGACTGTGGCACCCACCGCGGTGGCGCCCATATCAAACGCCTGGTTGACGCTGGCAAACAGGGTCTGGTCATATTCGTTGGGATAAGAAAGCAACTCGTTGTGATTGATCTTGACGATAAACGGAATTTTATGGACATAGTTACGGGCAATGCTGTTGAGCACCCCCAGGGTAGAGGCGACGCCGTTGCATCCGCCTTCAATCGCCAGCTTGATAATATTTTCCGGGTCGAAAAAGGCCGGGTTAGGGGCAAAGGAGGCACCGGCGGAGTGTTCCACCCCCTGATCAACCGGCAACAGCGACAGGTAACCGGTGCCCGCCAGCCGGCCGTGGTTATACAGCGCCTGCAGATTGCGTAACACGGCGGGTTTGCGGTTCTTTCGTGCGACCACCCGATCAATGAAGTCCGCACCGGGTGGATGGATGCTGTCCAGTGGTATACCTTCACAGCGATGTTGTAACAGGCTGGGGGCTTCGTCGGCGAGAATGTCGGCGATCTGGATCATTGTCATCTCCTTGCGGTCAGGTTTAATCATTTGGGGCTTACTATTCAAGCCTGGATACAGACCAGGGTTGAGCTGGCTGTATCAATCATTAGACCTTCAGTCTAGTTGATATGTGAGGCTTACGCAGTGATATTGATCAATGCGGCGGCCGGGTGAATTAGTCGTCGCCGGGCTGACGCTTTTTTAGCAGCACATACACCGCGCCTATGCCGCCATCCCGGGGCAGGGTGCTGACAAAGGCCAGTACCTCGGGAATGCTCTGCAGCCACTTATTCACCATCGCCTTCAGCACCGGTTTGTTATCGCTGGAGTTATAACCCTTGCCGTGTACCACCCGCACCAGCTTGTAGCCCTGGTTTTGTGCATGGTCGAGAAAGCCCAGCAATGTCTTGCGTGCGTCATCACGCTGGTAGCCGTGCAGGTCTATGTCGTCCTCTATCGCCACCTTGCCATTACGGATCAGCTTCATATAGGCCTTCTGTACACCGGGACGCATAAATTCCAGGTGATCATCACAGGGCGGAATAAAGTCATCGCTGAGAGTGTCCCTGATAGTGCTGGTCGCCTGCGTGACGCGCTTGCGGATCGCCGCTGGCCGGGTTTTCAGGCTGGCCCGGTTGCGGTGCTTATTGCTGTCCAGGGGCTTGACGCCCTGCATGGCTTCACGAAACAGTTGTTCGTCGTCTGTGTGCTGACTCATGGCAGTAAGGACGTGGTTCGGCTTAACCTTCTGTTAATCATGGCCTAAATTTTATATCATTCCGGCTCTTATCAGGCGGAAAACTTACGTGCATATTCTATTAAGCAATGACGACGGCTACCAGGCGCCGGGGCTGGCGATTCTGGCCAATACCCTGAAACAGCTGGGCGAGCTGACTGTGGTGGCGCCGGATCGCAACCGTAGCGCGGCGAGTAATTCGCTGACCCTGCACCGGCCGCTGAATGTGCAGCGGGCGGATAACGGCTTCTATAAAGTCGATGGCACACCCACCGACTGCGTGCACCTGGCGATTACCGGTATCCTCGATAGCGAACCGGACATTGTGATTTCCGGTCCCAATGACGGGCCGAATATGGGTGACGATGTGCTCTACTCCGGCACCGTGGCCGCCGCCACCGAGGGGCGTTTCCTGGGCCTGCCGGCGATTGCCGTCTCCATGGGGAATTTCGAGCCGCAGCATTACAAGACCGCCTGCTGGGCGATTGAAAAGATTCTGCGTAAGCTGCAACAGACCCGACTCAACGATGACACCATTCTCAATGTGAATGTACCGGATTTGCCGATTGAGCAGATCAGGGGATTTAAATGCACGCGTCTGGGTAATCGACACAGGTCGGAAGGGGTGATCAAACACAAAAATCCGCGAAATGAGGATATTTACTGGGTTGGTCCACCCGGTGAGGCCCAGGATGCCGGTGAAGGCACGGATTTTTATGCGGTAAAACAGGGATTTATTTCAGTTACCCCTTTGCAGATCGATTTAACACGGTATGATAGCCTGAAAAATCTACAACAATGGCTCGGCGATCTATAACGCCGTTATACACACATTTCAGGCTGTAAGCATACGTGAATTTATCTGACCCCCGCATGCAGGGCATAGGCATGACATCCCAACGCACCCGCGACCGTCTCATTGAGCGCCTGCGTGATAAAGGTATTCAGAATGAACGGGTACTGGAGGTGATGCGCACCATGCCACGCCACCTGTTTGTGGATGAGGCGATGAATTCCCGCGCTTACGAAGACTCCTCTCTGCCTATCGGCCATGGCCAGACCATTTCCCAGCCGTTTATCGTGGCGCGCATGACCGAGGTGCTGTTGAGTCGCGGCGTACCTGACTCGGTGCTGGAAGTGGGCACAGGTTCCGGCTACCAGGCGGCGATCCTGTCGCAACTGGTGCCCAAAGTGTACTCGGTGGAGCGTATCGTGGCGCTGCAGACCCAGGCGCGGGAACGTTATCACCAGCTGGGCATCCATAATATCTCGCTTAAACACTCCGATGGTTCCTGGGGCTGGCCGCAATACGGGCCTTACCCGGCGATTATTGTCACCGCGGCGCCGGAACAGGTGCCGGAAGCACTGCTGCAACAGCTGGCCCCCGGCGGCATGATGGTGATCCCGGTGGGCAGTCAGCGCGGTGTACAGAAACTGCTGCTGATCACCCATGAGGGAAACCAGTTTGTGGAAGAGGAACTGGATGCAGTGAAGTTTGTGCCCATGTTAAATGGAGCACTGAGTTGATTTTTTCCGGCCTGTATAACCGCTGCATGTTATGGGCGCATCACCCGAAACGGGAGCGTTATCTGGTGGGTGTGAGTATTTTCGAGTCGTTTATATTCCCGGTGCCCACTGCATTATTAATGATTCCAATGGTGATTGCCACGCCCAATAAAGCGATACGCCTGGCGACCATCACCACCCTGATGTCGGTGTTCGGTGCGATTATCGGTTACCTGATGGGCTGGGGCGCAATGAGTGTGATCGAGCCCTGGATTGTCGAGCTGGGCTGGACACCGCAGCTTGACGAGGCGCGTCTGCAGTTTGAAAAATACGGCGTGCTGGCGGTGGCTATCGGTGCCTTTACCCCGGCGCCGTTCAAAATCTTTACCCTGACCGCGGGCATTCTGTCGATGTCCTTTATTCCATTTATACTGGTATCCCTGCTGGGACGTGGCGCACACTTTTACCTGATCGCCTTGCTGATGGCCTGGGCCGGGCCCAAAATGGAACCGGTGGTACGCAGATACATCGAATGGTTCGGCTGGTCGATTATCGGCATTGCGGTGATTGCCCTGATTTTTCATAACTACGGATAACCCACTATCGAGATGCCCTGGCTCCAAACCTCACAGCGCGTTCTACAGCTTGGCCTGAGCCTGTTGCTGGGCGGGCTGCTTGCTGGTTGTGTCAGTCTGTCTGATCGCTGGGACATGCAGGCCTACACCGTGAGCCGTGGTGATACCCTGTATTCCATTGCCTGGCGCTATGAAAAGGATTTTCGTGATATTGCCGAGTGGAACAATATTGCACCACCCTATGAAATCTACGTGGGACAGCGACTGGTGATGCAGCCGGTGAGTCGCGATGGCACATTGAGCCATGAAGATCGCCCCCAGGTGCTGATTGATTCGGCGACGGGTCTGTCAATTGAAGAAGCACCGGCGCGTTCAGCACAGGCCGACAATGCAGTTGCGACTAAACGTGGGAGCGTGGTGGTGAGTAAAGACGACACCCTGTATGGCATCGCCCGACGCGAGGGCCTGACCCACCATCAGCTGGCGCGCTGGAACCACCTGCGCGCACCCTACCTGCTTAAGCCGGGGCAGACCCTGCGACTGACGCCGCCCCCGGCTTCCATGGCATCCTCCCAGTCGGCCGCATCCGTGACGACATCGCCCGTTATTAGCAGCACACCCGCCGCAACACCATTAAAAGACAGTTCAACTCAACGGCCCCGTGTTGCAGCTAGCCAGGTGCAACCACCGGCAAAGCTCCCGGCAACCGTTGCCAGCTGGCAATGGCCCGCCAGTGGTAAGGTGGTAAAAACCTTCAAGGCGGACGATACGTCGCGCAAGGGTATTGGTATAAAGGGCCGTGCCGGGCAAACCGTCAAGGCGGCGGCAGCTGGTTCGGTGGTGTACAGTGGCAATGGCCTGATCAATTACGGCAACCTGGTGATTATCAAGCACAGCCATGCCTTTCTCAGTGCCTATGCCTATAACCGTGAGCTGCTGGTAAAAGAGGGGGATGTGGTGAAGCAGGGACAGGCGATTGCGCGCATGGGGGATGCCAGTACACACAGTCACCACCTGCATTTTGAAATTCGTCGTAACGGTAAACCGGTCAATCCATTGAACTATCTGCCCAAATCCTGATCAACCCAATATCATTCTTTAAGCCATTTCAGAAATTTAACATCACTGTCATAGATCCAGGAGAAAATCTTTATAAACCCGCTGTGGCGCGATTTGCGCACTGTTGAGGCAGGTTTTCAGCACCTATATCACGGTACTATTTGTCAACCTTAATAGCTGTGTTTTCGACGAAATGTAGAAAAAAAATTACTATTTGCTTGTGTTTCTTTTAAAAGTGGATTAAAAAGGTAACCTAAGTATGTGATTTAAATACATTTATTATACTTTTCTAATATTAAGAAAAGCTGATAGAGAGACGGCTGCGCTATTTCTCGATCGAATAATAACCTGGCTCACACCTGGGGAGGGCTAAACCATGAATGCGATCTTAAAGAAAAAATTACCACAGGATGACATCGAAGCTGCAGCTGATGATCTCGACACGGATGATATGTTTCTCGACGATGTAGACAAGGATGATGAGCTGGAATTATGCGCCGCCGGAATCGATGCCGACACCTCCTGCAAGGAAGAGAGCGCCAAGGCAAAATATACCGCAGGTAGTGTGAACCGCAAGGAAATGGATGCCACCCGCCTGTACCTGCGTGAAATCGAATTTTCCCCATTATTAACCGCTGAAGAAGAAGTCTATTACTCACGTTTATCGCGCAAGGGTGTAGAGACTGCGCGTAAGAAAATGATCGAGTGCAACCTGCGCCTGGTGGTTAAAATTGCCCGTCGTTATATGAACCGTGGCCTGGCCCTGCTGGACCTGATTGAAGAAGGCAACCTGGGCCTGATTCGCGCGGTTGAAAAATTTGATCCTGAAAAGGGTTTCAGGTTTTCAACCTACGCCACCTGGTGGATTCGCCAGACCATCGAACGTGCGTTAATGAACCAGACCCGCACCATCCGTTTACCCATTCATGTGATCAAGGAACTCAATGTTTACCTGCGCGCTGCGCGTAAACTTGAACAGACCAATGAACACGAGCCCACTGCAGAGGAAATCGCCAAACTGGTAGATCGCCCGGTGGAAAACGTTGAAAAAATGCTGGGCCTGCGTGACCGCGTGTCTTCAGTTGATATCCCCGTAGGCAAGGAAAACGATCGTCCATTACTGGAGATCATTCCCGATATGGCCAACCCCGAGCCATCCGCGATTCTGCAAAACGAAGATGTCATGGCCAACCTGGAAATGTGGCTCAACCAGCTGGAAGAAAAACAGCGTCAGGTGGTTGTGCGTCGCTTCGGCCTGCATGGTTATGAGCGCACCACGCTGGAAGAAGTGGGTCGTGAACTGGGTGTAACCCGTGAACGAGTACGCCAGATTCAGATGGATGCGTTACGCCAGCTACGTAAAATCCTGGAAAGCCACGGTTTTTCTGAAGAGTTACTCCTCAACGAATAATATAAAAAACGAAATGCGTGACCATTAAAGGGAGGCATTGCCTCCCTTTATTTTGTCTGCAGTATGTGTGGCCTTCGGGGGAGGCAGTCTGTAGGTCGGGAGGGCGCAGGAACTCGCAACGATCGACAAAGAAAACGCAAATGAACGCTAACAACGCAAATAGACGCAATTAAAGCTTTGTAACTACCCGCTTCGGAGGTTATTAGACACACGCCGTTCCCACTGCGTTTGGTCCGGCCTACATACAACTTTGCGTTTATTAGCGTGCATTTGCGTTGTTCGCATTTTCTTTTTGAATTATACGTCTGCTCGTTCCCACGCTCCCGCGTTGGGAATGCATATGCCGTGAGACGTTAATAAAACCTGCCAGCATAGCACTTAAGGGTTCCCACGCCGGAGCATGGGAACCAGGGAAGACACTGAACCCCCTCCCCATGCGGTTGATCCGGCTCATATAACTTTGCGTCTATTTGCGTTAATTTGCGTTCATTCGCGTTTTCTTTTTGAATATACGTGGTGCCAGCAGGGTGGGGGTTGTATGGGAATCAAATGGATCCGCTTACAGAATAATCCCCGCCACCACCGAGCGGTCTTCCGACAATAGAATGTTATAGGTACGGCAGGCCGCCATTGAATCCATAAACTCCACACCTATACCCTGTTCAATCACCGTCGCATAGGTCGATGGATGGGGGAACTGTATGCGCTCTCCGGTGCCGATAATAATCACCTGCGGCTTTAGTTCGAGTATCTGCTGCCAGTGCTGCGGGGTGATCTCTTCAACCTGCTGCACCGGCCAGTCGGGCTGCAGTGTGTGATTGGCCACCAGCAGGCTGCTCTGGTATTCATGGTTATTAACGGTGACCGTGCCCCGGGAATAGGCACGGATCACATAGCTGCCATCGGTATAGTCTTCACTGAGTTTCATGATTGCGGCCTTTTACTGGCGGATGTACAGATTGATTCAGGATTATACACCCAGCCCGTTGCGAGATGACTTATCTGCGGTGAGGGATTCACAATGGTTTAAATTCGGGACGTTTCCCTATATTATGCCCTGCTAAATTAAAGCAGCGGCAATACGCTGTCTGTCAGCCATATAACGTCGCCAGAAGTCTGGCAAAGCGGAGTAAAACAACATGCAACCCGTCAAAATTGGTTTAATGGGGCTGGGCACGGTCGGTGGCGGTACAGCCACAGTGCTGCTGAGAAACTGTGAAGAAATTGCCCGTCGTGTCGGTCGTGAGCTGGTTATCGTTCATGCCGCCGCCCGTGACATTGAACTGCAGACCATTCTTGATCCAACCAAAGTCAGATTATCCGATGACGCCAGTGCGGTGGTGAATGACCCGGAGGTGGATATCGTGGTTGAGCTGATTGGCGGCTATTCGCCTGCCAAGGAGCTGGTGTTAAAGGCGATTGAAAACGGCAAGCATGTGGTTACCGCGAATAAGGCACTGATTGCGCTGCATGGCACCGAAATATTCAAGGCGGCCAATGAAAAAGGCGTGGTAGTGGCTTATGAGGCGGCGGTTGCCGGTGGCATCCCGATTATCAAGGCCCTGCGTGAAGGCCTGTCGGCCAACCGGATTGAATTGATCGCGGGCATTATCAATGGCACAGGCAACTTTATTCTGACTGAAATGCGCGACAAGGGCCGCGACTTTGACGATGTGCTCAAGGAAGCCCAGGCACTGGGTTATGCGGAAGCCGACCCCACCTTTGATGTGGAAGGTATCGATGCGGCGCACAAGCTGACCATCCTCGCCTCACTGGCGTTTGGTATTAATCTGCAGTTTGATAAAACCTTTACCGAGGGCATCAGCAAAATCACCACCGAGGATGTGGTGTATGCGGAAGAACTGGGTTATCGCATCAAGCACCTGGGCATCGCGCGTAAGTCCGACAAGGGCGTTGAAATGCGCGTGCACCCAACCCTGATTCCCGAGCGTCGTCTGATTGCCAATGTGGATGGCGTGATGAATGCAGTGCTGGTGAATGCCGATGCGGTTGGGCCCACGCTGTATTACGGCGCCGGTGCCGGTGCGGAGCCCACAGCGTCTGCGGTGGTGGCTGACCTGGTGGACGTGGCCCGTGCCATGGAATCAGCCCCCGAGCAGCGTGTTGCCCTGCTGGGTTTCCAGCCGGATGCCATTCTGGATACGCCGGTGGTGGCACAGGATGAATTTGAAACCTCCTATTATGTACGCATGCAGGCGGATGATCGTCCCGGCGTGCTGGCCGAAGTGACCACCATCTTTGCCGAAAACGGTATTTCGATTGAAGCGGTAATCCAGAAAGAACCAGCAGAAGGGCAGACCCGTGTGTGTCTGATTATGCTGACTTCACGTATTGTGGAACGCAATATGAACCAGGCGCTGGCACAGATTGAAGCACTGGATTCCATCGAAGGTGATGTAATCAAAATCCGCGTTGAACATCTGAATTAAAGTAGCTGACTCAGGCTTTAATCGATTCAGCAAACACCTCGCTCCAGTTCGCCGGCAGATTAATATCGCAGGCTTGCTGGAGCGTTTTTATATAGGCGTCCCGTGGAATCATCCGCGCACCGAGTGACTCCAGGTGGGGTGTATACACCTGTGAATCAATCAGCTTGAAACCCCGTGGCTGAATAAACCGGCATAGATGCACCAGCGCAATTTTCGATGCGTTGCTCTGCAAACTGAACATCGACTCCCCGCAGAACACCGGGCCGCTATGGATGCCATACAGTCCGCCCACCAGTTTCTCTCCATTCCAGCATTCCACACTGTGCGCATAACCGGCTCGATGCAGGTTGATATAAGCCTGCTGCATTTGCGTGGTAATCCAGGTGCCGTCCTGACCTGCTCGGGGCAGTGCAGAACAGTGTGCAATCACCTGTTCGAAAACGGTGTCCATGGTGATGCGCAGGCCGCTGTTGCGAATATTTTTTGCCAGGCTGCGTGAGACTTTTATCTCCTCTGGTGGTAGCACAAAACGCGGATCCGGTGACCACCATAGAATCGGCTCACCCTCACTGAACCACGGGAATATGCCATGGGAATAGGCATTGAGCAGACGCGGTAAAGTTAGATCACCACCTGCGGCGAGCAGGCCATCGGGTTCTTGCAGTGCGGTTTCAAGTGCCGGAAAGGGTGCGCGGGGATCTGGGTCAAGCCACTGGAGTCTGATCATCAGCGAAGTGTAAGAGAACTGCTACACTCAAACAATAATAAATTAGAAGCAGTTAACTGCACGGTTATCTATGTTCGAAAAATCACTCTCGGATTTAATAGTACTGCTGGTTGAGCCCTCCGCCATGCAGGCAAAAATTATTCTCAAGGAATTAACCGCCGCCGGTATTGAACAGGTTGAAGTGCTGGGCGATGGCCAGTCCACGCTGGACTGCATGGCCAGTCATCAGCCAGACCTGGTGATCAGCGCTATGTATCTTCCGGACATGTCTGCATCGGAGCTGGTGCAGCAGATGCGTAATGATAATGAGCTGCAACACATTGCCTTTATGCTGATTTCCAGTGAAACCGGTTTCGACGCGATCGATCCGGTGCGCCAGGCGGGTGTCACTGCCATACTCCCCAAACCTTTTGCCTCATCGCAGCTCAAGCGCGGGCTTTACAATACGCTGGATATGCTAAACCCCAATGCGGTTGAGCTGAAGGATTACAATGCAGAGGATCTGCGCGTATTGATCGTTGATGACAGCAGGATGGCGCGTAACCATATCAAGCGGGTGTTAAACGGCCTGGGTATCGACAATATAACCTAAGCTGATGATGGTGCCACCGCAGTGCCATTACTGGATCAGTCGTTTTTTGATTTTGTGGTGACCGATTACAATATGCCGCAAATGGATGGCAAGGCATTGCTGGAACATATTCGCAATAACAGCAACCAGCGTTCAATACCGGTGTTGATGGTGACTTCGGAAGGCAATATGGGCAATCTTGCCGCAGTGGAGCAGTCCGGTGTCTCCGGTATCTGTGATAAACCGTTTGAAGCAGATACGGTGCGTAATATGATTAAAATGATGATGGCGGATGTCTAGTGTAGCCTGAGTTCGTTTTGTCCCACAGCGCTTATGCCTGATTTATAAGAACGTAATCCGCATCATTGCGATTCTTATTACATACTGGGTATTTTCTTTGCAGGCGCTGGCCTCTACACTGATGCGATTACTCACCGCAAACATTCACTTTTATGTATCAACATCTGAAACATTCCGGGCGATGGCTCATTTCACATAAAGACTGGAAAGCCAACCTGGTGTTTATGCTGGGCGGTGCGGTGGTGGGTCTGGTGGCTGTGTTTATGGCGGTGTCCAGTGAGTGGGCTAACCATACCTTTTTCAGTATGGTTGAAAAAAACAGTTACCTGCCGTTTGTGGTGGCGCCCGCGGGGCTGGTGTTGATTGTCTACCTGACGCGTAAATTTTTTCCCGGTGCCGAGGGCAGTGGCATTCCCCAGGTAATGGCGACGCTGGAGCTGGGTCATGAAAAAGAACGCAGTGTATTGCTGACCCTGCGCATTGCCTTTGGCAAGGTGATGCTGTGTATCCTGGGCTTGCTTAGTGGTGCCTCAATTGGCAGGGAAGGGCCGACGGTGCACGTGGGGGCGGCGATTATGTTTTCCCTGCGCCGTTTTGTGCGTTTCCGACTGTACGATATGGACCGGGTGCTGATTATTGCCGGCGGTGCGGCCGGGGTAGCAGCGGCCTTCAATACACCACTGGCGGGTATAGTGTTTGCGATCGAAGAACTCAGTCGTTCGTTTGAAGTGCGCACCCGAGGTTTATTACTCGCAGCCGTGGTGGTGGCCGCGATTCTCGCCATTGCCATTCTGGGCGACTACACCTATTTCGGTAAAACCAGTGCATCCATCGAATTACATCAGGCGGTGGTGCCGGTGCTGGTGTGCGGGCTGGTGTGTGGTGTACTGGGTGGGATTTTCAGTTTAATGCTGATTCAGGGCACCCGCTGGATTACCCCGTATCGAAACAACAATCCTTACCTGATTGCTGCACTCTGTGGCCTGGGTATTGCGATTATCGGTTATTACTCGGGGCATCTCACCTATGGCAGTGGCTATGAGCAGGCCACCGCGATTATGAATAACACCGGTGAAATTTCAACGGACTACGGTTACCTTAAACTGCTGGCGACGGTGGTGTCCTACCTGAGTGGTATCCCCGGTGGTATCTTCGCCCCCTCACTGGCAACAGGTGCTGGCATAGGTGCACACATTGCAGAATGGCTGGTGAACTATCCCTATGCGCCGATCGTATTGCTGGCGATGGCGGGTTATTTTGCCGGTGTGGTACAGGCACCGATAACCGCGTTTGTGATTGTGATGGAAATGACTGATCAGCATCAGCTGATTCTGCCGCTGATGGTGGTGGCGTTTCTGGCTACCGGGGTGTCCCGTTCCATTTGCAAGACACCGATCTACAGTACACTGGCGGATAATTTTTTACCCGAAGATAAAAAAATTACTACGCTGGATAAATAGTCTCTGGTCGTTAGCGGTAGGTTGGGGTGACGCAGGAACCCCAACGGTTCAGGTCAATTCGGTTTATGTTGGGGTTCGTTCCTCACCCCAACCTACAACTTTCGTCTTTCAGTCTTTCGAAAGATCAACGACGAATGACTATTTATAAGGCGAAGCCTGCCACAGCTCTTCGCCATAGCCTTCAAGTGCGGCGGCTTCCCGTTGTAGATGATTTTCGAGTAACTGGCTGAACTGTGCATTCGCCACCCAGTGTGCGGAGCGGGTTTTAACCGGCAGAAAACCGCGGGCAATCTTATGTTCTCCCTGTGCGCCTGGTTCAAAAGTTTTCAGGCCATGCTCGATACAGTATTCGATGCCGGTGTAATAACAGACTTCAAAATGCAGACTGTCGTATTCTTCAAGGCAACCCCAGTGACGGCCATACAGGGTGTCCTTGCCAATTATGCAGATTGCACCGGCAACGGTTTCCTCGCCATGGTAGGCGAATATAATCAGTAGTTGTTTTGCCACTGCTTTGAAAAAATCCAGGCTCAGGGTAGGCGCGCCGGATTTTTTCATAAAGGTAATTTTATAGAAGAAGTAAATCTTCTCCCATTGCTCATCGCTGAGCTGTTCACCGTTAAAGGTTTTTATCTCGATCTGTTGATCGCGAACCTTGCGTCGTTCCTGTTTGATGTTCTTGCGTTTTTTCGAGCTCAGTTGCGCAAGAAAATCATCGAAGTTTTTATAATCGTGATTGTGCCAGTGAAACTGGTAATCAAAGCGCTGCAGTTTGCTGTGCTGTTTGAGCAGCTGGTAATCATCATCCAGGGTGAACAGCCAGTGTACGCTGGAGTAATTCTGCTTGCGGGCAAATTCCAGTGCAAATTCAATTAACAGCGATTTGATTTCCGGGTCATTATTTTTCGCCAGCAGGCGCGGCCCCTGGCAGGGTGAGTAGGGGATAGCAATCACCAGCTTGGGGTAATAGTGCAAACCGGCGCGTTGATAGGCATCGGCCCAGGCCCAGTCGAATACAAACTCGCCATAGGAGTTGTGTTTTTCATAGGCGGGCATGGCGCCGATTAAGTCATTGTGTTCATCATGTACAAGAAAGTAGCGGGGTAGCCAGCCATAATTTTCAAGGCACTGGCCGGTTTCGAAGGCGAGTAGAAATTCGTGCTGGATAAATGGATTGGTGTCGCCCGCCAGTGCATTCCATTGCGCGGCGGGAACATCCTTTAGTGTTTCACAGATACTCAGTGATGACATAAGTCCACTCTGGGGGTTGATTCGACTTATGATAGGCGGGGTTATGTTCGCCTATTTACACAGGCCTATTTAGTCAGGCCTACTTACCCTGGGCTTCCAGTTCATCAAGGAATTTTTCCGCGTCCAGTGCTGCCATACAGCCGGCACCCGCAGAGGTTACTGCCTGCTTGTACACCTGGTCCGCTACGTCACCCGCTGCAAATACACCGGGTACGCTGGTGGCGGTGGCATTGCCCTGCAGACCGGACTTAACCCCAATATAGCCATTGCTCATATCCAGCTGGCCTTCAAAGATAGCGGTGTTCGGTGAATGACCGATGGCAATAAACACACCAGCGACATCAACTTCTTTGGTGCTGTCATCCTGGGTGCTCTTGATGCGAATGCCGGTGACGCCGGTGTTATCACCCAGTACCTCATCCAGTGTGTGGTTCCATTCAATAGTGACATTGCCTTTTTCGGCACGTTCGATTAAACGATCAGAGAGGATTTTTTCTGAACGGAACTGGTCACGACGGTGTACCACGGTCACATGATCGGCAATATTCGCCAGGTACAGCGCTTCTTCAACCGCGGTGTTGCCACCACCGATCACCGCTACATTCTGGCCGCGATAGAAGAAACCATCACAGGTTGCACAGGCGGAAACGCCCTTGCCCTTGAAGGCTTCTTCCGATTCCATGCCCAGGTATTTGGCGCTGGCACCGGTGGCAATGATCAGCGCATCGCAGGTGTATTCGTGTGAATCGCCGCTCAGCTTGAACGGACGCTGGCTCAGATCGGTGGTGTGAATATGATCGAAAATGATTTCGGTACCAAAGCGTTCCGCATGGGCTTTCATGCGCTCCATCAGTTCGGGGCCCTGCACACCTTCATTATCACCGGGCCAGTTATCCACATCGGTGGTGGTGGTGAGCTGTCCGCCCATTTCCATGCCAGTGACAACTACCGGGTTAAGGTTGGCGCGTGCCGCATACACGGCAGCCGAGTAACCGGCAGGGCCAGAACCTAAAATCAGTAGTCGGCAATGTTTGCTTTCGCTCATAGTATTCTCTCCACGTTAAAGACTGGGCCAGAATCAGCTCAACGAAACAGGTCAGATGCAGGCCTGTTATTGCCGCTTGATTTTGCCATAGTAAAATTTGCGCCTATTCTAACAAATCTGAAAAAATTAAATGCACAATCTGCCTGTGAATATAATGCGGAATATTAACCTTGAGTCAGTCATGCACCGCTGCTTGCATTTTGCTGCAACAGCTGGTGTGCTGCACAGGACATACAGTTGTGCACAGGGTTTAAAAGCATGTCGCACTGGCGGCAAGGAGGGTAGATGAAAATTGGCGTGGTAAAAGAAAGCAAGGTACTGGAAGGCCGTGTGGCCCTGATTCCCACTGCCTGTGGTGAGCTGGTGCAACTCGGGCATGAGGTTTACCTACAGCGGGGTGCCGGTGAACTTAGTGGTTACAGCGATGCGGATTACCAGGCGCAGGGAGTGAGCCTGTGTAATAACGCACAGGCACTGTATGCAGCTGCTACCTTGATTGTGAAGGTAAAAGAACCCATTGCCGGTGATCTTGCCTGTCTCGGCCCGCAGCATATTCTATTCTGCTATCTGCATCTGGCCGCCAGCCCTGAGCTGACAGATAAACTGTGTGAGATCGGCCTGACCGCGATTGCCTTTGAAACTGTCACCGATGCGGCCGGCGGCCTGCCGTTGCTCAAACCTATGAGCGAAATCGCCGGTAAACTGGCCACACAGATAGGCACCCATCTATTGCACCAGCCACAGGGTGGCAGGGGCATAATGCTGGGTGGGTTAAGTCATACCGACCGCGGGCATGTGGTGGTGCTGGGTGCCGGTGTGGCGGGCAGTGCAGCGGCACGACTGGCTGCAGCCATGGGGGCCGAGGTCAGTCTGATTGATCGGGATGCCTCGCGCCTTGCGCCATTGCAGGATGAGTTTACCCATGTACAGGGCATAGTGGCATCCGAGGCGGCAATCAGTGAGGCGGTGGCGCGCGCGGATCTGCTGGTGGGAGCGGTATTATTGCCGGGTCTGCACGCGCCGCGCCTGGTGACAGAGCAGCAGGTAAAAAGCATGCGCCCGGGCAGTGTGATTATTGATATTTCGGTGGATCAGGGCGGCTGTATCGAAACCATTCACCCCACCGATTACCGCTCGCCCACCTATAGCATTCATGATGTGTTGCATTTCGCGGTCACCAATATGCCCGGTGCGGTGCCCAGAACCGCCTCCCAGGCACTGTCGGCGGCGATTCTGCCCTATGTGAAACGGCTGTGTGAGGAAGGCTGGGAGCAGCAGGCAGATCTACAGGATGGGGTGAATATCCGTGCCGGGCGTATCGATAACCCGCTGATTGCGCAGGCCATGGCCAACCACAGCGACACCACAACAGATAAATAGGCAGGTCGCTGTTAGGTCACTGACCTGGCTTGGTGTATAATCCCGGCTATAATAAAAAAACCAGACTAATCAATTAATTGCGTAGTGAATCTCGTTTTTTAAACTAGCTAATACAATCTAGCTTATAAGGGTTACCGAATTGCCTCAGGCTCGTCGAACAAAAGAAGAGAAACCACTTTCCGGGTTAACCATACATATCAGTCGCGGCTTACGTGAGGCGGCGCTGTTTGTACTACTGGCGATCGCCCTGTTTATGCTCACCGCGCTGGTCAGTCACGATATCAAGGACCCCGGCTGGTCCTACACCGGCCCGGCGATGCAGATCAATAACCTGGCAGGTACGGTGGGTGCCTGGCTATCCGATGTGTTCTACCTGCTGTTCGGTTACCTCAGTTACCTGTTTCCGGTGATTATTGCCTACAGCGGCTGGCTGGTATTGCGCGGTCGCAAGGCTGACGGTGAAATCGATTTTCGTGTGCTGGGGGTTCGCTGGGCCGGCTTTCTCATGACCCTCGCCACCGGTTGTGCGCTGGTCAGCCTGCATTTTGTGATACCACCAGACAGCCTGCCACTGGATGGTGGCGGCATCCTGGGTCGCTGGCTGGGGGATAGTCTGGCGGCGCGCTTCGGTGTGCTGGGTTCCACGCTGTTGCTGTTTTCGATTCTGCTGGCAGGCATCACCCTGTTCAGTGGCCTGTCCTGGCTGGGTGTAATGGACCATATCGGTGACCTGCTGCTGCGCAGCTATGACTGGACGCGCCTGCGCTTTAATCAGTTCCGCGAAAGCCGTGAGGAGCGCCGCGAAGGTGAGGTCGCCCGACAGAACCGTGAAAAAGCGGTTCAGGCCGACAGCAAGAAGAAAGAAGAGCGCAAGCAGCCGGTGCGTATCGAGCCGGTTATCAAGAAGGTTGAAATCAGTGAGCGCCACAGTCGCGAAAGCCAGATTTCGCTGTTTGATGATGCCGCCGGTGACGCCGAACTGCCGCCGCTGCGTCTGCTGGATGAGGCTGTGCAGTCAGGCAAGGGACTGTCCACCGAGGCCCTGGAAGCCCTGTCACGCCTGGTCGAGATCAAGCTCAAGGACTTCAATATTGATGTTGAAGTGGTGGCGGTGCATCCCGGCCCGGTGATTACCCGCTTTGAACTGCAACCGGCGCCGGGTATCAAGGCAAGCAAGATCACTGCACTGTCCAAGGATCTGGCGCGTTCACTGTCGCTGGTTTCGGTGCGGGTGGTGGAAGTGATCCCTGGCAAGACCGTGGTCGGGCTGGAAATCCCCAACGAGCAACGGGAAGTGGTGGCACTGGGCGAAATCCTCATGTCCAAGGCCTATGACAAATCTGCATCGGCGCTGACCATGGCGCTGGGCAAGGACATCTCTGGACACCCGGTGGTAGCGGATCTGGCGAAGATGCCGCACCTCCTGGTGGCGGGTACCACCGGTTCCGGTAAGTCGGTGGGTATCAATGCCATGTTAATGAGTCTGCTCTACAAGAGTACGCCGGAGCATGTACGGCTGATCCTGATCGACCCGAAAATGCTCGAGCTGAATGTCTACGATGATATTCCACACCTGCTGACCCCGGTGGTGACCGATATGAGCGAAGCAGCCAATGCACTGCGCTGGGCGGTGGGTGAAATGGAGCGACGCTATAAACTGATGGCCTCGCTCGGGGTGCGCAATATCACCGGCTATAACCGCAAGGTGAGTGATGCGATTGAAGCCGGCACGCCGATTAAAGACCCGCTGTTTGTCAAAGACGAGCTGATGCCCGATGAGGAACCGGCGGACCTGAAGCCCATTCCATTTATCGTCGTGGTGGTGGATGAGTTCGCCGACCTGATTATGGTGGTGGGCAAGAAGATCGAGGAGCTGATTGCGCGCCTGGCGCAGAAAGCGCGCGCCTCGGGCATTCACCTGATTCTGGCAACACAGCGGCCGTCGGTGGATGTGATTACCGGTCTGATCAAGTCCAATATCCCCAGCCGCATTGCCTTCCAGGTGTCCTCCAAGGTGGACTCGCGCACCATCCTCGACCAGATGGGTGCGGAGCAGCTGCTGGGCCACGGTGATATGCTTTATCTCAATGCCGGCAGCAGTATGCCGGAACGGGTACACGGTGCCTTTGTGGATGACCATGAAGTGCATGCGGTGGTGGCGCATCTGAAACAGCAGGGCAAACCCAATTACATTCCTAACCTGATACAGGACAACAGTGATGTGATCAAACTGCCGGGCGAGTCGATGTCGTCTGCAGAAGCCGGTGGTGAGAGTGATGCACTGTATGACGAGGCGGTGAAGATTGTCACCGAATCCGGCAAGGCGTCGATTTCCTATGTGCAGCGTCGCCTGAAAATCGGTTACAACCGTGCCGCGCGCATGGTGGAAGAAATGGAAGCGGCGGGTGTGGTCAGCTCGATGCAGTCCAATGGCCAGCGTGAAGTACTGGCGCCACCACCGCCGGAAATGTAAGGAACCTCTGAAAAACTCAGAGGTTCCGCGGCACATGGATGTGTCGCCCCATGACTAAACTAATATGGCAATAACTGCTAAGTTATTGAAACTGAAAAACAAATTAAAATCGCATTTTAATTTGTTTTTGCTCTGATCATTGTTCGTCTCATCCATGAGACTCACCCCTTCGGGGCTAGTGCGATCATTCGTTCCAGACGAATGATTCATGGATGAATTATTCAGAGCTTCC